>Ga0194123_10001718_pt1 | contig 31470 bp, 32 predicted proteins | sample TA2MahsurfametaG_5_FD_155479 | JGI IMG/M metagenome (GOLD analysis project Ga0194123, IMG submission 155479) | Freshwater microbial communities from Lake Tanganyika, Tanzania - TA2015023 Mahale A surface | ecosystem: Environmental > Aquatic > Freshwater > Lake | place: Tanzania: Lake Tanganyika... | reverse complement strand
GACGGCCCAGACTTGGCCAAAGCGGGTATCCAGCAGCAGCACCCGCAGCAATGGATCGGACAGCGTCGGGTGGCGACCCAGGATACGCGCGGCTTCGTCGAGAAAGACCAGCACACCAGCCGGCCACGCCAGCATGGCGAGCCCGGTCCACAGCGCGGGCAGTACCGGCCGCCGGTGCGCCAGCGCCCGAACCTCCGGACCTCCGCGGAGCAGGAACAGCGCACCGCCGAACAGCGTCAGCGCAGCGGCCTGCCAGCACAGCAGCGCAATGCTCACGGGCGTTCGTCAGGGCGCTGGAGCAACACCAATGCGAAACCCGAAGCGCCCCTCCACCACATGACCATCGACCGACAGCACCCGGTAATGCACCGCATAGGTCCCGGCCGGGAGATCCTCGGGCAGCGGCATGAGGAGGCTGTCAGGGGTCTCACCCTGACGCACGGCCGGAGTAGTGACGATTTCGCCTGCGGGATTCCGCAATTCCACGGAAGAAAAACTGCGCTCGGGTGATTCGTTGAAGGTGAGCACGACAAATTCTGGTGCCACGCTGAGTTCGGCATCATCCGCAGGGATCGATTTGACGAGTCGCGCATGCGCGAGCGCATCGAGACTGAGCAGGCAGGAACACAGCAGCGCAAGCCCAAGCGCAACCGCTCTAGACTGGATACACCGGCTCATGCGGCGGACTCACGGCCACGACTGGCCCATGCAAAGAGTGCCGTCGCAGCAAGCAGGGCCACCAGAACCACGACACCGTAGATCCACCATTGGCTGCTGCCGCCACCCACCGCAAACGGGAATACCGCGACCACTTCGCCACCCACCGCGGGTTGCGCGCGCACCAGGCCAATGAAGCGGCCAGCCTCAGGGAACGCGTATTGCAGCGTGGACGAGCCAGTGGCATGCACCGCGGACTCCAATCGCGCGACCGTGGCGGCCTCGATGGCGGCCGCGTCACCGAGTTCCTCGACCTTTGCATCGTTGCCGAGATCTTGGGTGTCTTTCAGGATGCGCACCTCGAGCGGAATGCTGCGCAAGGCATCATCGATGGCGTCCAGCACGATCACTGCGGTGCCAGTCTGTGGGATGTCTTCGCAGAACTCCTGCGCGCCGCTGGTCTCGGGCTGATAACCGGTGAAATGCATGCGGTAAGTACCGAGGCTGAGTACGCAGAGATCGTCCTCCAGGCTTACCCCGCCATGCGCGCTTGCGGCTTCCAGCCACAGGCATGAAAGCAGCAGCAGGAGCCCTGTCAGCAGCCGCTGGCGGGCCCCCAAGCGGTCAACGGCGATGCAATCAATGGTGATGGCCGGCATGCGGATCTCCTTCGGCGGCAGCAGGGGCAGTCTTGCGCGCACCATAGCGCGCGCTCTGGGCCGGGGTGTCCTTCATCTCCACGAACACCACCCATTCGGCATCAGGCGGCAGGGACTCTTCCAGGCGTGCCGTGAAAAGGTTGTCACCGGCGGGCGCCAGCGCAACGGCGCGCTCGGTGCCTGATACCCTCAGCATCGCCCGCCCACCCAAGGTGGCGAGGGGTTGCTCGAGATGATCGGTGACATAGAGCCGGACTTCGGAGTCGTTAGCCAACACCTCGAGGTGCAAGGGCCCCGCCATGCGCACACGTCCACCGTGGGGTGCGGGCTTGCTGTCAAAGTATTCGTCGCTGTGCGCCATCGCCTGGCCGCACCACAAGCTCAGGCTGAACAACAGTGTCGCCAGCGCCCGGAAAACCCTGCCTCTGCGCATCCTCATCCTCCGTTCTCTCCCGAAGTCTGCCCCACGCCGATGTGATCAAAGAAATCGATGGTCGCGCGTGCCGCGCCCTCCGGCCAGTGTGTGTGACCTCCGTCCACCTCGCAATACGCGGTGGGAACAGCACAAGCGGCGTGCGTGATGCAGCCCCCATCAGCGCTGATCGGACTTTCCGGGTCGCAGCCGTTGCAGGCTGACCACCATAGCCACGCTTCGCGCCCCCAACCCGGAAACAGGGTGTCCCTTGCGCCGTGCATCACTCGCACAGGGGTGGGCGCCGCGCACTCGAAGCCCTGCAGATCCGCACCGGTGAAACCGGCAGCACTCGGCGCCAAGGCCCGCACCCCGAACCCTGCATCAGGATCCAGCGCCAACGCTGTCGCGGTGGTGCCACCATCCGAGTGACCACTCAGCACGATGTGGGTTTCGTCGATACAGAAGTGACGTGCCACCAACGCCGGCACCGCGGCCAGCTTGCGCAGTGCCGCGCGTGAAGGGCGGATGTGCTGGGGATAGGCGACCACATGGCCACTGGCAGTTGCTTCCGGCGTGAAGCCGGTAAGCCGCTCCGTCGCGCGCGGCATCATGCCCGCACCGGCAAACACCACCAGCAGAGGATGGGCAACTTCGGGCCGATAATTGGCCGGAGCCCTGACGAGCACTGCCAAGCCCCCGGAGGTCCTGAGCTCGGCTTCTGCAGGCCGCTCGCGCGGTGAGATGCAGGTGGCCGACTGCTCGGCATAAGCATGGACTGCTTCGCGCGAGCTTGTGTCCTCGCCGCATGCCGGGAGGGTGGCAAGGCACGCCCACAGCGCCAGAGCACGCCCCGGGCTCATGAAGTCCTCAGTGCGTCATGCCCTGGTGCGCGACCAGATCCTTGAAGATGGGCACGATGGGGCCGGACACGTTGGCGATGATGCGCTCACCCCGGTCATCGAAGCAGAACAGAAGCCCCCCCACCCGGTTGTCCGGATCGTTGAGCAAACTGGTCAGACGCTCCGTCTCCCAGGCGGCATCGGTCATGTCGAACAAGATGCTGCGGGTCTCGCCCGGTCCCAATGGCGTGGTGTCACCCAGCCTGAGCCCTGCCGGGGGTACGAGTTCCTTGGGATAGTTCGGCGCGACCGTTGCCATCGCGGCAGGCAGCTCGCGGTTGACGAAGCGCAGGCCGGAGGTTGCAAATTCCCCAAACTGGATGGGCCTGCTGCCCTGATTGGTGACGCTGGCGCGAATCTGCATGGAACGCCCCGGCACATCGTAGGTGGCACGTTCGACCACCACGTCCACGGGCGCCTGGCTTCTGGGCAGCGGCTTGACCACCGCGCGACCACCCTGCAGCGGGATGGTGCGCGGGAAGGTGTTCTCGGCCCACATGAAGCCTATGACAACCACTGATACGGTGAGCACGATGAGCACCGCGCCCGCCATCAGATCCGAGCGCGAAATCAGCAGTTTCTCGCGCCCCTCGTCTATCGCCACAAGGCGGGGAATGAGCAGCGGGCGGCGCGTCCACCAGGCCAGCCACAGGATGGCAATGACGATCCAGACAGCATGCCATCCCACCACGGAGGACACGCCCCAGGTTTCCAGGTTGTCGATCTTCGTGCCGTCGAGAGTTGTCAGGGGCAGTTCGAAATCGCTGGCCCGACCCGCCACCTGAACCCAACTTCCGGGCCCCATCAGCGGCCCCGCGCCCTCCACGTTCACCATGGGATGAACGTGATGATCGCCCGGGATGCGACCCTTGAGTACCGTCTTGAAGGCGTAGTCGCGATCAATCTTCAAAGGCACGGACTGGATGGCGGGCCGGCCGTTCAGCCAGGATTCGGTGCGCACGAAGACCGGTCCAGGTGTGCCGTTACCCAGGAAGGCAACGTCCGGTTCCGGCAGATTGGCCGGCCAGTCCTCAAACAGCCGAAACTTGCCCTCAATCACCACATCCTCGTTGACCTTCACCTTGTCCGTGGACCAGGTCACGTCGTAGAAGTGGGCGGTACGCATGCGCAGGAAAGGCTCCTGGTTGCGCTCACCGTGGGCTGGGACCTCGCTCATGGCGAGGATGGCAAAGAGACCGAGCAGATAACTCCGGGAGCGGCGCGAGAGACTCATGCGTCCTTGCCCTCGGCCCCGCGGTCGTGCAGTCCCATGAAACTCTTCATGCGATTGGGCAGGGTCGCGACGCGTGCGAAAGCCATGCCGATGTACCACCACAACAGATAGACCAAAATGCAGACAAAGCCCGAGAAAAAGGCCGAGACCACTGCCGAGTGTCCGCCAAAAGTGCGCAAGGTGCCGCGCTCGATGAAGCGCAAGTACTCGGGCGTGGAAGTTCTTGTGTAGGCATAGCCGATGTAATCGCCCACGGAGACCAGCGAGTTCATGGCTTCCATCGGCAGACGGAACGGCGCGAGCAGGGGCCAGTTGGCCGGATAGAACAGGAGCCCGAAGGACATGCCGCCAATGATGGCCGTGATGAGGGCGCTGCCGGTGAGCAACAACACCGCATCCAGGATGAGGCCACCGGCAATCATCGTGGCCGGCCAGACCATCGAGAACGGGAAATAGGACCAGGTGTGGAAACCCGAGTAGCGGGTGATCCAGATGCCGAGGGTGAGCCCCAGCATGCACACGGTCGCCGCAATCGGCAGTCTGAATTTTTCCCAGAACACGTACTGCAGGGCTGCCGGGAAGGCAATCAGCAGGATGGGGGTCGCCGTGACCCAGTACTGCCTGTCCTTCCAGTCCACCCAGAAATCCCAGTCACCGACGGTGAGCTGGAAATGCAGGTGGAAGGCCGCCGTGATCGCGATGAACATGATGATCACGACGAGGATGTCGAAGGTCCGCGAGAGATCCGCGTTCTCACGCGACCAGCGTCGGCCATAAAGGGTGACGCTGTCGCGGTTTTCCTGCAGCTGTGCTGACATGCTTTTTACCGAAGGCTGGTTCAGGGAATCAGGCGGCCGCTTCCTGCTCGAGGCGCCCCATGATCTCGAACACATGGCGGGCTATCTGCAGCAGGAGGCCGCCCAGCGCGAGCACGGACCAGCCGAGAACCACGAAGCCCCAGTGCAGCGGTGCCGAGAAGAACTCCTCCATCATCCAGAAGGCATGACCCCACTCGTTGTAGCCGAGGTTGGGCAGGATGAGGAAAGGTCCCGCCACGGCCAGCGCATAGGGGATGGAGATGCGATCCGCGAAGCGCGGCAGGCGCGTCATGGCGTACAGGAAGCCGCCCACGCCAAAGAGGATGTAGAGCGGGATCGTGCCGTAGAAGAGGATCACGTGGCTGGGCGTGAACGCCGTGTCGCGCACCACCGTCTGGTGCCAGCTTGCATCCATCTCGGCGAAGAAGCTGCCGGTGAAGTACACGCAGAAGGCGTAGACCATGATGTACAGCACGAGGTTGAAGTAGCGGCGCATCTCCTCACGCGGCTTCAAGGCCTGCAGATTGCGGTCGCGGGTGACCCACAGCCAGGACCAGAGACCGACCCAGCTCATCACCAGAATCACGAGTTCGCCCTTCAGGAGGCCCATCCAGTAGGTCTCGAAGGCAGGGTCCGTGGAATCCAGCCCGGCGGACCAGGCGTAAATCTGCTGGTAGATGCGATACCCCGCCATCAGCACGGTGATGCCGATCATGGTGAAGATCGCCGGTTTGAGATTGACCATTGAACGGGGTCGGGCAGCAGTGGCGCTGCGCACTTCGCCCGAGGACTGGATGACGCTGCTCATGAAAAACTCCTTGCGAAGGGAGTGGGAATTCCACCGATGGCCGATTCTGGTGTCAGGACAGTGACCTGCGCAAGCCTCTTGCGTGGATGGTGCGGGGCAACAAAAACCCTGACGGTAAAAACCCGGGTGGTGATACCTGGGGTGTCCGCGCCATGGACAGCCGCCCGCCTCAGCGCGGCTCGGCGAGGGTGGTGGACGCGGGCGTGGGCCGCCAGACGAGCAGTCGCCGTTCCACCCGCGTCACCAGGGCATCGAGGAGCAACGCGCAGACCGTGAGCACCACGATTCCCGCGATGACGGCGTTGATGTCGAACACCCCCTCCGCCTGGAGAATGAGGTAACCCACCCCGCGCGCCGAGCCCAGATATTCCCCCACCACAGCCCCCACGAAGGCCATGCCCACCGAGGTGTGCAGGCTGGAGAAAACCCAGCTCGTGGCTGCCGGCCAATATACGTGGCGCAGGAGCTGAGCCCTGGAGGCACCCAGCAGGCGCGCGTTGGCCAGCACCACAGGGCTCACCTCCCGGATGCCCTGCAGGACGTTGAAGAACACACCGAAGAACACAAGCGTGATGCCGAGCGCCACCTTGGAGCCCACGCCCAGTCCGAACCACATTGCGAAGATGGGCGCGAGCACGACTCTAGGCATGGCGTTGACGGCTTTGACGTAGGGGTCCAGCAAGCGGGCCAGCCGGGGGCTGAGGCCCAGCCACATGCCGGCAAGAATGCCGAGCAGCGTGCCACACACGAAGGCCAGGAGAGTCTCCAGCAGGGTCACGCCAAGATGCGGATAGATGAGGCCGCTCGCGAACCATTGTCGGAGTACGGCCCACACCAGCAGCGGCCGGCCGAAAAAGAAGGAGGGCAGGATCTCGCGCGCCGTGAGCCCGTGCCAGAGCAGCAACATGACGGCCAGCAGCGCCAGCTGCCACGGCCACAGACGGTCCTTGCCTGACCTCATGCCGGCCAGCCCCCCGCGCCATCCTGTCCGGCATGCACTTCCCGGCGGAGCTGCCGCCAGATTTCGCGTTGCAGCTCCAGGAACCGCGGCGTCATGCGGATCTCCTCCACCTCGCGCGGTCTTGGCAGGTCGATGACATGGCTGCCCACCGGCCGGCTCGATGGCCCGGCCGACATCACGATCACGCGGTCACCCAGCGCAATCGCCTCCTCCAGATCGTGGGTGATGAAGATCACCGACCTGCGGTCCTGCGCCCACAGCCGCAGTAGTTGGTTCTCCATCTGTGCGCGGGTCTGCACATCCAGCGCGGCGAGCGGTTCATCCATGAGCAGGATGCGCGGATTCACGGCCAGCACCTGCGCGAGAGCCACGCGTTTCTTCATGCCGCCGGAGAGCTGGTGCGGGTAGCGCCGGGCAGCGCCTGCAAGCCCCACACGCTGCAACCAGGCGTGAGCCTCGGCTTCGGCCTCCTGTCGCGGCACACCCCGGAAGCGCAGACCCAAAGCCACGTTTTCCAGTGCGTCACGCCAGGGGAGCAGCGCGTCGGCCTGAAAGAGATAACCCACTGCAGGGTGGATCCCTGTCAAAGGCTCATCGTCGATGAGGACCGTGCCGGCCGAGGGCGACAGCAACCCCGCCACCAGATTCAGCAAGGTGGATTTGCCGCAGCCCGTGGGGCCGACCACACACAGGAATTCTCCTTCGCCGAGGGTGAGATCCACCTCGCGCACCACTTCAAAATTTCCGTGCGGTGTTGCAAAGGAAGCGGAGACTCCCCGCAGGGCGACCACACCCGGTCGTGGCTGGGCGGTCGGCTTTGAGAGATTCACTCCCGAACGGCCCTGCCCGCGAATCGGGTGTCGATTAAGGCTGCGGGCGCGAGCTCCGCGGCCTTCACGAAATCCTCGAACGCAGCAAGAGTCACGATGACATTGCGGGCGCCAGCCTCATCGAGCAGGCCATCCTGCGACCAGATTGCCCGGTTCTTCGCGAGTGCGGATGCCCACACCGCCGGGTTGCGCGACCAGAATGCTTCCGGCAGCACCGCCATGATGTCCTCGGCGGTGGCCTCGGCGAGCCAGCGCAGTGCCTGCACCTGTGCCGTGGCGAGTGAGTCTGCAACTTCGGCGTTGTCCGCCAGCCACTCCGCCCGGGCGTAGAGGCAGGCGGCAGGGTAGGCACCGCCATAAACGGCACGCGCATCGGTTTCGGTGCGCGTATCGATCACCACCCGCGCCGCCCCGGCAGACACGAGCTCCTCGATGACAGGATCCAGATGCACCAGCGCCTCCACATCTCCCCGACGCAGGGCGGCCACGGCACTCGCGCCCGTGCCAACTCCAATGACAGAGACGTCGTCCGGCGACATGCCGGCGCGACCGAGCACATTGTTGAGGAAAAGGTGCGTGGAAGAACCTGGCGCCGTGATGCCAATTCGGCGGCCAGCCAGATCAGAGGGCTGCTTGTAGTCCGGAGAGAGTCCGGCGCCGACCGCCATCACGATGGCCGGATAGCGGGCGAGCAGCACGAAGGCGGTCACCGCCTGCCCACGCGCCCGCATGTTGACCACATGCTCGAAGGATCCCGCCACCACCTCGGCACTGCCACCCATGAGCGCCTGCAGGGCTTTGGAGCCCCCCGGAAAATCGATGATCTCGACCTGTACGCCGGCCTCGCGGAAATAGCCCAGACGTTCGGCAAGCGTTAGTGGCAGATAGTAGAAAAGCGCCTGCCCACCTACCGCCAGACGAATCGACCGGGCGTCGTCGGCACTGGCTGCCATGCCGGCAGCGAGCAAAACGAGCAGCAGCCAGGCGCGATGGCAGGGTGCCCAGCGCGCGCTTGGCCTCAAGCGCATCCTCCTGCCATCACCGCGCCCACCTCCCGCAGCCTCAGACCGGATCCCAGCAGAACACATCGCCTGAACGCAGCAGCGGGTAAAAGTCGTGCTCGAATTGGGGGATCATGCGATCGATGATCTTCTCAGGCGTCCAGCCTTCGGCGGTGTGTGCCGTCTTGAACGGACGGTTCTGGCTGAACAGGAAGATCTCGTTGTTGCGCACGCCGAGAATCTGGCCATTCACCCTGTGGGCCGCATCCGACAACAGGGCCACCGCGCAAGGCGAGACCTTCTCCGGCACCAGCTGCTTCAGGCGCTCCACGCGAATCGCCTGCTCGGGGCTGGTGATCGGGATGGAATCGATCATGCGGGTCCATGCAAAGGGGGCGATGCAGTTGGAGCGCACATTGAATTTCTGCATGTCGAGCGCAATCGACTTGGACAGGCCGACGATACCGAGCTTGGCGGCGGAATAATTGGCCTGCCCGAAATTGCCGATGAGACCGGAGGTGGACGTCATGTGCACGAAGGCACCGCTCTTCTGCTCCTTGAAGTAGTTGGCTGCCGCACGCGCCATGTTGAATGAACCGATGAGGTGCACATTGATGACCGCGTGAAAATCATCCTGGGTCATCTTGTGGAAGATCACGTCGCGCAGGTTGCCTGCGTTGTTCACCACGCCATCGATGCCGCCCAGCCGGTCAACGGTTTCGGCCACCATCTCGTGCGCGTCATCCCAGGAGGCCACGCTCTTGGTCAAGGCAATCGCGCGGCCGCCCATGGCCTCGATTTCCTTCACCACTTCCTGCGCCGGGCCCGCATCGCCGCCGCTGCCGTCAATGGAAACCCCGAGATCGTTCACTGCGACCGCAGCGCCCTCTCGCGCCGCTTCCAGCGCGATGGCACGACCGACACCCCGGCCTGCGCCGGTGACCAGAATCACCTTGTTCTTGAGAATCATGCGGGCTCCCCACTTGGCTGAAAGCGCGCAGTCTAAGCGCTGGAGAGTTCCCGCTCCATCCATCATGCACGCTTTCCCGCATCGCAGATGCGGGCGATGATGGCCGAGGCTTGCATCTTGCGCCGACCAAAATAACGAGGACGCCCATGACACGACTGACGCTGCAAGAAGTCACCGCCCGCTTTGAGGCACGCCATGCGCGCTCGCTCGCCAGACGCAAGGAGCTGTCGGCGATGATCCCGGGTGGGTACAGCCGGCATCCCCTGACCTTCGGCCCCCACGCGATCTATGTCACGGGTGGACAGGACGCGGAGCTGTATACGCTGGACGGGCATTCGCTGGTCGATTTCCACAACAATTTCAGCGCCACCATCTGCGGCCACAATCACCCCGCAATCCGCGAAGCCCTCAGTGCGGCGCTGGCGCATGGCTTCTCGTTCGCCAACCCCATGCCCCAGGAGGCGGAACTGGCCAGGAGACTGACCGCGCGCCTTCCTGCCGCTGAGAGAGTGGTCTTCACCGCCTCCGCCAGTGAGGCCGCAATTGCGGCCGTCCGCATTGCGCGCGCCAACACCGGGCGTAATCGCATCGCCAAATTCGAAGGCGGTTATCACGGCGTGGCGGATGATTTCATGCTCTCGCTGCACCCTTTCCCTGAACTGATGCCCGGCCCTCCCGACCATCCGAACGCAGTTCCCAACAGCGCGGGCGTGCCCAAGCATGTGCGTGAAAATGTGGTGGTGCTGCCCCAGAACGACCTCGAAGCCTGCACCCGCATACTCAGGGCTGAAGCCCACGATGTGGCGTGTGTGGTGCTGGAATTGCAGGCGGGCGCCGGCGGCGTCATCGTGGCGGAGCGGGATTTCGTCAGCGGCTTGCGTGAACTCACCCGGGAACTCGGCGTGTTGCTCATCATCGACGAGACCATCACCTTCCGCGCCGGGTACAGGGGAATGCAGGGTATTTACGATGTCACGCCGGATCTCATGATTCTCGGCAAGACCATCGGGGGCGGCATGCCGGTCGGGGCGGTCGCCGGGCGCGCGGATCTTTTCGCGCTGGGTGAGGCTGGTGAGGTCTATCACTCCGGCACGCATCACGGGCATCCACTCGCGATGGCGGCCGGCATCGCCTGCCTCGATGTTCTGGATGAGGCGGCATTCGCACGCCTTAACGGGATGGGACAGCGAATCAAGCAGGCGCTGAACGACTGGTGCCTCGCCGAGGGGTATCCCTTCGTGATCTACGGGCTCGGATCGCATCTGGGGTACGAATTCTGCGACCGGCCCGGCCGCCAATACCGCAGCTGCCGCGACATCCTGTGCTGGTCAGACGAGGAGAGGATGCAGGCCTTCGCCCTGGAGATGACCAACCGGGGGTATTTCCCCATGTATCGGGGGCAGATCGCCCTGTCACTCGCCATGACCGGGCGGCAGATCGACGGCTTCATTGGCACCGCCCAGGCGGTCATCGAGGAGCTCTGCGGGTGAACCGTCGCCTGTGAGCGAGTTTCCCTCCGGCTGGGCGCGGGACTGCGCCCACACCTGCAGGGCTGCCGTCAGTCCCCGCACCGCAGCTAGGAATTTTCTCACTATTCGACCGTAAGAAATCCTATTTTCATTGAAAATTAAAGAGTTGCACCTCTCTTTGAAAGTCAGTTATAAGTTCTCCGCAACCCAAGTGGAGAATTCCGATGTCGCGCCATGTCCGCCTCCTGTGCGCACTGGGGGTGCTCTGTCTCCCGTTGGCGATCCCCTCCGCCCACGCTGATCTCATGTCCACCGTCGACCGCTCGATGGCCACCTTCAACCCGGCGGGCAAATATGTGCGCAAGCCGATCGAGCGTGCCGTGCCACGGCTGAACTTTCGCGGCGCATTCCGGCAATGGGGGGACGTGCTCATCGACACCGATGATCGGGTCGGGTTTCGCGAGCAGGATTTCCGCTTCGCCCAGCTGCAGAATCTGCTGGAGCTGGAGATGTCGTATCAGATCGGGCCGGGGCTGGAGCTGAACGCCGTCACCCATGCGCTCTACGACGGAGTCTATGACTGGCAGAACAGCGCGGCGCTCTTTGCCGACAGAGACGACCGCACGGTGGAGCTCTACGACAATGCCGAGCGCCTGATGCGCGAACTCTATGTGAGCTACCGCCGCCCCGGCTTTGATTTCCTGCTCGGCAAGCAGCAGGTCATCTGGGGCAAGATGGACGGCCAGTTCATCGACATCATCAACGGCATGGATCGGCGCGAAGCGGTGCAGCTCGAGACTGAGGATTTCGAACTGCGCAGACTTCCGACCTGGATGGCGAACTCGACCTTCCATTTCGGCCGCAACTCCCTGCAACTGCTCTACATCTTCGATTTCGAGGAGGATCGGCAGGCGAAACCCGGCACGCCCTGGTATTCGCCGGCGATCCCGCCGCCGAATGCGCTGGGCCAGATCATCCTGCCGCGTGTGGGGCCGCAGTCTTCGGACTTCGACGATCATGAGATCGGGATGCGCTTCGACCGCTCGGCCGGCGCGCTCACCTACGGCCTCATCTACGCGTGGCTGTGGGACAAGAATCCGGTGGGTCATGTGGTTGGCACGACCGACGACGGCGCCACCACGCTCGTGGACCTGCAACCACGCCACCAACGCCTGCATCACTTCGGAGTGACCGCCGACTACGCCACCACCCTCACGGATGCGCCACTGGTGGGCGCCCTGCCCTCGGTCTTCCGCATGGAAGCCCTGTGGACCAAGGGCGTGCGCTTCCAGGATTACACCAAGGTGGAAGCGGCACGCGCGGGTGCTGCCACCGATGGGACGGCACAGCACGATACCCTGCGCATGGCGCTCGCGGCCGAATTCGGCCTGCCGCACAACACCACATTGATTTTTCAGCCCTCGCTGTACTACACCTTCGGCTGGAATCCGAATCTCGGCTATGGCTTCGGTGGCGGAATCGGCGACGAATGGACGCTCATCCCCGTCATTTTCGTGTCGCGGCCGTTCGCCTTCTCCCGCGACCGCCTGAGCATGAATTTCACCGCCTTCCCCGTGGTCAGCGGGCCGGACAAGGAATGGCAAGGCATCAAGACGAAACTGCGGGTGCGCTACAAGTTCTCGCAATTCATCTCGACCCAGCTCGTCTACAACGGCTATGACGCAGGTCGACCAAACGAGTTCTACGGTCAGTATGACGAGTGGGACAACATCGGCTGGGAGCTGAACTATGAATTCTGATCAGAGAACCCGCGGCATGGGGCACCGGAGTGTCCTGCTCACCATGCTGCTGGCGCCGGCACTGGCCGGTGCAGGCGAGCCCACCTGGCACACAGTCGAACAGCTCACTGCTGAGGAGCAGGCCCTGTTCGACCCGGCGGAGAACACACCGCGCGACCCCGCCATCCCCTATTTGCCGGCCGAGGCCTACCCGTTCAGTGCACCGTATACGGCCGAAGAAATGGGGTATCGCGCTGCCGAATTCCCCCATATTTCACGCTGGACACACTCGCTGGTCGATGTCTTCGGCGTCATCACCAGCACGGGATACATCAACCAGGGCATGGGCGTCTCCTATGTCGAGCAGACCACGGGCCCCGGGCTCGATGGCTATATGCGCGGGCTCGCTGCCGGCAATATCCATTCCAAATGGCTCATCTACAGCAACTTCCCGCCCGAGACCGAGGCGGAGCAGCAGCTCTGGCTGGTCTATCGCACGGATCCCAAATTCACCACCAAGATGGATTTCTTCGTGTACTCACCGGCCATGCGCCGGGTGCGACGCCAACCCCAGCCGCGGCGCGATCAACGCTTCCCGGATAACGCCCAGACGTTTGATGACGTGATCGGGCGTGATCCCTGGGAGATGGACTGGAAACTGCTCGGCGTCGACGTGCTGCACCAGACGGTGCGCTATCCCGGCACCCGCCCCACGATCACGCTCAACAATGGCAACCAGGGCTTCGTGGAGGAAAACACCGCCACGATCCGTCCCATGGGGCCGGACTACGCGCACTACCGTGCCGATGCCGGCGTGGACTGCTGGGTGGTGATGGGCACGATCAAGCCGGATCTGGTACCGGACTACAACGAGAAATTCCTCATCTTCTGGCTGGACAAGGCACATTTCTATCCGCTGCGCAGCGAAAAATACGATCGGAACGGAAACCTCATGATGGTGGAAGTCCGCAATGCCCGGAACGAAAACCCGGCCCGCGAGGGCTTCGGTTACTCCGCGCACAACACGGTGTACTGGGATATCCCGCACGACATCATGAGCTACAGCTTTCATGACGGCCATGAACCGGTGACCTGGACGGAAGAGCAGAAAGGCATGCTGTTCACACCCGAATTCATGCGCCGCCAATGGCTGGTGAAACCGGTGAAATCGCTGTCGCTGGTCGAGAATCCCGATCACTACTTCCTGCGCCCACACCTCGACCGCGAGAAGTTTCCCGAGGTGCGGAAGATCGCACTCGCACCGGAGCTCGAAGCACGCATCGCGGCGCAGGAGAGCGCCGGGCATCTGGTGTTCGACGAGGGGTCGGCAGCTGCCGGAGGGCAATGAAGCGAGGCCTGTCCCGCCTCGGCAGAGGCTTGCTGCTGGCCGGCAGCCTGCTGCTCGCCGGCTGTGAGCAGCGGGGAGCCGAGGGACCCAGAGAGGGCTCGCCCCCCGGTCCCTACCGACTGACCCTTGAAATCTCACCCCCCGAACCCGTGCCGGGGCAAGCCGCCGAACTCGTCTTCACGCTGACCCAGGCGGACTCGGGCGCGCCTGTGCAGGATCTCCAGATAGTCCACGAGCGGGCCCTGCACACCTTCATCGTCGCCAGCGATTTCAGCAGCTTTGCCCACCTGCATCAGGAAGATCTCGCGCCGCGCCCGGCAGCGGATGCAGCCAGCGGTGTTTTCCGGTTCCCCTATGTGTTTCCGGCCATGGGCACCTACCGCATCCTCAACGAATTCACGCACCGCGACCGCTCCTGGGTGAAGCACTTCGAAATCCGCACACAGGGCGCAGCTGCGGGCCCACCGCCGGAAGCGGCAGTCAAGCTCTCGCGGACCGTCGCGGTGGATGACTTCGAGGCGCGCCTGTCCACATCGCCTGCGTTGCCGGTGGCAGGGCACGAGGCCGAGCTGGTGCTCGAGCTCACCCGGGCCGGCCAACCGGTGAACGACCTCGAGTTGCTGCTCGGCGCAGAAGTCCATGTTGCGGTGTGGCGCCTGGATGGCGCGCATTTCGGGCACACCCACAGCTATACCCCGGAGATGGCAGCCATGATGCGGGACATGGCGGCGCACCCGGGCAGTCATTCGGCGGCGATGATGATCGAGATGATGTCCCGCCCGGCGAAGCTCGTGTATCCGGGACCGGTGATTCCCATCCGGCACACTTTCCCTGAAGCCGGCATCTACCAGCTGTTCATGCAATGTGCACCGGGCGGCGAGCCGCGGGTATTCCCGTTCCAGGTGGAGGTCCTGCCCTGGAAGGAAGGCGCGGACGTCGAACTGCGCAGCGAGGTCCCGGGCGCGTGATGAGGCGTCTCGCCGCCACGTTGCTGCTGGCGGGTCTGCCGCTCATCGCCCAGGCCGGTCACGGGCTCATCAATTCCTTTGCCGGGATTGAATGGTTGCCTGAACCGGGTATGACGCCGCGGGATTTTGGTTGGCGCGCAGACTGCTGGATGGAGGAGTTGCAGGTGCTCGCCGCGAGTACGCCCGAGGACATCGTTGCCCTCCGGCAGGCACAGGCCATGGAACGTCTGGCCGAGGCCGTGCGGCTGGTGAAGGATGACGAGGCCAGTGCTGCGCAACCCGCGATCGCAGCCTACGCGGCGCGGCTCGAGGATATCGCCGCGACGATGGAGGACATCGCCAGCGAGGCCCGCACCGCTGCCCGGCTCGCCTTCGCGGCGCGCCTGCTGGAGGCACAGTACATCGTGTCCACCGAGTACCTCGACTTGCCGCGCACGGCCCGGACCGCACTGGCACAGGCAGTGGAGGCTGCGCGTGCGGCCTACCTGGTGCAGCGCGCTCCGCTGTCACGCCATGATCAGGAAAGTCTGTTCTTCCGCGAGGAGGAAGTGCGATGGTCCTGGGAGCAGGCCCAGGCGGCAGACGCGCAAGGACTCTGATGCCGCCCACGCCGGGTGGCTCATCGGGAAGCCTGTCGCGCTGGCGATGGTGCTGATGGCAAAAGACGGGAGGCTGGTCGAAAATGGGTCAGGTTCCTGTCCCGGTCTTCTTCCCATGTCCTGCCTGTCTCCCGTCATGCCCTGCCTCACCCCTGATTCCCGGAGCGCAGGAACATGAGCGGCGCCCTGGAGGGCGTTCGTGTTCTCGATCTGACCACCGTGCTGATGGGGCCCTTCGCCACGCAGCTGCTAGGCGACATGGGCGCGGATGTAATCAAGGTGGAGCCACCCACCGGTGATACCACCCGCAGCCTCGGCCCCGCGCGGCATCCGGGCATGGGGGCGGGCTTTCTCCATGTGAACCGCAACAAGCGGAGCCTGGTTCTCAACCTGAAGGATCCGGCAGGCCATGCCGCGCTGCTGCGGCTCGCCGCGCGCGCCGATGTGCTCATCTACAACGTGCGCCCGCAGGCGATGACGCGCCTCGACCTCGGCTATGAGCGCCTGCGCGCGCTCAATCCGCGCCTGATCTATGCCGGGGTGTTCGGTTACGGCCAGGATGGCCCATACGCCGCGAAGCCGGCATACGACGATCTGATCCAGGGCGCGATCGGCCTGCCCTCTCTGGTCGCCCGGGTCGGGGACGGCACCCCACGCTACGTGCCGATCGCGATGGTGGATCGAACGGTGGGCGTGAGCGCGGCAATGGCGGTCTCCGCCGCACTCTATCGCCGCGAGAAAACAGGCGTGGGCCAGGCGGTGGACATCCCGATGTTCGAGACCATGGTGCCCTTCATGCTGGGCGAGCACATGGCAGGCCAGACTTTCGCGCAGCCACTGGGCGACGCGGGCTATGCCCGCATGCTGGCCCGGGAACGCACTCCCTACGTGACCCGCGACGGCTATCTCTGCGCGCTAATCTACAACGACGGCCAGTGGCGCAGTTTCTGCCGGATGATTGGTGATCCGGAGATGTTCGACCGCGATCCCCGGCTTGCCAATCTCAACACCCGTACGGCCCATGTGCGCGAGCTCTATGCGATGGTGGCCGAGATACTCCTGACCCGGACCACCGCCGAGTGGATGCGCCTGTTCGAGACCGCCGATATCCCGGCAATCCCCCTGCATACGCTGGACTCGCTGATGGAGGATCCGCACCTCGTCGCGACCGATTACTTCCAGACCCGTGAGCACCCGACGGAAGGGCCCATCCGCGAGATGCGACCGGCCAGTCGCTGGACGGAGTCGCCGGCGGAGATACGGCGACCGGCGCCTCGTCTCGGCGAGCACAGCCGGGAAATACTGGACGAACTGGGTTATACAGAGAGAGAAATCAGGCAGCTGCTGGACACCGGCGTGACCCAGGTGCCGTAATCGCCGCGTACCGCATCGCCGAAGGGGAGAACCAGACATGCGCGAACCCTTGACCATCTCGACCGCCCGCCTGCGTGACGAAGGCGTGGTGTATCTGCCGCAGGCTCTCGATGCCGCGGCGCTGGCCGAGGCCGAGGCCCTGTTCAACTGGAGCATCGCGCATCCCACAGCATCCGCCTGCAAGTTCTACGAGGGAGAGGGCGGCACGTTCTACCAGGATTTGTGCAATCCGGAAGCCGCGCTCGCCTACCGAGATTTCCTGTGCAAGTCACCGGTGGCGGATCTGCTCGCCGCACTGTGGGGCAGTCCGGATGTGTGGTTTCTCTACGAGCAGATCTTCCTCAAGGAGGGCGCGGCGGCACGGCGCACGCCGTGGCATCAGGACGCCCCCTATCTCGCGCTCGATGGCGAGCAGATTGCCGTCATGTGGATCAACTTCCAGCCCGTGGCACGCGAGCATTCCCTCGAATTCGTGCGCGGCTCGCACAAGGGACCGCTGTATGACGGCTCGGCCTTTGATCCGGCCGACGATACCGCGCCCATCTACGCGCAAGGTCTGCCCCGCCTGCCGGACATCGAGGCTGACCGGACCGCATGGGACATCGTCTCCTTCGGCATCGAACCGGGCGATGTGGTGATCTTTCATCCGCAGATCCTCCATGGCGGTGCGCCTACCGCCGAGGGTGAACGGCGGCGCACCCTGTCGCTGCGCTTCTTCGGACAGGATGCCGTCTACGCCCAGCGCCCCACACCGGCACCCGCACCGCTGGTGGCTGGCTTGCATGAACGCCTGAAGCCCGGCGACCCTTTCCGCCACAGGGCATTCCCCAAGCTGCGGCCCCGGCCGCAGGGCTTTGAACACATCCCGCGGGTACCGGGTCACGCCCGTGTGCTGAAGGATCAGATCCAGCGGGTCACCCCGTGAACCCGGATATCGCGGCAGCCCGCGCGAGTCTCGACCGCGAAGGCTACGCCATCATCGAAGGCGCGCTGAGCCCGGAAGAAACGCGCGAGGTGCGGGCCCGGCTGTGGGCCGCCATGGCCACCAGCGCGGCCGACGGCGTGCCCTTGCGGGGCTATGCCTTCGATACCGATGCGCACAACCTGCGTGTATTCCACCTGTTCAACCTCGACCCGGTGTTCGTGGATCTCATCCAGCGCCCGCCCGCACTGACAATGGTGGGATCCCTGCTCGGTGAGGACTACCTGATCTCCAATTTCAGCGCGAACGTCACCACGCCAGGCAGCGGACGGATGCAGATTCATGCCGATCAGGGCTACGTGCCACCGCCCTGGCCGGCAGAGCCGCTGGCCTGCAATGTCGCCTGGCTGCTGGATGATTTCACGGAGGAAAACGGCGGTACCCGCTATGTGCCCCGTTCCCATCTGAAGGGCACCAATCCCACGGCAGCAGATGAAGCGGCCACCGTGCCCATCGTCGCCCCTGCCGGCAGCATGCTCGTGATGGATGGACGCCTCTGGCATCAGACCGGGGCCAATCGCAGCAAGGATGATCAGCGGGCCGCGCTTTTCGGCTATTACGTGAAGCGCTGGTTGCGTCCCCAGATCAACTGGACCGCGGCGCTCTGGCCCGAGACAGTCGCCACCCTTTCCACTGCCTTCCTGGATCTGCTGGGCTATTACTCGGGCAATGTGGAGACCCAGGTGCCCAACGGAAAGCGTGCGCGCATCCCCATGCCCGAAGGGCTGGGCGCGGCCCGCAGGCTCCAGTTTGCGCTGGGCCACGAGAGATGATTTTCACATGGCGTCGCATGACGCCCTCGATCGGTGTCCAATCCCCATGAAAATGCGCGCAGAAGCGTTCCGCCAGTGGAACGCAAAGTCCATCACTCTGGTCGGCATGTCCGGCGTCGGCAAGACCTGGCTGTCCTCCCGGCTGCGACAGTCGCACTGGTTCCACTACTCGGCGGACTATCGCATCGGCACCCGCTATCTGAGCGAGCCCATTCTGGACAACATCAAGCGCCAGGCCATGCAGGTGCCATTCCTGCGCGACCTGCTCCGCTCGGATTCGATCTACATCTCCAACAACATCACGGTCGACAACCTCAGTGCCGTGCTGACGTACCTCGGCAAGCTGGGCGATCCGGTGCGCGGCGGTCTACCACTCGCCGATTTCAAGCATCGCCAGCGCCAGTATCGGGATGCGGAAGTGGCCGCGATGCTCGACATCCCCGAATTCATCACCAAGGCCCGTAACATCTACGGCTACCAGCATTTCATCAACGACTCTGCAGGCAGCCTGTGCGAGCTCGATGATCCCGAAGTCCTGCGAGTGCTCGCCGAACGCACGCTCATCCTCTACATCGAGGCCACCGAGGAAAACGGGCGCGAGCTGCTGCGCCGGGCCGAGGCGGATCCCAAGCCGCTGTACTATCGCGAGGAGTTTCTCGATGCCCAGCTCGTCACCTACATGCAGGAGCGCGGCATCGAGCGTATTGAGCAGATTGAGCCGGATCATTTCGTGCTGTGGATGTTTCCGCGGCTGTTCCAGGCCCGCATCCCACGTTATGAGGCTATCGCCCGCGAACATGGCTATACCGTACGCGCGGATGTAATCGCCGCCGTGCGCAGCGAGGAAGACTTTCTCCGTTGCGTGGAATCGGTCCTCGAAGCCGCGTCCTGAACACCCCAATTTCCCGGAGACATCCGTCATGCAGGAGCCCGCTTTCAGATATCTCGAGACCAATGGCGTCACCCTCCGCACAGTGGTGGAAGGGGATGGGCCGTTGGTCATCCTGCTGCACGGCTGGCCGCAATGCTGGTACCTGTGGCGCCACCAGATCGCGCCGCTGGTTGCGGCAGGCTACAAGGTGGCGGTGCCCGATCAGCGCGGTTTCGGCGGCAGCAGCAGTCCCCCGGACATCGCGGATTACAACATCCTCAAGATGACGGCCGATGTGGTGGGAGTGGCGCGTGCGCTCGGACACGAGACCTTCAACCTCATCGGCCATGACTGGGGTTGCATCGTGGCCTGGAACACGGCGCTGCTGTATCCCGAACAGTGCGCGACCATCATGGGCATGTCCGTGCCGTTCTGGCGAGCCGGCCCTGATACCGTGAATCCGCGCGGACTGGATGATCGCTTCTGGTACATCCGTTATTTCCAGACTCCCGGGGTGGTGGAAGCGGAACTAGAGGCTGATATCCGCACCAGTCTGCTGAAGGCCTATGTGGGTCTCTCGGCCGACGCCAAACCGCATACCTGGATGAGTCAGCTGCAACACCCCCGTGACAGCAAGTTGCTGGACCTGCTCCCGATGCCGGAGCGGCTGCCCACCTGGCTGAGCGAGGAGGATCTGGATTATTACGTCGCGCAGTACCTCCGCAGCGGCTTCCGTGGCCCCTGCAATCTCTATCGCAACCTGCCCACCATGGATGCGCTGACCCCTGAATTGGAGAACCGCAAATTCACCCAGCCGGCGGCCTTCATCGCCGGCGCCCAGGATGAAGTGCTGGACTACGATCCCAACTGGCGTGAGCGCTTGCCGCGCTGCTTCGAGGATCTGCGTTTCATGGAACTCATCGAAGGAGCCGGCCACTGGTTGCAGGTGGAAAAGCCGGCCGAGACGACGGCGCTCGTGCTGCGCTTCCTGAGTGAAGTGGCGCCCGTGACATGAGGATCTCCCTGGTCACCGGCGCCGGCAGCGGAATAGGTCGTGCGGTTGCACTCGGCTTCCTGCAAGCGGGAGATGCGGTGATCCTCGCCGGCCGGCGAGTGGACACCCTGCACGAGACCGCTGCACTCGCGGGCGAGACAGCCGAGCGCATCCTAATCGTGCCTACCGATGTTTCCGACCATCAGTCCGTTGCCGCACTCTTCACCGCCATCGAGGAACGCTTCGGCCGCCTCGATGTGCTCTTCAACAATGCGGGCACCGGCGCACCGGCCATGACCGTGGACGAGATGTCGCTCACGCAGTGGCGCACAGTGGTCGACGTGAACCTGAACGGTGCCTTCTACTGCGCGCGTGAAGCGTTCCGCATGATGCGCCACCAGCAGCCCCAGGGCGGCCGCATCATCAACAACGGCTCGATTTCGGCGCACGTGCCACGGCCTGGCAGCGCGGCGTATACCGCCACCAAGCATGCGGTCACCGGGCTCACCCGAACCCTGTCCCTCGATGGTCGGGCATTCAATATCGCGTGCGGGCAGATTGACATCGGCAATGCGGACACCGCCATCGCCCAACCGATGCGCCAGGGGATCCGGCAGGCAACCGGCGACATCCGTGTCGAGCCGGTAATGGATGTCGCCCATGCGGCCAGTGCGGTGCTCTACATGGCCGGACTGCCGCTGGAGGCAAATGTGCAATTCATGACCGTGATGGCAACGACGATGCCGTACATCGGTCGCGGCTGAGGATTTTACGACCATGTCCACACACCAGATTCGTTACGAGGTGAGCGAGAGGATCGCCACCATCACCTTGGACCGACCCGAAGTGATGAATGCCTTCGGCGGCACGATGCGGGAGGATCTGCTCGCCTGCCTCGAACGGGCGACCGAGGATTCAGAGGTGCGCTGCCTGATCATCACCGGGGCCGGCAAAGCCTTCTGCGCCGGTGGCGATGTTGCCAGCATGGCTGAACTGCAGGCGCGGGATGACACCTCGGTGCTCAACCAGCGCATGCAGGGAGCGGCCCAAGTGGTGAGTTTCATCCGGGCCATTCCCAAACCCGTGATCGCCGCCGTCAACGGCGCCGCAGCTGGCGCGGGCATGAACCTCGCGCTGGCTTGCGATCTGCGCTATGCCGCAGCCAGTGCCAAATTCTCGGAAGCCTTCATTCGCATCGGCCTGGTCCCCGATTGGGGTGGACATTTCCTGCTGACCGAGCTGGTGGGGCCGGCGCGGGCGCTCGAACTCATCATGAGTGGCGAGCGCATCGATGCGGCGGAAGCTGAACGCCTCGGCATCGTGAATGCCTGTTTCAGCGATGCGGACTTCGCGGCTGAAGTGCGTGGCAAGGCCCGGATTTTCGCTGCTGCACCCGCCGAAGCCATCGCCGCCATCAAGCAGGGCGTGCGCCGTGCGATGCAGGGCAGTCTGCAAGACACGCTCGACTATGAGCAAGAGGCTCAACGACGGGTGTTTCTCAGCGCCGACGCGCGCGAGGGCATGCTTGCCTTCCTGGAAAAGCGTGCGCCGCGCTTCGGCCAGCAGTCCTGAATTCATGAAGGCTGTCATCGTCCCGGACTGGATGCCCTTCGACCGGTTGAGCCTGCACGAAGTGCCGGTCCCGGTGCCAGGCGCCGGTGAAGTGAGGATCCGGGTACGAGCCTCGGGAGTCAGCTTCGCCACCAGTCTCGTGGTGCAAGGCAAATATCAACGCAAGCCGCCATTGCCCTTCACTCCCGGCACCGAGGTTGCTGGCGAAATCAGCGCCCTCGGGGAGGGTGTAACCCGCTTCCGCGTGGGAGATCGCGTGTGCGCGGTGCTCGACTGGGGTGGGATGGCGGAGGAAGCCGTGGCGTGCGCGGTGAATGTTTACGCGCTACCGGCGGGTCTCGATTTCGCGCGTGCGATCGCCTTCACCCACTCCTATGCAACGTCCGCGGCGGCGCTGACCTGGCCCCATCTGCTGAATCTCCAGGCAGGACAGACCCTGCTCGTGCATGGCGCGGCCGGTGGTGTGGGCCTCGCCGCGGTGGAGATAGGCAAGCTGCTGGGGGCACACGTCATTGCCACCGCAGGCACGGACGACAAACTGGCACTGGTCAGCGCACATGGGGCAGACCACGTCATCAACTACCGCGAAGAGGACTTCCGGGTTGCCGTGCTCGCGCTCACCAATGGCCGTGGTGTCGATGCTGTCTATGACCCTGTCGGTGGGGACGTCTTCATGCAGTCCCTGCGCTGCATGGCACCTGAGGCGCGCATCATGCCGGTGGGCTTTGCCGGCGGCGAGATTCCCCAAATCCCGGCCAACCTGCTGCTGGTGAAGAACCTCACCGTGTGCGGGCTCAATCTCGGCCTCTACTTCGGCTGGAGTCCGCAGGATCTGCGTCACGTCCATGAAAACCGCATGCGCGCGCTCATGGACCGACTGTTCGGCTGGTTCGAGGCAGGGAAGATTCAACCCGTGATCGGCAGCACCTGGCCCCTGGAAAGATTCCAGGAAGCGATGGCGGAAGTGCTGGCCCGCCGCGCCCTGGGGCGCGTGGCATTGGTGATGGACTGAGGCATGAACAGTCACCCGGATATCCGGCTGCGGCCAGCCTGGCATGTTGCCCTGCCCTTTCTGCTGGGCGCCTTCATGACCGGCGTCATCGGCATGGCCGCCCAGCATCGCCTGACCCTGGGCTTCAGTGTCCTCCTGATTGCCTGGGGCGTGCTGTGGGGCCTGCTGGCGCGTGCGCGGCGTGCGCGCTTCCACGCGGCCATCGCGGCTGCCGTCGTGCGCTTGCCGGCTCCCACCACAGGCAAGGCAACCTGGCTGGGTCCAGCCACCTTGAGGGTACGCCCACGTCGCAGCGGCAACCTGCTGTGGTCACATGAGGGTTTGCTCTGGCTGCCCGACAGCGGCCCGACCTTGCAGGTGGACCAGCAACAGGTGGCGCTGGACGCCGTGCGCGCCGAACTCGTGTTTCCGTTTGCACAGCTCGCAGGGGCGGAGCATGTCTGTGGAACCCTGAGCGGGGATCAACTCATCTTCACGCGCAAGGTGGGTGGCAGCACGCGGTTTGCGCTGCCCAATCCTGCGGTTTACACCTTCGTGATGCATGCCCTGGCCATGGCGCGTGATGTGACGACGCCCGGCGCGCCCGCTGCTCACCCCTGATGGATGGCGATACCCTCTCCCTGATCTGGGTTGCGCTGGCAGCCCTCGCGGCCGGACTCGTGAATGCGCTGGCCGGCGGCGGTACCTTGCTGAGTTTTCCGGCTCTGGTGGCAGTGGGCGTCCCCCCCCTCGTGGCCAATGTCACCAACAGCGTCGCGCTATGTCCAGGCTATCTCGGCGGCGTGCTCACCCAGGCGCGGGATCTGCGCGGGCAAGGACGCCGCCTGCTCGTGCTTGTACCCGCCGGCGCACTGGGCGGCGTGATGGGGGGGCTCGTGCTGCTTGCTACTGGCGAACGACTGTTCGAGACACTGGTGCCATTCCTGATTCTTTTCGCGACGCTCGTTCTCGCCGTGCAGGTACCGCTGCGCCAATGGGTCACCAGACGTTTGATGCACAAGGCCCGCGAGGGTGATGAGAGCTGGGCAGCCCTGCCGACCTTCCTGAGCGCAATCTACGGAGGCTACTTCGGTGCCGGCCTCGGCATGGTGATGCTGGCTGCGCTCGGCGTGACCTTGAGTGACACGATCACGCGCATCAACGCTGTCAAGCAGGTGCTGTCGCTCGCGATCAATCTCGCGGCGGTGCTGTATTTCGTCGTGGCAGCGGAAATTCTCTGGTCGATGGCCGCAGTAATGGCGGTCGCTGCACTGGCCGGCGGCATGATTGGTGGTTATCTTGCCAGCAGGATTCGTCAATCCCATCTGCGCAGCCTGATGGTGGTGACGGGTTGCGTGCTCTCCGTCTACTACTTCCTGCGTTGAATTCAGTATATTCCGCTTCCCCGTCCTATCCGGTGTCCTGCCCGTGAGCGTCTACAACCTGAATCTCAAGCGACTGGTCGAACGTCCAGAAAAATACTTCCCGCGCAACGAAATCCTCAGCCGCGAGGATGACGGCAGCATCTTCCGTTACACCTACAAGGACTACTGCGCGCGCGTGCGTCGCCTGGCCAGCGCCTTCGAGACGCTGGGCATTGCCGAAGGCGAGAAGGTGGCCACCCTCTCATGGAATACACACCGTCATCTCGAGATGTATTTCGGGGTGCCCTGCGCAGGCCGGGTGCTGCATACCGCCAACCTGCGTCTGTCCGATGAGCACCTCATCTACACCATCAATCATGCAGAGGATGTGGCCCTGTTCTTCTCCGCCGATCTCCTGGCTCAGGTGGAGGCAATCGCACCTCATCTCACCCATGTGCGCGCCTATGTGGTGATGGATCGCTTCGCGCCAGCCTCGACCACTCTCGCACCCCTGCATGTTTACGAGGATCTGATCGCTGCCGGGGATCCCGACTACGTGTTTCCGGAAGTCGATGAACACTCGCCGGCTTCCATGTGCTTCACCTCCGCGACGACCGGCAACCCCAAATGCGTGGTCTACACGCATCGCGGGCTCTACCTGCACTCCCAGGGCCTGTGCAATGCGGACACCATGGCCATTTCCGAGAAAGATACCCTGCTGCCCATCGCGCCCATGTTCCATGTGAACTCCTGGGGTGTGCCTTTCGCAGGGGTCTGGATGGGTTCCAGATTCGTCTTTCCCGGGCAGCGCCCCCATGCGGAGGATCTGCTCAAGCTCATCGAGGAACAGTCCGTCACGTTCGGTTTCGGCGCGGTTACCGTCGGCATCGACATGATGAATGCCTTGCAGCGTAATCCTCGCAACATGCGCAGCCTGCGCGGCCTGTTGTTCGGGGGTTCTGCAACGCCGGCGTCCGTCATGAAATATTTTCTGGAAGAACACGGTGTGGTCCTCTATACCGCCTGGGGCTCCACGGAATGCGCGCCCATGGCCACCACGGTCTGCATCAAGCGTGACCAGCAGCATCTGGATGACGACGCCAAGATAGCGATCCGCGTGCGACAGGGGCTGCCGGTGCCCGGGGTTGAAGTCAAGGTGCTGGATGACGAAGGTCATCCCATTCCCTGGGATGACAAGGCGGTGGGCGAGGTCTACGTGCGCGGCCCCTGGATTGCAACTTCCTACCTCAATGAACCGCGCAGCGCGGAAAGTTTCATCGATGGCTGGTGGAAAAGCGGTGACATCGCAGCAGTCAACGAGGATGGGATCCTGCGCCTCGTCGATCGTGCCAAGGATCTGATCAAATCAGGCGGGGAATGGATCTCCTCCGTCGACCTCGAAAACACGCTGATGGCCCACCCGGCCGTGCGCGAGGCGACGGTGGTCGGTGCGCCACACGAGAAATGGATCGAGCGCCCGGTTGCATTCCTCGTGCTCGATCCGGAGTCCGCGCCGCCCTCGGATCAGTCACTGCGCGCGCATCTCACCGAACACGGGATTGCCAAGTGGTGGCTGCCGGATGAATTCATCGCCCTGCCAGCCTTGCCCAAGACCGGAGTCGGCAAATTCGACAAGAAAAAGCTGCGGGCGGAGATGGACGCTTTCCGGCGCGAGGGGACCGTGGCGCGCTGAGCGGCGACCGGCGCGGGTATCGGACCACGCCCTGCCTGGGTCTTGGCGCCCGCGGAGGTCTCACGGAAGGCAGCGAATACTGAAGACCGAAGACTGAAGACCAAGGGAGACCCCCATGCACGACTACCGCACGATCACCGTCCAGCGCGAGGGCGCCATGGACTGGCTGTGTCTCAACCGGCCCGACCGCCTGAACACCATCACGCCGCTGATGTGTGAGGAGCTGCGCGACTATTTCGATGGGCTGCAGCGCACGCTCGACACCCGGGTGGTGGTGGTGCACGGCGCGGGCCGCGCTTTCTGCGCCGGCTACGATCTCAAGGAAGCCGGCCCGGTAAGCAGTGGCCCCGTGATGGGCATGAACGTGCAGCGTCAGGTGAGCGAAGTGTTCATGCGCATGCGCCGCTGTCCCCAGCCCATCATCTGTCTGGCACATGGCGCGACCACTGGCGGCGGTTTTGCCTTCGCACTCGCAAGCGATGTCCGGATTGTGAGCCGGGATGTGAAGATGAACGTGGCCATGGTCAAGATCGGGCTCACGGGCTGCGATGTCGGGATCAGCTATTTCCTGTCCCGCGCGGTGGGTCAGTCCATCGCGGCGGAACTCATGATGACCGGTCGCTTCATCGGCGCCGAACGGGCAATGGCTCTGGGCCTCGTGTCCGAGGTGGTGGAGGCTTCAGCGCTGATGGAAGCGGGACGTGCGATGGCTGAGGACATGTTGAAGACGTCCCCGATGGGCCTGCGGCTGACCAAGGAAGGATTGCGCCTCGCCATCGATGCGCCGAGCCTCGATATGGCCATTGCGTTGGAGGACCGCGGTCAAATTCTCTGCGCGAGTGCCGGCTTCTTCGAGGAGGGCATTGCCGCCTTCAAGGAAGGCCGGCCTGCCGATTATGCGGACGCTCCCTATCCCTCTGCCGCTTCCTGACCCTTACCCAACCCGACACAGGACTACGCCATGGATCTCCAGCTTGCAGACAAGGTCGTGATGGTCACCGGTGCCGCCTCCAACATCGGACGCGCCATCACCCTCGGCTTCGCGCGCGAGGGTGCACGAATAGTTCTGGGGGATATCGATGTCCCCCAGGCGGAAACCGTGGCGAGTCAGGCGATGACCTTGGGTGCGGCGAGCACGGAGGTCGTGGGTTGCGATGTGACGCGTCTCGATCAGGTACAGGCCATGTTCCGTCGCGCCGTGGATCGCTTCGGCACGGTTGATGTGCTGGTGAACAATGTCGGCTGGGATCAGCTGATGTTCTTCACCCAGACCACACCGGAATTCTGGGAGAAGATCATCCAGGTGAATTTCGTCGGCGTGCTGAACTGCACACACGCTGCCCTTGGCGTGATGGCCCCGAAGAACCGGGGCGCCATCGTCTCCATCAGCTCGGATGCCAGCCGCCAGGGGGAGCCGCGGGAAGCGGTGTACGGTGGCATGAAGGCGGCCATCAACAGCTTCATGAAGACCATCGCCAAGGAGAATGGCCGCAACGGGATCCGCTGCAATGTAGTGTGTCCGGGAGTCACCCTGCCAGAGGATGACGAGGAAGTCGGCACGCGCAGCATGTGGCTGAACAAGGACTCGATGTTCACGCCCGAACAGCTGGAAAAGATCACTCGCGCGCTGCCACTGAAGAAGGTCGGGCGGCCACGCGACATCGCCAATGCCGTGCTTTTCTTGGCCTCTGATGCCGTAGCCGGTCATGTGACCGGCCAGGTCCTGAGTGTGAGCGGCGGCTACAGCATGGTGGGCTGATCAGCCCAACTGGCGCAGGAGATCGCGCGCGATCACCATGCGCTGAATCTGCGAGGTGCCTTCGTAGATCTGCAGCAACTTGGCATCGCGCATGAGTTTTTCCACCACGAACTCCTGCGTGTAGCCATAGCCCCCGAACACCTGCACTGCATCCGTGGTGGCCCGCATGGCGGCATCGCCGGCAAATGCCTTGGCGCAAGCACTGTGACTGCCACGCAGATTGCCCGCATCCACCTCAGCAGCAGCGTTCAGGCACATCAGGCGTGAAGCCTGGTAGGAGATTTCCATGTCGGCAATCATGGCCGACACCATCTGGTGGTTGATGATGGCCTCGCCAAAAGTTCGCCGTTCTTTTGCATAGCGCAGGGATTCATCACGCGCGCGCCGGATGACACCGGCGCCGCCGGCGGCGATCCAGGGCCGCGAGCGATCGAAGGTGGCCATTGCAAGCTTGAAACCGTGATCCGGCCCCGCCAGCAGATTGGCGGCGGGCACCTCCACATCCTCGAGCACCACGTCGCAGGTATGGGAGCAGCGCTGCCCGAGCTTGTGGATGAGGCTCTCCCAACGCAGGCCCGGAGTGCCGGCCTCGATCACGAAGGTCGCCACGCCGCGGTGGCCGCTGGTGCCTTGTTCACGCGCGAACAACACGTAGAAATCGGCCACATCGGCGCTGCTGATCCAGCGCTTGCGGCCGTTGATGACATAAGTGTCCCCCTTCTTGACGAAGCGGGTGGACATGTTCGCCACATCAGAACCGGCATCAGGTTCGGAGCAGGCAAACGCCGCATAGCCCGGCGCCTCGGTCAGGCGTTCCAGGTACTTGCGACGCGCTGCCGCATTCTCGGACATCATCACCGGCAGGCCGGCCAGACTGTTCGCCGCCGCTGCAGTGCCGATACCAAGACAGCCGTAGTTGATTTCTTCCAGTACCAGCACATGGTCATGGCAGGACAGGCCAGCCCCGCCCACTTCCTCGGGAAATTCCAGATTGAGCAAACCCTGCTCCCACAAGGCTTTCATGATCTGGTGGGGGAACTCGGCGCTGCGATCAAGCGCCTGATCCAGCCGGGGCTGGATGATCTGCTCGTCCACGAAACGTCGGGCACTTTCGACCATCATGCGCTGCTGTTCATTCAACACGAGAGGCAACTCCGGGCTGGGGTGGAGGTTCGAAGTCTACACCCGGGGCAGGCACCAACTCAGCGTTCGCGCGCGCTTTCCTCCCGATAACGCTGCAAGGGGCTCAGCAGGAAGTCGAGCAGGCGGCGGTGACCCAACCGGATCTCCACCCGCGCCAGCATGCCCGGGCGTATCGCCAGTGGCCGCCCCAGGCTGGAGCGGGGCTCAGCGGGCAGCCGGATCCGCGCGAGATACCAGGGCGCTTCGTTTTCGGCAGTGATTGCATCCGGGGATACTGCGGACACCTTGCCGGCAACATGACCAAAGCGCGTGAAATCCCAGGTTTCGAATTTGACTATCGCCTCCTGACCCGGGCGCACGACGCCGATGTCGCGGTTCTCGATCTTCGCCTCGATTTCGAGCGGCGCCTCGTGCGGCACCAGGGTCATCAGAATCTGGGCTGGGGCGACCACGGCCCCTGTCACGTGCACGGAGAGCTGCTGGATGCTGCCTGCCACCGGCGCTTCGACACGATGCAAGGTGTGGCGTGCTCGTGTCTTGGCGAGATCTTCCTCCACCGCGGCGAGACGACCCTCAACCTCCGCAAGTTCTGCAAGCCAGCGTTGTCGATGCTGGGCGAGGCTGGCTGCGAGCCGCGCTTCGTGCCCCGCGACATTCGCAGCCAAGGCCTCGCTCCGCGCGCGAGCCGCCACGAGCCGGCTGGCGGCGGTGATTCGCTCACGTTCCAGGGCAAGCCAGTCAACGCGTGCCACGGTTCCACGCGCGGCCAACGTGGCATGGGCGCGGGCAGTCTCTTCGATCAACGGCAAGGTCTGCTCCAGTTCTGCAATTTCGCTCGCCACGACGCGCGCATTCGCCCGACTTTCCGTGATTTCCGCCTCGATGCCCGCAAGCAAGGTGGTGATCGCCGTGCGCTCCCCGCGGAGCCGGCGATGGTGCAGCACCAGCAATGAGGGCGCGATACGCTGCGCAAGCCGGTCCGGGATGGCGAGTGCCCCCGCATCCTGCCAACGGCCCGCAATCAAGGACTCGAGGCGCAGCCGGTCGAGCTGCAGTCCCAGCATTGCCTCATCGGAACGCGCCATGTCGGCGGCTGTGGCGTGATCTTCGAATTCAACCAGCAGTTGGCCAGCCGATACGCGCTGCCCTTCCCGCACATGAATCTGCCTGACCACGCCCCCCTCTGCCGCCTGGATGGGCTTGACCTGCCCCGAGGGCACAGTTCGAGCAGTTGCAGTTGCGACCACATCCACTTGGCCGAACCAGCTCCAGGCAAGCGCTGCGAGACAGGAACAGGGAAAAAGCCAAGCTGTCACCCGCCAAGCCTTGGGGATCGGTGCTTGCAGCATTCAGCACACAGCCGCCTGCTGCCACAACCGCTGGTAGGGACCGGACAAACGGGCCAGCAATTCGGGCCGCCCCTGTTGCACGAGACAGCCGTCGGCCAGCACCAGCACCCGATCAGCCAAACCTGCCAACGCCTCGCGATGAGTCACCAGGATCACGGTGCGACCCTGTGCCAGCACCGGCAACTGGCTGGCAAGAAAGTTCTCGGTCAGGGCGTCGAGCGCGCTGGTGAATTCGTCGAGGATGAGAATGGCAGGACGGGAGATGAGTGCCCGAGCGAGTGCAATCCGCTGCACCTGACCGCCCGACAGGGACACGCCTTGTTCGTGGACCAAGGTATCGTATCCCGCCGGCAGGTTCGCAATGAAATCATGCGCACCCGCCGCTCGCGCGGCATTCATGATGCTTTCCAGCGGCAGTGAGGGATCGCGTATCGCGATGTTTTCGCGGATGGAGCGATTGAACAAACGGCTTTCCTGCGTCACCACACCAAGCTGGCGCCTGAGCGCCGTGCCATCGAGTGCGCTGATATCCCGATCATCGATGAACAGACGGCCCTGACTGGGCAGGTAGAGACGCTGCAACAGCGCAGCCATCGTGCTCTTGCCGGAGCCGGAGGCACCGACGATGGCAACGATTTCGCCAGGGGCGATGCGAAAGTCGAGATCACGCAGGACCAAGGGCTGATCCGGCGCATAACGAAAGCCCAGGCGCTCGAAGCGGATTGCGCCTTGCAGCGCCGGCAGATCCTGTCCCGCGCCCGTGCCCGGTTTGGGCAGCACCTTGAGCAGTTCATCCACGCGCTGCATCGAGACCCTGACCTGCACCCATTCCTGCCAGCCCTGGGCCAGCCGCAGCAAGGGCTGCATCGCGCGCGCCGCGAACAGATTGAAGGCAACCAGCTCGCCCGGCGTGAGCCGACCCTCGATGACCTGACGCGCGCCAAACCAGAGCAGGATCACGCTCAAGGCTTTCTGTACGGACGCTGTCAGCTGCGCCACGGGACTCGCCAGCAGGCTGGTGCGCAGTCCCGCCTCGGCGGACGCGGCTGACAAGTCTGCCCAACGCTGCGTCTGCCGGGCCTCCAGCGCCGCCGCCTTGACGGTGCGCATATTGCCCACGGTCTCCACCAGACAGGCCTGCAGATCTGCGGCGCATGTGAACTGCCGTTCGATGCGGGCCCTGAGCGCAGGCCCTGACGCTGCCACCAGCAGGATCAGCACGGGGAACGA
>Ga0194123_10001709_pt1 | contig 31664 bp, 34 predicted proteins | sample TA2MahsurfametaG_5_FD_155479 | JGI IMG/M metagenome (GOLD analysis project Ga0194123, IMG submission 155479) | Freshwater microbial communities from Lake Tanganyika, Tanzania - TA2015023 Mahale A surface | ecosystem: Environmental > Aquatic > Freshwater > Lake | place: Tanzania: Lake Tanganyika... | reverse complement strand
TTTTTTGTTATTTGTTTTTTTTTTTTTTTTGTTTTTTTTTGTTTTTTGTTTTTTGTTTTTTTTGTCAACTTTATTTTATTGTTCATGGTCATGATGTCATCCGGTATCATCCTTGTACATTGTCATCGTCGTAGTCATTGTCATCATTGTCATCGTAGTCATCGTAGTCATCGTAGTCATCGTAGTCATCGTAGTCATCGTAGTCATCACGGTAAAGGTTACGAGGAGGAGGAGGAGGAGGAGGAGGCTGGGCAACCGGCATGAATGATTGGCATGCAAGTTTCATTGGGCCGAACAATGGGTCATCCTCCTCAACGTGCATTCCAACGACTGAAGCAATTTTCCACTTAGGATTGACGTGCATGTGCAGCTCGGGGGTCATCATCTCTGGGAAGAACCGCATTAAAACGTATGCGGAATGTTCCACGCCTTCTCCTGCAAGATAAAACAGTCGTTTCAAATATGTCGGGTAGAATGCATTCAGTCTGGCAAGTGACCTCAAATTGGGGTCAGTCAATATCCAATCAAAGCGCGCAACAAACTTATACAAATTGACCACACTCAGGCAAGACAATGGCGAACCATCGCCGATCAATTTCATTACGTGTTTGCATGTTGTACTAAATGATGCATAGTAACTTGCAATCCACTCGTTGTTCATCAATCTTGCCCGTTTCAGAGTCAACCAATCATGAGAACATGGATGAATGACACGGGAGTGATTCATTTGGTCGGATTGTTGCAACAGACGATACTCTTGCAGGAATTCTTCGCGATTTTCAGCAGTGTCCAGCAAATTGAACTGTTCCATTGTTTGTTCATATGTCTGATTCATGAAAGGGTTGACCTTAAAGTGTTTGCAACCCACATTGTATTTGCATTGAAATTCATGTATTGAATATTTCACATGATCGTATCCATTTTGATTGTTTGCGCGCTGGATGATTGAGACTGCATCATATGTATTTCTACGGCGCTGGTGAACTTGAGTGGGATCATGCACAAGGCGCGTCGCCAAGCGTCCAAGCATACCGCTGTGAACGAGATTTCGTACGCGGCCGCTAGCAACAATGTGCCTGGATTCAATCGGATTTGGATTCAAAAGAGGAGAAGTTGGCCCAATCCAGTAACCAGTCGTGATTCTATTCAAATAAGTTTCCTGGTCATATGTCATGGGAATCACAAATTTGCACGCTGAAATATGCGCAAGAGCCAACTTGACAACATCAACCTCCATTGTAATATCTGAAATGTGCTTGTAAAAATCGTCCACCAGCTTCATCAAGTTGTGAGGGTTGGTTCCTGCCGTCCCCCGCACAGACTCATCTATGTTGAAATTTTTGTAAAGAACCATCTTCTGCGTAAGCCTGATTTAAATGGTAAATGAATACAAATACTTTCAATTTTTTTCATTTAACGTAAAATATAGAAATGACATTTTACAACGATCAATGTCATTAGCAAAATAATGTGTTAAATATTATTGAAAATATACATAAATACAACTAATGATTTCAAATCATATTTATTCAGTACCATAATGTTTCGTTGTATATTGTTGTTACACATGCGCGGTTTTTCTAAAACGCGTGAATGCAAGATGACCCATGGCGGACAACCCATAAATGATTGTTCTAGTTCATGCATCTCTAAATGTGAAATAATGGAAAATAGGGATGAAATTGATGCATTCATTGCAAATTCTAAATGCAAAGCAAGATGTATTCATACAAATAACCCCCCTAAACCGGATGATTGTTCATGTAAAAACGTATGCATTGCGGACATGTCCGAGCTGTATTACATCATGATTGACAGTAAAAAAAGATGCGAATAAGTTAGCCCATTTTAGCCGAATATCATCAAATTTTTTGCAATGATGCTATATAGAGGTGTCATTTTCACCCAAGTAAACATATAAAAACGTAGGTAGACTTACAATTGCAAACCCCAAATAAACATAATTTTCATAAAAATATCCATGCCGTGAAAACCACGTAAAAATGTAAAGAAACAACCAAAATAAGACAAAAATATATATTCTTGATTTTACTGACGTCCGCATAGTTAATAATTACTATATAATAGTATTTATTAAAAAAAGTGTTAGTTCAAACAAATGTTCTTAGCTGTCAGTCATCCTACCTGTCATCCTACCAGTCGTCATCCTAGTCATGATACCAGTCATCGTCGCTGCTAAAACCCGAACTTGGAAATGGGTCAATGTCAGGGGAAAATTCCACGCGTTCGATTTCCCGCAGTTGTTTGGGGGTGAGTAACCAACGAATTTTGGCATTTTCGCCATCACGTGACATGCGTTCAACAACACAAATACCTGTCTCAGGTCTACCTCCTGGTTGTCCCACTTTATAGAAAGGGCTTATGTTGTTGAAGAAAACCATGCTTTTGGTATAGCTGGATTTGGCACTTGCGACTTGTTGCCAACTTAAAGTTGAGGGATCACATTCCCAAACTGCAGTTCCTGGGCGACTGCGACCTGGAAATATGTTAGCTTTTTGAGATAGCATCCACAGCAGTGTTTTTGACATCAAAGATTTGCGATTGAATATTTTCCAGCTTGGAAATGAAAGATGGTACGTTCTACTGAAGAGGTCGGTGAACTCGGCCACGGTTTTGCAAGCAACCAATTCATCGGCACGAGAATGAATTAGACACCACATCATTTCAACCAATTCTTCATTTTCGGTGTCTCGGGTTGAACTGTATGGTGTAACATATTTTACAACCGTGATGAGTTTATCCGAATCCGAGTCTCGAACTGTGGCGGTATAGAATCCTTGACGACGTTCCTGGTCAGTGACGCTCTTTTTCTCAGGTGGAAGATGCCAGTTCATTTTTGTGCGCCATTCACGCATCCGTTGAGCGAACAACTCGTCTGAATACGCGCGATTCTGCCCCCTTTCGTTGAAGTACCATGTATAAAAGTCTTCACTTTTGACAAATGTCATAGGTAGCGAAGTGGCGGCATCAGGACGACGTAAACAAATGAGGTTGGGTCTGGATCCTTCTTGAATTTCAATTTCTAGTTCGCGCTGACCACGGTCATATGCGTCATTGTCGATTTTCCATGAGGTTTTCAACCAGTCATAATCAAGTGGGTTGTCGCATTTTAAATGCGCTGAAGAAACTGCTGGTGCTGACGGGATTGGGACTGGTGTTGACGATACTGGTTTGCCGGAATTGGTTGCGGATGCAGGGTTCTTTTTTACGATACTTGCCCAAGACATTATCGGAGTTGCTGATAAGTTCATACATGAAAAGAATTTAAATCAATTTTTTTAATTTGTTCGTATTTTTGGTTAAACATTTGGTTAAACAATTTATCATTTATTATTCACCACGAAATTGTAACATTCTTACCCATTCTTCAACATGAGACCGCGCAACGACTCTCCTGTTTGTTACACTTTTTCAATCATTACACCCGGCCGGTTTGAAACACATCTCTTTATTTACAATATTTTATTCTAATTCATATTGTTTAAACAATGGATTGTACTGGTCTGGAACGGTTTTTAAATTTATTTTGTAAATGGAGAGAGGTATTTGATAATCATAATTTTTTATGGTCCAATTGGGCAAACGTTTTTTTATTTTTTCATCAATATTTATATCATATTCACCCACATATACTGATTGAAATTTTTTTGACCAATTTCCATTGATGTCTCTCAATGCTAGTTTATTTTTAATAAATGGATCTTGATTTGCCCAATACATGCTTAAATCTGAATGATCTTTTTCTCCGTTCATTAAAAAAATCCGGTACCTTCCCAAAAATACGGCAAGTCGCATTATTCCTCCTTTTGTATGTTTTCCATATTCATTTTGAGTTAAAACGGTTCCATTATTCAATATATGTTTATCAAATCCCATTGAGTAACACGCATGTCTCATAGCTCCAATAAAATCAACAAAGTAGTAGTATGGACCGAAGTGTGCACGGGTTGATGCTTTTTTCAATCCAAATGAAGCCATGTATGAAACATAATTCAAATGTTTTCCAACGTACAACGCAGACGGTGACTCTAATATTTTCCCTTGGTGTTTTAACATGGAAATTTCCGGATTATCATGAAAAAATGAAACAACTTCTTCTGATATATTCAAGTTCAATGTTTTTTCCTCATTTAATATTTCACTGGTTAATACCCAATGCCATCGTTCACTTGATTTTGAAAATACCAGTTGGGATTTTTCATAATATTTGTTGAAAAACAATATACATCTTTTTTTTGATTTATCATAAAAATATCCATTATATTTTACATTTGAAGTTCGTTCAAATAATGCATTCAAAAACACGCTTGCTTGATTCACTAATCCAGATTTGCTGTGTTTTGACAAGAAGAATGGTAAAATTAATTTTTTTCCGTTCAACTCATTTTCATTTCCCTGTAAGTATAATAAAAATTCTAAAAAAGGTAAACTTTCATCCATTTGATTAATTTTATATATACAAATTTCAACACGAGTTTCAAGTGGGATATCAGTATCATCTACATTTTTTTTCAACTTTTCCATGAATTCATAATCAACATCTGTTACATGACTCATCCTTTCATTGGAGTTATATGCACAATCAACATAAATTGTTTTATCAACCATTATCTTACATATAAAACTTATTTATTTTTGAGGTTTAAGGCGAATGCTTTCCTTAATTTTTTCTTGGCGAGAGTTGAAGATGACACTACACAAGGTTTGGGCAGTTTCTTCATCTTTGCAATGTTGCATCAATGCCGAATGCAATATTGTTTTGTTAATTGGACATTTCAACTTTGTTTTTGAATAAACTAATTTACCATTGTTTGTATCAAATGCGTCAATATTGTTTGTTTTCATGACTCCAACCAAGGTATCTGTTACAGATTTTTTTTTATCCTTCAGTTTTTTTATTTCATTTTGATGCGTACGCATGTCTGCATCAATTTCAATCCACATTTTCACATATTTGATAAGTTGATCTTTAGTTTCTAATTGTTCACTCATATCACTCATATTTATAGTCTTATATTGAATTTGTATTTAGGTTTATATTATTATATTCTTTCAATATATAAATTAATGACACTAGCGCTTAGTTTAGGGTATCAAGAAGATACAGAAAAGGTAAACAAACTTATAAAAATAATTTCAAGTCTTGTCAAAAGAAACAAGCAATTAAAGAAACCAAGTGTAGATGAAGTACTTAGAGAACTAAAATCCATTCAAGAGTATGCGGATCTATTGGACGGAAGTTTTTGGGGTATTAAGGATAACGCATCCTCAGTCTATCCTAAAGTTACTGGTGAAGGTCATGCAAAAATAAAAAAACTGATAAGCCAAGTTTCAAAGGTACCATCTGCAAAATTTGTTATTTCGCGTTTCAATAATCAACAATTTTCGGACAACCCATTTTCATTCAACCATGAATTTGATGAAAAATACAGTGTTATTACGGATACTTTGATGAAAGCTGACTTCGTGTTAGATAGTTTACGTAAACCTGGAATGAATATTGAGGATTTAAGTAGAGCTTCGTTGGATTTATCCACAAGCGAACTGCAACATATAGCAAGTAGTATATCAACATTGACCCCACTGAGACATCATGGTTTTGATTATGATGTTGCATACAGAAACAGATTAGCTTCATTACCAAATGCGATAATAAAACCAACTGCAATGAAATTAGCAAAATTCATGTTATTTCATAATATAACTCTTCAAACTATAAATTTTGCAGAATACAATTTGGTTTCGGAAGTATGCATACTTGCTGTAATAGCGGTATATTTATCACACATTGATGAGGAGGAGATATATCATCGCACTTTGTATTCAAACTACACAAAACATATATTTAGAAAATTAGTCACCCCTTTGTTTGAGAAATATAAATCTCCATCATTACAACATAGTTTGAGACAACCACAACTGACTATGATTCAACTGACTATGATTTTTGATGTCTTATCCAAAGGAGTGAAAGAGTTGTCCACAGTAATTGGGTTGTCTGGATTCAATAATAGTTTAGTTTTTAGAAGTCTTTCCCCCCAACTGGCAAATGATCTCATATCGTTGTTGGAAGAAACGTCCAAAAACATTATAGTATCAGCTAAACTAGTGGAGGATCCAGATAGACCAAAGGCTTCACCTGTAACATACTCAATGACGGGTAACCAGAGTACACACGACCTGGTCGGAAATATAAATAAGATAAATTATAAGAACCTGGTAATACCCGAGTTGAAAAGTGTCTTATCCCGAAGACAAAAGGTTGGTGGATACCATCACCATAGATCAAAAAAAAAAAATATGAAGAACAAAACCAAAAAATATAAATCACGCCACATGTAAAATCATAATTTTTTTTTGATAATAATAAGACACTTGGGTAGAATTGGTATTATTGATAATCTATTTTCTTGAATGAATCTAGTATTGCAGCAACCGCAGTGGTCTTCATTAGCTTGGTCCACCTTAGAATTGACAACTACCGGATCATAATGCAAATTCCATCTTCCCAACTTAGTGGGTGTTTGAATTTTTGATTTAAAGAATTTCATGATGAACTTCATGGATGATATTGTAGTTACGATTTTCAATTTGAGTTATAATATAAATTTTAAATTACAATTCAATTTTAATTTTAATTTAAAACTGTATTTTATGGTTTCATTTATTAAAATTATTAGCATTTTCACGAAACCACTTGATTAAATCTTTTACAAGTATGTCTTTATGAAAACTGTTGATCAATAACTTAATGTTAGTATTACGATGTGAATAAACTTTAATGAAATTAGAAACAACAACCATTGTGATTGCACGAGGGTATCTTTCATTCAATTGTTCCACCGTAAACAATGGTTTTCCTGTTCTAAAATTTACACTGTTGTGAAAATTCATCAAAAAAATTTTGAAACTTTCTTTTGTCACAAACTGATTTTCATTTATTTTAGAAATATATTGAGTTGCATGTTTTGAACAATCAGGGCAGGGCAAATTAGCACATATCCGTTTTATGTAAATCAACATAGATGGTAGCATTTTGTGAAATTGTTCATCTCTTACTTTTTCTGCAATGGTGTGAAAAAATGTCCATACAATTGGCCCCCATACAGACTTACTTGCCATATTTTCAAAATATAAGTATAAAGACATTTTAATTTTACTTATATTAAATACAATGAACAACGCTTTTTTTTTTGAAGAATTAAAAAAAATCAACAACCATGAGTGTGAAAGTAATGATTCTGAAACTCCAGAATGTTTGATAACACATGACCCATTGAAAATGAATCATGTGACACTTGACTGTGGTCATAAATTCAACTATGATTCAATATTCATAGAACTATTGCATCAAAAGGGTAGGATAGGACTTCAACACAATTATTTTGAAAAAGTTGAATTAGGACAAATAAAGTGTCCATATTGTCGTTCAATTACACCCAAGTTATTGCCATACATTGGAAAAGATAAACATAATGTGATTTTTTCATCAAATGGTGTAAACGCTCCCAAATCACTTTGTATGAATGGTCTTAAGTGTCATTCAAAAAAATGTAACACCAACGCTTTTTATGAACATGCTGAAAAAATGTATTGTTTTAAATGTTATAATTCAATACTGAATCCAATACAAAAATGTGTAGCAATAAATATGTCTGGTAAAAATAAAGGAACATGTTGCAGTTATTCTGCAATTCCAAATTCAACATTTTGTAAAAAACATGAAAAAAAGAATTGCACTTCTGCCCCCGGATTCATTGAATGACGATTCCGCGAAGGGCCCACCTCCACAAACGCATGTCTTCCTTATTTGAATTCATTTTTTGAAGCATGGCGCGCGCATGCGCCTCTTTCTTGGCAATTTGATCTGGATCCAATTCATATTCATGATCCATGTTTTCAACAAGATGCATTATGTTCCATCACAAAAAGCAATTCAATTTTTTTTTCACCATACTGGTTTATAGAAAATGAACAATCATCGTATTGTTCATTTTACAAATTTTTTTTACATCATACAAAAAAATAATGATAATATATAAACAAAATGCCTCTTATTTTAGTAATCATGGGAGCAACACTTGGATTTGGAACACTAGTGAGTTGTTGTAAAAGTAGAAAGTAGTTGCGCAACATATCTACTAGACAAAGTTGATACCGACAACCCGTTTTGATCGAGTGACCTCGGAGTTATGAGCCCCGCGCGCTGCCTCTGCGCCATGCCGGTTAAATATTGTCCTCCATATTTGGCGTAACAATTTACTTAATACTTAATAAGGTTTTTACATGGGAACAACTGTTGGACGAGATGTTCCATACGAAGTGTATGGTTTGTTTGGTTGTACAATCGGCAAAGATTTAGGTGCTGGGCAACGACTGAAATTTGTTGTGTTGCCATTGAATGCATTGATGTTTAGCGATATTTTCGCATCAGGTGAAGAAATGAAATCCATATTATAACATACAACGATAAAATAATTTACAAATGAACGAATTTATATATATTTCACATATTTGAACATTTTAACTAATTCATTATAAATCAAGGTATACTCTACATCTTCATCGGTTGAAATGACATGTTCTAAATGTTTCAAATTGAAATAAAATGTACGACAATCATCATCTGTAACAACAAGTGTTTCACAACATTTTTGATAAACTGTAGACAAATTATGCAAGTATTCTTTGTCTTGCAAATTCATTTGAGAATCATATGAAGATGCACTTATGTAATTCATCATTTCTGTCATTTTATTGACAATATCTTTGTATTCAAAGTTCATGTACTGGATGTGTTGTGTTTTTGATACATATATTTTGAATACACAAAAAATGATTTATTATTTACGACGACGGGTGCGACATTTTTTAAATAACGGCTTATCTGTGAAATTAATAAACTGACCGCGCCGTTTTTTCCCATTGTGAAATGTTAATTTGTAGTATTTACCATTTCCTAAATGTTCTTTACGAGTCAATGTTTTGCATTTGTCAAACCCAGTGGAATGTCGGTGACTAAGTTGTTTGTAAGTTTCACCCACTTTCAACTGTGCAGATGAGACCATACCCTTGGGAAGCATGAATGCAGTAAATGGCCACATTATTTACATAAAGTACATATTTTTTTTGTAACAATTTGATTTTTCAAACATTTGAGTTTTTTCCCAAAAAGGTTCCAGCATATCGAATTTGGGACATTTTTTTTGTCCATTTCTCAAAATTTTTTCGACTTTTGAACATTCAAAAAGTACGTGTTTTTTCAAAAAAATCATTTTGAGAACAAAAACATATATTGTTATGGTAATTGGTGTGAAATTTATTTTATCCGAAAAAGGTTGAGAGCATAACAAAAAAATGAAAAAAATGTAAAAAAAAAGGAATTGGAAGGATTAATGACAGAATGCGACTTTTGCGTTCTAGAACGATTTAGAACGCAAAACATATAAAGAGAATATGCAAAAAAAACATATTATGATATCATATATCTGTTGAATAAAATGAACGATTCAAAATATTGTGACGATAACGAAAAAACAAAAAAAGTCGCTAAAAATCTCCAAAAGTCGCACGAATGCAAATATTGTGACTATGTTACGTGTAAAAAAAATGACTACTTAAAACATTTAGCCACTAGTAAACATTGTTCTAGAACGATTTTGAACGCACATACAGAAAAAGCGACAAAAAGTCGCACATTTTTTTGTAAACATTGTAACAAGGAATATTCAGCCAGAAACAGTAAGTGGTATCATGAGAAGCAATGTTTGGATAACCCGAACAAAATGAATGTGGTAACAAAAGAAACATATTTGAATGAAGAAAAAATAAGTGTGAAAGAATTGATTCCATACATAATCAATAGTTGCAAGGTACAAAATGAAGAAAATGAAAAACAACAAAAAACATTGATGGAGGAATTGTTGAATCAAAATAAAGAATTGATGAAAACAGTGAGAGAAATGACACCCAAAATTGGAAATAACAATGTAGTAAACACAACAAACAATAATCAATTCAATTTGAATGTTTTTCTGAATGAGGAATGTAAAGACGCAATAAAATTGAGTGATTTTGTAAAATCTCTCAACATAACGGTTGCAGATTTGGAATTTACAAAAACGAATGGCATTATAGAAGGAGTAAGCTCAATCATTGTGAATAATTTGAAGGGGATGGATGTGCATAAAAGACCGATTCACTGCACAGATGTGAAGAGAGAAACAATGTATATAAAAAATGATCAATGGGAGAAGGATGATGATTGTTCAAACATAAAAAAGTTCATATATTTAACTTCGTGTTATCAAACACGCGTAATTCAAAAATGGATGGAAGAGCATCCCGGTTGGGAAAATAATGAAAAAATGAATAATGAATATTTGACCATGTGCAAGGAACTTTATAAAAACATTGAAAATGATGATGTTGCACATAAAAAGATATTGAAAGGATTCATCAAAGAGGTTCACATTGACAAGTCAAATATGAATGTTACCCCATAAAAATCAAACGTTTTTTATTTTACTGTATATTCATTCTCGCGTTTTCGCGTTTCCAAGATTTCCGGGTCCAAACCTAAGCAACTGGTCCACAGTTAGCCTCGCAAACGGTGAACTTGTTGACGGTGAACTTGTTGACGGTGAACTTGTTGACGGTGAAGTTGGTTGACGATTTGCTTGTAATATTACATCCAACATGGATGATGGTGATTTTGGTGATTTGGTTGATTTGGGTGATTTGGTTGATTCTGATGATTCTGATGCTGTTGCTTTATCTTTTGCAAGTTTGACTTGATTTATAATGTTTGTGTTTGAATGTAAAAGAAAATGGTCATGAATAATTTGGTATGCTTCGTCGATAGTCCTTCTTGCAAGTTCGCTAAAATTGAAAGTGTAACTTGGTTCTTCTGGAGAATAATAGAGGGGGTTTTTGCTTTCATGATGAATGATTCTATTTAATTCTGTTAAAATATCAAAACGTCCAATTTCCTGTATCAACGGTCTCATTACCACAGCTGCCGCAATTTGTTCTGTTGTTGCGCCTCCTTGCATATGATATATTTTTTGTATTTTGTTATTTTTTTTTCTGTTATTCATACTTTTATTATAGTGACGTTTGTGTTGTAGTTTTTTAATTTTTTTGCTTTTATTTAATTTTTTTTTAGATTTACCACCCATCATTATGCAATAAGACGATACTATAATAAATATAGACTTATATAGATATTATAGATATTATAATGAGTGAGGACTTATCTGAACAATATTTCAAAAATAATGAAAAGTATATTCAAAAAGGTTATCAAGTAATATGGACTCAATGGGATGAAGAAGAAACTATAAATTTTTATTGTTTAAGCATAGAAGATTATGAAAAATTTAAAAAATATCAAGAAAGCAGTAATTATGGAGTTTGGGGAATTTGTAATAATATTAGGTTTATAGATGCTATTAATAGTAAAAAAGAACTGGTTGAAAACGATATGATTAGTGAATAATGGCCGAATGACTCTTGATTAAAATATAGTATATACTATATTTATACTATATAACATAACCAATGGATCCAGAACTGAAGAACCTTGCGTACGCGCAATGGTTGGAACCCTCCAACACGCGAAGTCGCAAGGCTCCCGTTGAAAGGCTTCACTTTGTGAAACGGAGCATGACGCGAAAGGCCATCATGCATCCAGACCGCCGCGTCAACATGCAATGTATGCAAGGGCAGGATGGCAAGTTTTATTACATTCAGTTGGATGCATACAACACCGATCACTTGCAAATTATAAGCGAATTAAGCCCGCTCCTTGTGAATCCAACACCCGCACAATTTGAACCGGGTGCAATGTACACCTACATCATTGCATCCATTATTAGTAAGGATCCGGTCACCCACATGGACATTCAAGTGGTTCCATCAAAGTTGTATGCAACCAAAGCGATTAACATGTTTGAGTTTGGTACAAAACACCATCAAATATTTTATCGCATGTCCAGCACGGATGAATTGGAAAGTGTTGCGCGCACTGCAGGAATAAATATGGATGACCTGCAATACGGATTGCACGCATCCGGTGAAATTCATTGCATTACTCCCACTTCTTTGGAGTTTAATTTTTATTCGGGCACGTATAAAATGAAGCGTGCGATTCCAAAACGGCGCGAAAAATATGAAATGGGGTTGATAACCAGGTTAATGCAAACAATTGACCAAGCTTATACTCCCAAATTTAAGTTCACCCCATTCATCGTTCAAGAAGCGCTTCCAATAACGCAGGACCAAATTGAGCATTTGAAACGCAAGGACATTCCCGTGTATGGATTCGACACAGTGTCACAATGCAGAACAATGCGCATTAATGTTATGCGTCATAAAAATGTGCAAAAATCGGACATGTCGCGTGCACAAATGGATGAAACCTACAAAACTATTGTTGCTCCAGCACCAAGCCCCAAAGCTGCAACACCCAAAGCTGCAACACCCAAAGCTGCAACACCCAAAGCTGCAACACCCAAAGCTGCAACACCCAAAGCTGCAACACCCAAAGCTGCAACACCCAAAGCTGCAACACCCAAAGCCAAAGCTGCAACACCCAAAGCTTCATCTGCTCCAGCTCCAGCAGTCAAAGCTCCTTCTGCTGCTGCTGCTGCTTCCATGTCCCGGCAAATGCCGCTGTACGCAATGTCAGGGACCGAACTTCGGGCGCTCGCAACCACAATGAGCTTGCCTGTTCAGCCGGACCACGACCGCGCGACAATCATCAAAATGATTCAACAATCCACCACAACTGGCAAAGGCGGTAAAAAAAGGTGAACGTTCAGAAATGATCTACATCAATGCCGTGTCCGTGTTATTATAATATAAATGAGTTATTATAATATAAATATTTATAAATGTGTTAATAATAATGAAACCATTTGTTAGCATATGCACTCCCACATTCAATCGTCGCCCATTTGTGGAGAGCATGATACAATGTTTTAATCACCAATTTTATCCGGCAGAGAGAATGGAATGGGTCATAATTGATGACGGCACAGATTCAATAGAAGATTTGGTTTCAACACATCCACGTGTGCGTTATTTTAGGTTCAATGAACAAATGACATTGGGAAAAAAACGCAATTTGATGCATGAAAAGGCGAGTGGAGAAATTATAGTATACATGGATGATGATGATTACTATCCCCCAGAACGAGTTTCCCATGCAGTTGATAGTTTGATTGAGTCTAGGAAAAAAGGAATATTGTTTGCGGGTAGTAGCGAAATGTACATTTATTATAGATCGCCTTATTTTAAGATGGTAAAGTTTGGACCATATGGAGAGAACCATGCAACAGCAGCCACTTTTGCATTTTGGAAAGAAGCTTTGAAAAAATTTGATTTGAAATATGACGAAACAGAGTGTGTTGCCGAGGAAAAACACTTTTTAAAAGGTTACACGGTTCCAATGATTCAACTTGACCCATTGAAAGTAATACTTGTCTTTTCACATGAGCACAACACTTTTGATAAACGCATGCTTCTTTCAAATGTGGACAAAATAAATTCAAAGTCAGTGACAAGTAATAAAAAGGTAACGGATTTTATTGAAAATCTGTATTTGTACAATTTTTATATGTTTGAAATGGATGTAAAACTGTCTACATACCAACCAGGAAATCCTTGCAACAAACCAGATGTTTTAAAACAAATTGAGAACAAGTTGAAAAAAAAACAGCAAGTATATGAGGAACAAGAGGAACAAGAGGGACAACCAGACAACCAAAAAAATATATATGAAACCATGATACACTTCCAAATGAATAATGAAAATCAAAATATGACTGTGAGAGATCTTATACAAACAGTGATAAATCAACATAATAAATTAGAAAAAATGAGAGAACTATTCAAAAAAAAGTTTCGTGAAAATAGTGACATTCAAAACAAATAATACCAGTTGAACCTTTATACCTCAGTCCCTTTTAAGAATATAGAATTTATGTAGTGAATCATTTGGACGCGTGACTTCTCATTGGCCACACGTTGCGTCCCTCGGAGACCATCTGCATGCCAGCCGAACTTGACCCAGTCGTCCCAAGGGATTGTGCACAGGATGCACGATAGCATAAGAACGTTGCGATCATGTTGTCCCACATTGTTGCTCCAGGAGGGCAGGCGATGTGACGGATCATGCACGGCTTCCACACGGTGTATCTCCACACAATCGTTTGCCTTGCAAAACCCGAATATATCGCCAACCTTGGTATTGTTGTGTTTGTCATCATCCCAGCACATGGGTTGGCCGCGAATGAATCGCACGCACTGCTCATCGTAGTCCCGACGTGAGTCGGGACCCGAGTGTTTTGTTTTGATCACCTTTGCAATGGGGGTGATCAAAATTCCACTTGTATTTACTTGAAATACACTAGATGCCATTAGTTATTTGATTTGTGTTGATTGTGACTAAAAAGATAGATGGTTTCCGAAATCAAATCAATTTTTATGATAATTGATAATGTATATAAAAAGAACCCAACAATATCAGAAAATGTTCAGACTAAATTTAATCAGACTATATTACACGTTGCGTGCCAGACAGACACCAATTTTTCTTGGGCGATGGAAGCTTAAATATGAAGAGCAGCAAATAAATCGTTGCGTTTTGTGGGCAAATGAGGACAATTGCGGTTGTTGCCAAATTGATTTGCCAAAACTTGATGATATGGACGATGATTATTATTTGCCATACATTATGTGAGCTTAGTAAAACATAGAGCAAATTTCAGAAGCCTTTTTTAGGTGACTCATCATGTATTTTAAGTTGGAGATCTCTCCAGCTCAACTTTTAACAGTGGGTGCAGACAAACACAACCTGTCCGTCATGTGTTTCCCTGTTTGGATAAATAATATCTTTAGCAGTTCGCCCGTGAATATGGAACAACTGACTTTTTTCAACGAGGGTTCGTATTTTATGAAACTCGCGTTTCACTTCCAAGTCGTCATGTATGGTAAGTAGTACGTGTGTGCAAATGTACTGTGATAATTTATTCATGCCCTCTCGGGCAGGCATCTTCAAAATTTCTCGGATCATTTCACTTTCAATTGTAAATGGAATGTTACTGTATTCATGAAAAATGTTACACGACACGCTCAATATAATGGTAACAGGAGAATGGGTTCTATTGTTTATGGTGTGATCCATCATTTATTGGTATAGATAGCAAAATAAGTTTATATGGGTTTATGTAAACATATTATTTTTAATTTCCGTTCATTTTTCTCTCGGTTTACATGTTTGAATAATTTCACCGCATTTGAAGATCCGCCCTTATGGAATAATTTCATCTTCATCTAGATCAATGTCTATTATTGATTCATTTGGAATAGTTGAATTGTTCAAATATCGTTGCATTCTTTGAATGTCCAATTTTGTTATTTCATAATCTTCAATCATGGATTGGATTGATTGTTCAGTTTGATTCACAAAAAAAGAAGAAAAGAATGAGAACAAATCTTTTTTATCCATTCCAAATTTTTGGCACATGAATTGAATGAATAGCGTGTTGTTGTATTCGGTACTGTATTTTGTTAAAACTTTGGTAAATCTTACTTCAGAAGGATTGAAATGCGGACATTTGGATTCAAATTCATCGTGATACAATTTATTATTGTAAAAGGTTTTTATCAAAGAACTCATTTCATTGAATTGCCAAATTTGTTTTTGAAATGTTACTCTGTCAATGTAATCTGCAAAACATATGTTGTCTAACGCAGTTTTGTAAAATAAAAAAGCTTTTTTTTGAGAGGGTAATTTTGACAAAACATCAATTATATTTTCATGCCACAATAGTCCAACAATTGTGCGGTCTGTTTCATTTACTAACGCAGAATGGTCATTCAAATTATAATGTGAATTAATTATGTTTTTTATAATTGTTTTGCTATCTTCATTATTTGTTTTTGGTTCAAATGCATCAATTATATATTTTTTGACATTTTCGGATGACTTATTCATGATGTTGCAGATAATTGAAACTTTACGAAGGTCTCCTTGAATAAAAAATGCAAGTTTGTTGCATATGTTATCTTTTGATATATTGAGATGACACTTCAATATGGTTTCCATTTGATTCAGAGTTGGAATCGGTATTTCAAATGAAACACACACTTTCATTAACTCTTTTATTTTTTTATCAACCCGATGACTCCCAATGCATATGATTGGATTCATTATGATGTCTTCTTGACGTTGTTTTTTTGTTTTTTTTGGACGCATCAATTTAATAAGTGTATTGATTCCTCCTTTATCACCGCTATTCATGCCATCAATTTCATCCATTACTATCGCAATTCTTTTAGGTTTATGTTGAAACATGGAAAGGATGCTGTGTTCACTTACATTGTGTTTAATTATCAAATCAATGATTGATTTATTTCGTATGTCTCCAGCATCATATTTCACAATATCATAATTAAGTGATGTTAAGAGCCGAATTACAAATTCAGTTTTGCCAACACCCGGGTTACCATGTATATATATTCCTCTACGTATTGTCAAATCATTTTTGTTTTCATTGAAAAAATTCAATGCATCCGTCATTCCCAAAACAATGTTTTCACGATTCAGTATAAAATTGAAGTTGGTGTCATTTGAATATTGCATTTATTATCAAATGATCAATTGTATTTAATATTTTATATTGAACTTATAATATAACCCAACTATATATTTCAATATGGATCAACAAAATACAATTTTATCAAAATTAAACTTTCAAAGAGTTGTCATTATTATTGCAATAGTAATGTTGATTATATCTCTGATATTTATTGGAAAAACAATGTATGATGATAAAAAGATTGTTAAATGGCCGCCTGATACAAAAACTTGTTGTGATTATTACACCGGTTGTAACGATCCATCAAAGCCGGAGGGTACAAAACCAAATGAAATATCCCGATGTGAAAAAAATGGAATTATTTAGATAAATAAAATAATGAAAGTATATATATAAATAATGCAATATCACCAGGCATATACAAATAAAACCAATAGTAAACAAAATGGGCGAGTTGATATAATCGGTCCAACAGTTGAACAACAATTTGAATTGTATGATAAAATTAAAAATGGTTCAGAGAAATCCACATTTTTTGATGCAGTAACTGGACAATGGGAGAACACGCCATTAAGCAATGCATTTTTTAGTAGAAACAATATTATGATAATACAAAATGCTCTTCGGGCAGGGGTACATTCAGCATCTAATGGTGAGTATTTGATTTGTCCTCAGGATGAAGATAATTTGAAAATGATAATGAGAAGTATTTATTTACAAAATTCAAAAAATAATATGACAAACATTCCATCACAAATAGAAAAACTCAACAAAATAGTTGTGGACATGTTTGTTCCTAAAATATGCAACGAGGCCAAAGCATATTTGATATACAAAAGAGATGCTAGCACCATGTATACCCTGATGGATCGTCCAATTCATAGCGCAATCAGTGACAAGACACTTGAACTGAAATCTTGGTTTTAATTAATTTGTAAAAAAATACTTAGAATTATTGAAAGTATTTTTGTATATTTTGTATTTTGTAGACTGAATGTTTACTTGTGAACTTATGGGTGGATTGGGGAACCAAATATTTCAAATATTTACCACAATGTCATGTTCCATCACAAACAATACTGCTATTTGTTTCGTTGGATCAGCTTACTCTAGTGGTTTCCCACCAGGTTGTAAACCAAGACACACTTACTGGGATTCTTTTTTTGAAAAACTAAAACCTTTTTTAGTAAATGTTATCCCGAACATGAAATCATTAATCATAATAAAAGAGAAACAATTTTCTTTCAAAGAGATTGAATGTTATACAAATAAAAATTATTTGCTTCATGGATATTTTCAAAGTTACAAATATTTTGATAAAAATTACAAAATAATATCTGAGGTAATTGAATTAGAAAAAATGAAAAACAATGTGTTGAAAGAGTTGAATATGAATGCGGATGAATTGAAAACTTGTGTTAGTTTGCATTTCAGATTGGGTGACTATAAAAATCTTCAGAATCATCATCCATTGATGCCGAAGGAGTATTACATAAATTCTTTGAATTTCATAAAAAGAAAAACCAATGAAGTGGATAATGTTTTGTATTTTTGTGAAAATCAAGACAATGATGAAGTTTTGCAAATAATTAAATTACTTGAGAAAAAATTTGCTGATCTGAAATTTGTAAGAGGAAACAACAAATTGCAAGATTGGCAACAAATGTTATTAATGAGTTGTTGTCATTATAATATCATAGCAAACAGTACTTTCAGTTGGTGGGGAGCATATTTTAATTCATGGTCAGATAAAGTAGTGTGTTACCCATCAGTCTGGTTTGGGAAGGCTATTCAGCAGAATGACACAAAAGATTTATTTCCACCGGAATGGAATAAAATAAATGTCACTTGACATGTTAGATATTGAATAAAAATTTGAATACTTTTTTTTTCAATTTTTGTATAACCAAACCCCAGTTTCAAGGCATTTACAAAATGGAGAAAAAATTTTATGATATCGCGAATAGTCCTGGATTGTTGTTGAAGCATCTTTGTGACACGGAACGTGAATTTGGCTACGGTGTTTGTGCTGCATTTCATTCAGAAAGAGGAACAACAAAACACACGAACCATTTGAATGCTTTTTTTATTGTTTGAATATATATATATAAAATGCAACAACAACAAATACTTGAACAACAAAAACAAACAATACGAGATGCAGTGCAAAGAGTGTTTAAAGGATTCATTATAAAAAAAGATTTCAGTAATGAAGAATACGAAATAATGGATGCGATAACTAGAAAAAGTTGTTTGCAATTTAAATTCGTGGCACTGGAGCTTGTGCCTGTGCAGCTTGTGCCTCTGCAGCTTGTGCCTGTGCAGCAAAAGCATTATCCTGCCCTGCCACACAATCCGAAATACAAAGACCTTACTGTGTTGCATATTTCGTCATTGTCCAAATGTGGGGCGAACAGTGGAAACATGTTGTTGAGACTAGTAGATGAATTGGCAAAGTCAATTCCTTTTGTGGAACACATTACTCTCATGGATGCTTCAAACATAAAAAAATGCAACAAACGTATCAACCTTGCTGATCTGAGAATTTTGACAAGTGAAACAGGTGAGTCATGGTATAATCATTGGGGATACAAGTCTGTAAAACATGCCGAAAACATGAATATCAATTCTGAAATAAGAAATGAGAACATGAAAAATTTTTTAGATATCAATCCATTACTTAAGTCAAATGTTATGAGGGTGTTTCCAGAGTTAGACACAAATGACACTGTGCACAAATATGTTAAAACGATTTATGACCAAATTCGTTCATTTCCAGAAGAAGATGAATGCGATGACGAGCAAATTGAAAAAATACAAACACTGCAAATGTTAATTGATAAATTAAGTGTTGAATATTTCAAAGGACTAATCAAAACAGTTGAACATGGTTTACATGGGGGGTCTAAGCGAAGCGCAACTAAGCGAAGCGCAAAGAAACAAAGTGAAAAGAAGCGCAAAACAAATAAAAGCAGACGACGCTAAAACCCCTTGACAACGCGCAAAAATTTATTACAATAATAAAGTAAGATTACTTGTCCTTTGTATCCTTCGTATCCTTCGTATGTATTTGTAAAAAAAAATATTTTATTGGTTTGAGCATTTTACAAAATTCTATAACATTGACGTGTAAAAATAACGAGGAATACCCCCACACTTTCAACTATGGGAACAGCACAATATATTTTCAAAATATTTTTTATCTATTTATTGTATACATGTTATGTCATCTGATTCCTCAAATGATAAACGCATACGATTTATGAAACGAATGCACCAGTCCCTTCCGATGGACTCAATCCGGCGAATATTTTCTGATGTGCGAAGTGGTGTCATCACTGATGATGTTGACCATGACCGTGGAATATTTTTGAGTCAAATGGACCATGACCCAACTGTAGCAAATCAAGTAAAAGAAATTGACTCTGCGTGGGTTGATTCATTGAAACACCAAGACCAAACCAACAGCAAAGAGTACAAACAGTTCAAAGCATCTTGCGTTGATACTTCATCGCGATCAAGTGAATTGTACGAAATGTTGCTTGAAAAAGAATTGAAAATTGTCATAAAAACCGTAGAAAAGTTGAAATTATTCATGATTAAATATAAAGATGATCCAGAATTGGTTGAAAAAATAAAGAACAAGTTAAATTTAATAATTGGTGGATTGGATTGGCATTCTGTATACTATGGCAGAGATGGGCGGTTAGGCGAACAAGGGCAGGTGACGGCGGAAACGTGGCCACTGCGGACTTATACGGGTGCTCATCCAGAATACATAATGAATGTATTCATATACAATCCACCAAAAGGCGAAAAGAGGTTCAAGGTTTTACGAATTGATGGAAACAAAGTCACATATCAACGATATCGCAACAATGAACCTGTTGGCGAACCTATAAAACTTGGACTTGATGAATTTCTCAAAATAGGATTAAGTGTGGAGTTCCTATACTTTGGAATTTCGTATTTTGAATATGTTCCAATTGGAGAAGTTTATAAAATTTTTCCGAAACGTCACGTGAATGAGAAAGTTGAATCACATAATGCAAAGGTTAATAAATATTTAAAAAACTTGATGATAATATTTGCAAATAAACCATCCAGTGAAATTTTCTCAACACCGGTGAAATCCGCTAGTGGTGGAACCTATAGTGTAGATCGCCGCCGCAAAACCCACCACAATCGCGACAACAATAAAAATAAACGCACTTACAAACGTCGCAAATAAATACAGATGCAAAATAACATAATAAAAATAATACAAACATTATCAAAGTTGTATTATTTTATTTTGGTCCATTTTCTCTCAAATAATGTTACAATTTATTTTTTTTGCGAATCAGCATTTGATGCATATTTCGTGATTGGTTCCTTTTTTTAAGATCGGCAACGATGGGTGCGACGTGCGCGAATGCGACGTTTTTTTCCACCATGTTTGGTTTTGGTTTTTTTGTTAGGCACAAATGACGGAAAATATGATGAATTTGGGTGCTTTAATCCAAGTTCCCTGCTCAATTGTGTTATTGGGTTTGCCTCCCGGGTTGCTTCATTGACCTTATCAAGATATCGCTTGATTATCAAATAATTGGTCCACTTAAATGGAAACAAATCAATATCGTATTCATTATTATCAAGTTTTCCATTGCGCAAATCACTCAAAAAGGAAGGGTATACTCCCCTTCTAGTTAGTGACCCATAGTAAGGAAGTTCATCTCGTTCTTCTTCTAAATACTCTTTGGCAAAAGATATGCCTTCTCCAGTTGGACGACTTATTTTTATACGCATTGTTATGTTATATTCATAATTTTTTTTTTTCAATTTTCCAATAATGCGTATCTAATAATATCTGAATATATCAGATATTATATTGCAAATTATCGCATGAATAACACTACAGTCGCATCCATCATAGTGGTAGGCGATGCCATGATTGACGTATATTATTATGCTAATGTTAAAAGGCACGCGCCTGAAGCCGCCCATGTTCCAGTGCACGATGTATTCAAGAGTGATTGCAAGTTGGGAGGAGCCTGCAATGTTGCACTGAGTCTCCATAATTTAGGGAGCAACGTTGAATTTGTGGGGGTTGTTGGCGATGACCCATGCGGTGCTCAAATTGAGAGCATGTTGCGCAATTCAAACCTGAAACACAAATTGTTTGTGGATAACGCACGAAAAACCACACAAAAAAATCGGGTTTTGCACAATGATGAGTTGACCTGTAGATTTGATGTTGAAGACAAGAGTGATATACCATTGGCCCTGCAAACTGAAATTTTGAACTACATTGCAAGCAATGTCGCAAATGTTAGATGCATCGTGATATCAGATTACAACAAGGGCGTAATTACGACCGACTTGTGCCAGTCTATTATAAGTCACGCAAATCGCAACGGTGTTCTAACATTTGTTGACCCTAAAGTAAGCAACTGGCATAAATACAAGCATTGTTTTTTGTTCAAACCCAATGCAGTTGAGTCCGAACAAATCACAAATGAAACGGCGATTGACCGCATCGTGAACGTGATTCATAAACAGATAGACTGCAAAAATGCATTAATCACGTTAGGTGAAAACGGTATGATTTTTTCAGAAATGGTTGACGATGTGGTAAATACACGTACAATTCGGCACAATGAGTTGATACACAAAAAAGACGTTACCGGCGCGGGCGACATTGTGTTGTCTGTTCTAGTGCACATGTACGAAAAATACAACAATTTAATAGAAGCGTGCCGAGTTGCGAACTACATTGCCGGGAAAAGTGTTGGCGTGGTTGGAAATTACAACGTGGGTCCGAGTGAGATTGACAAGTATTACGAGAATGCAAATGAGAATAATGAGAATAAAAATAACTGCTATACCAAAATAATATTTGATTATGAATCCGATAAAATTGCGGAGTTGTCCAATCGCAAAGGCGTGGTGTTTACAAACGGTTGTTTTGACATATTGCATTCTGCACACATCAAGTGTTTGAAATACTGCAAGAGCCAGGGCGACGTCCTGGTTGTAGGATTGAATGACGATAATTCCATAAAAAAAAACAAGGGTCCGGAAAGACCCATAAACGACGTGGATGAACGGGCTACCATGCTATCATTATTTGATTTTGTGGATTACATCATTATTTTTTCAGATGAAACCCCTTACAACGTACTAAAGTTACTAAAACCATTGAAACTAATAAAAGGAGGTGATTACAAGGTGGAAACGATTGTTGGTGCGGAGCATGCAAATGAAGTGTTACTATTTGAATATATAAACAATAAAAGCACGTCGCGGGTTGTAAATAAAATTAAAAATGTATATTATAACTGATTACAAATTCATGAATTTGACATTTAAAACTCAACCTAACATCATTATATCTTCAAAATTTGGTTTGACATCAAAAACTCCGAATAAAGTTCTACTTGTCACACCCAACTTACATTATGAATTTAAATTTAAAAAGTCGTTATGGTTGGAGAATTTGGCCAGTGACGGACCTGACCCGCTAATACAGGCCATTGCATTAAAACTCCCCGAAGACAATGAAATTATGAATAATAATATTCACCACAATTATTCTAGTGTGCAGTATTTTCACAGTGTTGCACATTTAGGAGACAGCGTGTTCAACATGATATTTTTCAATTTGATAGAAGGTCGCATCGTTGCAGATAATATATTGTTTTGTTATTTTGTGAAAAAAGAATACATACAACAGTTAAGACAATTCATCAACTCTAGGTTGATCAATAATGTGAAACTATTTACATTGGATAAAAAACCGCAATCATCCATAGATTTGTGGATCGACAACCCATATTTTTGGAATGGAGGGGTCGGTGGGTACGAATCGGAGGAGCCGTCCGGTCCTCTTGGTAAAAATTTCAATCAGTTTTATTTAAAATTTTTCAGAAATGTGTTACATACCTTAAAAATAAATGCAAATATACAATCAATTCTGTATTCGGATAATGACCTGTTAGTTAGAGCCGATGCGATACCTCGCGAATACAAGCCCGTTGATGTTTTAATACTTAATTCACGACCGTATTCTGGTCAATATATGTACGACAAAAATAAATGGGACAAATACATCCGGCATATTCATTTCAATTCAAAATTAAAAATAGTAACAACGACCAAAGTGCCTGGTGTTTTATGCACATTTGACAAAAATATGACAATTAAAGACATAGCCGCGCTTTCAACCCAAGCAAAAGTTGTAATTGCCGTGAATTCAGGTGTTTTTCCAGGTCTATTGAATGTTCATACAATAGAATCAATAAGACAATTCTATCTTTTTGACAACCGATGTTATTATTCTTTTCCAAGATTTCAAAACAAACGTTGCATTACCGAAATCAGTATAAATGAACTTAATTATTATGTAACGTTGGGTGTCTAATTCCCTTTCCAAATTCGGTAACTGTCACTGTCTACATGATGGGTGGACACTTCAAAAATATCCGCATCTTCCAACGCAATGAGCTGGTGCGGTTCGCCGCGTTCGTTTGTGATCACATCCCCCACTTCCAGATACTCGCTATGTTTGGTTCCAGTTGATGTGTCTATCCATATAAACACAAATCTGCCTTTAGAAACATACCAAGTTTCTTTTTTTAACAAATGGTAGTGCATTGAAAACTTTTTCCCCTTTTCAAACGATAGTATTTTGCCGCAGTATTCATTGTTATTCACAAAGACAATTTCTTTCCCCCATCCTTTGACAACGACTTCGCTTTTAATTTTTTTCACAGACGTAGATTCTGAATCTGGTGGTGGAATGCACCAATAGTCATCTACATTGAACGATTTGTCGTCTATACAGCAGTCGTATGATGGCTTTCCCATCAGCAGCTCATCATATGGGACATTCCATTCCGCTAGTTGTTTTTTGGTAAGTTCTGAATGATCCAACCCAGAAGTTGACCCTCTTGCAGTCCATATCGTTATATGGTGTCCATTTTTTTTCAAATCATGCAAAGAAGCAATCCTCTCCACAATTGGTTTTGAATTATTGTAATCGTTCGTCTGTGTGTGACATAATGTGTTGTCTAAATCAATGAAGTATTTCATTTGAATTGTGCGATTATATTATATTACATTGATTATATTTTTATACATTAAATTGTGACGAACCCTCTTTTTGAACAAACGAACAAATTAAAAAATAAAAATTTTTTTTATAAAAATTGAATTAATTATTGATATAGATTATTTATTGAGATGGATGATTTTTATCATGAATAGAAGAGAAATATTCAAAAAAGGATCATTTAAAAGACATTCGTTTGAAATTTACTTGTCTCAAGGAAACGAAATGAAAGAGATTGTCATTGATAGCACTAACCAGTATCCAATACATTTACCATTGACGTATTTTGTTTCAAACAAAGGACGCGCAAAAGGGAAAGCAGATTCAATGCCATATGAAAGTTTTCGTTGGATAAATATACAAAGCCGGGGAGGAAATGCGCATTCGCTGGTATTAATAAAAAGTCGCATGATCAAAACAAACATGCATGGCATTTCAATATTTGAGCCGAATGGTCGTAACAAATATTGCAGCATTTGCATTTTAGATGATGATATGAAAAATGTGACAAGGGATTACACATGTGTATCACCAGAATTCAATATTAATTATGGTTCAATGACGTACAATCCTGGATATTGTGGAGTTTATGGAATATTATTTGTTGTGATGTTTCGGCATTATGTGGCCCAAAAAAATAAAAAATGGCTTATTGAATGGAACGAAATGATGACAATGATGAGCAAAAAGATCAATAATAATGTTGGTTGTCTTGGGGTTGAAATTGCATCTCGCGTTCAAAATATAATTTCAAATGGGTCTTTTTCATTTGAAATTATTGAAAATGATATATTAAAAATGTTGTTAGATGTGAATGAGAATGAGAATGATTGATTTCATTTCAATTTGGTTTTTTTATAATTTTTTTAATTTTTTTAGAAGTGGATACAGGATCAAGCAACGTCTCCAATTTAGAAATTCTCTTTTCTTCTTGTTTAAGATATTCAGCACGAAGTTCTTGGAGGTCATTTATCCATAATTCTTCGATGGAAGTGGATTGAAGTACATTAAATTGTGTTTCTTTTTGAGATTTTTCGTGCAACAATTTTTCAACATTTTCTTCAGTGACACAATCCATTGGCAATTTTAATAAATATTTGTATTGTGAGTCTTGATCCATCGGTTGATATTTTTTCTGAGTCAAAAGAGCAATCAACTCTTCGTTGCGTTTCCTTCTCAAATCAATAGTTCCTTCAAGGAGTTCTTTTACATAATTTGATTTGTTGGTCAATAGGCAAAGGTCCTTGGCAATTTGATTGAGTTGGTGTTCTTTTCGTTTAGAGTAGAGATCAAGACGAACTTTGTAAAAATCGTTGACAATCTCATAAACGGAATTAAATTTGTGCAATTGTTGCTGGTGATTGAATAAGTGCATGTTACTAGTAGATTCAGTTGTATAAAGTTTCAACAATTTCTCAAGAGCAGAACACCCATGGTCAACACTTCCAGAAAATGCGGGATCTTCAAAATTGGTGTTTGCTGGGAATGAAATGGTGAAATCAACATTAGTGTCGGTGCTCATGTCTTGGTATTCTTTGATGCTGTTAGCTTCAATCAATGATTCCAAGTGTTTTTTAAAATCTTCAGTCCATGTTCCGATTGGGAGTTCAGTAATCCGAACTTTTTTTTCAAGGGAATTGATTGAATGTAGCCCACGTATCAAGAATTTTCCGGCTGGTAAAGACGTGATTGATCCTCTGAACCCGCGATAATATGGTTCAATTCTAGTAGCCGGTATACTTTTTTGATGCAACAATTCATTAATGTAGTCAATAATATGAATTGGATCATGGCACATAATGTCAGTGCTGAATCCAGTTCCGATACCTTTTGTTCCATTGACAAGAACCATGGGAATGATGGGAGCATAAAATGTGGGTTCAACACATGTTCCATCATCATCTATGTAGTCTAAGATGAAATCATCTTCAGGACGATAGATAAGACGTGTGATTGAATTCAACTGTGTGAAAATGTACCTTTCACTTGCAGAGTCTTTTCCTCCTTGAAGACGTGTCCCAAACTGACCATTGGGTTCAAATAGATTTATGTTATTGCTACCAACAAAGTTTTGAGCCATTCCAATAATGGCAGCATTCAAACTAGCTTCACCATGATGATAGCCGGAGTGTTCTGATACATAGCCACTGAACTGAGCCACTTTGATTTCATGTTTCAATCCTTTTTTGAATGCGGAATACAGAATTTTTCTTAAAGAAATTTTCAACCCATCCATGCAGTTTGCAATGGAACGTTGGTTATCATATACAGAGAAATGCTTCAATTCAAGTGATATAAAGTCATTGTATGTAATGGAGTGATTGCTTGTATCCAAACAATCCTTACGGTTATAGCAAGACAACCATGTTTTGCGGTCATCTGCCCGTTTTTTGTTGAAAACCAAATCAATTGCATTGTCACATTCTTCTCCATCGTAGGTGAATTCTACAATCTTTTTTTGTTTGAAATAGTCACGAAATTCAGTTGCAGTACTTGTTCCCAATCCCTTGTAATATTTAATATTCCAAATTGAAACATCATTGCTACTTTTCCATGTTTCAAATTCAGATTCATTATAAAATATGTGTTCATGATGTCCACCTCTTCGTGCCTTGAGAATGGGTGTATTCATGAAGCAAAAGAATCCTGGAATTTTAGCCAACGAGGGCCATTCACTTTGAAATAAGTTGATGCCAAGTCCTTTGATGTGAGATCCATCCAAATCTTGGTCAGTCATGAACATGACTTTGCCATATCGTAACTTTTTTTGTATTTCGTCTTTTGTGTAATGCCGTCCACATTCCAATCCTAGTATTCTTTTTATATCCGTGATTTCATTGTTTTCTGATATTCGTTTTAAGGATTCACCTCTGACATTCATGAATTTGCCTTTCACTGGATATATACCGATGGTATTACGATCGTCTTTGCTAAGACCAGATACAATACCAGCCTTTGCTGAATCCCCTTCACACAAAATGATGGTGCAAATAGACGATTTGTCAGTTCCCGCAAAGTTGGCGTCAACCAGTTTTGGAATCCCACGTATTGTGCGTGTTTTAGTTCCATCTGTTTTTTTAGCAGCTTTTGCTTCTTTCAATTCAGTCAAAGCACAAGCTGTTTCCATTACACCTAATTTTGCAACTTTTTCAACGAAGTCATCGCTTACACAACATGATGAACCAAAATCAGACGATACGGTTGTCAACTCTTCTTTGGTCTGACTTGAAAATGATGGATTTTCAATATCGCATCTTAAAAACAAGTTCAGTTGTTCTTTGATGCTGTTTGGTTTTACGTCTATTTTTTTTTTGTTTTTTATATATGCTGTCAATTTGCGAATAATTTGATTCATGACATGATCCACATGCTTTCCACCCTTTGACGTGCATATTCCATTTACATATGAAACCTGAAGAAACTCGTCCGTTTTGGTAAGACAAACCACGTATTCCCATCTGGGATTTGGAGATTCATACACTCGCTTCACATCAGGATTCATTGAATTGAATAGGGAAACATACTGCTTGAAATCTTTTACAGGAACAAGCGTGCCATTGTATTTTACACGGACACTACGGTCAGTAATTGCAGCAATGTCATAGACCCGTTTTTTAAAAAGTGAAATCATCTCTTGTGTTAAACCTGGCAGGTTGAAACGTTTGTAGTCTGGACGAAATGAAATACGAGTATACGGTTTTTTTGAACATTTTGTGACAAGTGGTTTGCATATTTCTGACAAATTACTACGATATTCTTGAACAAATTTCAATCCCCGATTGTGATCAACTGTTTCAACAAGACCCCAATCAGACCAAACAAATACCAGTTTTATACCGAACCCATTCTTTCCACCAACCACTTTTTTTTCTTCCGAATAATTCGTTGAAGTTCGCATATGTGCAAAAATCAACTCAGGAATCCAAACCTTGTGATCTGGATGCTCTGCGATGTCAATTCCATTACCATCATTTGTCATTGTTATGGTTCCTGTAACTGAATCCACATCAACTTCTATCAGTGTTACTGGTTGCATGGTTTTGTTCCCGTCATTTATTGACTGAGCTTGACGAATCACATGGTCTCGCATGTTGACCAATCCTTCATCAAACAATTTGTACAAACCAGGCACACATGAAAAGTTCATCAATTGAATCGCATTTTCTACAACCGTATGTTGTAATTCAACACTAGGTTGTATGGAGCCAATGTATGTGTCTGGTTTTTTCAATATGTGTTCAATGTCTGACATTTTTTGATATTTCTTTGATAAATCTGTCATTTCTCTTTTATTACGGCGTTATTCTGCTATTAATCATTGTAATTGTTGCTTTAAATCACTTCAATTTTTTCTTTTTATTCATTTTTTGAAATTGGTCTAAATAAATAAATAAAAAATAAAATTGATTCATTGGTTTGAATCCATAACTTTTATATGTTTACAGTTTACATATATGTCAACTTTGCCGGCCAACACGACTAAATACACCACCTATTCCATCAAATCATGGCATGCTTACCAGCAAAACACGCCATCCCATCTTCATTCCATCCAACACTACTATGCCAACTGTCAAGAACTCGCAAAAGGATGCCCCGATTACGTTATGGTTCTTCGCGATGAAGTTACGCGGATAACTGGATGGCACTGGACGACTGGTTGGCCCGCCCAGAATTGTGCGGATACGAATGGCTACGTTGATGTCCGAACAGGAAAGAAATATCCACATGGAATGTCGTCCTTTTGCGATGACATTAAATAAATATTTTCCGAATTTACAAAGTATAGATTATTCAAATATATTACCATCAGATAATGGAAACATATCAAACCTGTGTAGTTTGTTGTGTTGAAAAATAAAAAAAATTGATTTGTTTTAGTATTTGAAATCAAGTAAAACGATGTATTAGTCCTGCAATTATACAATGAATTTGTTCATTCTCTCGTTGATACCGACCGAAGCCGCTGAAGCCTACATGGACAAGCACGTCTCTAAGATACTGTTGGAAGCGGTGCAAATGTTGTGCACTGCAATGCATGTGCTGGTCCCTGACACAACAATCAAGGACAAACTATATAAACAAGCACATTTGAATCATCCCGTGAGCATCTGGGTGCGTAAATCACGTGATAACTTCATCTGGACGCTAGACCTAGTGGAGGCTCTTCACGAGGAGTGGCGATTTAGATATAACCACCCGGAAACCAAAAATCACCAATCGTATGTTGTAGCACAACTATTGCGTCGCCACGTGCCGCGCGATGAGCTCTTTCCTTGTCCACGTGCTGGGCTCACCCCTTTTGCATTGGCCATGCCGGATGAGTACAAAGCGCGCAACGGAAATGCGGTTGACTCATATCGGGCATACTACATGTCGCCTGAAAAACAGAGAATTGCTTCCTGGAAGAAGAATCGCCCTGCCCCCGAATGGTTTCAAGTGCACAAGTAAAAAAAACATGAATAATAATAAAATGGAAATAAAATATATTTTTTTTAGTTTTTGCACATTCTTTTTCTTTTTGAAGACTTAGACTTGCATTTTCTTCTTAACTTATGAGTATTCAACCTTTTGCCACCTTCTTTTTTATCATGTTTATCATGAACAAAATATTTAATGCGTTTGGCTCGTAATTCTTCTAGTGATAGAGGAGGTTCAGACATTGGACCCACAGCACCTGCTGGACCCGGAACACCCTGAATACCTTGAACGCCATGCGGACCCGTTGCTCCTGCTGGTACAGTTACAGACGCTGATGCTGGTACGGGTGGTTCAGCTTTGGGTGTTGTTTTGGGTTCTGGAGACGCTGATGCTGGTACGGGTGCAGACGCTGATGCTGGTACGGGTGCAGATTTTTGTGACAACCGCTTCTTTTTTTTAATTTGTTTCAAAAATCGTGCCAATTTTGATTTAAAAATATTCATTTGATGAGTGCGTCCCCCGTACTCCCCTTCTCTTCTTTTTGAACCTGAAGTGGAGTTCCAGTCAGTAAGACCAAGCCAAGGCAATATGTTATCTAACAAATATTTATCCATTTGTGGCGTTTCCTGCAATAATTCCTTTAAAAAGTCATCTCCTTTCAGTGCTCTGATATAATTGATTACATTCATGTAATGGTCTCCCGAATGCACGCATTCTGTGCGTTCTGGATGTTTTTTCAATATATCCATTCGGGTCTTGAGTGTTGACAATATATATTGACTTGCTTTTTTTGTAAGCGGAAGTTTTTGGTTCCAATCAGCTTCCCAGGTGTACTTATGAATGTGTTCACAAACCTCGTTGGGAATATGTGGAAGACCGCGCGCCACAATTTTATCGGGCGCACTTAACCTACACGCAAATTTTGGCAAGACTTTGTATGCTTCTTCATACCAAAATCGGTCGTCTCTAAATATCTGCGTGGGATAATAGTCATCTTGGTCTGATTCTGAACTTGAACCCGAACCTGATTCTGAACCTGGGTACGAAAAGTCGGGATTCTGAAACAAATTGCTGGCAGAACTACCATTACCATTACCATTTGAAGCCATATGAAACTTTATATATTATACCAAAATAAAATAATTGTTTGCGCCGATGTTGTTCAAATGCTTCAATGTTTTTTTTTTATTGAATATAGCTTTAAAAATAATTTGAATTCCTTATATAGGAGGAGATGACTTTAGACAAAATGTTTAGGGTTGTAAAATTAAACAACAATATTGCAAAAAATGAAAAAAATCGTCAAGTTGATTGCCCTGCGTGTTTTAGTATATTATTCAATCCATTAAAATCTTCCAATGTTCTTGCATGTGGACATGAGATTCATGTTGACTGTATGATGACGCTGATTGAAAATAACACACCCAATTGTTTATTGTGTGGCAAACCAATGCTTTCAAAACAAGATTGGAACATTCGGAATCAAATTATGGAGAGTTTGAAAAGTGGTCGTGTGCCTTGAT
>Ga0194123_10001690_pt1 | contig 31907 bp, 34 predicted proteins | sample TA2MahsurfametaG_5_FD_155479 | JGI IMG/M metagenome (GOLD analysis project Ga0194123, IMG submission 155479) | Freshwater microbial communities from Lake Tanganyika, Tanzania - TA2015023 Mahale A surface | ecosystem: Environmental > Aquatic > Freshwater > Lake | place: Tanzania: Lake Tanganyika... | reverse complement strand
AAAAAAACTGCAAAAAAGTGAATTCATAAATTCAGCCCAAAATTCGGTATAGGTCTCAAATAGATTTACTCTTGATTTTATTTTAAATAAACTAAGAATACGTTGATTTACTTTTGCATTATTCATCTCCGAAAAATCCAGAGCAAAAGTATGAAATACTTCATGAATAAAGACTTTTATAAACTCTTCTTTGCGATATATAACTATTTCTGAGTTTTTTGGGCAAGTAAAGGTGAAACCGGTATTTACATTCTTTTCATATAGTATATTTACATTATCTGCATTTTTATTGATACCCTTTTTTAAAGATGTAAAATAAACAAACACATTCATACTTTCAGCGCATTTTTTTGTTGAATGCTTAGTTGCAATATATAACCATATTATGAGTGTATCTATTCTTTTATGGAACGCATTTACGTCTGGCATATCCTTATTTTCCAAGATAAAGGTTACCCTTATATTTCGTTTAAAGAGAGAAAAAGTATATGACAGTTCATAGAATGAGTTTTTATTAATGTATTCATTTATTTCTAGAGGAATACTATTTTTTGAAAAGGAAATAGGACGCGGAAGTTCATTGATAGATGTAATTTTTTTTAAATTATAACGATATGCAGAACCATTTTCATTTTTCAAATGAATCAAATAGCGATATCCTTCTAATATTTCGTGATATAATTCTAATATTATTTTTTTTGTCATATTGTTAAAAGGTTTTCTCATTTCTAATTCAGAATTAATTAGAAAAGTTGTCATAATATTGGTATCGCTAATAGTTTTCATCTATATTACTTAGTTATTATATTTTGATTTAATTTATTTATTTTATTTTTGTATCTAAATAGTATATATGGATCAAAATGAAAATGAAAATAAAAATGAAAATGAAAATATAAAAAAAAATAAAAATAAAAAGAAAAATACATCTAGTAGGAATAGGAATTTATTTGATAAAACAATACAATATTATGAAAAAAGATATATGGGGTCTAAATTATTACCGCGAACTCCTATATTCAATTATATGTTTAACAATTTCAATAATTATGAGAAAGAAAAGAATCAGAAAGAAATCCCATTTACATTAGAAGATGCTTTTTCATTAAGCGACCCATTAAAAAATATTAATGAGCGTATGCCAAAAATAAAAATAGAAGAAAAATTAAGTTCAAACCCAAATGTTAGTTTAGACAAATTTATTGCTTATTGTTTTTATATTACAGATAGTGCAATGTTCAAGGATATGGAAGGTGAATTATCTATTAATTCGTTTATTGAAAATGTGAAAAATCAAGCCGGAAAGGATGTTCAACGAACAGAAATGGCTATCAACAATAAAATAGAAGATAATGAAATTTATTCCAGATTTAAATCAAATAATTATTTGAAAGCAGATTTTTACATCAAGAACATTTTGATCATATTGAATGAAATCAATAAAATAATTGATTATAATTTATTGAATAAAATAATATTATTAACATGTCAAAATATTTTTAATGCAATGGTCTCCATGTTGAATTTATTTATTCAAGAAAAATTTCAAAAACTTGACAGGTTTGTAATTATGTTGCCTTTAGAATCAAAGAAAAGTCTCACCTTAAATAAAACCCAGTTTGTTTTTAATGTTTATTTCAAATCTTCGTTATTAATTTCAAATTATATGGGTGACATTGATCCTGAAAAATCATGTGGCACATTAGAATATAATTTAGTTTTAGATTTGAAAAATTCAACTTATGAATGCAATGCATTTAATATTGAATGGGATCTCAGTGCATGTTCCTTTTATAAACCAGAACCAGAAGCACTTCAAGCATTACCTGCTTGTGACTGTTCAGGCAATAGACCAAGAAAAGAATTGAAAGATTTCTGGAAAGATCCAAAAGTAGGTTATGCACTAGCCGCATCAGCAGCTGCAACAGGTATTGTAGCTACCCCTTTTCTATTAGGTTTATTAGGAGGAAGAACAAAGAAAAAGAAAGTATTAAGAAAAACTAAAAAAACAACGAGAAAAAGAGATAGAAAAAAAATAAAATGTCTATATTTTACATGAACATATTAGCGATTATTTTGAGTTTAGGAATGATTCTTATCATTTTATTTATGTTAAATAATGTTACTATTGTAAAAACTAGTTGTGCTTATTCTACTTTTGGATGTTGCCCAGATGGAATTACAACGCGTGTAAATTCAGTTGGCACCAATTGCAAAACTCCTATGGGAGGGTGTGCAGGTACGCGTTATGGATGTTGTCCAAACGGTGTCACCCCAAAAATAAATGAAATGGGTACGAATTGTGTGTAAAATAAAAATAACTAATTTTACTAAAAATAAAATAGATTAAATAATATTATTTTATTTTGTTATATTATATAAATGTCAGAGATATCTGAAGTCACGCTACAAACTGTAGATCTAGCAGAAAATGAAAAAAAAGAAGAAGGAGTGCCAAAGGAAATAGAAGCACCAAAGGAAATAGAAGCACCAAAGGAATTAAAGGAAGAAGAAATCCTTGCAAATCTTATTAAACTAGTATTAGCCGACAATTTGAAAGTTAAAGTTGACATTTCTCCTGGTGCAAAAAAGGCCATTGAAATCGTTTTAGAGAGAAATCATATACTCTTTCATAATGTAGCAGTTTCTATTAAGAATATGACAAAGGATAGCAAAATTGATGCCAATGACATACCTGATATTATTTTATGTGTTCAACAAATTTATGAAATTCTTTGCAGTGTAAAGGCATACAACAAAGAAGAATTGGCAAATATTACATCCTGTATTATTAAAACAATCATTCATATCTTAGTGGAAGAGAGAAAAATAGATGTTGCGGAAGACAAGAAAGAATCCTTTTTACTTATGTCCGATAAATTAGTGGATTCTTGCATATCTCTTATGCGTCTTCCATCCATTATGAAACCTCCTGGATGCTTGAAAAAACTACTCGGAAAGAAAAATAAAAAATAAACAATAAATAATAAAATATGCATATTCATCCTTTATTATTTTTAAACCATATTCTTAATTTTATCTCTTACCAACATCAATTCTTCTGCTAATTCAGGAGGATTTCCTTTGGAGTATTGCATTAATTTAGCATTTTTAGTTGCCAATAATAAATCCTTTAATTCTTGGTTTTGAGTAAATTTCGCATATTGACCCGCATATAGCTCTTGTTTATGCCTCTTGTTAAAAAAATCTGGATCAATGGTAACTTCAACCGGTCTTAGAAGTTCTCCCTTTAATTTACCCGTTTTGCTTCCGGCTGCCTTTGCCAATTCAGGCTCTTTAGACAAGTCTGTTCCTGAGTCTAGAGAGAAACTTAAGTAAAATTCTGGATTCGTGCGTTTAAATTTGGACGCTTGGTAATAATGCTCCACAGAATTCCATTGATGATTGTCTAGGCTAAAAGGTTGCTGCCATGTTCTGGCTAATTTTTTTCTCCATTGTGGTATAATCGCTAAATCGGTGAAATCCCTCAACATTTCATTAGCTATTTTCTCTCCAGATCCTTTCCCAGGAAGTGGTTTATCGTTTGATTTTGAATAAAAAATAAAGATTGTATCGTCATTATATAGACCTCTTATCTTTGCTTCGGTCAATTCTTCATATTCTTCTTCTCTCTTCGCACCTTTCGTTAAGGTTGCCTTAAACTTTTGGAAATCAGGTATAAGATCAAACGCACCCGCGTTTTTTTCCATACATTTGTCAGCAACCATCTTTTTAATATCATATGGCAATTCAGTAAATTTGAATATATGTTTCTTCTTATATGACACTAACTTGTAGTGATTGCCGGTATAATCATTTATAATATAAAAGGATGGTTTAAATACCCCCTTGTTTTGAAGAATGTCGTCATTCAATTGGGTGCATAATAATACATTTTTAATATCTCCGGAATTATACGCCTCACTTGATAAAATAATAAATTTAATATTCAATATTCTTTCTAGGGTGGAAATCGCCCACGTTTCTGCCCAAAAATCGCAGGTCCTAATCTTTTTCTTGAATTTTTCCAACGTATCAATGTTTTTCATAAACTTAAATTCTTCCATAATTTTCGCAGTAACCTTTTTCTCTTGCACTAATTTGTCATGTTCTTCTTTTACCTTTTTTGCTGCATCAGCTAACTGTTGTCTCTCATTTCTATCTAACACATTTGTAAATTTTGCTTTCAATCCTGCATATTGTGCTTCTAACTCTTTAATCACCTTTGTATCATTCATAAAAGATTGACTATACATGTCATATTGTTCTTTATATTGCATAAAAATCTGTTCTGTTGCCTCATCTGATAATTTTTTTCGTAACTTATTTACAGATGTTTGAAATGCAATACTTGAAAATGCATCACGAATAGTTGCAAAAAGACAATCACCGCCACCTTCATTATCCTGTATTTCATAGTTTGGATTTTGCATAAATTTTTGTATCCATATATCAGTTGGGTCTTGGTGATACTTTTCTTTTATATCCTTAGCAATTTTATTTGTTTCTTCTCTCAACAATGGTGGGACAGGAACTCCTTTAGTTAAAACAAAAATGTCTTCCAACTCTGAAGGAATTTCGTAAGCCTCTTGGAATTCTGTTTCTTCAACATCTTCATCCTTATCCTTCGTTTCATCCTTCGTTTCATCTTTTGTTCTTCTTAAAGGAATATCCGGAACAAGTCTCAAATTATTCAACATACTTTCTGTAACAAAATTATAAATGAGAGGTTCGTCTAATTTTTCAACATCTACATTATTATTTTCATCTAAAAAACTCAAATAATCGCTAGCTAATATTTCATAAACACCTATCTGTACAACCTTATTGTTATGCTTTACCAAATAAATGGGAAAATAGGTTACATTTTTTTCTTCAAATGTATTTTTCGCATTTCCGACAGCAATAATAATATCCACATCTTTTACTTCAATTTGGTATAAATTTGCTTCCTTTTTTAAATCATCTGGATCTACACTTTTTAATTCTGGATAACTAATATCATCACTTAACTTTGATAACACCATAATTATATTGTATAATTATATTTTATATTTGTTTTTACTTATATTAGTTTTTAATTAGATTTTTATTTTAAATTTTTATTTATAGTTTGACACCTTTTCTCATTTCCTAACGTGTGAAAACGCCCATACAGATTTACACCATTTTTTATTTTCAATATAAAATAAAAAATTGAAATATTTTATTATTTTATTTTATATTTATAAAATAATAAAACACATTTATCTGTAAAATGTATGCTGTTGTTAGATATAACGATTATCGGAAAGAACTACATTTTGAAATAATTGGAACTACTAATGATGTAGAATATGCTAAAATAATAGCATTTAATAAAATCAAAGAACACATGCAAAACATGTCTGAATGTAAAAATGACGATGAACTTTATAAAATAGCAACCAATATTAAAACAGAATATTTCCAACCAATAAATAAAGAAATAATATCTTATAGAATTATCAAAGTAAAAAAGTGTAAAAACAAATTTAAAAAAATATGTCATTATACAACTAAATATGCTGTTGTTGAATTTGCAGTAGGAAATTCTGAAAATTTAGAAGAAGTAGATACTTCTCTTATATGTGATGATTATGTTGATTATGATGATGATGAATAAAAAGCAAATAAAAATGGAGGGAACTCTTTTTATATTTAACTCCCACAACATGAGCGTTTTCACACGTTAGGAAATGAGAAAAGGAGTAAAGATTTAAAATGGTATATAATTACTTTTTTTATTTATACAAACTATATTACAATATTTGTAATGGTCATTGAAATTTTCTATCAATACAGGACCATTATTACTTAAATATGAAAATTTATAAAACCCTTTTTCTTTTAAATAATTTATTACATCAATTAACTTTACGTTATTATCTAAAAACGTTCCGCCATATTCAAATTGTATTATTTTAACATTTTCTAAAAAATCTTCAAACCCTTGCAAAACATTAAATTCGTATCCTTCTGTATCTATTTTAAGAAAATCTATATTTTTTATTTTATTGTTAATAACATAATCTACTCCTTTTTTAATTTCCAATAAAATTTTATTAGAATCGTCACTGACTTTACAAGAATTTATTCTATCATAAAATGATTGATATTTAGGATAATAGTATATTTGATTATCCTCGTTGCCTAACCCAAAATTATTAAAATATGATACTTTATTTTCGTTTCCCTGCTTTTTCAAATCCTGGATATGCTTATCAACAGGATCAAAGTAATGAACTTCTCCTTTAAAATTAATAAACTCACTGTCAGAGCGACAACCTACATCAAATATTAAATTGATGTTGTTTTCTATACTCATAAAAAATTTTTTTTCACCATTTGTTTTAGAATTGCAATTATCAAACATATAACTTATATATTTGTAGAATACAATTTTTATAACCATTTTTACGCTAAATATTCATGAATATGAATAATAAATACGATCAAAATAATATAGATTTTTACGTAGTGCAATGCATATTTGACCATAATATATATTTTTTAAAAAACTTATCATTTTTAAGTTGTCCCAAACAAAACCATGCCTTTTTTCTTCTCATAACAATTTCCGAATTTATTGGATTCATTTCAAAATTCACCAAAATAGTAATAATGTCTTCCTTATTACATTTTGCGGACTTTAATTGTTTTGCAATTCCATAATAATTACATATAAACAATAACTCTTTTACTACATAATTCATCTGATAATCTAATTTTTGTGAAATATATGCGTCCTGATTTTCATAATATATTTCATTATAACTATCTAAAAAATTTTTGAGATCATTTTCTTCTATATTGTTACCATCATTCTCATCATTTATAACAAAAAAAATATTTTCATCATCGTTTGACATATTTATATAGATTAATATAATTTTATTTTATATTATATTTTTAATAGTATTTATATTATTACATTTCAATCATATCCATAAATTTAAATACTGATTTATTTGTTAAACTCTTGAAATCCTTTACTTTGCAATTAGACAAAAACTCTATCACTTCATATATTCTCATATTCTCAATGAGTCCATAATCATATGCCGCATCATTATCAAAGATGTCATTTACATAAAGAATCGCAACATTTTCCGTTATCTCATCCACTACACTTTTTTTATTTTCTTGATGAATAAACGTCATTACTTGCTTCAATAAATGAGCCACTAGATTCACAATGCTTTGTTTAGGAACTACATTACTTTTCATCAAATTAATAAAGAATGCACTCAATGCCTTCCTCCTCTCGTTGATTTTATTGATTTCGCAAAACTTGTCGTAATTTTCATTTGGTTCAATGCATTCCACATTATTAAATAAATTCATATATTCCGAAAAACTATTGTCAAATAATGTTTTCATAATAGAATAATTTTGCATCAAATCTGCATACAAAGTAGCATATATTTTTGAATAAAAACGATTTGTAGAAGCGATCTCAAAAATATTAGTTCCTACTTTATTCATGTTTTCTTCGTCATTTGCTATATCATTAATCAAATCAACTATTTTATTTCTCATATCATCATAATTTTTGTCTGTCATCATATTCAAATAATATCTAATTTTGTCATTATGACCATCTACACCTTCCTTTTTCTCTAATTTTGTGGCTTGGAATGCTCTCATATTATTCCACTCGTCATCATTTGTAACCTCCATATTTTTATGTTTTCTCTTCTCTTTTTCTTTGGAAGGTAACACAGTCTTTTCCTTTTTAGCAAAAACCGGTGTTTTTACATAATCTGGAGAACCGACTTGTAATGCGATCTTGGATATCGTCTCAATAGTTTCCGCATCTAATTCAAAATTGAACCCAGCGAAAATAATGTTATTAATATCTTCTAAAGTATATCTCATTCTTAATCTATCTTATACATTATTATCACATTCATTTATATCAATTTTTTTTTAAATAATATTATTTTTAAATAGACACTTAAATACTATTTTTTATATTATAATTATATGACCGAAGAGAATGCAAGCGAACTAAATTCATTTCATGAAATCAAAACATGGGATGAAATTGACATAGATAAAAATCTATTGCGAGGAATTTTTGCTTATGGGTTTGAAAATCCTAGTCCCATTCAACAAAAAGCCATTTTGCCTTTGATGGAAGGCAGGGATGTTATTGCTCAAGCGCAATCAGGTACTGGAAAAACAGCTGCCTTTTCCATTGGCGCTTTATCTAAAATTGATGTTAAATTAAATGAAACCCAAGTTATTATTTTGTCTCCTACGCGCGAACTAACCGTTCAAACTGCATCCGTTGTGAAAGGTTTAGGCATAATGATTGAAGGACTTCGTGTCCAAAGCATTTTTGGCGGCTCTTCCTATGAAGAAAGTGGTTCTTTTTTAAAAAGATTGGAACCCCACATCATATGTGGATGCCCAGGAAGAGTGCATGATCTTATGCGTAGAGATAAAATTAGTACGCGTAATGTAAAAATGGTTGTACTAGATGAAGCCGATGAAATGCTATCATCCGGATTTAAAGACCAAGTGTATAATATTTTTTCAAATTTCAATGAAAATGTTCAAGTTGCCCTGTTTAGTGCAACTATTCCGGACCATTTATATTCTATTATTGATCGCATCATGCGAGACCCAGTAAAGATCATTGTGAGAAATGAAATGCTCACTCTAGAAGGCATTTCACAATTTTATGTTGCCGTAGATGATGATAGACAAAAATACGCGACATTGAAGCATATTTTTTCCTTTATTTCAGTGTCACAATGTATTATTTATTGTAATAGTGTGAAACGTGTTGCAGATTTGTATGAAGCTATGCGCGAAGACGGTTTTCCGGTTTGTTGTATTCATAGCAACATGGATAAAAAAGAGAGAGAGAAATCATTCAGTGACTTCAAATCTGGACAAAGCAGAGTTCTTATTTCTTCTAATGTTACTGCAAGAGGAATTGATATTCAGCAGGTGAGCATTGTTATTAATTTTGATCTGCCTAAGTGTATTCATACCTATTTGCATAGAATTGGGCGAAGTGGTCGTTGGGGAAGAAAAGGAGTTGGGATTAATTTTGTTACTAGACGTGATGTATATAAAATGAGAGAAATTGAACAACATTATGTATGTGAAGTAAAAGAGTTACCTAGCAATTTAGATTTTTTGCATAAGTTTTCATAAAGTAGATAATTCATAAAATTTATTATTTAGTAATAAATATAATAATGTCAGTAGATGAAGATTATAAAAAAGTATTTATAATTGGATATGGTGAAAATATAAATAGTTTCATTGAAATTTGTCTCTATAATAATAAGGATTTTGCAATAGAAAAATTAAAGACAATGAAAAATATTTTACCAGAATTTGATATACTTGATTATAGAATTGAAGTTTTTAATAAAACGAATAATCATTGTCTTTATTCAGGAGAAACAATAAGATTGCCATATAGACAAAATAAATTATACAGTAAATAAATGCATTCGTAAAAATATTTTATTATATTTCTGAATGAAAATATAATAAATGACAACAACTCTTCATACAGATATTAATGAACATTTTAAATTGCCCATTTATTACAATGATAAAAAAAAGAAATTAGACAATAGCATCATTCGCGATTTAGAACTTGTAGAAACAGTAGATCCTTCAGGAACTGAAATCTATCAATTTTATGTAAATAATGATAATCCATTTTCCAATGCGGTTACAAAACAAATGTGTCATTATTACACTCACGATACTAGCTTTTTGAAGGACACACAAAATATATTAAAAAACTATACACCATTGGCTACGAAATATACGGATTATTCTTACAAATATGATAACATTATTAAAACGTGGAATGAAATTAAGGGCGAAACCGGTTTCAAGGATAAATATTATTATATAGATTGGCCTGCATTAGAATTCTTAAACAAATCGGAAGGATTCCTTCAATTTATGAGTTTGTATAACATGGCATCTCCTGTTATTTCTCTCTTAATGCCTATTATTATATTGATTATTCCTTTTTTTATTATCAAATTAAAAGGATTACATTTATCCATAGACCAATATATTGAAGTTTTGAAAATTATTGCCAAACAACATGCAATTGGACAATTATTTACAGAATTTGGCAATGTTTCTTCCCAACAAAAAATATATCTTTTGGTTTCTGCGGCATTTTACATATTCAACATATATCAAAATATACTCACTTGCATAAGGTTTAATAGTAATATGGTGAAAATTCACAATTATTTGAATGAAGTACGATTATATTTAGATCATACTATTAAAAATATAGATCATTTTATAAGTGCTTCTAAAGATTATGCTAGTTATTCTTCCTTTGCAAATGTTTTGGTAGAGAGAAAAAGAACACTTGTTCAATTACATAATAAAGTGGCTTCTATTGGAGAATACAAAATAAATACGCGAAAGTTCTCTGAAATTGGTCATATATTAAAATACTTTTACGAATTATATGATGATCAAGTATATAATGATGCATTGCTTTTTTCTTTTGGGTTTAATGGATATATTGACTGCTTAGAAGGGCTGCATCATAATATTAAAGAGAAAAATATACATTTTGCCACATTAATTGACAAAGAAAAGAAAAAAATATGTATATTCAAGAAGAGTTATTATGCTCCTCTTAAAAATGAAAAGCATGTGAAAAATACGGTTACTTTAGATAAGAATTTGATTATTACTGGTCCGAATGCATCGGGAAAAACAACTGTTTTAAAAAGTACTATTATTAATGCTATTTTCACTCAGCAGTTTGGGTGTGGGTTTTACCAATCTGCCAAATATACACCTTTCGGTTTCATCCATTGTTATATGAATATTCCAGATACATCGGGTCGCGACAGTTTATTCCAAGCAGAGGCAAGACGCTGCAAGGAAATTATAGATGCCATTAATCAGAATAAATATGACAGCCACTTCTGTGCATTTGATGAGTTATATTCAGGAACAAATCCAGATGAAGCGGTCACTAGTTCAATTGCATTTATGGAATACATCACTAAAAATAAAAATATTAAATGTATTTTGACAACGCATTTTATAAAGGTATGTAAAAAATTAGATAAAAATACAAATATGAGGAATATGCATATGAAAACAGAGAAAGAAAATAATCGCATTATCTATACATATATTTTAAAAAAAGGCATATCTGAAATTAAAGGCGGTATAAATGTGTTATATGATATGAATTATCCAAAAGAAATCATAGAAAATTGTGTAAAAGAAAATTGAAAATATGAATTCGTTATTTAATAAATATATTTATGTATTGTTTTTCTAAGATGCCATCTATAGCCGAATTGTTTAATCCTACATTTTTGATGTTTTTAGGAATATTGTTATTAGCTGTAACATTATTGGTCGTTTATTTTGAGAGCAAGATGAGAGAACAAAACCATAAAATCGCGTCCATGTTGAGTTTAGTTTCATCTATGGCAGAAGAAATGAATATGATGAAAATGAATATGAATGCATTAAATAGATTGAATGTAAGACCTTCAGAAGAAGAAAATAAAAAAATTGTATTAACTGAAAATAATCTAATTGAAGTATCTGATGATAATGAAAGCAGCGACGGAAGTAATGTCTCTGACAATGATGAAGAATCTGAAGATGATAATAATAGTGACAATAATAGCGACGATGATACTGACGCCGAAAGTATTTCTATAGATGAAGAAATGCAAGATTTAGGTGAAACTATTGAAATTGGGAAAAATGATGTCAAGGTTTTTAAATTGAATTTAGGAAATGACGACCCCAAAGAAGATAATGACGATGAAGATTTAGACGTGGATGACTTAGACAATGATGATTTAGATGATTTAGATGATGATGATAGTGTTCTCTCATCAAATCATGATAAAAAGGAAGATATGAAATCATTTGCAGAGGAGTTGAAGACTATTGATATTTCCAATCTAGATGAAAATGCAAATCATGATTCTGAAATGGATTATAAGAAGATGAGTGTTGCAAAATTAAGAAGCATTGTTTCTGAAAAAGGACTTTCTTCAGACCCTTCCAAATTGAAGAAACCCGAACTTATTAAATTATTAGAATCCTAGGCAAAATAATATATCTGCAAATAATATATATGAGTTGGGCTACATGTTTTAACAGTTCTAATAATATTCATTTTAATTTTCCACCTATTATGGCAGACGGAAGAAATTATGCCACTTGGCAGCCTGAAGCCGTAATTAATCAAAGAATTCAAAAACAAGAAGGTATTAAAAATAATTGGCAATATAGACAATTTTTGCAGCAAAATGGTCGCGAAATTATGAAATACAATAGTATAGAAGCTTGTTACGATTTAGGGTTAGATCCTCATTATCACAGCGATAAAAACCCTGCTTCTAATGTGCCTTATCGTTTTAAAGGAACTTTTGACACCGCTCCCCCCGGGTTTGGTTACTGTAATAGCGATTTGAAAAATCCTTACTTATCACGCGAACAATTAAATGCTAGAATGGTGGCGCCATCCATCACCCAATTGTCTTAAAATATTATTTTATATAACTGTAATTATCTAAAATAATAATTTGTTTCTCTCTATAATATAATGAAAGAGACCAAGGTTCCTATGCGTTATTTGCCCAAAGGATTAAGTAGAAAAGATAGAAAGTCTCAGGCCAAAATGTTGGCAAAATCAAGAAAATTATACAAAAAGAATAAATATTATACGAGAGAAAAGTTGCCCTCCTATAAAAGTAAAACATCTAATCATATTTTAAACGCGCGTAAAATATATGGAGTTGAAAAAATTGTTCCTTCGCGCGAATTATCACGGGCCACCGGTTGCTCTTTGAACGCATTAAAAAAAATAGTAAAAAAGGGTGAAGGAGCTTATTTTTCATCTGGTTCAAGACCGAACCAGACCGCCCAATCATGGGGCTATGCGCGTTTAGCAAGTGCTATTACCGCAGGAAAATCCGCCGCAGTAGATTACAATATATTAGAAAAAGGATGTGACCATAATAAGAAAGCATTCCGTCTGGCACAAAAATCCAGAAGAAAATACAAATATGGGCACTCTAAAACGCGGAAAACAAAATTATGATTTGTAACGTCTCTTTCTCATGCTGCGATTGTGTCTAGTTTTTCTCTTATTGCGACGGTTTTTAACGGTCTTTCTTTTTCGGCGCCCTCCGCGGGGAGTTGTACCGACATAGTCTATTATTTCGCCCTCCATTTCCCTTGGCAGGTCTTTTTGTCTGGCGACGCTTCGCAAACCAATCATTTCACCCGGGGTCACAATGTCATGCATTTTGGCGAATTTTTTGGGCTTTACATCTCTTATTAGTCTATTTAATATTTGCATCATTTCTTCTTGCTTGTCATAATCATCATCCAACCCATAATAATTGCTTAAATCAGTTCTCAAATCTATTAAATAATTACGCACGTCTTGCAACCGGTTCAAACCATTTTCCTTATTCCCTTGAGATGCATTGGTTACAATGGTTATAACTTCATCAGGGCTCGTTAAATTGTATTTTGTTACTAAATCACTAGGAAACTGATCTTTGTATTCGACAATGAAATATTGTAGATCATCCATGAAATCATCCTCAAATAAAGCCATATAATATATTATAATAAAATTATATTATAATATAAATAATTATGAATCATTTATGCATGAAGATATTAAGCATTGACGTTGGAATTAAAAATTTGGCATTTTGTTTGCTTGAAAAACCTATTGGATCTGAACATTTCAAAATATCAAAATGGGATGTAGTCAATATTGCAACGGAAGAAACGTATAAATGTCAAGTCATTGAAAAAAACAAACCATGTACTAAGCCTGCCAAATTTATTAAAAATAATCAATGTTTTTGCTTGAAGCATTCTAAAAAAAATGAATACTTGGTTCCTAGTGCGGAATTGAAACCATCTTTTATTAATAAACAGAAAATTCAAAAACTTATTGAGATTGCGGATAAGCATAATATAAAATACGAGAAGGGCATCAAAAAGGCAGATTTAGTTCATTTGATAAATGACTTTGTGCATTTACATTGCTTTGAAGAAATTGGAAAAACCGACGCGTCAAAGGTGGATTTGGTTAAAATTGGCATGAATTTGGCAGCGAAATTTAATGTCATATTTGCGGATGAAACGGTAATTGATTATGTTATTATAGAAAATCAGATTAGTCCCATCGCAAACCGTATGAAGACCATACAAGGAATGATTGTTCAATATTTTATTATGAGCTCTATACAAGTGCCAAACATTGAATTTGTTTCTGCTGCTAACAAACTAAAAAACGTGGTAGAAGACAACAAGAAAACAAAGTATAGCGAGAGAAAAAAACTAGGCATTCAGAAATGCAATGAACTTTTAACCAATGATCATCGTTTTGCAGATAAAAAGGATTATTTTTTGACACATAAGAAAAAGGATGATTTAGCAGATGCACTTTTACAAGGACTTTGGTTTATTGGAGCCAAGCCTAATCTTTAATTATTTTTATTGGCAAATTAAGATAATATATTTTTCAATTCGTAGGACTTAAAATTATATGTTCTTTTTAATGAATAATGGACGATATTATCGAAGTTTCTGAATTAAATCTGGATGACCATTTCGACGACAATTGGGGGAAACAAAAAAGTAGTAATTTTGGTGGTGGATTAGAATTATTAATGAATGATAAAATTAAAGATAGCGGAAAACCTAAAAGCGATATTGATTTAGAGGATCTGAATAATTTAGAGCAAGAATTAAATGATCTTACAGACAACAAATCTGATAGTTTTCACCAAAGCAAGTCTGATTTATTTGACATTCCAAGCGAAGATTTTAATGACAAACCATCCGTCCGTTTTAGCGAAGAACCACCCACCATTGGCGAAGCTACTGCAAAAACCGCAACCAGTTCTAAAACATGGGACGGATATGGTAAGTTTAATAATATTCCGATGAATCCAGACAAACCAGTTCCTATGGAACCTAAAATGAGCAAGGAAGATCAGTTGAGAGAGAAGTTTAAGTATTTAAGGAAGTTGGAAGCTTTAGAGAAAAAGGGGGTTGAGCTATCCAAAAAATATACTATGGAGTCCTCATTACTTGAAATGCAAGGTGAATATGAGACCATCATGGATGAGAAGGCAAAACAGAATTCAGTAAAATTTCAGGGCAATATGTTGATGGCGGTTATTAATGGCATTGAGTTTTTGAATAATCGTTTTGACCCCTTTGATATTAAGCTAGATGGATGGAGCGAACAAGTGAATGAAAATATTAGTGATTATGACGAGATTTTCGGCGAATTGCATGAGAAGTATAAAAGCAAAGCATCTATGGCGCCCGAGCTTAAATTGCTTTTCCAATTGGGTGGTAGTGCAATGATGGTACATATGACTAATTCTATTTTTAAGAGTGCTGCTCCTGGCATGGATGATATTTTCAGACAAAACCCTGATCTAATGCGTTCCTTCCAAAATGCGGCGGTCAATTCCATGGCTCAGTCTAATCCTGGATTTTCTGGATTTATGAGCAATATGATGAATCCTAATCCAGAGCCTCCGCGTGGAATGGGACCTCCGCCTCCTCTTGCCACACAAGGTCCCAATTATGCGCCTCCTCAAGCGAGACCCGGAAATAATAACTCATCCATGAATTTGGGTCGTAGTCATTTTGTAGATGATGGCATTAATATGAGGGAAGAATCATATTCTCAAGAGAAAACAAAACGTCAAACTAGACCTGAAATGAAGGGACCCAGCGATATTACAGATATTCTTTCTGGATTGAAGACCAAGACCATTAATATTCAGGAGCCCGCTGTACAGCCCCAAAATCAAAATGATAGTAGCACAATCAGCATTAGTGATTTGAAGGAATTGCAAGGCGATGGTAACATGCCTAAGCGAAGTGGCAGAAGACGCAAGACATCCGCCAGCAATACGGTTTCTCTTGACATCTAAATAAAAACCAATGATTTTATAACCTTAGATTAGATCTTTAGAGAGAAAAAGGATTTGAACGTTTAGAAAAATAAAAATAATATATTTTTATTTTTTAAGTACAACATGTCTAAGTGCAAAGGTCCTACTTGTCCGAAAGGAGGTATCAAAATTCATGAAAGTGATAATAATTATAAACAAAGTCCTTTTTCTCAAGAAGAGTTTTATACAATGTTAAAACAGCAAAATCGTCACACGGGTGTCCGTATTGAAAACTATGACAATGATCATAAGAGTGATCCATTTGAAGGAGCCAATCCTTTTTCCAACCCTGATGGAAGAGAGAAAGAATTTACTAATGTTACCTATAATAAGTCAGCAATGGAAGCATTGGATTTAAATATTCACTCTTATTCACGAGAAGACATTTTTAAGTTATTTGGAATACATTCTCCCACTTTAACCGAAGATATGATGAGAGAAGCCAAGAAAATAGTTTTGAAAACACATCCCGACAAATCAAGGCTTGATCAAAAATATTTTCTGTTTTTTTCAAGTGCATATAAAAAATTATATGGAATTTACGAATTTCAAAATAAAACCGCAAAGAAAATGGATCACGAAATTATATATGATCAAATGAACCCAAAAGATCCCGAACATTCTCTTATTATTGACAAATTATTTGAGACTAATAAGGATTTGAAAAAACCTGGCAATTTTAATAAGTGGTTTAATGAAGAATTTGAAAAAAATAGATTGGAAAATCCAATAGAGCAAGGTTATGGAGATTGGTTTAAATCTAATGCTGATCTTACTGATATGAGTCATGTGACAAAGGCAAACATGAATGAAGAAATTGAGAAAAAGAAAAAACAGGTAAGAGCAATTACCAATTATACTGGCGTTCATGAATTGAATGCGGGATTTTCAGGTTCGGCTCTTATGGATCGTTCCAGCACCTATTCTAGTTCTCTTTTTTCAGCGGATGGAATGGGTTACACAGATTTAAAACAAGCTTATACAGAAACAGTTATACCTGTCACGGAAGAAGACTATCATAGTATGCCGAAATTTAAGAATGTAGAAGAATACAAAAGACATCAGGCGACAGTTTCTACAACACCGCTTGCAAAAGATGAGGCTATGAAAGTATTATATCGCGAAAATAAAGAAAAGGATGAAGAAAGCGCTGCACTTGCATACCATTATGCGAAACAAGCTGAAAAGGCAAAGCAAAATCAGGATAACTTCTGGTCCAGTTTGAAACAATTGACACATTGGAATTAGTTTATAGCCCAGTAGAACCAAATCCTCCACTTCCGCGTTCAGTATTTGACAAATCATTTTCATTATGGGTCATCTTAACTAAGATTGGGCACAATGATGGATGGCAAATTTGTAGCAAACGAGTATGTTTTTGGACAGTAAAGGGCGTTTCTGTAGATAAAAAGGCTCCAATAAGGTCTCCCCGGTATCCGCTATCAATAACGCCCACGCTATTTGCAAGCAATAGAGGAGTTTTTGAAATGCTAGAACGAGGGTATAAATAAAACGCGGCTGGTTCGCAAGCATAATGCATTTCCGCCTTTACTTTCATATTTGCAAATTGTCTTTTCATAAGGACATCAAATGTCATTGATTCTGGAAAAAATAAATCAAACCCTGAATTTGCATGATAAATTGTTTTCTTTATATTGTCATTATGGGTTTCAATATGTGTTTTATATAAATTCACTAATTCAGTTTCATTTTCAGGAACATACAATAATAATCTGGCAATCATTATTGTATTACTTATACCTTCTTTTTAAACCTTTTTAGATTATAGTATTGCATTTATTTATAAATATGAATTATTCCGTGCCAGAAGATCTGTTTGAGACGGAAATTGAGAATATATTTGTCAAGCCATTGAGGCGACCATTTGCAAATGGGAATCATTGCACTGCGAATTTTGTCTTTATTATGTATAGTCTGCAAATAGCTATCTGCGAATTCAAAATCACTGAATTTTTTGCATACAAAGCCTGTAATGGGCATGTTATCTCTGGGTGTCCAATTTTCAGTGCATAAATAAACGCGATTATAATATTTTGATGGCGGATGTTTCTCTACTGGGTGAAGTATTTCATAAGGTACATCATTATAAACTTTATTGAAAAAAATAGGTAAAATTCTAGACATTATTACATTATATATATTCAAAATCTTTATATCAAAACCATACAAAAACAATTTTTACCCACAGCGGAAAATAGACGGACACACATTATTCATCACTATCGTCGTCTTTAAATAATCGTATGTCACGAATTTCTCCTGTTTCTTCGTCATAATATCTATATTGAGGCGGTATTATCTTTTTATATGATCCTGTGCTTTTTAAACTCTTTTTCATATTTGCATAATGCATATAAGCCGGTAAATGTCCCCTATTTCTATCATTGACTAATCTTGCGTATTCATTGAATTCCTCCATATTGTTAAAAACCGCGCCTTTTATTTGACATGGAAAATCTCTTTCACGAGGACGACTAGAACATTTGCGATATGGCGGCATTGGTTCCATCGGCTCATTTTCGGGCGCATATATTTTAACTTGGTTTCTAGATGGACTACTAAAACGAATATTCTTTCTTGTCTTATTATTGGTTGTCCCTGGTTTTTTCAAAATACTACGCGTCTTAGTATTACGTGTCTCTCTTGATTCTGTATTTGATTTTTTATTTTTTTGTGTAAAAAAAGCCTTTATTCTTGATAACATACAAAATATATATAGTTAATATATATTTTATTTGTATTAAAATATAGAAAATTAGAAATATATTTCCCTATTATAATGACAACCAAATTTGATAATGGTTTATTTATATTTCGGCGCGATTTAAGAATCATTGACAATAATGGATTAAATCTTTTAAACCAAACATGCAATAACATATACACTGTTTTTATTTTCACGCCTGAGCAAGTCGGTCGTCAAAATGAATATAAGTCTGATAACGCGGTTCAATTTATGATTGAAAGCTTAATGGATTTAGAGGATAATATTAAAAAAGAAGGAGGCAAACTATATACTTTTTATGGGGACAATACAAATATTATTAAAACATTGATTGATGCTTTAGATATACAAACCGTTTGCTTTAATTTGGACTACACGCCTTATGCTATTAAACGTGACACTGAAATTATGGAGATGTGTAAGAAAAAAGATGTGGTTGTGCAATATGATCATGATTATTATCTTCATGTTCCTGGATCTATTCTTACTGGTTCTGGCGCAGTTTATCAGAAATTTACACCTTATTATAATGCTGCAAAATCAAAACCAGTGCAGTCTCCAAGTGGAAAAAGGAAAATCAGTTTTGCTAAGACAACCAAACGATTAGAAAAAACAATTAGCCTAGATGATGCAATGGATAAATTTACTAAAATCAATCCGAATATATTAGTGCATGGAGGCCGCGACAATGGTTTAAAACAGTTGAAAATTGCTGCGAAAAATATTGCGCATTATGCAAAGACACGTGATGAATTGTCAAAGTCCACGTCGCAGCTTAGTGCATATATCAAATTCGGATGCGTTTCTATTCGCGAAGTGTATAAGCATTTTAGGAGCAAAACCGATTTCATTCGTCAGCTTTATTGGAGAGATTTTTATGCAAACGTTCTTTATGCTTTTCCCCGCGTATTAGGTCACGCATTGAAGCCCAAATATGATAAAATTAAGTGGCATCATAATCAGCGATGGTTTGATGCCTGGTCTAATGGCGAGACAGGAATACCAATTGTAGATGCATCCCAAAGACAGCTTTTGCAGTCAGGATGGACACATAACCGAGGAAGAATGATTTCTTCTAGCATTTTGACAAAGATTTTACTCATTGACTGGAAAAAAGGTGAGAAATTTTATGCACAGCATCTTGTTGATTACGATATTGGTAACAACAACGGTGGGTGGCAATGGTCGGCTGGGACAGGTGCAGATGCGCAGCCATTCTTCCGATATTTTAACCCATATATGCAGTCAAAAGAACACGACCCTGATTGCACATATATAAAGACATGGATACCTGAATTGAGAGATGTCCCGGCAAAAGATATTCATAATTGGGAAAACACATGGATGAACTATAAAGATACTGGTTATCCAAAGCCTATTGTTAATTATAAAGAGCAAAAAGAGATATCAATGAAAATGTATAAGGATGCATTGTATTAGTTAAACTTCATAACTCAATTTATTCGGTTTCGGATAACCCAAACTTTCCGCCCAATTATTGATTTGTTCTTTTCTCTCATCATCTCTTGCATTACAAACAGTCTTTTTTAATTTAGTCATTTTGGTTTCTTTATTCGTTTTCGTTAAATCATCCTCTCGGATTTCATTTATAATCTGCATAATTCGCAATTTGGTGCTCATTGATATATTCGTGTAATAATATATAAAAATAAGTTATTTATTTCAATTTTAATTATTTTTATAATTAAAAATGAATACAGAAGAACCCATTGTTTTATTGAGAAGAGATGGATTTGAATTTATAAAAAAAAGAAAAAATCAGTATTCTCTTTTTTTCTCCATGACCAACAAAAATATTGTTTTATCCAAAATTCTTGATTTTAATCTTGTAAAACTTATTTACGATTTAAATACGGATATATATGTGCATGTAAATTTAGAGAAAGTAGATGAGAACAAGGCTATTATAACACTCCTGATGAAACATTTATTTGAAGATTTAGGCCTTCCTCAGAGGTTCTCTTATGTCAATGTAGAGAGAACTGTTATTGGCAATAAAACCCTATTTAGTGGAGCATCCATTAAAACCCACCGCCCACCGAATGTACCGGATGACTCTGAATTGGCTGCCATTAAAAACATGAATATTGAATGCACATCGCTTGACGACCATAATGTAACCTTTAAAGTAGATATCAATTTTGAAGAGTATATTACTATACCACCTTTTGCCGAAAAAATGATCAATGTAATTATTAATAAAATATTTATACGTGTAAAACAATTTATAGAAAACATACGAATAGAATAGAATAGAGAGAAATGTATTATATAAATAATTTTCTTATTCTTGTCCGGATATTTTTCGTTATCGCTTATGAATGTCTTCTTTATAAGTATTATGGCGATTTCGCAGATTTTGTTTTCAGAATTACGCACAAACTTGCTGATATAAATATTTTATATGTGAAAATATTCCAGGCCATCGCTCTCAATAATAGTTTGATTGATGATAAAATAAATAATCAACTTCTCTCTTTCACAGATAAAGCACCGTGGAAACATTCTGACATTGATTATGAGTCCCTTGTAAAATTAGAGTTAGAGAGAAAATTATATTTACTTCATGGCTATGAACCCATAAATTCAGGAATGATATCGCTTGTATTTAAAGCAAAATCAGTGAAGGATGGAAAATTCTATATTATTAAAATGAAACGCAAAAATATTGACAATAGGCTAAAAGAAGCCATCTCCAACCTTCTGTTTTTGATGAATATTTTCTCTCTTTTTCCTATTGTCAAGAAATATCAGTTAAGTGAAATTATTCATAAAAATATTGATATTATTAAACATCAGGTGAATTTTCATGAAGAAGTTGAAAATATGATCAGGATTAAAAATAACTGCAAAAATTTGAAATATGTAGTTATTCCATCCGCATATAAAGAAGTCACGGATCAATATTCTAATATTATTTTTATGGATTTTATTCAAGGAGTCCCCATAAACAAGGTTGATGAGGAAGATTATGAACCATTCGCAAAACAAGTATTGAAATTTGGGTTTGTCACTACCATCATCCATGGGGTTACACATGGGGATTTGCATAGTGGTAATATACTCTTTATTAAAGATGAAAAGGAGCCTAATACAAAATATAGACATAAAATAGGAGTACTAGATTTTGGCATCATTTACAATATTGATAATCTTTATAAAGGTGTTTTGTTTGAAATTATGACTGAAATGTTCTCTCTTCCTTCCAAAGTCATTGCAACAAAAATTATTAACTCTGGTATTATTGAACCGATTGATGTTTTGAAAAACATGCCATCCCATCATTACGAGAGAATTGTTAAAATATTGGAGGATATTGTAGAGGAGACGGTTCATGCTTCTAAAAAGGCAAACCAAATTCAGATTTATAAATTTATTTCTAGTTTGCGTTCTTATTTGACAGATCATGAAATTTCTAATTTAGGGCTAACAATAAGCGACAATTTCGTGAAAACACAGCTTGTTCTTGCCATGGCGCATGGTGTTACATTGACATTATGTAAAGACAATTATATGGAATTGGCGAATGTGGTCATTAACGAGTTATTTCATACAGATATGATTATGCAATAAAATAATATATAGTTATTATAATGAGCAATATTAGTCCAAATTCAACAATCAAAATGTTACTTAAACACGATATATTGAAAAGTATAATATTAAATAATAATGATTACATTCAACAAACCATAAGACAAAATTTAGCAAAATATATTGATCCAAAATATATTCACATTGCTATTACAAAATTGGAACAATGTTGCGATGATACACAAACTGAGTTTATTATGAACTTAGTAAAATATTACTTTGCTCATATTAAAGTGGATAGACCCAATATCACTGCAATTTGTTTTGCCGTTTTGCTTTTCTATTATCATTCGGTTCTTTTGGAATTGGGAACTACCGATTTGGTGGATTCGCGAGATCCAAGATTTAAAGTATTACCTATTTATGATGAAATACAAAAATATTATATAGATATTACAACCGGAGATGATAAAGGTGCCAAATTTGTAAGAAGAAGTATTCTTGGATTTTTAGATTTGCCCGATGTAAGCGGAAATGAGTTTGATACTGTGGCTACGCCCATTCCTAATTATGACGAAGTGAGAAGAAAAATAGAACGTAATGAACAAGCCGATCGTTTTTGGAAAAATATCGGGCGCAAAAGACCTGCATCAGAAATGGAACAGAATGAATGGACAGGAGGAAAAAGAAGGAATAAATCAAAAAACCAAAAAACTAGAGGCCAAAAGAGAAAAACCCATAAAAGAAGGAAATAAATAAAATAAAGAGATATATCTTTTTTATTTTATTTTATAAATTTTTATCAATCGTCACTTCTCTTGCAATCTTTCGAATAATCTTTTCATTATGTTGAGGTTCATTATCACCTTTTCCTCCCAAAACCTCCACCACCAATTTATTGTATTGATCAGACCTCTTTGAATAGCTTTTAATGCAATCTGGGTATTTTTCTTTGAAAACATTCAACATTTTAGCATTCTTGTGCATGATATACTTGAGAGCCTTTTTGATTCTATCCTTATTTTCAGTTTCCTTTTCCCATTTATTTTCATCTTTAATATACATAATTTCTCTCTTTGCATCAGTACAATGAAGTGGACGTTTGGTAATATCTAATGCTTTTAGATTCTTCAAAATAATATTGGTCATTCCATTCACGTAACCTAATTCTCCAACCTTCTCCAAATCATCCAAATCAATTTCCATGGAATTGACAAAATCCATAATATTCATCGCATCCTTGCAGGTTTCATTTAAAAATACTTGTAAATTGAATGTTTTGTTATTTGAATTATTATATGTATTGTGTGTGCCATTTTCAATGACCTTGAGCATCATATTTTTTAATTCCCCATTTTCTTTCATTTGTTCCATTAACAAGTTTTTCAAATCCTTGTTGTCATTGATTAAAATGTCAATAATTTCTTCGTCCTTGTAATTTTTAGGTTCTTGATTTATTGAAATTATAGAATTTTCTATTTTTTTCGAAGCGCACCCCTTTTCGTGTTTCCATAATCCAGAGTTTGTTTTAAATTTTTTTCCACAGTGACATTCTAAATAATTTTGCCACTTTTTGCCACTTTTTATTTCCAAATTATTTCCATTTATTTCCTTGTGATGCTTCGCTGCCATTATATGTTTTGTCCAATTATATTTTTTGCTGCATTTATAGTCACACTTTTCGCAGTAAAAAATTTGTGCCACTTTTTTGCCACTTTTTGCCACTAAATCATTTCCAAATATTTCCATATAATTTTTTAAGAAAATATTTTTAAGTTTTAATTTTAAAAATTATCGTCACAAATTTAAAAAACTTTTTTTCATGACCAGACGTTAATTTTTTTTTATCGTCACAAATGAAATATTTTCCGGCATTTTGGGTTCACTTTTCAAAAATGGACAAAAAAAATGTCCTTTTTTCGAAAATGTTTTTCAGAATAGACCCAAAAATATTCAATATTTCGATAGGGTTCTTTAAGTTACTTTGGGAATTTATTATATTTCCATTTTCATATTTAAAGGCATTGAATTGCCTTATCAATGGTTACTTCTCTGGTAATACGACGGATAATTTTTTCATTATGCTGAGGCTCGTTATCTCCCTTTCCTCCCAAAACCTCTATCACTAATTTATTATATTGATCCGATCTTTTAGAATAGCTTTTAATGCAATCCGGGTATTTCTCCTTGAAAACATTCAACATTTTGGCGTTTTTATGCATAATATATTTTAATGCAAGTTTCATTTTGTCCTTATTTTCTGTTTCTTTTTCCCATTTATCCTTATCCTTGATATATACAATTTCTCTCTTAGCATCTGTACAATGCAAAGGTCTTTTTGTAACGTCTAATGCTTTCAAATTCTTTAAAATAATATTTGTCATACCATTCACATAACCCAATTCCCCCACTTTTTCCAAATCATCTAATCCAATTTCCATGGAATTCACAAAATCCATAATATTCATCGCATCTTTGCAAGTCTCATTCAAAAATACTTGCAAATTAAATGTTTTGTTATTGCAATTTGTTATATTATAACAATTATTATAGCCATTATTTTTATTCCAATCTATAAAATTTTTTTGCAATTCATTGTTATGTATTAATAATTCTTTATTTTGTTTAATCATTTCAAAAACTACATTGGTTAAGGTATCCATATGTTCATCATGTGATTTTTTATGCTTACAGCTCCTTTTATGTTTAGATAGTCCCTGACTGAATTTATACTTTTTCCCACATTCACATACAAATTTATCGTTTGTTATCATTTCATTTTCTAACTGCTCGTTTTTTGGCTCGTTTTTGGATACATTGTATCCAAAATGTATCCATTTATGTTTATCGGTTGATAAATGTCTTAGGTAGTTACTATGTTTGTTACACAAATAGTCACATTTTTCACAATAAAAATTTTGGCTCGTTTTTGGAGCTTGAAATGTATCCATAATGTATCCATAGAAAAATTTGTCTAAATTCTTTTTTATAAAAAATAAAAAAATTATCATCACAAATTTTAAAAACTTTTTTTAAGGACCAGACCATAAAATTTTTTTATCGTCACAAATGAAATATTTTTCGGTATTTTGGGTTCACTTTTCAAAAATGGACAAAAAAAATGTCCTTTTTTCGAAAATGTTTTTCAGAATGGACCCAAAAATATTCAATATTTCGATAGAGATCTTTAAGTTACTTTGGGAATTTATTATATTTCCATTTTCCTATTTAAAGGGGCCATTAGATAAAAAATTGAGATTTATTTCCTCTATTGAATGGATATGTATGGATAAGATGACGACGTATAAAATACATATAAATGACCGGAATTATTCTTCTTGGGAGATATTTGACAATGCCACATTGCAAAAGGTTTCTCTCGTTATAGATCCTTTAAAGGAGAAACTATTCAGCAATGATGTTTTTATAATCAATGAAAATGGAAGTGTCACGATTTTGCATTCTACAGTGAGATCTGGGCCGCCTTCTCCCGCAGTATTAGTCTTAGAAGGAAACAAAACCTATGGGAGATGCAAGCAAAATGATAAGAAGAATAATAAATTGTTGTATAAATGCATTCCAGATGACAAAAGACTACCTGCCTTTTTGGTACCTTATGAAATCAAGAATGTTGGATTTTCCAAAGTATTTGCAAATCTTTATGTTACCATTCAATGGGTGGATTGGGATAATAAACATCCTAACGGTTTATTGTCGCATGTCATTGGCCCAGTGGATGTATTGGATAATTATTATGAATATCAGCTTTATTGTAAAAGTTTGAATGCTTCTATCCAGGGATTTCAAAGGGCAACCACAAAAGCCATTGAGAAAAATACACACGAAGCATTCATTTCGAGCATCAGAGCTAAACACCCCAGTATTGAAGACCGCATGAATCAAGAAAAATGGCATATTATTTCTATTGATCCGCCAAGTAGTTTAGATTATGACGATGCTTATAGTATTCAAGATCTTAACGATGGAACGAAATGTCTAAGTATATATATATCAAATGTGACCATATGGATGGATGTTTTAAATTTATGGGATTCCTTTTCGCGGCGAATATCCACAATTTATTTGCCAGATAAAAAGAGGCCAATGTTGCCGACAGTTCTCTCGGATTGTCTGTGTAGTCTCCAAGAAAATGTTACAAGAATTGCATTTGTCATTGATATTTATATTAAAGATAATGAAATTATAGAAACAAAATTTTGCAATGCATTTATAAAAGTATTCAAAAATTATAGATATGAGGAAGACGAACTTTATAAGGATGCGCATTATTTGAAACTTATGGAAACAACCAAAGGATTGTCCAGAAAATTTAAGTATATACCCAATGTGCGTAATAGTCATGAGCTAGTTTGTTATTTGATGGTTTTAATGAATTATCACTGCGCAAAAAAATTGCTTGAACACAATACTGGAATATTCCGTTCCACAATCATGAAGAGAGAAATCATTTTGCCAGAGCATCTGCCTGAAGATGTGGCAAAGTTTATCAAAATATGGTCTAGTGCGAGCGGTCAATATGTGGATGGCAGTTTAATTTGCGAGCTAAAACATGATTTGCTTGAGATGGAAGCCTATATCCATATTACAAGCCCGATCAGACGTCTCGTTGATTTGCTAAATATAATCAAATTCCAGCAATGTACTTGCATGATACAATTGTCGGAAAATATTGATAAATTCTATGAAAAATGGTTACATGATTTGGAATATATCAATGTTACTATGCGAGCTATACGTAAAATTCAGTGTGATTGTTCTCTCCTTGACCTATGTGCAAATAATCCAGATGTCATGGAAAAAGAATATGATGGTTATATTTTTGACAAAATAAACAGAAATGACGGATTGCATCAATATGTAGTGTTTTTGCCAGATTTAAAATTATCCTCCAGAGTAACTATGAGAGAAGAGTTAGATAACTATGAAAAAAGAAAATTTAAATTACATTTGTTTAAGAATGAAGAAACATTCAAACGCAAAATACGTATTCAAATGGCAAATTTATAAAATTGAAAAATATTATCTCCATTTATTTATATTATAAATAAACAAAGTGAATGAAAAAGCAGAACTATTTTTCTGATTATTCTTTTCCAAATCAGGTATTTTTCCATTTTAAAAAATTAGATGATGGACAATACATAAATATGACATTTAATTCGGATATGAAAATAAACGAGTTCTTGCAAGATGTTATTGAAAAATGTCGTTTTGCATTTAATATTTCGCCGAAAAAAACAATAGAAATTATAGAAGAGAGGCCAGATGGTCCTGTTCTTGATGAAAAAGATGAAACGCTTTTGAAAGACAGATATCAATACAACTATAAGAGCATGTGCTTTTACATTGGTGTAACTCATTGAAATATATAATATTGTAATGATATAAAGATTTTTTACTATATTTATTTATACAGAGATATTTTAAAAGCAATGGTAAAGGTTTGCGAATACAATTATCCTAAGGAAAACGAATCCAGTTTTTCCTCTTATTATGAAAATTATTCCTATGAATTACACGATTTTCAGAAATGGGCGATTGAAGGCATTGTCACTGGGAATCACGTGTTAATTACTGCTCCCACTGGAAGTGGAAAGACATTTGGCGGCGAATTTGCTATAAATTACTTTCATTCACAAGGCAAGAAAGTAATTTATACAAGTCCTATTAAGGCTCTATCCAATGAGAAATTTTATTCTTTTACTCAAAAATACCCTCATATTACAGTTGGATTGATCACTGGCGATATTAAAACAAACCCTGACGCCGATGTTTTAATTATGACCACGGAAATTCTGTTGAATAAGCTATACCAAATTAAGAGTAAAAGTCCAAATGTAAATTCGTCGGTATCCTTTGATATGGATATTCAAAATGAACTGGGATGTGTAGTTTTTGATGAAATCCATTTTCTAAACGATGAATCACGTGGTCATGTATGGGAACAAACAATTATGATGCTTCCTCCTCAGGTACAAATGGTAGGACTTTCGGCAACATTAGATAATCCGGAAAAATTCGCGTATTGGCTTGAAACGAGAGGAGACATTAATCCTGTGGGAGAAAAAACGGTATATCTCGCGAAAAAATTGGTGAGAGCAGTTCCATTAATTCATTACAGTTTTATAACAACAAATGCAAGCGTAAATAAAACCATTAAGGATAAGGCAACCCAGGAAGAAATCCGAAATATTACAAATAAACCAATTATCATTCAAAATGCGCAAAATGTATTTCAGGAACAAAATTATTTGAATATTACGAAAACGTTGAAACTATTTGAAAAAAATGATATTAGAATTAGAAGGCAGCATGTATTAAATAATGTAGCAGAATATTTGGTGCAAAATGAAATGTTACCAGCACTATGTTATGTATTTTCAAGAAAACAGCTTGAAAAGTGTGCAGAAGAAATGACTACGAATTTATTAGAATTTGATAGTAAAGTTCCTTATATTGTAGATCGCGAATGTGAGCAAATTGTTCGCAAATTACCAAACTATGAAGAATATCTGCATTTACCAGAATATATAAATACGGTGAAACTTTTGAGGAAGGGTGTCGGTATTCATCATGCAGGTCTTATTCCGATTTTAAGAGAAATGACTGAACTACTTTTCGCGAGAGGATTTATAAAAATTCTTTTTTGCACTGAGACGATGAGTGTAGGTATTAATTTGCCAGTTAAGACGACCATTTTCACAGATATTTGCAAGTTTAACGGAGAAAATATGCGGTTTTTATATAGTCACGAATATACGCAAGCCGCTGGACGCGCTGGAAGGTTGGGACTTGATAAAGTAGGGCACGTCATTCATTTGAATAATTTATTCAGAAATGTAGATTCTGTAAGCTATAAGCAGATGATGAATGGTAAGCCTCAAGTATTGAAATCCAAATTCAAGATATCATACAATCTTTTGCTGAATTTGCTGGATATTGGAGATAATAATCTGATAAATTTTGCAAAGAAGAGCATGGTAACCAGCGATTTAGATGCGCAAATAAGAGAATTGTCAGAAAAAGAATCTCAATTGCGTTCAGAAATAGAAAAAAGCAATCAATGTATCGTCCATTTGAAGACGCCCCGTACAATTATAGACGAATATATAGAATTAAATGAGAAACGACCTACATCTGTCAATAAAAAACGCAAGGAAATTGACCGACGCATTTCACAAATCAATGATGAATACAAAACGATTGAAGCGGACAAACTAAGTTATGCTAAGATGAGAGAAAAGGAATTCCAATTACTTGCATTAGAAAAAGAAAAACAAATAGTATCTGGTTACATTGATAGCGGTGTAATGAATGTAATAAAATTATTGAAAACCGAAGGATTTGTAGAAATGAATGAAAATGAAGATTTTGGTTTAACATTAAAAGGTAGGATTGCTTCACAATTGAGGGAAGTACATTGTCTTGTATTTGCAGAATTATTGAATAATAACACATTTGTTATTATGGATGCAAAGGATATAGTACAAGTTTTCAGTTGTTTTACGAATATTTCGGTAAATGATGACCACAAGGAACATAATCCTAACTCTAACATGGATGTGGTAAATGATGCGATAAATAGAATTAAAAATATGTATTCAGACCATTTGAATAAGGAAATAAGAAACAATTTAGCTACTGGCATAGATTACAGTATGCATTATGATTTGATTAAATACACTGGAAAATGGTGTGAATGTGAAACTATAGAAGAATGTAAATTGGTTTTGCAAGAATTGGCAGAAGAAAAGGATATATTTTTGGGAGAGTTTGTGAAGGCACTCATGAAAATTAATAATATTACAAATGAGATGGAAAAGATCGCAGAAATGATAGGAGATATTGCATTATTGGCAAAATTAAAAGAAATTCCACAAATGACATTGAAATACGTAGTTACAAATCAATCGCTTTATGTATAATTTATTATTATAAATTGTTATAGAAAAATAAAATGTGATTTAATATTATAAAATATGAGAGTCGTTTTTAAATATCTAATATACAATATAGCTTGTATTTTTATTTTTGGAACTATGTATGATTTTTTAGGAGAAAAAAATTTTAAAAGAGACGATAATAAGCCTATAGAATGGATAGATTGTTTATTTTTAGCAACAACCGTTCAAGCAAGCGTTGGTTATTCTGATTTAATGCCAATTACAGATCTTGCAAAAATGATATTGATATTCCAGCAATTTTTAATGATTTCGGCAAATGTATTTATATTATATATTTTTACTTCCTAAGCGTAAAATACTTAAATGTATTGCTTATTGTTTATTTATGGTTGATTTAATAAACAATAAATACAAAATAATTGAAAAAATAGGCGAAGGATCTTTCGGAAATATTTTCAAAGCTTTCAATAAGAGGAAAAGAGAGAACGTCGTTATAAAAATAGAAAGTATAATAGGAGGAACAAAATTATTAAAGCATGAAACAATTATTTATCAATATTTAAAGAACACGCCTGGTGTGCCCAAAATTAAATGGTACGGCAAAGATAGTGTAAATTATTACATGGTTTTAGAACTATTAGGTCCATCATTAGAGAGAGTAAAGGTAAAATCGGCAGGTTTCTCTCTACGAATGACTTTGACGGTTGGATTAAAGGTCTTAACTTTGTTAAGGAATATACATGAAAAGGGTCTTATTCATAGAGACGTCAAACCAGACAATTTTTTATTTGGTGAAAATGAAAAAACAGAAATATATATTATTGATTTCGGATTTTGCAAGTCTTTTATTGAAAATGAATGTCATATTCCTTTCAAAAAAACGCATGGTCTCATTGGTTCATTGTCTTTTGCAAGTATAAATGCACATGATTGTAATGAATTAAGTCGTAGAGATGATATAGAATGTTTGGCGTATATGTTAATTTATTTGTTTCATGGTTCTTTGCCATGGCAAACATTATCTATCCCTAATCCAAAAGAGAGAAATCAAATCATAAAAGAATACAAAATAAATATTCTCAATAATCCAGATATTCATCCACTATTTAAACATTATTTAGAACGTGCAAGACGCATATCATTTGAAGAAACACCGAATTATGATGATTTTTCATCAATTTTGGAAAATGAATTGAAAAAAATAATTAGATAATCAAAATAGTAATATAAAAACATGATAATATATATAATATATGACATTTCCAAAAACGAAAGAATATGTGGATACATTACACGCAGTAACGCAATTGCTGATTGATAAGTCAAAAACATCAGGGGATGCTAGGTTGAAAGGAATAGCAAGACTAGTTTATATGTATTTTTTGAATTCGTGTAATGAACTTAATTTAAATGCGCATGATTTTTCATCTGCAGACAATAGAATAAATATGGCTCATTTAATGAATTATATTTCACATAATAATATTCAATTATATGATTTGAAAAATATGAATATGTCTGAAATGGATGCAGGAAACCCGTCTGACATTGAGAGATATACGTTGTCTCATATTGTATATATTGTACAAAATAATTAAATTACTCATGAAAGGATATAAAGAGTATTTATTTAATACATATATAATTAGTATGTCATCTGATAATAGTGCT
>Ga0194123_10001683_pt1 | contig 32043 bp, 44 predicted proteins | sample TA2MahsurfametaG_5_FD_155479 | JGI IMG/M metagenome (GOLD analysis project Ga0194123, IMG submission 155479) | Freshwater microbial communities from Lake Tanganyika, Tanzania - TA2015023 Mahale A surface | ecosystem: Environmental > Aquatic > Freshwater > Lake | place: Tanzania: Lake Tanganyika... | reverse complement strand
ATGACGAAAGCGAAATATGAACGTAATAAGCCGCATTGTAATATAGGGACGATTGGTCACGTTGACCATGGAAAGACTTCGTTGACTGCGGCGATCACGAAGGTATTAGCGGAGAAGGGTCAGGCGAGTTATACAGCGTATGACCAGATTGATAAAGCGCCTGAGGAAAGAGCGCGTGGTATCACGATTTCGACAGCGCACGTTGAGTATGAGACGGACAAGCGTCACTATGCCCACGTTGACTGTCCAGGTCACGCGGACTATGTGAAGAACATGATCACTGGAGCAGCTCAGATGGATGGAGCGATATTGGTTGTGTCAGCAGCGGATGGTCCGATGCCTCAGACGCGTGAACATATTTTGTTAGCCCGTCAGGTAGGAGTGCCTGCTCTCGTTGTTTTTATGAACAAGACAGATATGGTTGATGATGCTGAGTTGTTGGACTTGGTGGAGTTAGAGATGCGTGGATTGTTATCTTCTTATGGATTTCCAGGTGACACGATTCCGATTATAAGAGGTTCAGCCTTATGTGCATTGGAAAGTCGCGACCCTGAGAAGGGAGCGGAAGCGATTAAGAAGTTGATGGACGCTGTGGATGAGTTTATCCCGCAACCTGATCGTCCGAAGGATCGTCCGTTTTTGATGCCGATTGAAGATGTTTTTTCGATTTCTGGTCGCGGTACGGTTGTGACGGGTCGAGTTGAGCGTGGAATTGTTAAGGTAGGTGAGGAAGTCGAGATTGTTGGATTGCGTCCTACGACGAAGACAGTTGTGACGGGAGTAGAGATGTTCCGTAAGCTGTTGGATCAAGGGGAGGCAGGGGATAATATCGGAGCCTTGTTGCGTGGAACGAAGCGAGAGGAAGTTGAGCGAGGCCAAGTATTGGCGGCTCCTGGTTCTATAACGCCGCATACGGAATTTGAGGCAGAGGCGTACATATTGACGAAGGAAGAGGGAGGTCGTCATACACCATTTATGACAAACTATCGTCCCCAGTTTTACTTTAGGACGACGGATGTGACGGGTATGGTATATCTGAAGGATGGTGTAGAGATGGTGATGCCAGGAGACAACGTAGCGATGAAAGTTGAGTTGATTGCTCCGATTGCGATGGATGAAGGTTTACGCTTTGCGATACGTGAAGGTGGCCGTACTGTCGGTGCAGGAGTCGTTGCAAAAATCTTGAAATAATCTGTATATGAGGTAATATCTCATACATTTTTGAGTGAGCTAAGGTAAGATGGAAAAACAAAATATAAGAATCAGATTAAAAGCATATGATCATCGTTTGCTTGATCAATCTGTAAAGGAAATTGTTAATACGGCTAAGAGAACAGGAGCTCAAGTGAGAGGACCCATACCGTTGCCTACAAATATTGGAAAGTATACGGTTCTTCGCTCACCATTTATTGACAAGAAATCTCGTGAGCAATTTGAGATGCGTACGCATAAGAGACTCATAGATATTGTTGATTGGCTCCCTCAAACCGTGGATGCGTTGATGAAGTTGGATCTTGCAGCAGGCGTTGACGTTGAAATTAAACTCTAGGAATTGTGCACTATGAAAACAGGATTAATCGCGGAAAAAATTGGGATGACCCAAATATTCACTGATGAAGGAATACAAATTCCAGTAACAGTGCTTAAGGTAGATAATTGCTCAGTGGTTGCTACAAGAACTGAAGAGAAAAATGGATACACAGCTGTTGTGTTAGGTTCTAAAGTAGCAAAACCTCAGTCTTTATCAAAGGCTATGCGCGGTTATTTTGCAAAGGCAGAAGTGGATCCAAAAACGCATTTGCATGAATTTAGAGTGAGTGATGCTAGTGCAATGCCCATTGGCCAAGTAGTTGGGCCTGATATTTTTGCAGCAGGCCAACTTGTTGATGTAACAGGAACAAGCATCGGAAAAGGATTTGCAGGTGCGATGAAGCGCCATAATTTCGGCGGTCTTCGAGCTTCTCACGGTGTATCGATTTCTCATCGAAGCCATGGGTCAACTGGTAATCGCCAAGATCCTGGTAAGGTGTTTAAAAATAAAAAAATGGCTGGTCATATGGGATCAAGGCGTGTTACTAAAATGAATTTAAAAGTGCATGATATTGATACATCACGTGGCTTAATTTATATAAAAGGAAGCGTTCCAGGTGCTAAGGGAAGCATTGTTTATGTTAGAGATGCTGTAAAAGCTCCGGCTAAAGCATAAGGATGGACGTCCACTAAAAGGATAAAATGGTATACGAAAATGAAACATGAAGTTGTAAACATACAAAATAAGAAAGTTGGGGATATTGATCTTCCTGACGCTCTATTCCTACAATCCGTTCGTATTGATATTCTATCTCGCGTAGTGGAATGGCAACTTGCAAAGCGCCGCGCAGGTACTCATAAGACCAAAGAAATCGCTGATGTGCAGGGTACAACAAAGAAAATGTATCGTCAAAAGGGTACAGGTGGTGCGCGCCATGGAAGTAAGAGAGCCCCACAATTTAGAGGCGGTTCAGTCATTTTTGGACCTGTTGTAAGGTCCCATGCGTACAGTTTGCCAAAGAAAATTCGTCAACTCGGGCTAAAGACGGCATTATCCTCTAAATTAAAATCTGGGGATATTATTGTCGTTGACAGCTTTGAGATTAATAAACCAAAAACAAAGGATTTAAAGAGTATTTTGTCCAAGTTTGGGACAGAAAATATCCTTCTAATTGATGTAGATACTGCACGTATGACAAATACAGCGTTAGCTGCCAGTAACATTATTGGTTTTGACGTGCTTCCGCAAATTGGCGCGAATGTCTATGACATTTTGCGTAAAGAGAAACTTATTTTAACGGTAGATGCAATAAAAGCATTAGAGGCGCGCTTAAAATGAAAAAGAAAGAGAAAACTGCTAAAGTGCAGGAAAAGAAACAAGTTGGACTCTTGGATGTTATTAAATATCCCATTGTTACTGAGAAATCAACCAATTTAAGTGCTCATAACCAAGTTGTTTTTGCTGTTTGCAAAACTGCAACAAAACCCGAAATTAAATCTGCAATTGAACAAATATTTGGTGTTTCAGTAAAAGCCGTAAACACACTTGTTCGAAAGGGAAAAGAGAAGAGATTTAAGGGGAGAGCAGGTATTCAAGAAGATGTAAAGCGCGCCATCATTACTCTTAATGATGGTCAACAATTAGACCTCGGATCAGGAATTTAGCCATGGCTTTAAAAAATTATAAGGCAACAACGCCCTCTCAGCGACAGCTGATTAATATTGATCGAAGTGAACTTTGGTCTGGGAAGCCCTTTAAAGGATTAACTGAAGGAAAATCAAAAACAGGTGGACGAAATCACCATGGACACATCACTTCCTGGAATAGAGGTGGTGGTCACAAACAACGTTATCGTATTATTGATTTTCGTCGCACAAAATTTGATGTCCCAGCTGTTGTTGAACGTTTAGAGTATGACCCTAATCGTTCAGCTTTCATTGCTTTGATTCGTTATGAAGATGGTGAGTATTCCTATATTCTGGCTCCACAACGTTTGAAGGAAGGTGACCAGATTGTTGCTGGGGAAAAAGTTGATATAAAGCCAGGAAACGCTTTACCATTGAAAAATATTCCAGTTGGGACTATTATTCATAACGTGGAATCTAAGGTTGGTAAAGGCGGGCAGTTGGCTCGTTCTGCTGGGGCTTATGCTCAAATTGCTGGTCGAGATGCAGGCAACACAATTTTAAAGCTCTCATCCGGGGAGCTTCGTTTGCTCAAGGGTGAATGTATGGCAACTGTTGGTGCTGTATCCAATCCTGATCATCAAAACAGAAGTATTGGCAAAGCAGGCCGTAATCGTTGGTTAGGGAAGCGTCCGTGTGTGCGTGGTGTTGCGATGAACCCTATTGACCACCCACACGGTGGTGGAGAGGGTCGCACTTCTGGTGGACGTCATCCTGTGACGCCTTGGGGTATTCCTACAAAGGGTAAAAAGACACGTAAGAATAAGCGTACGTCTAAGCTCATCATTAGACGCGCGAAGTAATGGAGATATTAAGTGCCTAGATCGGTTTGGAAGGGTCCATTTTTTGATCGATATCTGCTTAAAAAAGCAGAATCGACACATGACTCAGGACGTAAGGAAGTTATTAAGACATGGTCACGACGTTCAACGATATTGCCGCAATTTGTGGGGCTAACTTTTGGCGTACACAATGGTAAGAAATTTGTGCCTGTCTATGTTACAGAAAATATGGTCGGGCATAAACTAGGTGAATTTGCGCCAACACGTACCTTTCATGGACATGGGGCGGATAAGAAGGTGAAAAGAGGATAAAATGGCATCCCGAAATACAGCAACAGCAATTTTACGGAATGTACGGGTTAGCCCTAGAAAGCTAAATCTTGTAGCTCAGCTCATTAGAGGTAAAGATATCTCACGCGCAGCTGACGTCTTAACTAACTCTCCAAAGAGAGTATCTCAGGATGCTTACAAAACACTTATGTCTGCTGTAGCTAATGCAGAAAATAATCATGGAATGGACATTGATCGTTTAATTGTTCAGGAAGCATATGTAGGCCAGTCCTTTGTTATGAAAAGATTCCATGCACGGGCTAAAGGGCGTGGGGCAGGAATTAAAAAACCATTTAGTCATTTGACAATCATCGTACGCGAGAAAGAGGTATAAGAATAATGGGTCAAAAGGTAAACCCTATTGGATTAAGATTAGGTATTAATAAAACCTGGGATTCTCGTTGGTATTCTGAGAAGGATTACGCAACTTTGCTCCATCAGGACTTTGCGATCCGTGAATATCTTATGGAAAATCTTCAACAGGCAGGTATTTCCAAGGTTGTTATTGAACGACCAGCCAGAAAGGCACGCTTAAGTATTTATACAGCGCGACCTGGCGTCTTAATCGGTAAAAAGGGTGCCGATATTGAGAAATTAAAGCAGAAATTATCTGATATTTCTAAGACCGAGGTAACCATTAATATAGTAGAAGTGCGTAAGCCAGAGCTTGATGCAAAATTGATTGCTGATGGTATTGCGCAGCAAATTGAGCGGCGTGTTTCATTCCGCCGTGCAATGAAGAGAGCGATGCAGTCTGCTCTTCGTTTAGGAGCTTTGGGAATTAGAATTAATTGTTCTGGTCGTCTTGGTGGGGCCGAAATTGCGCGTATGGAGTGGTATCGTGAAGGACGTGTGCCGTTGCATACGTTTCGTTCTGATATTGACTATGGTCTTGGGGTCGCGAAGACCACATATGGAACATGCGGAATAAAAGTTTGGGTTTATAAGGGCGAGATTATGGAACATGATCCTATGGCCCATGAAAAAAGGCTAAACGAGGGAACAACAGCTCGATAGAGCTATATAATTATTAAATTATTTAAGGAAAATGCTAAATGTTAGCGCCTAAAAAGAGTAAATTTCGAAAGGCCTTTAAGGGAAAAATCCACGGAGTTGCCAAAGGAGGCAGTGAAGTGAGCTTTGGAACTTATGGCTTGAAAGCTTTGGAACCAGCTCGTATTACTGCTCGTCAAATTGAAGCTGCAAGAAGAGCTATAACACGCCATATTCGTCGTGTTGGTAAGGTTTGGATTCGTGTATTTCCAGACGTTCCTGTTTCTGCAAAGCCTGCTGAAGTTAGAATGGGAAGCGGTAAGGGAAATCCAGAGTTTTGGATTTGTCGTGTAAAGCCGGGAAAAATTTTGTTTGAGTTAGATGGTGTTTTGCCTGAAGTAGCAAAGGAAGCTTTTGAATTAGCTGCTGCTAAGTTGCCTATTTCAACAAAACTAGTGAAACGTATTGGTTAGGTGAAGTGTTGTGAAGTACGAAGAAATAGTTAATAAATCTGTGGGTGAATTATACGATAGCTTATTCAATTTAAAGAAGGAGCTTCTTAATTTGCGTATCCAAAGAGCAACAAATGCTCTTACAAATTCATCACAAATTCGTAAAAATCGTCGGGATGTTGCACGTATTAAAACACGCCTTACACAGTTAACCAAAAAGAAATAGAGCGGAGAAGAAAGATGCCGTGTCGCATATTACAAGGAGTCGTTGTTAGTGATGCAAGTCACAAAACAATCGTTGTTCGTGTTGAGAAAAATGTTAAGCATCCTGTGTACAAGAAATATATAACACGTTCTTGTAAATATGCAGCGCATGACCCAGAAAATGCCCATAAAATTGGGGATGTAGTAAAAATTATTGAGTGTCGTCCAATATCAAAAACCAAGAAATGGCATGTATTGAATGAGACTAGTCCCAAAGTAGCAAAGGCGTAAGGGTCATGATTCAAGTAGAAACAAGATTAGAAGTAGCAGATAATTCTGGAGCACGTGAAGTACAGTGCATTAAAGTACTTGGTGGTTCGAAGCGCAGATATGCGTCAGTAGGCGACATTATTGTTGTCTCCATTAAGGATGCCTTACCCAAGGGAAAGGTCAAGAAAGGGGACGTTCACACCGCTGTAGTTGTCAGAACAAAACAACCTATTCGCCGTCAAGACGGGAGTGAAATTCAGTTTGATAAAAATGCTGCAGTTTTAATTAGCAAACAAAATGAACCCATAGGAACACGTATTTTTGGCCCTGTGACAAGGGAGTTGCGCTCAGTGGGATTCATGAAGATTATTTCTTTAGCTCCTGAGGTGTTGTAATGTCTGTTGCAAAGTTCAAAATTCGTAAAGGGGACTCTGTGGTTGTACGTACAGGTTCTCATAAAGGTAAAAAGGGTGAAGTTCTTAAGGTCATCCAAAGTGATGCAAAAGTGGTTGTTAAGGGGGTTAACGTCGTTAAGCGACACACAAAACCTACCCCTACAAATGCAGGTGGAATAGTAGAAAAGGAACTTCCTATCCATATATCAAATGTTGCCATAATTGATCCAAAGGATGGGGTGGCAACAAAGATAGGTTTTAAGATCCAAAAGGATGGAACAAAAATACGGTTTGCCAAAAAAAGTGGCGAAACACTTTAAATGAGTTGAGAGTAATTATGGCACGGCTATATGATTTATATAAGGATGTAATTAGACCTCAGTTGATGAAAGATTTCAATTACTCAAATGTACTTGAAGTTCCTCGGTTGAGCAAAATTGTCATTAATGCGTGTGTTGGAGAAGCAACACAAGATAGTAAAAAAATACAAATTGTCGTAGATGAGCTTATGGCTATTACTGGCCAAAAACCAGTCGTTACAACGGCGAAGAAATCTATTGCGCAGTTTAAGTTGCGCGAAGGAATGCAAATTGGAGCAAAGGTGACTTTACGCCGAGATAGAATGTATGAATTTATGGATAGGCTCATTAATATAGCTTTGCCGCGCGTCCGTGACTTTCGCGGTTTATCATCAAAGAGCTTTGATGGCCATGGTAATTATGCTTTAGGAATTAAAGAGCAAATTATATTTCCAGAAGTAAATTATGATAAGATTGATAAAGTGCGTGGATTTGATGTAATAATTTGTACAACCGCACAAACAAACAAAGAAGGGCTTGCTCTCTTAAAAGCGTTAAACTTACCATTTATTCAGTCGTAAGGAAAAATGAGTTATGGCAAAACAAGGGTCAATTGAAAAAAACAACAGAAGGCGAAAGTTAACGAAGCGCGCAGAAAACAAGCGCAGAGCTTTAAAGAAAATTATCATTTCAAAAACAACGCCAATTGAAGAGCGTATTATGGCAACTTTAAAGCTTGCTGAAATGCCTCGAAATAGTTCTGCTACACGAATCCGCAATAGGTGTCTATTAACTGGGCGCCCAAGGGGATATCATCGCAAGTTTGGTCTATCTAGGATTGCTTTAAGGGACTTAGGTTCATTAGGGCTAATTCCAGGCATTATTAAGTCGAGTTGGTAAAATGAATATTAACGATCCCATTGGAGATATGTTGACACGGATCCGAAATGGACAACGCGTTGGCAAGAAATCAGTTGAAGCGCCGTCCTCCGCAATGCGTAAGCAAGTGTTAGATGTGCTTCAAAAAGAAGGATATATCCGTAACTACAGGTCTGAACAAGTCCGTAAAGGAATTGAAAAAATCATTATTGAATTGAAATATAATGAAGGGCAGCCAGTTATTGAATTCATTACGCGGGTATCCAAGCCTGGCTTGCGTGTATATTCCGCGGTTAAAAAACTTACATCCTACCGCAGTGGTCTTGGAATTAGCATATTGTCTACTTCAAAAGGAATTATGTCAGATATTGATGCAAGAGCGCAGGGTGTGGGTGGTGAAATAATATGTCAAGTTTATTAAGGTGTTGACGATGTCTCGAATTGGGAAAAGTCCGATAAAAGTGCCAGCAGGAGTTACAGTTACGGTCAATGGTAACACTGTGGAAGCACAAGGAAAAGTTGGGAAAAGCTCATATACGCTTCCAGAACGCGTCTTTATTGAACGTGAAGATAATGTTATTTTTGTAAAGCCAAAATCAACAGAAAAGGACGTGCGTATGATTTGGGGCACCGCTCAACGCAGAGTCCAGACTATGATATCCTCGGTAGACCAGGGAGCGACAGTTACTTTGGAATTAGTCGGTGTTGGTTATCGTGCGTCAGTTCAAGGATCAAAGTTGGTTCTACAGCTTGGTTATAGTCATGATGTCGAATATCCAATTCCTCAAGGAGTTGTTATTAAGTGTGATAAGCCAACTTCGATATCGATTACAGGACCAAGCAAACAGCAAGTAGGACAAATTGCTGCAGAGATTCGTTCTTACCGGCTACCTGAGCCATATAAAGGAAAAGGTGTTATTCGTGCTGGTGAGTTTGTTATAAGAAAAGAAGGTAAGAAGAAGTAGCCATGTCATCATTAAAGAAGGTACATGATCGTCGTAAAGTTAGAGTGCGTGCAAAATTGCGTAAAGTGAATTCTGGACGTGTAAGGCTGACTGTTTATAGATCAAATAGCAACATTTATGCACAAATCATTGATGATGAAAAGGCTGTAACTTTGGCCGCTGCATCAACTGTTGATAAGGATCTTAAAAAAGATTTGAAGAAGAGCAGCAGCAACAAAGAAGCTGCAGCAGCGGTGGGTCAGCTAATAGCTAAAAGAGCAATTAAGGCTGGAATTAAGGATGTCTATTTTGATCGCTCAGGTTTTTTGTATCATGGGCGTATAAAGGCACTGGCAGATGCTGCACGTGAAAGTGGATTGAATTTTTAGGAAAAAACGATGAGTAAAACGACAAATTCTGAAAAAGGCGCAAAAGAAGAACAAGAGTTAATTGAGAAGCTTGTTAGCGTAAGGCGTGTAACAAAAGTTGTAAAAGGCGGTAAAAATCTTCGTTTTTCAGCGCTCGTCGTCATTGGCGATGGCAAGGGTAAGGTAGGATTTGGTGCCGGGAAAGCCCGCGAAGTACCCGATGCTGTACGCAAGGCAACAGAACAAGCTAAACGTTCTATGATTCGTGTTCCTTTAAGAGAAGGGCGAACATTACATCATGATGTTCGGGGTAAATTTGGTGCTGGTAGCGTAAATTTAAGGATGGCCCCTGCAGGAACTGGTATTATTGCTGGGGGTCCAATGCGCGCAATTTTTGAAGCCTTAGGTCTTCAAGATGTGGTAAGCAAATCTGTAGGAACATCAAATTATTATAATGTGGTTCGTGCAACATTTAATGCATTAACGAATATGACGTCGCCTCGTCAGGTAGCTGTTAAATTAGGCCGTAAAGTGCCTGAGATTGTGGCGCGACGTGACGCTGCTTTGGCAAGGAGATAATGATGACGAAAGATAAGCCAAAAAATTCTGCTCCAGCCTCAAAATCTAAAAAGGATGACTCAAAAGAGGCACCTAAAGCTAAGGCGGAGAGTAAGTCAAAAGCTGTTTCTATGAAGGAAAAAGAGGATAAAGTTACGCCTTCTAAATCTTCTAAAGTACCAGCAGAGGAAGCATTAAACCAGCCAGAGCTAAAAGTGCAGCCAGTTAAGACTGTTGCGCCACAATCTCAGCCTATTAAGGCAGAAGGCAAATCAAACAAGTCCCTTATTCGCATAAAGCAAATTGGAAGTCCAATTCGTCGTGATCCACGCCAAAAAGTTTATTTGAAGTCTTTGGGATTAGGAAAAATGCATAGGGTCCGTGACATTGTTGATACTCCTTCAACGAGAGGTCTTCTTGATAAGTTGCGGCACATGGTTGTCATCGAAAAAGTATGAATTGAGAAGTGAATATGACTATAAAACTTAATCAAATTAAAGACAATCCAGGCGCTCGAGTGAAAAAAAAGCTCTTAGGGCGGGGTATCGGATCAGGTCTTGGAAAAACAAGCGGACGTGGCGGCAAAGGTCAAACGGCTCGCTCTGGTGTTGCCTTGAATGGATTTGAAGGTGGACAAAACCCAATTTATCGTAGATTGCCAAAGAGAGGGTTTGTAAACATTCATGCTCAAAGTATGTATGAGCTTACATTTAAAAAATTAAACGTGCTCATTAAAGCTAAAAAAATTGATCCTTCCAAACCTATCGATCGTGAAGCATTGATTAGTTCAGGTGCCATGAAGAAATGGTATGAAGGCATCAGCTTAATTTCAACAGGAAAGCTGGAACAAAAAGTGAATGTTGAAGTAACCCGTGCTTCAGCTTCTGCTAAGGAAGCTGTTGAAAAATTGGGTGGTTCTGTGAAATTTGCTTGAGCGTAGTATTTCTACAGCAGGCAATATTGGTTTTGAGCACTAAAATAGGGATATGAAAATCTCGATATTTTAGAGCTTTGGAGCCAAGGTGTTATATGATATTTAATAGTGATGATGATTTTAGCACTAGGGGTACTTGATGTCTTCTGCAATTGAACAGTTTGCTTCCAGCATAAGCCTAAAAACTTTTACAAAAGCAGAAGATTTAAAAAAAAGGATTTGGTTTACTTTAGCTGCTCTTGTTATCTATCGTATTGGAACTTATATTCCTCTTCCTGGTATTAATCCCGAAATAATTTCTGAGTTTATTCAACGCAATGCCGGTGGTTTTTTTGGCATGCTAGATATGTTCTCAGGAGGCGCTATTGGTCGTATGACAATATTCTCACTAATGATCATGCCGTATATTTCATCAAGCATTATCATTCAATTGCTTACATCCGTTTCTCCTCATTTGGAAGCCTTAAAGAAGGAAGGTGAAACTGGACGCAGAAAAATAAATCAATATACCCGCTATGGAACAGTATTTTTAGCAAGTGTTCAAGCTTATGGAATAGCTGTTGGCTTAGAAAAGATGACGGGCTTGACCGGGGGAAGCGCTGTATTAGACCCCGGCCTCTTTTTCCGTTTAACCACAATGATTACCCTCACAGGTGGAACCCTCTTCATCATGTGGTTGGGTGAACAAATAACGTCCCGTGGCATAGGAAACGGTATCTCCTTGCTTATTTATGCAGGTATTGTTGCAAACCTTCCTCCTTCGGTATTTAGGACCATTGAACTTGGAAGAACAGGCGCCTTGTCCTTGCTTGTGATATTGGGCATCTTGTTTATGGTTGCCGTTGTTATAGCGTATGTTGTTTATGTCGAGAGGGCACAGCGTCGTATTTTAATTCAATATCCAAAACGTCAAGTTGCTCCTGATAGACCTGCTGCCGCACAAACAACACATTTGCCTTTAAAATTAAATAGTGCAGGTGTCATTCCGCCTATCTTTGCATCATCATTGCTCTTGTTTCCTGCTACAATTGCAGGTTTTTCAGCAGGTTCTCCTGATAGCTGGTTGGGGACGATTTCCATGTATTTGAATCATGGGACGCCTTTGTATATTTCTCTCTATGTTTTTATGATCATATTTTTTGCTTTTTTCTATACAGCCATAGTTTTTAACCCTACGGAAACAGCCGAGAACTTGAGAAAAATGGGAGCATATGTTCCTGGTGTACGGCCTGGACCGAGTACGGCAAATTTTATTGATTTTATTTTAACGCGCTTAACGGCAATAGGATCTCTTTATCTGGCTTCAGTATGTATTTTGCCTGAGTTTATTTTATCACGCGTAGGTTCGTTGCCTTTTTATTTAGGCGGTACGAGCATATTGATTGTTGTCAGCGTGACCATTGACACGATAAACCAGGTTCAATCTCATTTGTTGGCACATCAATACGAAGGCCTTATCCGGAAGTCCCGAGGAAAGGGTAATCGCTAGAATGATACTGGTTTTCTTTGGAGCACCAGGCTCTGGTAAGGGGACTCAAGCCCACGAGCTAAAGAAAGCGATAAAGACTTTATCGCATATTTCGACGGGGGACTTGTTACGGCAGGAGATAACTTCTGATTCTGCGTTTGGGCGCAGTATCAAATATAAGATTGATGCAGGCGAATTTATAACGGATGACATTATTTTGCAGCTTGTGACAGATATTTTAAGGAAAAAGTCGAAAAAAGATATTATTTTCGACGGTTTTCCGAGAACATTGAACCAAGCTATTGCATTTGATGCCCTTCTTGGTGTAGAAAATTTGAAGGTTGATGTTGTATTTGACTTTGATATAGACGTGCACGAGCTTATTGAACGCATATCTGGACGATATGTGTGTCAAGACTGTGGTGCCGTTTATCATAAAAAAAACAGGAAACCCAGGATTGATAGCGTTTGTGATCAATGCGGGGGGACTCGTTTTATTAGGCGTCAAGACGATACAGCACAAGCTCTCGAGACGAGATTAAAGATCTATCGAGAGCAAACATTGCCTGTAAGAGATTATTATAAGGATAAAGGTGTCCTAAAAAAGATCAATGCGTCACAGACAGCAGCAATTGTGACGGAAAACATTAAAGAAACCTTGCGGAGTGCGGGTTTAATGAAAGAAGGAGAATAACGTGGCTCGTATAGCTGGTGTCAATATACCGACGCAAAAGAGGGTGGCTGTTGCCTTAACATATATTTATGGTATCGGTCCTGTGCGTGCTAAACAAATCATGCATAAGGCCGGAATTGATTTCAAGCGTCGAGTGAGTGAATTATCCGAACAAGAAATCTTAAAAATTCGTGAAATCATTGACCGGGATTTTAAAGTAGAAGGCGATTTGCGCAGAGAAATTTCCATGAATGTAAAGCGATTAATGGATTTAGCTTGTTATCGTGGTCTGAGACACCGAAAAGGATTACCCGTAAGAGGTCAGCGCACACACACAAACGCACGGACGCGTAAAGGTAAGGCTGTTCCTATCGCGGGCAAAAAAATGGTTGGTAAATAAGTAAAGGACAATCGGGGCAATTATGGTACAAAAACCGGTAGGAAGAGTTCGTCGTAAAGAGCGTAAAAACGTTGTTAACGCCGTTGCTCATATTAATGCAACTTTTAATAATACAGTTATTACAATCACAGATGAACAAGGAAACGCAATCTCCTGGTCATCTGCGGGGACTGTAGGTTTTAAAGGTTCACGCAAATCAACCCCCTATGCAGCTCAAGTTGCAGCAGAGGATGCTGGTAAGAAAGCTTCTGATCATGGGGTACGGAATATTTCAGTAATGGTAAAAGGGCCAGGCTCAGGGCGTGAAACTGCCTTGAGAGCTTTGCAGTCTGTCGGATTTAATGTGACGATAATTCGTGATGTCTCGCCTGTGCCTCATAATGGATGTCGTGCGCCTAAGCGGCGTCGTGTTTAGTGTTGCTGGGGGAGGCTCCCCTTGGCTCAATGGATTTTTTAGTTTTTAAGAATAGCGGGGAAGATACAGGTGCTACAAAAAAATTGGCAATCATTAATAAAACCCTACAAGTTGAATGTACAGTTTGTAGATCCAGATTTGCGTGAAGCAGAAGTCGTTGCAGAGCCTTTAGAAAGAGGGTTCGGCATGACGCTTGGTAATTCATTGCGTCGTATTTTGTTATCTTCAATACAAGGTGCAGCTATTACTTCGGTGAAAATAGATGGTGTTTTGCATGAGTTTTCAACAATACCAGGTGTTTTGGAAGATGTGACTGATATTGTTTTAAATCTTAAAACAATTGGGGTTCGATTACATTCCGAAACTCCAAGAAAGATTCGTCTTACAGCAAATAAGAGTGGTCCAGTCAAGGCTTCTGATATTTTATGCCCATCGGAAGTTGAAATTTTAGATCCAGAAGTTGTTATTTGTACGCTAGATGAAGGCGGAAAGTTAAACATGGAGCTTACCGTTGAGTCTGGTAAAGGATATGTTCCTGCTGGACAGTTGGTTCAAGAAGATAAGCCTATTGGAGTCATTCCAATTGATGCAATTTTTAGTCCTGTTAAAAAAGTAAGCTTCCGAGTTGAACCAACCCGTGTTGGTCAACGTACAGACTATGACAGGTTAACTATGCGTGTTTTGACAGATAGTTCCCTGAAGCCAGACGATGCTGTCGCTTTGGCTGCACGTATTCTGCAAGATCAATTGCAGCAGTTTATTAATTTTGAAGAGCCTAAGTATGCTGAAAAACCAACAGAAACTTCTGACTTGCCATTTAATCGTAATTTGTTGCGCAAAGTTGAAGAATTAGAGCTTTCAGTTCGCTCTGCTAATTGCTTGAAAAATGAAAACATCTTGTATATTGGTGACCTGGTTCAAAAGACTGAAAATGAAATGCTTAAAACGCCAAACTTTGGCCGTAAATCTTTAAATGAAATTAAAGAAGTGCTTGAAGGAATGGGATTGACGCTTGGAATGATGATTCCAAATTGGCCACCTGAGAATATTGAAGAGCTTGCAAAGAAGCTAGAAGACCCATACACATAAAAATTATCACGCTTGACAGCGATCTTGCGTAACATATTGGAGACGAGAAATGAGACATGGTTTAAGTGGTAGAAAACTCAATAGAACAAGTGCACATCGGAAGGCTCTGTTTGCCAACCTTGCACAGGCTTTAATTGAGCATGAGCAGATTACAACCACTCTGCCAAAGGCAAAGGATCTTCGTCCCATTGTTGAAAAGCTTATAACACTCGGAAAGAAAAAAACTTTAGCTGCGCGCCGCCAGGCCATTTCGCAAATTAGAAGTGAGGAACTTGCGGCAAAACTTCTTGGCCCTCTTGCTGATCGTTATAAAAAGCGAAATGGTGGTTATGTAAGAATAATAAAGGCCGGTTTCCGTTATGGGGATAGCGCTCCTATGGCAGTTGTTGAACTTGTTGATCGCGATCAAGCAGCAAAGGGTGCCAAGGATATTGAACGCCTCGCAAGCCAGCCCCAGGTTTTAGAAGAACCCAAAGCCTAAACTGAGCTAACCTAAAAAATATAATAAATTAGACTTTTTCTTCGCCGTATTGTGCGACAATAAAACTATATACTTTTAAAAATAAAAAATTCATATTTCTTATAATTAAATATATTTCTAATATCTAAATAAAATATTAGAAAAAATATAACATTTGCTTTTTCACGTTTTTTTATATTATATTATTACTTTCTATCCATTTTGTATTTTAAAATTATGAAATATATATATTTAGTTATTTTATCATTACTGTGTTTTGCGTCGAATTCAATTTTTTCGGCAGACCATCCATCTTCCTTTTCTCCAGAGAAACATAGGCCTGGAAATGTGTATGTAGAGACAAATATAGAATCCTACCCTCAGCCCACAACATTTGCTGATTGCGTTCAATTATCCACCTCGCTCATAAATTCAGAAATCAAGTTTTGGGAGCAAACTCAAATTGACATGTTAGATAAATTTCCAAAATTAAAAGTCATTGTTTCTTTATTGAAACAAAATTTAATGAATTTAGAATTGAGAATGAGAATTTTGGAAAAGCCAGAAGATCATAATATGTATAGTACATATTGCTCATATGGCAATATTGTTAAAAAACTAAAAATATTTAAACCCGTGTTTGAACAGGATGAAGATCATACAAGTAAACAACCTGATAAAGAACATCAATTAATTCAAAAAGTTATCATAGACCTACAAAATATGAAACGTAAAGAAGGGAATGGTATATTGCTGCTGAGGGGGCTTATACAAGCCCCTGCCATGGGGAGAAGTGCGTATGAGATTCGTCAAAGTCAAAAAAACAAATTACACCAGCCTCTTAAAGAAGATGATTTTGCGCTCTCCTTATGTGACGTAGAATATGTTACAGATATATTTGTTCCGCTTCTTATCAATTTATTTAAAAGAACAGAAACCGCTACACAACAAAATCTTGGAAAAGCTTCAGAAACGAAAAATACCTCGACCATCGCTTTACAACCCCTAAAACCGGCAGAGAAGAGTGAGACAAGACCCGCAAGAAAAGGTGAAGAGTTACCTGAAATAACAAAAAAGCAAGAAAAGCCATGCGAGGAAACCCTCGTTACTTTTGAAGCACCCAGTGCGAAATCTGAGCATATCTCAACAGCCTCCACAATAGTCTTTAAAGATGTTGAAAGAAGTGAAGATATCCATGCTCCAAAAGCTGCAGGAGAGAAGGCTACATTAAATTTTGATTCTCTCTTAACAGCATCTACAATACCAACCACCGGAGAATCTTCCGCAGTTGCTCTTTCTCCAGAAGAGTTGGATGTCACGCCGTGGAAACAGTATGAAGATAAAAAGAAACTCGAAGGGCGAACAAAGCAAAATACCGCTCTTGAGCCTGTTTATGTTCCACCTATTTTTATGTTGGGAGAAGAAAATTCAAGGACTGCTAAAAGACTTCTTGGTTTAGGAGATAGAAATAGTCATTTAGAAAATCTGCCTATGATTGACTATATACACCTTATTCAGGAATTAGGAGGTTCAATTATAAATTTTCATAAATCAGTCCATTTTGTTGCGCGTGGATTGAAAGATAAAAGATGGTATTCAGTGACAATGCATAGGCTACACGGTGACGATCCTACAGATATTCCTCGTAACACTCGCTTCTGGTCTATTGCAAAACAACTTCTCTTAGATATCGGCTTAACTGAGGCTAATCTATACAGGTAGTTTGCCCAATAGCAAAAACATCTTAGTTAACGTCTTCGCTGAACAAATGAGTCCATTTTTTAATCAGAGCCTCGAATGCAGCGCGAGCTTCACTGCACCCTGCATCGTCTCCATTCATGATTGCTTTTTGAAAATTAGTTTGAATTCTTAAATTTTCCTTATCTAAAACCTCAAGATCTGTGAGTGTTGATTTTCCACTTTCAATAAGTTTCGTTCTTTCATGTTCAAAAAAAGCATATGCATGCTGGTCTGCTGCGCTTTCATACCCGAAAGTATGATAGTTTAAAAACGAGAAAATGCATAATAATAAGATGATCTTTTTCATATTATTTACCAATAGTAAGTATTAATTTTAATGAATTATCTTGTTTTATAGATGGAATTGTCAATGAGTTTTAGACAATTTTTTACTATTGGTAATTTTTGATACGAAATCCTGAAAGAAAGATTTTAATCCAAAGGTGCTCTGTAGACGTCATTGTAAAAGGGGGCAAGCTCTTCAAGAAACTTTTCAACTTTTGCCAGAATGCCCACATCAGAAGATGGCTCTATTCCTTCTGAAAATTGAAGCTTGCGCGCAAGATCTGCTGCGAGCATATCTTCCTGCAATACATTTAAAAGAACTGGGAACAGTTGGTTGCCCCAAAAGATGTTTCCTTGATCTAGGAATTTCTCTGTGTCATCCATGAGCTTCATTTGGGAAAGAGGTGAAGGATTAAGCTCATTTTCCTTTAAGGTAAGCATTCCTTCTTCTTGGGTTGCTTGCTTTTCATCAGTCATTTGAGACCAGGCCTTTTTTGCCTCGTTTACTGTGACTTCGTCATCAAGCGTACTTATGGTAGCCAGTGTGGGAGTGGTTTGATTGGCAAATATGAGAAATAAAATTGTAAGAAGAAAAATAACCTTAATATACATCTGTCCGTCCTCCTTTTAAGCTCATAAAATGAGCACATCCTCTCACAATAATAAAATAGGATGCTGTTTTCAGAAATCAATGGGGGAAGAGGGTTCTATTTTTAAAATTGTTAACGAACTCTGGTAAATATTGCATTACAGTAGATGTTTTCAGGTCCATTTTGTCTGTTTCTTTTATATGTCGATAAAACTCTCCTCGTGGGCCCACGGCTTTGGGGTCATGAGCGCCAAAAAACAATACAAGAACTGGGCAGCGACAGGTGGCTGCAATATGCATAGGACCTGTATCATTCCCAATAGCAAATGCAGCATGTGTTGCAAGAGTAAGAATATCCATCAGTTGTGTTTTTCCTGTTAAATCAATTGCTTGAGGGCATTGTTTAGTTAAAATGCTATTATCTTCATCAGGTCCCCCCACGATCACTGGGGTAAGCCCTTCCTTAGCAAGAGATTGTGCGATCTCTCCATAGCGTTCTAAAGGCCAGCATTTTGTATGGCGATGGGCTTTTGAGGCACCTGGTGCAAAGAGAACATAAGGTTTCCTAACAGGAAAATCTTGGATATTTTTCGCAAGACGAGTTAGATCCAGAGGAGGGAGGGTGTTAATCCCTGCAATAGTTAAGAGCCCTTTTAAGCGGTCTTGATGGTAAGTCGGAGTACTGGGTAATTGATAGCGATGAGAAGCACCTCGTGCTGTTCCAACCCATTCTGGACGTCCCATAAGATGGTAATAGAAATTTGTTCGATCCACCATCTGGAGGTCATACACTCTATCAAAAGTTTTGGAACGCAAAAGCGTGCGCAAATTCCAAAGTTCCTTAAATTGGGTGAAACTGGGGCGTTTATCAAGCCATATTTCATCAAAACAACCAAGCTCATTAGCCATATTTATATAAAGTTTTGTTGTTAAGAATGTAAGGTGGTCTCCTTTGTGGTGATTCCTGATGGCTTCGAAGGCAGAAGTAGATGCAAAGATGTCTCCTAAAGCGCCGAGCTTTATGACTAAAATGTTTTTCACTGGCTCAACTCCTTATATAGGTTGATGGTTTCATCACACATCCGTTCCAAGGAAAAGTTTTGGCAAATATGTGCACGAGCGGCTTTCCCAATGGTTTGATAGTGGTGTGGGGACATTTCAAGTGCCTGTTGCATAATACCTACTAAAGCCATTGAATCATTTGGAGGTATGAGAAATCCTGTTTTGCCAGATTGGCAGAGTTCCGTTGTGGCTCCATGGTTTGTTGTTATAACGACACGTTCCATGGCTCCAGCTTCTGCTGTAATACGCCCAAATGCTTCTGGAGCAAGAGAAGGACAGACAATAAAGTTAGCAGCTGCATAAGCTGCTTTAGGGTTTGGGGTATATGGAACAAAACGGATAGGTAGGCCCTCAGAAAGTTTTTCTAGCTCCTTAAGAAAAGAGGACTTATGTTCTTCATGACCGAGGATGACTCCAAGAATGTGTTTATTTTTAAGATGCTTTATGGCTTCTATAAAAATGGCTTGCCCTTTTATACGGCTTATCCGTCCCGGCAGTAAAAAAATGATCGTCTCATCAGTTGCCCCCCATGATGTTCGTAAGGTTTTAATTTCAGTATTTGAAACAGTTGTGGGGGAAAATTCTTGAACATTAATACCTTCATGGATAAGGTGCACTCTTTTAGAATATGAGGGGTAATGATGATGAATATGGTGAGCTATAAACTCAGATATCGCAATTACGCCATCTCCTCGAGCCATTATTGAATTATAAAATGCTTTCAAAAAATTTGTTGAGCGGTAGGCTCCGTGATAGGTTGTAACAAAGGGGATTCTTGTCCACCGAGCTGCAAGTAACGCACTCCATCCAGGTGCGCGTGATCGTGCGTGAATAACTTGAATATTATAAGCACGCACCAGTTGTGCCAAGGCTCTAGCATTCGAAAAAATTGTCAAAGGGTTTTTAGAAGCCAAGGGAAGTGTAATATGAATTCCCCCCAAATGATTAAGCTCAGAAACAAGACTGCCTCCTTGGGAGGCAACATAGGTTTCAGGAAATTGTTTTCGAAGTGCTGCCACCATATCAAGCGTTGCGCGCTCGACACCTCCCATTTGAAGTTCTGGCAAAACTTGTAAAACTCGCAATCTTGACATTCGTTTATCCTTTTCTGTGTGCAGTATAAGAGAACTGTAAACTGGAAGTCTAGGATTGTTCGCAGATTTATTTATCTTTTAGATGTTTAGGACTAAAAGATAATTAATTTGTACTTTTGTTATTTTTATATAATAAATTATTCTTTTAATTAAACATTAACCCTTGTTCTGTATTATGAAATTTGTAACTTATCAAATGGAGAATATAATGCATAAATCACTAATTACTTTAGCTATGTTTGTTGGAACTTTTGTTCTAACAAGTAATATTATTGCTGACGAACCAAAAGCAGATAAATATAAAGATCTCGACAGAACTGGAAGCAATCCATGGGATCCGCGTAATAACGCTTTTGATCGCGATGCAAGTTCTGATCAGAAAAATCCTGAAGATCGTGCAAATTCACTAGAAGGCGAAGGTAAGGAAAGCTCAACCGAGGAATAAACCTTGTGATTTGTTAGTTTTCTTATCCATTAAGGATAAATTTTTGTCTAGGTAAGGTTGGTCACCGATGGTGGCCAACCTTTTAATTTTATTGATAATTTCAAACTTTAAAATATTTCAATAGTTCTCTATTAACAGATAAAATCACCTTATCACAACTATATCTATGCTGCATTTGTATTTTTAAAATTTCGAAATTATTTTCCTAAGTCTATTCGGCATAATTTTTGACTTATCGCCTATTTTTAAATACAAAAATTAATTATCATATTGCACTTTTTTTTAGAAAAATTTATTATAAATAATTAAATAGTTTTAAACATCCGAAAATTAAAAGGGGAATCAAGTGGATAAGATGAATATTAATTTATCAAAATTATACCTCTATGGGATTATATTTTTTATTGTTTGTTCAAGGTTCATCAATGCTGTTGAAGATGCAAAAGAGATGCCACGTGAAGATTCTCCCTTAATTTTAAGAAACACAGGGCGATCAGCAAGCAGTGTCACGGGTGGTGCAGGAGATTCTTCTCCTGCGCCTTTGGGGCGATTATTGTATGGAGCTCCTCCAAGTACTCCACCACAAGCACACAGACTGGAGCTGGGCGAACAACTTCCTGATACGTCGGACCAAGGTTCACCTCAAATTTCCAGTATTCAAAACCACGAAGAACCAGAAGACCATCCCTCGGCTCTGGAATCTAGTGATTCTTCTTTACCAAGAGTATCTGCACCACTTGCTAATCAGAGCATGTTTTTTAATGATGGGCCAAATGTAAACCAAGTTTGGACCCCTGTACGGTACAGAATCAGGGAAAACAGAATAGGCATTTATTGGGATAATCAATCTCTCTTTATGAGTGAGTTAGATGCCAGACTTTTCATTCAATCAAGAAGTAAAGCTGTTTTAGGTGCTGGAATCTTTGGAGCATTGATAGGCTTTGTTCCATCAACACCCACCACTGGTGTTATTATGTGGAGTATTGGTAATACCTTAGGAATTCCGCCAAGTGCGTGGCAATCTGACCTCATGGTGGCTTGGATCATGGTGTCTACAACTCCTGTGTTTGTAAGACAATTTTACACAAGGGGTCAGGATATAGCTTCTTTTATTATGGGGAGAAAGCAATTTGTTCCTGCGAAGGAAGATGATTCCTTACCGCATATCAATAAAAGATCGAAATTTCATTTGGCTGTGAATGGTATGACAGCTATTGCAGCTTTAATAGATGCAAGTTTCTACACAGGAGTCATGTTCTTAGCCGAATCAAATTTTCGTAACGTTGCATGGGGAACTGGATGGGCATATCTCATGGTATTCTTCGAACGTTATTGTGCCATTGGAATACAGAACGTTGACCGACTCTTTACAAAGTATGCTTACGACAGTGGATATGGGCGTCAAAAACGAGAGATCTTATTGGATCAGCTCCGCAAAACGCGCATTGAAATGTCGAGAAATACGCGTTTTGTGAAGCGCGTATATGACTTTATGCACTCAGAAAAAAACAGGATAGCTTCTGGCGTAAATGCCTCTCAACGCTATTTCCTTACCAGTGCTCTTTTCTTGCGTCCATATACAGCATTTTCTGTCAGTGAAGATGAAGAATCTTTGATTTCTCCGCGAACCCCTGCAACAGGTGAACCGAGAGATTCTTTTGTTGACGAGGTAAGTGGATTGCGGGAGGAAGTTAACATTCTGAGAGCACGGAATGCTGAATCAGAATCGCAAGTCGGCCGAGCGATGAATGCAGTAACACTTATAGACAGAAAAGAGCTCTCTCCGAAGCAAGAATTTATGGATCATCTTACGACACTTTTAATAGGTGCGTCTTGGTTTCCCAGAGTTTTGGCTCGGCAATACATTCTTGAACAAGTCTGCACAACTTTATTGTCTATGGATCCCACAACAGCAATGGTTTTAGCGTATACGTGTGCTATTTTTGAAGTACTTTATAGGAATATTGTTGAAAATGATCTTCAAGAAGTATACATGAGGAGTTTCCTTGATATATTTTCATGGGATACTCTTATTGATTTTAAAATGTTGAGAAAATTTGTAGGAGCAACATCATTTGTTGATGGCGGTTTCTTTGCACTTGCAAATTTTGTTGCTGCTATGCAAAAATTTTCAGAAATGTCAGTTCCTTCACCTTTGCAAATTTCTTTCTTAATTCCTGCTTTTATTCTAGATCAAGGATTTTTTTGTAATCTTTACAAGGAACAAACAGTAGCGGCTATCACTTCTGCTGCTACATTAAGAGAAGGGGCCCACATATCCTTACATGAAAAAAGAGCTTGGTGTACTCATTGGTTAGAAGAGTGCGAGAAATTTATAAAGAGAGCAGATCCTGAATCTCTAGGTAAGTTATTTGATATTACGCAAAAGGCTTTATAATTTAGCGGTTATAAATGTTAATTATTAGTGTGTGGGTTTGTGGTTGAAATGCACTCTGTAAATTGCCTGTATGGTATCGGATGGTAAGCGATCAATCAGTCTACATAAATCGGTGATGAGGGCTCGCATTTCATATATCATCTGCTCTGTGCTTGTTCCACGCTTGCAGCCAGTAGGACATCCACTATTCTCCTCCTTGGAGGGTATGGCTCGTAATCCTTACGCGTGTGCCTATTTTATAAGGATTGGATGATGAAATGAGTGGACTAGTTTCTCTTAGGGTCGAAGTATGAATTGGAGTTGCTTTTCTTGTGCCAGCATCCGGGGGATCATCTGTAAATTCAGAGGTGATTCCAAGATGAATATGAAAAACAAATAAGGTGAATGATATTAGGCAAAAAGAAAGGTATTTGATTTTTAAAACTGACCACTTAAAAGGTAAAATCGCTCCCATTAAATTTTTTATTCACCCCTTATGTCCGTTTCAAAAGATATCTATAGTGATCTTATCTGAAATGAGTTTAAAATATACCACCTTTAGAAGGACATTTTCTTCCCTCTGGTAATGTTATTGAGAAAGCTCTACAGTTAAATTATGCGTGATAAGATTCTAAGTTTTTTGTTCATTTTGGGAGTGAGCTCGATCTTGGGCTTATTTCTCTTTTGGGGACCTGGAGGAATTTTGGCACCAGGGCCCAATTCTGAGGACGTCACAGTTATAATAGAGAAGGGGAGTAACTTAAATGCAACTGCTGCAACTCTTGCCGAGTCAGGCGTTGTTGTCCAGCCCTGGAGATTTATAATATCAGTTCTCTTATCAGGCAACAAAGGAACATTGAAAGCGGGTGAATATTTGATCCCTGCGTACGCAAGGCCCCTTGATATTGTTCATATTTTGGCAAGTGGAAAAGTTGTCGTTCACCAAGTGACGATTCCTGAAGGACTGACAGTAAGTCAGGTGATTGATATTATTAAAAATGTGTCAAATTTATCAGGCGAAGTCATTCGCATTCCAGAAGAAGGAGCCCTCTTGCCGGAAACATATAGTTATGTACGGGGGGATTCACGTGAAAAACTTGTAAACCAAATGCGTCGCGCGATGAAGCAAACATTAGAAGAAATTTGGTCCTCACGTAGAGATACTGTGCTTATCAAGACACCAGAAGAACTTCTCACCTTAGCCTCGATTGTGGAAAAAGAGACCAGCGTTGCTTCTGAAAGACCACGTGTTGCGGCCGTTTTTCTTAATCGCTTAAAGAAGGGGATGAAACTTCAATCTGATCCGACGGTTATCTATGGGATTACCCAGGGAGAAAAACCATTAGGCCATCTTTTAACGTTCAATGATCTCAAACATGTATCTGATTACAATACATATGTTATTCCAGCATTACCACCTAAACCAATTGCATGCCCAGGCCGACAAGCATTAGAAGCAGTCATCAACCCTGCAGCAACAGATGAATATTATTTTGTGGCCAATGGAACAGGGGGGCATGCTTTTTCTCGTACCTATGCAGAGCATGAGCAAAATGTTAAAGAATGGCGTAAAATTCAAAAGAATAGTACTATTTTTGAAGCAAAAAATAATTAATTGATAAATGTATATTTACTTTAATCAGTGAATAAAGTTCTTGCAACAGCTCTAAATAATTATTACCTAAATAACTGTGATTACAACCAATTTGCTGTTAAATTAATGAGAGGAAGGTTCTCCAAAAATGATGACTAATTATATACGCGCTAGTGTTCTAGCTTTGATTGCTTTTTTAGGAATTGTGGATCCTGCTTATTCTATGGAAGTCATTTCTAGTGAGAATAAATCTCCAAGTCGCATGCCTGTTGTTGAGTATGTTGGAACGAGTGCAAATGATGAAATAGTAACTTTTTTTGCAGAAGGGAGCAAGGTAGCTTGTTTGTTTTGGGGACCCTATTTACATGTTGATAAATTTGCTTTTTTGCCAGAAAGTGCTCCATCTCTCTCCCCTTTATTCTCCCAATGGGCTGGACAATTTAAAGAATGGTGTGGGCAAAAGTGCCAGACTGAAAAGTTTACCAAGATATCTTTTGAGATACCTCATGGATCCCCTTGTGCAGAAATTGCAGAGCACTTTTTAACCAAAGCTGGTTTTCAAAAAAAGGCATACACTTATAAAGTAAGCCTTGAGAACGCAAAAGCGATGTGGCCGACTAAATTAGGCAGTCTGGAAGCCTTTGATCCACATATTTGTCCCCTTACCCTACAATCGTCTTTTCTTGCATCTTCTCTAGAACTATTTAAAGGTTTTAATCCAACGATGAATGTCCCTGGACTTTTTGAAGCTACTTTAAGAGAAGTGTTAAATAGAGGTGGGAAGGTATTTGTCCATCAATCAAGTGATGCTGCAATTGACGGCATTTTGGCGTTTGCTCCTTTTTCAGATAAAGATGGGCTAAAATGCTTACTGGTTGACTCCCTATATGTTGCAGAATCAAGCCGTTTAAAAAATGTTGGGAGTAAGCTTATGCGGAAGCTTTTGCAGGAAGCAACATCCAGTGAGGTTAAAACTTTGCATTGGGAAACTGGAATGGGTCGTGGAGATGCTCAAGATTTTTATAAAAAATTAAACGTGCAAATTTCTGGATCTGCATTCCGCTACACTCCTCCTACGTTTGCTCAAGTGGTAAATTTATTACCGACAGCGTTGCCAGATCTTTTAGGATCCTTGCAACAAGATCCTGGACAGTTAAATAAGTTGTTAGGATTAATATTAAAGAAGAAAATATAGGATATTATTTAATATTTGTGGTGTACCCACACGCCTTAAGAGCCCCCAGCATATGGTCAGGTGGACTGGCTAGAACTTGAATGGGGGCATCTTTCTTTGGATAAAGAGGGATTTCAAGAGAACGTGCATGCAGATGAAGTTGATCTTTAGGCGCGGTTTCGCTTTGTGTGCCATATATATAATCCCCTATAATAGGATGCCCAAGTCCAGAACAATGAACCCGGAGTTGGTGAGTACGTCCTGTTTGAGGCGTTAATTCCAACCAAGTGAGTCCACTTCCCCTTCCTAATACCTGATAGTCCGTGATAGCTGTAACACCGTTTTGAATGTCGACCTTCATCCACCAATGCTTACGATTTTCTGATAATTTTGATAAGGGGAGATCGATGCGACCAGTGTCATTGGGAAATTCACCGCAGACAATGGCCCAATACGTTTTCTTAATGCGATTTTCAGAAAATAGAACCCTTAATCGCCGTGCTGCTTCCTTGTGACGTGCAAGGATTAAACACCCACTTGTTCCACGATCAAGCCGGTGTCCTAATGTAGGGGGATTGGGAAGTCCAAACTGAAGTTCGGGAAAATATTGTTCAAGATTATTTTTTTTACCACTTGCATTGTGGACAGGTATGCCTGGTGGTTTATCTATAACTAATATTAAGGCATCGCGATAAAGAATGTGCTGGGTTAGATCAAGGGGGGTCATTTCTTTTCGTTTGGCGCTAAAAGTGATAAAGACAATGCGTGGATTGTACCATTAAGTTCTTCGTTTAGAATGTCATAAACCAAGCGATGACGCTCTAGGCGGGAAAGACCGGAGAAAGCTGTGGAAGTAGCCTTGATTCGAAAATGAGTATTTTTTCCTTTGGGCATTTCTTCATGACCAGCATGACGTTCAGAGACATTCGCAATCTCTACTATCATGGGCCCCAAAGCTGCGGTTAGTTTTTGTCGTATAATATTTTCCATGATAGTATATTAAAGGAAATATTGTTAATTTACTATCAATTTTGATGAGAGCTACTTAAAATCAATTGATTATATAGGTAATTTTTCATTTAATTAGGATAGAGGGATTCCTTTTTTAAGAGAGAATTTATATCATGCGTTATGAAAACATCCTCATAATAACCCTTGCTTTTATGACAGCAATCAATGGTGAAAATTATAAAGAGAAAAGAGAAAGAGAAAAAGCCCAAGAGTTTGCGGCGGCGCTTGCAAAAAGCCAGGGAAAACGGTTGACAGATGTTCACATTGAAGAAGTCGCAGGCCTTTCTAAACACGACGGATTAAATGATGTAGGTAAGCTCACCCCCAAAGGTATCTTCATGGTGTTACAGCACTTGGGGATCATTGCAAAAAGCACAGATCCTGATTTGGCAGATAAAAATTTGATAATTAAGAAGGGAAAGACGGGGACTTTTTCAAATCAATTATTTGTTGTAACCGTACAACCCATACTGTTGAAAAATCCACAACTTGGGTCAACCTTCGTTATAAAAGGCTTGCAAAGCCAAGGAGTGAAGATTGAACATTCCAAAATAAACACTCCTCAAAAAGAAGTCCAAAATCTTTTAAAAGTTAAAGAATTTATTGTTCCTCAATTGGAAAAAGTAGGAGTGCAACTTTCATCCACGGCGGGTGTTTGCTGGTATACTGATATGTTAAACGAGAAGCAGTACCTTGCTATATTAAATGTGGCTCATGGAAAATCTCTCAGTGATTGGTCAAACGATTATCTTCAAGGGAAAATTGATGTGGCCAAGTGGAAAAAAATAATGGGTACGATTGGAAAAGTTGTAGGTCTTATCCATTACACATTGGCGACGCCTCAATCTAAAGTGAACTTACAAAAAGGGATTGTTGATTGGAGGACCTTTTTAACGACAGTTCATGGTGACTTACATCCTGAAAACGGTTTTGTTGATGATGTGACAGGTCAAGCAACGCCGATCGATAGTGCTTCTATGGCTGACTCTTTAAATGAAAAAACCTCCCCCCTGAAAGATCTAGCAGATATTAATCTTAAAATGAAATACATGTTGCAATTTAATAATGCAAAGGGATTTGGATGGCTTAACGAAGGATTCGAATCATTTATTGATGAATATGTCAGTTCTTTTCCTGAAAAATGCCAAGATGCTTTAAAAAAAGCTATTTTTGAGAAATTTTACGAATGGTCACACGCTATCTTTAATCATTTTCAAACTAATGGATTTGCTGCCTATACTGAAAAGGGTATTTTAACAGAAATTATATCGAGCATGATTGTATGGTTTAAAGCAGATAAACTGGATCGCGAAAAGGTTGTAGCTGTTTTAAAAACAGATCCAATGGCAGTTCACAGTGAACCTGAGGAGGGTAAAGATGTTCACAAGCCCTTCCGAGCACCTCTAAATCCTTGAGCCACAACATACATTTCCGCTGAATCTTTCCGACTTGCTTCAGGTTTGAAATGAACAACTTTTTTAAACGATTTTTTTAAGCTTTGCAAAAGCACCCCTTCAGTGCCACCTTGAAGGACCTTAGCAACGAAAGTTCCGCCTGGTTTTAAAACATCACGAGCAAACTCATAAGCTTCTTCAATCAAATTCATGATCCTGATGTGGTCCACATCATTTATACCTGTAGCGGGAGATGCCATATCACTCAAGACTACATCAACATTGGGGGCAGAAGTGTCAAGTTCGGAATAAATGGCTTGAGTGGTTGATTGTTTGGTAAAATCTCCACAAAGAATGGTTACGCCCTTGAGGGGAGTAATTTCCTGAAGATCGATGGCAATGATTTTACTCTTTTTTGCAGATTCTTTACTGGTTCCGGCTTTTAGTTTTTCTACTATAACTTGACTCCACCCACCAGGTGCGGCCCCTAAATCAATGACTGTAATACCGGGCTTTAAGAAATGAAATTTTTCATTGATTTCTTTTAATTTAAAAGCGGCACGAGAACGATAGCCAAGGTCTTGTGCCTTTGTTACATAAGGGTCGTTAAGTTGTCGTAAGAGCCACTGGCGTGATGATTGGGTTCTTTTGCGATTATCCTTAAGTTTAATCTTCCCAACATTTGTAGATTTCTTTCCTCCCTTAAAAGAGCGTTGTTGTCCTGTCACAATCTAAAGCTCCTCTAAAAGATCCATTAAGATGCCTTCACGTACGCCTCGATCAGCTACGCGTAGCCGCGGCAATGACCATACATCGCAAATGCCTTCTAATATGGCTGTTCCCATCACAACCAAGTCGGCTCGACCAGGTCCAATACACGCACTTTGGGCTCGTTCAAAATGTGTCATATTAAGAAGTTCTGTACTCACCTTATGAACATCTGACAAGTCTAAGAAAAGCCCATCAATAAGGCGCCGATCATATTTGGATAAGTTTAAATGAATGGCTCCAACTGTTGTGATAGTTCCTGATGTTCCTGCCATCTGGACTTCACTATTTTTAATATACTGAAATATATTGTTCTTTTCAGAAAATTTCTTGACTTCTTTAGCAACCTTTTGGCGTAAATCTTGATAAATTCCAAAATCTGTAAATCGTGTACCATATACCTCACTTAATGTCACAACTCCGAAAGGAAGTGAGGCACAATCAATGACTTCTACAATTGGAATTCTTGAGTGTCGGCTTTTAGGGGAGGGTAGTAATTTTAACCAAATAATTTCTGTACTGCCACCGCCTATATCGAAGGCAACAGCATATGGAATTTCAGAGTTAAGAATAGCTGCACAGCCGGATAGTGCTAACCGTGCTTCTTCAATAGGTGATATAACTTCAATATTAATGCCAAGATTTTTTCGAGCATAATCTAATAATTCCGAACTGTTGGCTGCGCGCCTACAAGCTTCGGTGGTAACGGCACGTAATTTATTTACATTGTTTTTTGCAATTTTATCACGACATATTTTTAATGCCTCAAACGTACGGTTAAGGGCATTAGGCTGCAATTGATTGTTTGCTTGTATTCCCTCACCTAAACGGACAACACGTGAAAAAGAATCAATAACACGAAAACTTGTTCCTTCTGGCCGGGCAACTAAAAGTCTACAAGAAGTTGTTCCTAAGTCAATGGCAGCAATAATAGGGCTGCTTTGACTTGCAGAAAAGCGTGAAGAAGAATGGCGCCCTTCAACTTTACTGTTTGTTGTATTTTTCATCGCATCATTCACAATCAAGAGTAGGTTTCTTACGAGTTAGTTTTATCTTATCACAAAGGAAATTAAAAATCGCTTTATGAATGAGGTATAAAAAAATTATTTCATAATTCACAGATAGTGATTATTTCAAAGGGAATCAAGTGTTCTTAAAAATCTTGAATGAAGGAACTGTCTTAAAAAAATAAAGGGACTAAGAAGATATTTCTTTTTGTAAATTCTTTTCTGCTTTAAACCAAGCGTTGCTTGAATCCGAAAATAAAAGGCTTAATGAAACAAATTGTGTGAGGAGAGTCAATGACGAGAGAAAAACAAACAAACGAGAGTAATAATACATTTCAATTATGGTTGGTATGGCTACAATAATGCTTAAAATGAACCAGAGAAATAAAACATTTCTTGCCCAGTTATACCCATTTGAAATTTTTATGATTAGCCAGAGGGACAGAGAAAATACAAATAAGCTTATGAAAAAGAGAAACAAGTCATTACTGCAGTTTTTGTTTACTGGCAAAAGACCAACAAGCGGCCTCCAGTTTACAGCAGTATTGGCAATTCCTAATATGAATGTCACCCACAAAAGCTGCAAACCAAAAGAAACACTAAAAGGCTTACTTAAATTTGACTGATTATCAGACATCTAGATAAACCTATACCATCTATTTTCGTAGGAATATACTCGAATATATAATGTATAGCCTATCTTCCTTAGAATGTAAATTTTTAATAAAAACATTATGTCGCTAGGTGCTTTTTTAACTCAACGAATAAATTCTTATGGTCATTTTTCCCTTCTCAAAAAAAAGGGAGTATGATAGTTGATGAAATGACTGGGGGATAGTTTAGTGGTAGAACTCCCGGCTCTGGACCGGGCAGCTCTGGTTCGAATCCAGGTCCCCCAGCCATATTTATGTCAGCTACCTTATGAAAGGCTATGTATTGTCTTACGCTCATATTGGCCCCCATGTCCTAACCTTTCTAGCAACTTTTGTTCTTTCTCTTCTTGGGACGAAAGCGATGATCTATGCAAATATTAAAGATATTCCAGGGGATCGCTCAGCTCATGATTTTCCAACTCCCAGAGCAGGAGGTTTAGCCGTTGTTGCAAGCTTTTTTATCGGCGCAAGTATTTTGTTCCAGCTCTATCCGCCTCCTTATGATTATTCCTGGAACGTTCTTGCATTGGTAGGTGGCGTTATGCTCGTAGGGGCAATTGTAAGTTTTCTTGATGATATCTCCCATATTCCTTATTACCTGCGTCTCTTAGTGCAAGGAATGATTGCCGTCGTTTTTGTAAATGTTGGATTGAAAATTCAATGTCCACCCTTAGAAGGGTTTATGGCTCTTCCCGTTATTGAATTTTTTTTAACGCTTCTCTTTATTGTTTTTGTATCTAATGCTGCTAACTTTGTGGATGGATTAAATGGATTGCTCTCAGGGTCAGTGATGGTTGCCTTACCTTTTATGATTGCAACGACCGCTCTTCTTCCTGGTACAGCAGCAAGTGACTATTGGACATATTTGATTTGTGTGGTTTTGTTCGGATCAATTTTAGGTTTTTACCTTTACAATTTTCCGAATGGGCGTATTTTCATGGGGGATGTTGGGAGCGTATTTATAGGGCTCATGGTTGGTCTTATTGTTCTAATTGGACAAAAAGGTCATCCCGAACAACCTACTTGGCTCGTTATTCATGCTCGTTTGTTCCTCCTTCTTTATCCTTTAGGGCTTGTTTGGTTTGATCCGGTCTTTACAGTTATTCGTCGCTTGATCTTGGGCAGATCAATTTTTGTCCCTAATCGCGACTTCCTTCTTCATCTTCTCAATCGAGCAGGCTACTCTCACGCAGCAGTTAGTCTTATTTACTACTGTAGTGTGGTGGTCCTTGGATCGATGGCACTGTTAACACCGCTGGGGTATATGCCTTTTATAGGATTGGTGATTGGATATGGTGTCTTACAGACAGCCTTTGTTCTTTGGGTATTTTATGTTGCACGGCGCGCAAATCTGGAAATATAAAGCTGCAGAAACAAAGCTTTTTTTCATAAAGAATGAAATTTCTTAACTTTATTGCAGAAAAGTGTTTGACATGAAGTGGAAAGATAGCTTAGAAGTGTGATTACTACCTCTTGTAACGCAAAAAGTGCGGCAGGGGTTTTTTGATCTTTGAAAGAGTTAATATAGGAAGGTATGTAGGTGGCGTAAGGAATCGACCTGATGTCGATGCTTTAAGTCATTGCATATCTAATAAGATGTACATGCATAAAATATGAGCTTCGTTAATTCAGGATATATAACATGAGAGTTTGATCCTGGCTCAGAACGAACGCTGGCGGCATGCTTAACACATGCAAGTCGAACGGACTTGTAGGGCTTG
>Ga0194123_10001680_pt1 | contig 32098 bp, 27 predicted proteins | sample TA2MahsurfametaG_5_FD_155479 | JGI IMG/M metagenome (GOLD analysis project Ga0194123, IMG submission 155479) | Freshwater microbial communities from Lake Tanganyika, Tanzania - TA2015023 Mahale A surface | ecosystem: Environmental > Aquatic > Freshwater > Lake | place: Tanzania: Lake Tanganyika... | reverse complement strand
GCGTCGATGGAAATCCCCTCGAGCGCTGCCGGTGTGCTGGAGAGCTTCGTTGTGAAACTCGGCGACAGCGTTTCGGAGGGATCACTGATCGCGAGGCTGCGTGTTGCCGAGACTGCCGCGGATCCCGTTGCCGATCCCCCCGGGCGCCTCGTGGCGGAGGTGCCGGATGCGCCTGTCGACGCCCGGCCGGTCGCTGCCCCGGTGCATCGCCCGGAGCCTCCACGGGAGCATCGCCCGGAGCCTCCACGGGAGCATCGCCAGGAGCCTCCACGGGAGCATCGCCAGGAGCCTCCCCGGGAGCATCGCCCGGAGCCTCCACGGGAGCATCGCCCGGAGCCTCCACGGGAGCATCGGCCCGAGCCTGCGGCGGTACTCGCCAAGCCGCATGCTTCGCCTTCGGTGCGAAAGTTTGCGCGCGAGCTCGGCGTGGAGCTTCAGGCGGTGAGCGGAAGCGGACCGAAAGGTCGGATCACGCAGGCGGATGTGCAGGCGCATGTGAAGCTGCGGCTCCAGAGCCCGGCACCGTTGGCGGCTGCGGCGGGGCCCCAGGGGCCGGCAGGTGCAGGCGCGGGTACGGGTGCGGATGCAGCGGGCGGCGCCCGTCTGGCACTTCTTCCCTGGCCGCAGATCGACTTCTCAAAGTTTGGTGAAATCGAGCGTAAGCCGCTGGCACGGATCAAGAAAATTTCGGGAGCAAATCTTCATAGGAACTGGGTGATGATCCCCCACGTCACCCAGCACGACGAGGCCGACATCAGCGATCTCGAGGCCTTGCGGGTGCAACTCAACCACGAACAGGGTAAGGGCGGGGCGAAACTCACGATGCTCGCCTTCCTGATCAAGGCCGTGGTGCACGCCCTGCGTCGTTTTCCGGAATTCAACGCGTCGCTCGACGGTGAGGGGCTCATCCTCAAGAAGTATGCGCACATCGGATTCGCTGCCGATACGCCCAACGGTCTGGTGGTTCCGGTACTGCGCGATGCAGACCGCAAGGGGGTCTACGAGATTGCAGGTGAAACCTCCGAACTTGCAGCCAGGGCGCGGGAGGGGAAGCTTTCGCCCGCAGAAATGCAGGGCGGGTCGATGTCGATCTCCTCGCTGGGAGGTATCGGGGGCGGTTACTTCACGCCGATCATCAATGCTCCCGAGGTTGCGATCCTCGGAGTGGGTCGCAGCCTCAGGAAGCCGCACTGGGATGAGGCTGGTGAGCGCTTCGTGCCGCGCCTGATGTTGCCACTTTCACTCTCCTACGACCATCGCGTGATCGACGGTGCGGCTGCGGCCCGCTTCATCACGCACATCGGACGCTTGCTCAACGACTTCAGGCGCATTGCGCTCTGACCCCGGGGAGATCCACCATGCCTAGCCTCGAGGTGAGGGTGCCAGACATTGGCGACTTCAGGGACGTTGCCGTGATCGAGTTGCTGGCGGCCCCTGGCGATCAGGTCCGTGCGGAGCAATCGCTGATCACGGTGGAAAGCGACAAGGCGTCGATGGAAATCCCATCGCCCGCAGGCGGCAGGATCACGGAGTGGTTGATCCAGCTCGGTGACAGGGTCTCCGAGGGCACGCCGATGCTGCGCATGGAGGTGGCAGGAGTCGAGCAGGCCGCAGAACGTGAAGAGCGAGCCCCGGATCGAACCGCAGACCCGGCGGCCAGCGCAAGGACAGCAGAGTCCGCACAGTCCGCAGGCGCATCGGTTGCACAGGATTCAGGCGCAAGTGCACGCGTAGCCGCGAGCGCACAGGCCGCACAGTCCGCAGGCGTATCCGCGGGTGCGGTCCATGACTGCGATCTGCTTGTGCTGGGTGCCGGACCCGGTGGCTACTCGGCGGCGTTTCGCGCTGCCGATCTGGGCATGCGGGTGCTGCTGGTTGAGCGCTATCCCACCCTCGGGGGGGTGTGCCTCAATGTGGGTTGCATTCCTTCGAAGGCCCTGCTTCATCTGGCCGCGCTCAGCGATGAGGTCGACAGACTTGCAGCCCACGGCATCCGTTTCGGGGCGCGCACGGTGGACCTCGAGGGCGTGAGGGGCTGGAAGTCCTCGGTGGTTGGAAAGCTCACCGCGGGACTTGCCGCAATGGCGCGCGCCCGCAGGGTCGAGCACCTTCAGGGGCTGGCACAGTTTGCGGGTCCACAGGAGCTCGATGTTCAGCTCGTGGGCGGCAGCACGCGGCGAATCCGCTTTGCCAAGGCGATCGTGGCCGCAGGCTCCGAGGCGATCCGCCTGCCTTTTCTGCCCAACGACCCGCGTATCGTGGACTCCACCGGCGCACTCGAGTTGCCTTTCGTGCCCAACCGCATGCTGGTGATCGGCGGAGGCATCATCGGACTGGAGATGGGCACGGTTTACTCCACGCTCGGCGCGCGGCTCGATGTGGTCGAGATGCTCGAGGGCCTGATGCCCGGAACCGATCGGGATCTGGTGAAGGTCTGGGAGCAATTCAATCGCCATCGCTTCGACCAGATCATGCTCGAGACCAGGACTGTCGGTGCGCACGCCAACTCCCGCAGTGTCCATGTTCGTTTCGAGAAGCTTGACGGCACCGGATCGGAAGCGCAGTACGACTATGTGCTGTGCGCGGTGGGGCGGCGACCCAACGGCCACCGCCTCGGCCTGGAGGCTGCGGGGGTGATCACCGATGCCCGCGGTTTCGTGCCGGTCGACACCCAGATGCGCACCAACCAGCCACACATTTTCGCGATCGGCGACATCGTGGGCCAGCCGATGCTGGCGCACAAGGCGGTACATGAAGGCCATGTGGCGGCCGAGGTTGCGCACGGCGGCAAGGCGCATTTCGAGGCGCGGGTCATCCCTTCGGTGGCCTACACCGATCCCGAAATCGCGTGGGCTGGCCTCACCGAGACCGAGGCTGCGCGCCTGGGCAAGCGTCTGGACAAGGCGGTTTTCCCCTGGGCAGCCTCGGGACGCGCCATCGCCAACGGTCGCGATGAGGGCATGACGAAGCTGCTCTTCGATCCGGACAACGGGAGGATCGTGGGCGGAGCCATCGTGGGTACGAACGCGGGCGACATGATTGGCGAGATTGTTCTGGCCATCGAGATGGGTGCCGACGCAGCAGACATCGGCAAGACGATCCATCCGCACCCGACGCTTGGCGAGAGCATCGGCATGGCCGCTGAGGTGTTCATGGGAAGCTGCACCGACCTGCCTCCCCGGAAGCGCTGAGGCTCAGGGGGCGACTGCGGCTCCAGGGTTGCGGTCAGGCCTCTGGCGGAGCCGGGCCGCCGGGCGCAGCGGCACCGGCGAGTCGGTTCTGGTGCTGTGCGATGGCCTGGCGAACTGCTGAAGGCGCCGTTCCGCCAGGATGCGCGCGCGCCCGCATCGATCCTTCGAGCGTGAGTTCCGCAAAGACACCGGCGTCGATCGCGTCTGCGTAGCCCCGGAGTTCCTCGAGGCTCAACTGCCCGAGTTCGCGTTGCGTGCGCTCGGCCTCGCGTACTGCGCGCGCAACCGCCTCATGCGCATCCCTGAATGCCACGCCCTTGCGCACCAGATAGTCCGCCAGATCGGTGGCGGTGGAAAAGCCCTTGCCAGCGGCACTGCGCATGCGATCGGCCCTCACCTGGAGGCCTGCCACCAACTCGGCAAAGATGAGCAGGGTGTCGCGGACGGTGTCTGCAGTGTCGAAGAGCGGCTCCTTGTCCTCCTGGTTGTCCTTGTTGTAGGCGAGCGGCTGGCCCTTCATCAAGGTGAGAAGACCCAGGAGATGGCCGAAGATCCGGCCGGTCTTTCCGCGCGCAAGTTCGGGTACATCCGGGTTCCTCTTCTGCGGCATGATCGAGGAGCCTGTGCAGAAACGGTCCGGCAGGTCGATGTAGCCCATGGCTGGCGACATCCAGACGATGAGTTCCTCGGACAACCGCGAAATGTGCATCGCGATCAGCGCAGCGGCAGCGCAGTACTCGATTGCGAAGTCGCGATCGGACACTGCATCGAGCGAGTTGGCGCACAGCGCCTCAAAACCCAGCAGCTCGGCCACGCGTTCGCGGCGGATCGGAAACCCTGTGCCCGCGAGCGCCGCTGCCCCGAGGGGCAGGCGATTGACCCGTGCGCGCACCTCCCCGAGGCGCTCCTCGTCGCGGGCGAACATCTCGACATAGGCCATCAGATGGTGCGCGAAACTCACCGGCTGTGCGATCTGGAGGTGGGTAAACCCGGGCATCACCGTTTCGGTGTGCTTTGCGGCCTGTGCAACGAGCGCAGCCTGCAAGGCCCTGAGCAATCGGCGTTGCTCATCGATCGCTTCGCGCAACCACAGCCGCAGATCGGTAGCCACCTGATCGTTGCGCGAGCGGGCTGTGTGCAGACGCTTGCCCGCGTCACCAACGAGTTGGGTGAGGCGCGATTCGATGTTGAGGTGCACATCCTCGAGATCGATCGACCAGGCAAAGCGATCGGTCTCGACCTCCTCCGCGATCTGTGCAAGACCGTGCCGGATCTCCTCGAGGTCGGTTTCCCCGATAATGCCGGCTTCACACAGCATCTGGGCGTGGGCAAGCGAGGCGCGGATGTCAACCCTGGCGAGCCTCCTGTCGAAGGCGATCGAAGCGGTGTAGCGCTTCACCAGCGTGCTCACCGGTTCGCTGAAACGGGCGGACCAGCCCTGCTGTTGACGCTCGAGTGAATTGTTCATCCTGCACGGATTGTAAGTCCTGCCCTCTACGCCCATGGAACCCCTCGAGCTATCCGTTCTGGATGCCAGGACAGAAGTGCCGCTGCTACCGGATTGCTCCAATCCGGGGGTGGCGCTGCGTGTCGTGGCGATGGTGGAGGTGGTGGCGCTGCTGGTGGCGTGGAGTGCCGCGAACGGATTTGCCGATGCTCTTGGCCGTTGGGGAGCGCAGCAGTTTGCAGTGCTTCCGGCGATCCTGATCGGTCTGCCGCTCTTTTGCCTGCTGCGCAACCGGGCGCAGCATTGGAGCGAGGGGCGGCAATGGGCGTTTCTCCTGCTCTTTGCCGCGGGCCTGTCCACCGGCTCGGCGTGGTGGGCGGGCGAGATGCGCGCGGAGTTCGAAGGGCATGTCGAACCCGACGCCTTTTCGCTCCTGGGACGCGCGTGCGGGGGTGCAGCGTTGGCCGCACTGATCGCGGTGGTGCTTCGCTGGCGGGAGCAGGCGCTCTCGCCCGCGCTCGACCGCGCGCGCTTGCAGGCCTTGCAATCGCGCATCCGGCCCCACTTTCTGTTCAATGCGCTCAACGCGGTTCTGGGGTTGCTGCGCAGTGAGCCACGCCGCGCTGAAGCGGTTCTCGAAGGGCTGGCCGACCTGTTCCGCATGCTCCTTCGCGACGAGCGCGAACTGGTGCCGCTTGCGGATGAGGTGGAGTTCTGTCGCGACTATCTCGCAGTGGAGTCAGAGCGTCTCGGTGATCGCCTGCAGGCGCAGTTCGAGATCGACCCGGCGGCACTCGGAGCGCTGGTACCGCCGCTCCTGCTTCAGCCGCTGCTCGAAAACGCGGTGCACCACGGCATTGAACCGGCCGAGCGCGGAGGCAGGGTCCTGCTGCGGGTCTCGCGCCGTGCCGACCGGGTGCAGGTTCTGGTGGAGAACCCGGTGGTACGCGCGGGGGCGCTGCGGGTGGGACGGCAAATGGCGCTCTCGAACATCCGCCAGCGCCTTGCCTTGCTGTACGATATTGAAGCCTCGATGCACATGGAACGCAGCAAGGATCTGTTCCGCCTCACCCTTGAGTTCCCCTGCCGGGAACACGGACGACGCGCAAATGCCTGAAACCACCTCGGTGCTGATCGTTGATGACGAGGCCCCCGCGAGGGCCCGCTTGCGTGAACTTCTCGGCGATCTGCACCGCGAGTTCAGGGTGGAATTGCTGGGAGAGGCGGGATCCGGAGCCGAGGCACTCGGCATGATCGAGCAGTTGAAGCCCCTGGTGGTCTTTCTCGATGTGCAGATGCCCGGCATGAGCGGTATCGAACTTGCACGGCACCTTGCCGCCCACGCGGCGCATGGCCGCATCGTGATGCCGATGGTTGTGTTCGTGACCGCCTTCGACGAGTTTGCGATCGAGGCCTTTGAAGTACGCGCCATCGACTACCTGCTCAAGCCAGTGCGGATCGCTCGCCTGGTCGACACCATGCGCCGGATCGCGCAGCGCTCGGCCGAAGAGCGGATCGACACCAACGGACAGGCGGCGCGCGCGCTGTCGCAGAGACGTCGCCATCTCTCGGTGCATGAGCGCGGAAGGGTGCAACTGGTGCCGATCGATCAGGTGGTGTATCTCAAGGCCGAGATGAAGTACGTCACGATCCGGACGCTGGAACGCGAGTACCTGATCGAGGAGTCGCTCGCCTCGCTCGAAGACGAGTTCTCGGATGTGTTCGTGCGTATCCACCGCAACGCTCTGGTTTCAAGAACCTCGATTGCGGGCTTCGAGCGGGTGAGCGCCGAGCACTCCGGAGAGGGGACAGATCCCTACTGGCAGGTTGTGCTGCATCAGCTCAGCGATCGGCTGCCTGTGAGTCGCCGACAGTGGTCGGTGGTGCGCAACCTCGTCACCTGAGTGTGCAGCGTGATGTCCCAACTGTGAGCCCTGCCCCCAGGCTTTTGCGCATCGCCTCGCGCAAGAGCCGCCTGGCGCTGTGGCAGTCCGAGCATGTTGCACTGCAATTGCGTGCGTGTTATCCGGGCCTTGTGGTCGAGGTGATCGGCATGTCAACCGAGGGCGACCGTGTGCTCGACCGGCCCTTGCACGAGATCGGCGGAAAGGGACTTTTTACCAAGGAACTCGAGTTTGCGATCCTGCGCGGCGATGCCGACTTCGCAGTGCATTCGCTCAAGGACGTGCCGATGCAGCTCGAAGCCGGTTTCTCGCTGGCGGCGGTGCTCGAGCGGGAGGATCCGCGCGATGCCTGGGTGAGCACGCTGTATCCGCAGCGCGATCTGCTTCCGCAGGGCGCAACGGTGGGCACTTCGAGCCTTCGGCGCGAGAGCCAGTTGCGCGCCTGGCGTCCCGACCTGCGCATCGTGCCTTTGCGCGGCAACCTCGACACCCGCCTTGCAAAACTCGACCGCGGTGAGTATCACGGCATCCTGCTTGCCGCAGCCGGCCTGCGCCGTCTTGGCTTGCACACCCGCATCGCAGCCACTCTCGCGCTCCACGACATGCTGCCCGCCGCAGGGCAGGCTGCACTGGCGCTCGAATGCCTGAGCGAGCGCCACGATGTGGTCGAGACCCTGTCCGTGCTCCAGCACCGGCCAACGCTTCTCGCGGTGAGCGCAGAGCGGGCGCTTTGCCTGCGCCTGGGCGGCAACTGCAAGGTTCCGATTGCAGCCTACGCCGAGTTTGTCAGCCAGCAACTCCGTCTGCAGGGATGTGTGGCCGACCCGAGCGGGCGGCTGCTGAGCCACACACGCACAGCCCAGGTCGCGAGCGTCGACGATGCGCGGGCGCTCGGAGCAACGCTCGCGCAATCCTTCCTCGACGCCGGATTGCAGCCCTGGAGCAGTCACAGCGGCCCACGATGATGCGCCTGAACCGCGAGGATCGTCTCCGATTGCCGTGGAAGCTTCGGTCAAGCGCTGGTGATCCCGAACCTCGCCGGTTCTGACCGGACCTGTTCGTCGTTGGTCGCAAAGCACCTTATCCTTTGCCTGAGCGAGCCCAGGGCAACGCGCCTTGCGCATCACCTCGCACCCTGGGACCTCCACTGCCTGCGGTTGCAGTTGCATTGCCTGCAGGCCTGCGGGCCCAGCGCGGGTAACGCCTTGAGGATCATGGAGCTCAGCTCCTCGGCCGATGTGCTGCTGCCCGTGAGTCCCGGCGCCGTCGAGATGCTCCATCAGGGCCTGCGCGGGATGCTGCCTGGCCACTGTCTCGAGGGCCAGGCCTGGCTGTGCGTGGGTCCGGGGACCCGGGAGGAAGTGGAACGGCACGACCCAAAAGCCACTTGCTATCTGCCTGCCGAGGGTTCGCGCGATCTGGCCACCCTGCTTGGGCAGCCTGCGGTGCAGGCCTGGGTGGGTCACCGGAAGGTGCACCTGTTCTGCTCGCAAGCGCGCGCAAGTGAGGCGCTCGGCAGGCTTCCGGAGTGGATTCGCGCTGCAACCCTGGTGTATCCGGTCTACGCCGAAACCTGGCACCCGCTCACGCGGGAGGTGCTCGAGCGGCTCTTTTGGATTCTTCTTGAGGCTGGTGATCGCTGCCTTGCTTCGCATGCGGCACCAGCGGTCTGGGTTGTGGGGTCGGTCGCGCTGCTTCAGCATCTGTCTGCCGAATTGCAACGGGCGCAGACCGCCGACGAGGCAGTTTCCGCCGCAAGGGCTCGGGCGGTGATGGCTGCCTTGTGCGCCTTGCCGCTGGTCTGCCCGCATCCGCGCATTGCCGAAGCAGCACGGCGGATGGGTCACGGGGGACCGGTCATTCTTGCGGCAGGCTCAACTGAAATACAGGAGGCACTTGCAAGAATGAAAACCGAGGGCACTTGCTAGAATGGAAGCCTCATGGAGCAGCCTCTCACCGCCCCTGCTGGCGGGCCTTCCGGTCCCCGAGGTGCCTCCGCGTCCGATCCGCTGACGCTTGCAGCCGATCCCGAGACGCCTGCATCCAACCGGGCGACAGGCGCCGGGCAAGCTGGTCCGTCGAGCGAGCATAAGGCCGGGTCGGTGCGCCCGGGAGCGCTTCGCAATTACCTGCTGATCCTGGGCCTGGTTGCACTCGGCGCGGTGGCGCTCTTTTGGTCGAGCCAGCGCTTTGAGCAGTTTGAATCCACTGCGGCGCGCAAGCTGCAGGGTTCGGAGCAGCGGATGCTCCAACTCGAGGCGCAGAACCGGGTGTTGCACGACGAGTTGCGCGAGATCGGTGCGCGGGCTTCGGTGCTTGAGGCCAAGCTCAACGAGAGCCTGGGACAGCAGGCTCAACTCGAGCAACTCTACAAGGCCATGGCGGTCGAGTCGGCCGAGACGCTGCTTCACGAGCTCGAGCGCGGGGTGCTTCTCGCGCTCCAGCAGCTGCAATTCGGAGGGGCGGGCGCGTCGATCGCAGCGCTCACCGAGTTCGAGATCCGTCTTGGGCGCCTGCGCGAGCCCAGCCTCGCTGCGGTGCAGAGGGCGCTGCAACGCGACCTCGAGCGGTTGCGATCCGACACGCTGCACGACCCGGTGCAGGTTGCGCAGAAGCTCGATGGGCTCCTCCTACAGCTCGACGGTTTGCGCTTGCTCTCCGAGGACCGCCAAGCGAGCGACCCTGGTCAGGGTACCGGTACAGACGGCGCGCCGGCGAGTCCTCCGGCAAGGTCTCCGGCAAGTCCTCCGGCAAGGCCCGCGCCTCAGGGCTCGGGGCCGGGAGTGCCTGGCGGCGCGGCGGACGCCAATGTGCCCACCGAGGCCCAGGGCGCCAGCGAGGTCGGTCTGTTCACGGCCGAGCGTGTCTCGATTCTGTTTGGCGATCTGGCCCGCACCGCCCAGCAGCTTGGAGCGGGCGTGCTGGCTGCAGTCCGCGATCTCTTCCGGGTCACACGCGTGGACAAGCCCGAGGCGCTTCTCATGGCGCCCGAACAGGCCTACTTCCTGCGCGAGCAGTTGCGACTGCACCTGATGGGGGCCAGGCTTGCTGCGATGTGGCGCAACGACGCGCTCTTCAAGACCGATACCAGCCGCAGTATCGAACTGCTCACGCGTTTCTTTGACCCGCAACAGCGCCTGGTGCGCGCCCAGATCGAGACCTTGCGGCAGCTGCAATCGATGAGGCTGAGTCTGGATCAGCAGGCGCTTGCCGAGAGCCTCGCTGCGATTCGCAACGCGCGCAACCTCCGCGAAGCCAGGATGGGCCGCTGAATGCGCTGGATCCTGGGTGTGCTGCTGGTGCTCTTTGCTGCGGTGGCAGTGGCGCTGCTCCTGATGTTCAACCACGGCAATGTGGCGATCTTCTGGCCGCCCTACCGGGTGGACCTGTCGATCAACACGGCTGTGGTGTTGCTTCTTCTGCTGGTACTGGGCCTCGTATTTCTGATACGGGCTTATCGGCAGATCACGTCGCTGCCTCGGCGGGTGAAGCAGCATCGCGAACAGCGCTACCGTGAGAGGGCTCTTCAGGCTTTCCGCGACGCGACCGTGGCGCTTGCCGAGGGTCGTTTCGCGCGGGCCGAGAAGCAGGCTCAACTCGCGCTCCATCTTCCTGAACAAGGCGGGCCCGCGGCGCTGATCGGTGCACGTGCCTGCCACGGCTTGCGTGCAAGCGAGCGGCGCGAGGCCTGGATTCCGAGGTGTGCCGAGGAGTTCGGCTTGCGCGACCAGGCGGCGCTCCTTGCGGCCGACTGTGCCATCGACGAAGGCGATGGTGAAGCCGCCTTGCGGGCGCTCGACAGCTTGCCGCCGAAGACAGCGAGGCAAGTCCATGCGTTGCGCCTGCGTCTGGCCGCACTCGACCTCACCCAGCAATGGAAGCCGCTGCTGCCCGTACTCGCGCAGCTCGAGCGCCGGCAGATGGTGTCGGCGCAAAGCGCGCAGGCGATGCGGTCGCGCGCCTGGAGGCATCTGCTCACCCACGCAGGGAGCGATCCAGCGCAGGTGAAGGCTGTCTGGCGGCAGATCCCGCGTGAAATGTCGCTCGAGGCGCCGGTTGCCGAAGTGGCCGTGGAGGCGTTTCGCCGGGCGGGCGACCCCGGCACTGCGGCCCAGATCGTGGAGCGGCTGATGCGGCAGCGCTACAGCGCGCGGGCTGTCGACCAGTATGCAGCGTTTGCGCACCTCACTTCGAGGGAAAAACTGCAAGCGATGGAGCAGTGGCTCAAGGCGTGGGGCGAGGAGGCGAGCCTGCTGAGTGCGCTCGGGCGTGTCTGCGCCGAGGAACAGCTCTGGGGCAAGGCCGAGTCGTACCTGCGCGAAAGTCTCAAGCGCGACGACACCCCGGCAACGCGCCTTGCGCTTGCGCGTCTGCTCGAGCAGACCGCGCGCATGGAGGAGGCGGCGGGTCTTTACCGCCAGGCCGCGCACCAGCCGCGCGCCACAGCTTCGAGCAACCCGGCCGGCGCTGCTTCGATTGAGGCGCCAACCGGTCTGATTGCAGGGCCCACGGCGCTGGCAGGCGCTTCGGGAGGGCTTGCTGGCGGCGGTGCGGGCGGCGCACCTCAAGGCCATGTCTCGGGCGCCAACGGGTAGCTCCTGGCGGCAGCCCCTGCGCAAGGGGGAACATTCATCCATATCCACAGGAGCAGTCCACCATGAATCTCGATCGCGTCGATTCAGGTCGTAATCCGCCTGAGGAATTCAATGTGATTGTCGAGATTCCGATGAACGCCGACCCGGTGAAGTACGAGGTCGACAAGGAAACCGGAGCCCTCTTCGTGGATCGCTTCATGCTCACCGCAATGCATTACCCGTGCAATTACGGCTACATCCCGCATACGATCGCCGACGATGGCGATCCGGTGGACGTGCTGGTGATCACGCCCTTCGCGGTACACACTGGGGCCGTTGTGCGTTGTCGGCCGATCGGGGTACTGCAAATGGACGACGAGGCCGGGGGCGATGCCAAGCTTCTGGCGGTGCCGGTGGACAAGGTGCTGCCGATCTACAAGCACTGGAAGCGTCCGGAGGATCTGCAGCCCGAGCGCCTGGCGCAGATTCAGCACTTTTTCGAGCACTACAAGGATCTGGAACACGGCAAATGGGTGAAAGTGCGTGGCTGGGGCGGACCGGAGGAGGCCAGAGCCGAGATCCGCGCAGGGCTCGATCGCTTCCGCAAGGCCGACGTCAAACCGCATTTCTGATCGCCACCTACCCCGCGCGATTGTCCTGGCTGCCGCTGGCCGCATCGCGAAACGCGCTGCGCTCCTCGAGTTCATCGAGCACCCGGTCGAGGTGCTGCGACTCGCGGTGCAGGTAGCGGTCGACCGCCTCGGCAAACGCCGGGTGCCGTAGCCAATGCCACGATGCGGTCGCCACAGGATCAAAGCCGCGCGCCATCTTGTGCTGTCCCTGGGCTCCGCCCTCGATCACCCGGATCCTCGAGGCGATTGCCCATTCCACAGGCTGGTAGTAGCACGCTTCGAAGTGCACGAAGGGGTAGTCGCGCAATGCGCCCCAATAGCGACCGAAGGCGTCGTCACCGTCGCGCAGCACAAGGCTTGCGCAGCACGGCCCCTGGGCATCATGACCCACGAACATGACGCACATCGCGGGCGCCTCACGGTGGATCGTTTCAAAGAACTCCAGGTTGAGGTAGGGGGGGTTGCCCCTCAGGGCGTAGGTGCGTTCGTAGCATGCAAAGAAGAATGCCCAGAGCTGGGGGTTGATGTGGTGAGCCTGGTGCACTGTGAAGCGAATGCCTAGTTCGGCCACCTTGCGACGCTCGGCGCGAATCTTCTTGCGTTTGGGTTGCGACAGGGCCGCCAGGAAGTCCTCGAAATCCGCAAAGTTGCGGTTCACCCAGTGAAACTGGATTCCGTCGCGACGGCTGAAGCCTGCCCGCTGCAGGCTCTGCACTTGCGCGGCCTCGACTTCGCCCTGCCCAGCACCGTTTGCTCCGGCCGGGACGTTCCGGGTAAAGAGCAGGTGCACCGAGGAGCCATCCTGCGCCTTGAGGTCGCTGAGGCAACGGTTGAGGAACTGGGGATCAGGGCTTGTGCACAGAAAGCGCGGGCCGGATACCGGGGTGAAGGGCACCGCACTCAGCCACTTCGGGTAGTACGCAAGACCATGACGCATGTGAGCCTCGGCCCAGGCCCAGTCGAACACATACTCGCCATACGAGTGCCACTTGCGGTAGAGCGGAAGCGCCGCCACGAGTTCATCCGCAGCGCTCCACAGGGTCCAGTGGGCCGGCTCCCAGCCGTTTTCGCGCCCAAGGCAGCCGCTGGACTCGAAGGCCCGGAGGAATTCATGGCGCACCAGGCAGCTTCCGGGCTGTACCGGGACGAGCCGGTTCCACAGCGCAGGCGCCACTGCATCGATGCCGGCCAGAAAGCGCGTGCAATAATCGGAGGCTCGGGTATTCATGGAGCTCGCCGGTATCCGGCCTTGTCAACAATGAAGCTTGCTGCCGCGCAGCTGAATCAGCGCATCGCGGATTTCGAGGGAAATCTCGAGCGCATTGTAGATGCCGCCCGCGCGGCCTCGGCCGCAGGAGCAGCGCTCATGCTGTGCCCCGAACTCGCGCTCTGTGGCTATCCGCCCGAAGATCTGCTTTTGCGCCCGGCGTTTCTTGCGCGTTGCGAGCAGAGCCTTGATCAACTTTGCATCGCCAGCCGCGGGCTTGGTCTTGATCTGGTGCTCGGACTGCCCCGAAGGTCGCCGGCAGGGCTGCACAACGCCGCAGTGTGGATTCGTGATGGCGAGATTCTGGCAACCTACGCCAAGCAGGCTCTGCCCAACTACGACGTCTTCGACGAGAAGCGGTACTTCGTTCCTGGCGCTTCAAGCTGCATCGTTGCGCTGCACGGTGTGCGTTGCGGGGTGCTCATTTGCGAAGACTTCTGGATCGATGCGCCATGCGTGGCGCTCCAGCACGCCGGCGCTGAGCTTGTGCTGGTACTCAACGCATCACCTTTTCATCTCAACAAGCAACTGCAGCGGGTGGAGGTGGCCCGGCAGGGGCTGAGCCGCCGCGGTATCGCGATCCTGAGCGCCAATCAGGTTGGAGGTCAGGACGAACTCGTCTTCGACGGCGCATCTTTTGCCCTCGACCGCGCCGGGGCGCTGGTGGCGCAGGCGCGCTACCTCGAGCCTGACCTGATCGTGGTGGACATTGAAGCCCTCGGGCTCGTCGGCAAAGGCGCAGAGGCGCTCGCCAACCCTCGGCTTGGGGGCCCCGCTCTCACCCGGGCCCCGGGGTGCGGCGGCTCCGGGCCCGCGCGCTCGTCTCCGATGCCCGGCAGCTTCGTCCATGCCCCGCCACCGATCGCCGTGGAGGAGGCGCAGGTCTGGGACGCTCTGGTGCACGGCACCCGCGACTATGTTGTGAAGAATGGCTTCCCCGGGGTGATCGTGGGATTGTCCGGCGGTATCGACTCGGCCGTCACTCTGGCGGTCGCGGTGGATGCGCTCGGCGCTGCACGGGTGCGGGCGCTGATGATGCCCTCCGAATACACTGCGGACATCTCCTGGATCGATTCGCGTGACATGGTTTCGCGCCTTGGTGTGCGCTACGACGAGGTGGCGATTGGCGGTGTCTTCCAGGGCTACCGGGAGTTGCTCGCCAACGAGTTTGCAGGCTTGGCCGAGGACGCAACCGAGGAGAATCTGCAGGCGCGCATCCGCGGCACCATTCTTATGGCCCTTTCCAACAAGCATGGCCTGCTTGTGCTCACAACCTCCAACAAGAGCGAATCTGCGGTGGGCTATGCCACCCTCTACGGCGACATGGCAGGCGGCTTTGCAGTGCTCAAGGATGTCTACAAGACGATGGTGTATCGGATCGCTGCTCACCGCAACCAGCGCTCGGAGGTGATTCCGCAGCGCATCCTCGAGCGGCCACCGAGCGCCGAATTGCGACCCGGACAGACCGATCAGGACTCCCTGCCGCCGTACCCGGTTCTGGACCGGATCGTGGAACTCTACATGGAGGGCAATCGCTCGCGCGATGATCTGCTTGCCGAGGGGATCGATCGCGCTGCAGTTGACCGGGTGATCCGACTGATGCAGATCAGCGAATACAAGCGCAGGCAGGCCGCAGTCGGGATTCGTGTCACGCCGAGGGGATGGGGCCGTGACTGGCGCTACCCGATCACGTCGGCCTGGCGCTGAGCCAAAAGGGGAGGGCGAGTTCATTCCGGTGGAGGATAGGCCTGCACGAGCGGGTTTGCACTGCGCGCGGAATGACCCGCGACAAAGCGGATACTATCCACCTTGAGCCACCCGCCTGAGGTGGCAGGGAATCAACCCGCAAGGAGACCTTGAATGAAACGGATCACGGCCATCATCAAGCCTTTCAAGCTCGACGAGGTACGCGAGAGCCTTGCCGAGGTGGGTATTGCCGGCCTCACGGTTAGCGAAGTGAAGGGCTTTGGGCGTCAGAAAGGGCATACCGAACTCTATCGCGGTGCCGAGTATGTGGTGGATTTCCTCCCGAAAGTGAAGATCGAGGTGATCGTTGCCTCTGCCATGGTGGAACGCACGGTCGAGGCGATCGTGGCCGCCGCGCGCACCGGCAGGATCGGCGACGGCAAGATCTTCGTGGAGAGTGTTGAGGAAGTGATCCGGATTCGTACTGGAGAGACCGGAGAAGCGGCGGTCTAGTCCGGCGGCGGCACTTTTGCGGGTCCTGCCAGCAGCACCACCAGCGCACCCGCGCCCCCATCGTTGGGCCTCGCCTGGCAGAAGGCGAGCACATCGGCGCGCTGCACCAGCCAGCGCAGCACCATGCGCTTGAGCACCGGCTCGCGGTTCAACGATCCCAGGCCCTTGCCGTGCACGATCCTCACGCAGCGGATCTCCCTGCGGCGGGCGTCTGCCAGAAAGGTGCCCAGCGCCTCGCGCGCTTCCTCCACCCGCAGCCCGTGCAGATCCACATGCGCCTGCACGCTCCAGTGACCTCGGCGCAACCGCGGGAGGACCTGCGGGTCGATTGCGGGCCGCTTCCACCACAGTGTCTCGTCGGTGTTGAGCAGGGCCTCGATGTCGATCTCGTCGGAAAGCGAGGATCTGAGTGCAAGAGTCTCGTCGCGTTCGCGCTGCAGGGGTCGAGGGGCGGGCTTGGGCACCTTGTGCAGGGCCCGATCGCTCGGCGGCAAGGGGATCACGTCGCGCACCGCATCGCGGAAGATCTCGGCGGCGTGATGCTCGTGGCGGTTTCGCTCCTCCTGCACCCGCCTGAGGCGCACCCGCGCGCGGTGCTCGCGGTGCTGGGCCCTGAGCGCGTCGCGAAGCCGGGCGAGGTCGTCAAGGCGCATGCGCCTGGCTCTCCAGCCAGCGCTGCGCGTCGAGCGCAGCCATGCAGCCGGTTGCAGCACTGGTGATCGCCTGGCGGTACACATGGTCCTGCACATCGCCCGCGGCGAAGACACCCTCGATGCTCGTGGCGGTGGCGAGTCCCTGCAAGCCGCTGCGGGTGATGATGTAACCGCCCGCCATCTCGAGTTGGCCCAGGAAGAGTTCGGTGTTGGGGGTGTGGCCGATTGCAATGAACACTCCGGAGAGCGGCAGATCCTGAGTTGCGCCGCTGCGGTTGTTGCGCACCCGGATCCCGTTTACGCCTGATGAATCCCCGAGGACCTCCTCGAGTTCATGGAACCAGAGGTTTCGGCCGATGCCCTGCGCCACCTTCTCCATCCAGTGGTCGACCATGATCGGCTCGGCGCGCAGGCGATCGCGCCGATGCACCAGTGTGACGCTGCGCGCAATATTGCTCAGGTAGAGCGCCTCTTCAACTGCGGTGTTGCCACCACCGATCACACATACGTCCTGATTCTTGAAGAAGAAGCCATCGCAGGTTGCACACGCCGACACTCCCTTGCCAATGAACGCGGACTCCGAGGGCAGTCCCAGGTAACGGGCCGATGCACCGGTGGCGATGACAAGGGCGTCGCAATGGTAGGTACCGTCATCGCCGGCGAGGGTGAAGGGCCTCGAGGCGAGGTCCACCTTGTGAATGTGGTCGAAGATGAGCCGGGTGCCGAAGCGCTCTGCATGCTTCTGAAAGCGTTCCATCAGTTCGGGGCCCTGCACACCCGCGTGGTCGGCAGGCCAGTTGTCGACGTCGGTGGTGGTCATGAGTTGGCCGCCTTGCGCAAGCCCGGTGATCAGCACCGGCTGCAGGTTGGCACGAGCCGCGTAGACCGCGGCAGTATAGCCGGCAGGGCCTGAGCCGAGGATGAGGAGTTTGGCGTGCATGGCGTTTGGGGTGTCCGTGAGAAAGAGTGGAGCGGGGTGTGGGGCAGGCGCAGAACCGGGCTGCGACGAAGTTGCTCAGGGTAGCGGGTACGGGCCGGCCGACCTTTTCTTTGCAAGTGTTGCAAGAAAACGGCGAATCAACGGCAATTCAGGCCCACGGTGGAGTTGCGGAGCGGTGCAAGCGGCACTGCGTCCTGCGCTTCGGATAATGTGTCGCAAAATTATAGGCCTTGCGATGAGTACCTCAACCACCTCCCCACGCAGCGGTATCCGGCGAGTAACCGGATACGGCCCGGCGAACTTTTCTGCGCTCGCGCTTCCCGGCCTTCCGCGGTGGGTCCTTGAAGTGCGCTGGGTAGCCTTTGCGCTGGCCGGTGGACTCCTTCTGGTGGCGCTCGTCAGCTACCATCCCGGCGATGCCGGCTGGTCAACGGCGGGCGATCTCGAGCCCGTGCGCAACGCGATGGGCAGGGTTGGTGCATGGTTTGCCGACGTCTTGCTCTACCTCTTCGGGGTATCCGGATACTGGTTTGCCTTTGCGTTGCTTGCCTGCGTGGCCATCGACCTGCGGGCGTTGCGCGAGAGCATCGAGCGCGGTGGGCGCGCTGGAAACGGTGAGCGCGCTGGAAACGGTGAGCGCACTGGAAACGGCGAGCGCACTGGAAACGGCGAGCGCGCTGGAAACGGTGAGCGCACTGGAAATGATCGTGCGATCCGCCAGGCGGGTGGCGCTGCGCCCCAGGCGCTGCGTCTGCTCGGCTTTCTCATGGTTCTGATGGGCAGCGTGATGCTCGAGGCCACACGGCTCAAGCTGGTCCCAGCGCTGCCCCTTGTGGCAGGCGGAGTGTGCGGTCTATTGCTGGTGCCCACGCTCCTCACCTGGATGGGCGCCGTCGGCTTCACCCTCCTCGCTTTCGTGCTGCTCACGGCTGGTGTTTCGATGGCCCTGCAGTTTTCCTGGTTGGCCGTCGTTGAAGCGATTGGGGCGACGGTCGAGTTTCGCGCGCTGCAGGGGTGGGTTGCATGGCAGGCCCGCCGCGATCGCAAGTATGGCGAACGCGCCACAACCGACCGCGAAGAGCAGGTCAGCGAAAAGCGACGCATCCTCGCCGAAGACCCCGAACCGGTGCGGATCGAGTCGCCTGTGGTTCGCGTGGAATTGTCGGCGCGCGCCGAGGCGGAGAAGCAGGCGGTGCTGTTCACCGATCTTCCGCCGGTTTCCGAGCTTCCAGCGCTCGCCCTGCTCGATGAGCCGGGGGTCCACAAGGAGGTGGTTTCGGCCGAAACGATGGAGTTCACCTCGCGGCTCATCGAGAAGAAGCTTGCCGACTTCGGAGTGGCTGCGCATGTGGTTGCGGCGTATCCGGGTCCGGTGATCACCCGCTACGAGATCGACCCGGCAACCGGGGTGAAGGGCAGCCAGATCGTCAATCTTGGCAAGGATCTGGCGCGCGCACTCTCGCTCACGTCGATCCGCGTGGTTGAGACGATCCCGGGCAAGAGCCTCATGGGACTCGAGCTGCCCAACGCGCGACGCCAGTCGGTGCGGCTTTCCGAGATTCTGAGTTCCCAGATCTACGCGCAGGGCCAATCGCCGCTCACCCTTGCGCTCGGCAAGGACATTGCGGGCCACCCCGTCGTGGCCGACCTCGCCCGCATGCCGCATCTCCTGGTGGCGGGCACCACCGGGTCGGGCAAGTCGGTAGGCATCAATGCAATGCTGCTCTCGCTCCTCTACAAGGCCGACCCCAGCCAGGTGCGGATGATCATGATCGACCCGAAGATGCTCGAGATGAGCGTCTACGAGGGCATCCCGCACCTGCTCTCGCCCGTGGTCACCGACATGAAGCAGGCTGCCAACGCACTCAACTGGTGCGTGGCAGAAATGGAGCGCCGCTACCGCCTGATGAGCCGGCTCGGTGTTCGTAATCTCTCGGGTTTCAACCAGCGGATCGTGGAGGCCGAGCGACGCTCGGAGTTGATCCCGAATCCCTTCACGCTCACTCCCGACGAGCCCGAACCGCTCGGACGACTGCCGATGATCGTGGTGGTGATCGATGAACTTGCCGACATGATGATGGTGGTGGGCAAGAAGGTAGAGGAGCTCATCGCGCGGCTTGCGCAGAAGGCAAGGGCAGCCGGGATCCACCTGATTCTCGCCACGCAGCGGCCCTCGGTGGATGTGATCACCGGGCTGATCAAGGCCAACATTCCCACCCGGATTGCATTCCAGGTGTCGTCGCGGATCGACTCGCGCACGATTCTCGATCAGCAGGGGGCCGAAGCACTCCTCGGGCAGGGCGACATGCTCTTTCTGCCCCCGGGTACCGGGGTACCACAACGGGTGCATGGTGCCTTCGTGGGCGACGACGAGGTCCACAGGGTGGTTCAGCACTGGAAGTCGATGGGCGAGCCCGAATACATTGAAGGCATCCTGGAGGCAACCGTGCCGGAGTCGGTTGACGCAGGTTCGGCGGTGGGCTTTGGCGGCCTATCGCAAACGCTCCAGGAAGCCGGGGTCGACGGCGAATCCGACCCGCTATACGACCAGGCGGTTGCAGTGGTCCTCAAGCACAAGCGTGCGTCGATTTCTCTGGTGCAACGCCACCTGCGGATAGGCTACAACAGGTCAGCGCGACTTCTGGAGCAGATGGAGAAGTCGGGAATCGTGTCGGGCATGTCGGGGGCGGGCAACCGCGATATCCTCGTGCCTGAGCGCGACGGTGATGAGCGCTGATCGATGCACAGGCTGGCGATCGCCCTCGCGATCTTTTTTGCGCCCTGCCTGAGGGTTCAAACCTGGGATTCCGCAGGTACTTCAAGCCCAGGGGGTGCCGTCCGCGCAGAAACCCGCGCGGAGGCCCGCCCGGAAGCGGTAGCGCCATCGCTTCCCGCAAGCCTGCGGCACCTCGAGCAGTTTGTGCGGACCGTGCAGGCTGGCTCGGTTGAGGTTCGTCTGCAGCAGGTGCGGGTCGACGGCGCTCCAGCCCGCACCGGCGTGGCCAGGGTGCAGTTTCAGCGTCCCAACCTTTTGCGCTGGGACAGCCGCGCGCCCAGTGATCAATTGATCGTCGCCGACGGCGAGTCGCTCTGGATCTACGACCGCGATCTCGAACAGGTTACGGTGCGGCCGCTGCAGCAGGCGCTGGATGGGCTTCCGACTGCGCTGCTGCTCGGGCCTGAGCGCCTGCACAGTGCGTTTCGCTTTGCCGAAATGCCGGAGCGCGACGGTCTCACCTGGCTCGAGGCCATACCGGTGCAAAAACAGGGCCTCACCGAAAGGATCCGCTTTGGCTTTGCCCAGGGCGCGCCGCGCGTGATGCATATCCTGGACGCAGGTGGCCGCGGCATGCGTTTTGAATTCAGCACCTGGCAGATCGCCAATCCGCCGTCCTCCGCTTTCCGCTTCACCATGCCCCCTGGGGTAGACCTCATCCGCATCGGGCGCTGAAGCTACACTCGGGCCATGTTCGACCCAGCCCAATTGCGCAAGGCCCCCGAGGAGCTTCGGCGACGGCTCGAGCGTCGCGGCATGGGCCTCGATCTTCCGCACTACCATGCGCTGGAGTCAAGGCGCAAGGAGTTGCAGGTGCAGACTGAAAAGCTGCAGGCCAGGCGCAACGAACTCTCCCGAAACATCGGCAATCGCATGGGCGCAGGGGAAGACGCTGCGCAGTTGCGTGCACAGGTGGCGGCGGTTGGGGTGGAACTCGATGCGCTCCGCCATCAGAATGAGGAAGCGCAGCTTGCACTGACCCGCTGGCTTGAACGACTGCCCAACCCACCCCACGATTCGGTGCCGGAGGGGCACGACAGCGCATCGAACGTGGAGATACGACGCTGGGGCGAGATTCCGCAGTTTGGCTTTGAACCCCGGGACCATGTGGCCATCGGCAACGCCTTCGGACTCGACCTGGAAACTGCGGCCACGCTCAGCGGCAGCCGGTTCATGGTGCTGCGCGGGCCGCTGGCGCGCCTGCATCGCGCGATCGCCGCACTGATGCTCGATACCCATGGCGAGGAGCACGGCTACCAGGAGTGTTACACGCCCTACATCGTCAACGGCACAACGCTCTTCGGAACCGGGCAGTTGCCGCGCTTTGAGGAGGACCTCTTCGAGGTGCTTGCGGGCGCCCGCCCGCCCCAGCGCTCCCCGGCTGAGCTCCAACCCGGTACGGCGCAGGGGGAGCCGGCTGCGAGTCTGCGCGAAAGGCTCTTTCTGATTCCCACCTCCGAGGTGTCACTCACCAATTTCGTGGCCGGCCGGATCCTCGAAGAGGCGCATCTTCCGGTACGCCTCACTGCGCACACCCCGTGTTTTCGTTCGGAGGCGGGCTCGCACGGCCGCGATACCCGCGGGCTGATCCGGCAGCACCAGTTCGACAAAGTGGAGCTGGTGCAGGTCGTGCATCCGCAACGCTCGTATGCGGCCCTCGAGGAGATGGTGGGACACGCAGAGGCGGTGTTGCAGAAACTTGAACTACCCTACCGGGTGATGTTGCTGTGCGCGGGCGACATGGGCTTCGGGGCTGCCAAGACCTACGACCTCGAGGTGTGGCTGCCGGGGCAGGGGACTTACCGGGAGATTTCCTCGTGCTCGAACTGCGAGAGTTTTCAGGCACGCCGCATGATGGCGCGCTTTCGTAATGCCGAAGGCAAGCCCGAATTGCTGCATACGCTCAACGGGTCCGGCGTGGCGGTGGGGCGCGCGCTTGTGGCGCTGCTCGAGGTTCACCAGCAAGCCGACGGCAGGGTGAGGATCCCCGTTGCGCTCAGGCCCTACATGGGTTGCAGGGAGTGGTTGTGATGTATCTTTTTGATCCTTTTCGCGTGAGCAAGCGTGCGGCAGGGCTCGTGCTGCCGCTCCTGCTGGGGCTTCTGGCCGGCGTCTTCGCTGCGGGTGCTGCGGCGATGGTCGAACCGGGTCGAGCCGCGCCCGGATTCAGGCTGCAGAACCTCGACGGTGATACGGTTCAGCTCGAGCAATGGAAGGGGCGGTGGGTGATTCTGGAGTGGACCAATCCCGACTGTCCCTTCGTTCAGAAGCACTACAACTCCGGCAACATGCAGGCGCTTCAACAGTTTGCCGCCGCGCGCCAGGTGGTGTGGGTGCAGATCAATTCCACCAATCCGGCGCATCCAGAGTTCCGCTCGCCTTCGGTGATGCGCACCTGGAATCAGTCGGCTCGCGCAGTTCCGGCGCAGGCAGTGCTCGATCCGCAGGGTATCGTGGGTCGCGCATACGGCGCGCGAACCACACCGCAGATGGTGCTCATCAATCCAGCCGGAGTGATCGTGTACCACGGAGCCATCGACAGCATCCGCTCAGCGAACACCGCCGACGTCCCCAAGGCCACTCCATTGCTTCGTCAGGCGCTGGAGGAGGGGCTGGCTGGAAAGCCGGTTACCACACCGAGCACCACGCCGTACGGCTGTTCGGTGAAGTACGCCTGAACGGTAACCGGTTCAGGCGCTCGCGTGCCAGCCCGCGTCAACCCATAACTCGCCGCTCACTGCGGAGTTCGCGAGCATGAAGCAGATCGCGTCGGCGATCTCTTCGGGACTGATCAAACGCCCGAGCTGGGTAAAGGGCAGGATGTTCTTGGTAATGTATTCGGGGCCGAGTTTTCGCACCATCGGGGTATCGGTGAACCCCGGGTGGATCAGGCTGCAACGCACCCCATAGAACATTGCCTCCTTGAGGATGGTTGCCGCTGCACCCTCGAGCCCCGCCTTGGTACTCGCGTAGGAGATCTGCCCTCGATTGCCCGCCGAGGAGATCGAACCGATGAACACCACCGACCCTTGCACCCGCTCCTCAGGGTGCCATCGCTTGAGCCCGCGCGCGGTACGGTCCTCGGCGATCCGGCCGATCATCTCGAGCGCCCAGTAGATTGGCGCAATGAGATTGATGTCGACGACGGCACGGAAATGCTCCTCGGGGTAGATCCGAGCCTTGCCGCTGATCCGATCCACCCTGACCGCGAGGTCGTCGCGGGTGATGCCCGCGGCTGGCACACAGAGCGACACGAGTCCATGCCGCGCGCTCACGCTGTCGTAGACCTCGGCACGGAATTGGGGATCGACCACATTGCCCTGGAAAGCCTGGGCGAAGGGCTCGGCCGCCTGCTGGTTGAGTTCCTCCGCCACGAGGTGAACGCTCTCGCTCATGTCCACAAGCGCCACCGCCTTCACATTACGTTTGGCCATCGCCGCGGCGACCGCCCTTCCGATGCCACTGGCCCCCCCAGTGACAACTGCCACCCTGTGAGACAGATCCATGCACGACTCCCTTCACGGCATGCGCCGCCAGTGATCTTCCGATGGGTCCGCTGGACGACAGCGGCTCAGGGTCTGCGCTCCGACAGACCGCCAGCGCGGAGTCTACGCCGTGAGCGGACCCGGTGGATCCAGACCCAATGCACGAGTGCGCAGGCGATGGCGGAAAACACACAGGCGAAGGTGAGCGAACCCAGAGCGAGCGGTGCTCCGATGGTGTCGAGTTGACGGGCCATCAGCGCAAGCCAGTACCCGACGTCGCCCTCCCCCCCAAAGTCGGGGGGAGTGGCGGGTGTATCACCCGGGGTGAACCAGTGCAGCATCCACCGCCCCAGTTCCCAGGCGGCGTAATACACCGGCGGAAAGGTCAGTGGGTTGTTGACGATGGTTGCCACTGCGGCCGTGGGCAGGTTGGCACGCAGCAGTATGGAGAAGGCTGCCGAAAGCGGGATCTGGGCGATGGGAATCAGGAAGGCGAAAAACACGCCGATCGCCACGCCGCGCGCCACATTTCGCCGGTGGAAAGTCCACAACTGTGGGTGAAGGAGCCGCGGGCCCATCCACCGCAGCCAGCGATTCCGCTGGACAGCCTCCTTTGTTGGCATCATGCGGCGAAGCCGATCGATCATGCGTAAACGGCCTGAGGTAGTCGGCAGGGTGCGTTACGGGATTTGGTCGTGGGGTGGGGGCCAGTGGCAAACCGCAGGGCATGCTGCAGCCCGGATGAAACAATACGCCTGCACGCTTCAACGGGGACTGGTGCCCGCAAGCGCCGAATTGGTATCATAAAATTGAGTTCCGTTGACTTTCGCTCGCGCAGTGGCCTCGTGCAGACGTAGTGAAGCGTTGAACATTCGTTGGGGAGTTGCTGAACCATGCGGCCATTGTTGGGGATTTCCAGCGTAATCGACCGATGCAACAACCTGATCGGTCGGATCACCATGTGGCTTGTGCTCGTGACGGTGCTGATCAGCGCGGGCAACGCGATCATGCGCAAGGGCTTCAACATCGGATCGAATGCCTTTCTCGAGATCCAGTGGTACATCTTCGCGGCGGTTTTCATGCTCGGTGCCGGGTACGTGATGCTCAAGAACGCGCATGTGCGCATCGACTTCATCTCCTCCCGCTTGTCGAAGCGAACAAACGCCTGGATCGACGCCGCAGGGATTGCGGTGTTCACCATCCCGCTCTCGGTGATCATGATCGATCTGGGATGGCCGCTCTTTGCACGCGCATGGGTGTCGGGCGAGGTGAGTCACAATGCCGGCGGTCTCATCCGTTGGCCGGTGCTCCTGCTGGTTCCACTCGGATTCGGCCTTCTGATCATGCAGGCGTTTTCGGAACTCATCAAGCGCATCGCCTTCCTTTCAGGGGTGATCAACGAGCCCTTTTCCCACGATGACCACCGCTCCGACGAGGAGTTGATGGCCGAGGATTTGTCATCCCGGGCCGATCCCGCTGCGTCCAGAGCATGACGTCGCAGCGATGACTGCCTTCGTGACCGAGAATTTCGTTCCACTGATGTTTGGTGGCCTGCTGGTCTTTCTGCTCACCGGCATACCGGTTGCTTTCGGCCTTGCTGCCACCGGCCTGCTCTTTGGCTACATCGGCATGACGTTGGATCTCTTCGGGGCGAACCTGTTTCAGGCCTTGCCGCAGCGGGTTGTGGCAATCATGTCCAACGAGACCCTGCTGGCGATTCCCTTCTTTACCTTCATGGGCATCATTCTCGAGCGCTCCGGGATGGCCGAGGACCTGCTCGAAACGGTCGGGCAGGTGTTTGGTCCGCTTCGAGGCGGACTCGCAGTGGCAGTGATTCTGGTGGGCGCGTTGCTGGCGGCCACAACCGGGGTAGTGGCCGCAGCGGTGATCGCTATGGGACTCATCTCGCTCCCGATCATGTTGCGCTACGGCTACAACCGAACGATCGCCACTGGAACCATCACCGCCTCAGGCACCCTGGCCCAGGCGATTCCCCCCTCGCTTGTGCTGATCGTACTGGCCGATCAGATGGGTCGGTCGGTGGGAGACATGTATGCGGGTGCTCTGGTGCCGGGCCTGCTTCTGGTGGGCCTCTATCTTTGCTTCATTGTTGCGGTTGCGGTGGTGAAGCCCTTCTGGGTGCCCGCGCTGCCGCCAGAGGCGCGCATCTACCGCGAAGCCAACGGGGCTAGCGGACATCGCTCCTTGCTGATGCTCCTTGTTTTGTGCGCCGCCGCGGGCATCGTATGGGCGCAGTTCCACGACGGACTGATGAAGCAGTGGACCGGTCGGACGATGGATGCGCACGGCGATGAGATTGTCATCATGTCGATGACTGTGGCGTCTATTCTCGCGCTCGCGCTGGCACTCCTCAACCGGGGCACCGGCCTCGGACTTCTCTCGCAACTGGCCGAACAGGTGACCTTCGTTCTCATCCCGCCGCTCGTCCTGATCTTTCTGGTGCTCGGTACGATCTTTCTCGGAGTGGCAACCCCAACCGAGGGCGGTGCAATGGGGGCGGTGGGTGCGCTGATCATGGCCACGGCACGACGGCGCCTCGACTTTGCGCTGCTCAAGCAGGCGCTCGACAGTACTGCGCGGCTGTCCACCTTCGTGCTGTTCATCCTGATCGGCTCCACAGTCTTCAGCTTCACCTTCAACGCGGCTGATGGACACATCTGGGTGGAGCACCTCTTCGACAGCATGCCGGGCGGAGCTTTGGGCTTTCTCATTGTTGTAAACATCCTGATCTTCATTCTGGGATGTTTCATCGATTTCTTCGAGATCGCCTTCATTGTGATCCCGATCCTCTCGCCGGTGGCGGCAAAGATCCTGCCGGAACTTTTCCCTCCAGGCACTTCGGTTGACGCGATCATGATCTGGTTCGGGGTGATGATCGCGATGAACCTGCAAGCCTCCTTTCTCACGCCTCCCTTCGGGTTTGCTCTTTTTTATCTGCGCAGCGTGGCGGCGAAGAAGGAATACCGCGACCGGGTTACCCGCGAAATGATTCCCGCAGTCACCACCGGCCAGATCTACAAGGGGTCGATCGCCTTCATCGTGCTCCAGTTGATCATGGTGGGTGTCGTGATTGCATTTCCTGCGCTCGTAACCGACGGGCTCGACGAGGGCCAGAAAGTGGATGTGGAAAAGGCACTCGACTCGCTGGCGGTTCCACCTCCTGCGGATCTTCCTCCCGCATTGCCTCCGCCGGGCCTGCCTGGCGGGGATGGTGCATTTCCGGCGCCCGGGGTTCCCGGCGCGGATGGTCCGCTTCCGACGCCTCGGCCGCCTGCGGTGGATGCCCCACGCAAGGACTAGTCAGGCTCGGAGAGCCGCAACTCCGGTTCCCGCCGACAAACGCGGGGGTTGCGATGGGCAAACCACAGATCAGCCCAAGGCGAGGTGGCTTGGCATCGCCAAGCGCACCTCGAGGTAAACGAAAGTCGCCAACTACAGCCGTTGGCGCATCATGAAGTTGTCGAAGGTGGCTTCCGAGAAGCGGAACCACTGGTAAGAGTCGCGGCGGAACACTGCATAGTCGTCGTAGACTTTCTTCCACGCTGCGTTCTTCCCACTCAGTTCCGCGTAGTAATCCATCGAGGCCTTGAAGGCAGCCTCCATCAGGTCGTTGGGGAATGGGAAGAGCTTGGCCCCCTGCGAAACGAGCGTACGCAATGCCTGCGCGTTCTTGCCGTCGTACTTGGCCTGCATGTCGGTGTGGCAATAGGTGGAGGCCGCCTCGAGGATCGCCTTGTACTCGGGGCTGAGCGAGTCGAAGGCCTTGGTGTTGACGTGCAGTTCGAGTTGCGCACCGCCCTCCCACCAGCCCGGGTAGGCGTAGTTGGGCGCAACCTTCACGAAGCCGAGCTTGAGGTCGTCGTAGGGACCCACCCACTCTGCAGCGTCAATCGTGCCCTTCTCGAGCGCCTGATAGATCTCACCTCCGGGAATGTTTTGCGGTACCCCGCCGATGCGCTCAACGATCCGGCCCCCGAAGCCGCCGACGCGGAACTTTGTGCCCTTGAATTCGGCGAGCGACTTGATCTCCTTGCGGAACCACCCGCCCATCTGCGCACCGGTGTTGCCCATCGGAAAGTTCACGATGTTGTAGGCACGGTAGAAGTCGCGCATCAGTTTCAGGCCGTTGCCCTCGTAATACCATGCGGTGAGCGCGCGGCTGTTGAGGCCGAAAGGCACTGCGCAGGCGAGTGCAAAGGTCTCATCCTTTCCGAAATAGTAGTAGGGGGCGGTATGGGCCAGTTCCACCGTGCCGTCCTTGATGGCGTCCACAGTGCCGAAGGCCGGAACGAGTTCCCCTGGGGCGTGTGTAGTGACCTGAAAGCGGCCTCCGGAGAGTTCGCGCACCTTCTGAGCGAAAACATCCACGGTTCCAAAGAGCGTGTCGAGAACTTTGGGGAAGCTGGAGGTGAGCCGCCAGCGCAGGTTGGCTTGCGCATGAACAATGGCCGGCGCAGTACCTGCGGCCAGAATGCCGGCGAGGCCTGCGCCCTGTGCCACGCCTTGTACGAATGAACGACGTTCCATGAGGGTCTCCTGAAAACAAGCACACTAAGTGGGATTAACAGTCGGGAGGGCGCGCCCTTGCCCAGCGCTGCGTTACCCAGCGCTTCGTTACTCAGCGCTGCGTTTCTCAGAGCAGTGTTACAGAGAGCTGCGTTGCTCAGAGCTGCGTTATCCAGTGCTGCGCAGTTCTTGTTTGCAGCACCCGACGCGCCGCCGAACCGTCGCTGCTCTGCTAAGGGGCAGTCACCATCCAATTCGGGATGTTAACGGGGAGCGGGGAATTCCGCTGAAGACGAGGGCTTGGCGTAGGGTTGATACGGGATCACTGAGGAAAGACGACAGCAATGCTTCACGACATCAACTTGATCGCCACGATCGCGGCGGGCTTCGGCTTCGCGATGATGTTTGGCCTGATCGCAGCCCGGCTCCGGATGCCTCCGCTGCTCGGTTATCTGCTCGCGGGCATTGTGATCGGCCCTTCTACCCCGGGTTTTGTGGGCGACATTGGCCTTGCGGGGCAACTGGCCGAGATCGGCGTGATGCTCCTCATGTTCGGGGTGGGTTTGCACTTCTCGATCGACGATCTCCTCAAGGTCAAGGCGATCGCCGTACCCGGGGCGATTGTGCAGATTGTGGTGGCTGTGGGTCTTGGCGCCCTGGCGTCGTCAACCTGGGGTTGGAGCCTTGGCTCTGGCCTTGTGTTCGGGCTGTGCCTTTCGGTGGCAAGTACCGTGGTACTGCTCAGAGCGCTCGAGGCGCGCGGGCAATTGCAGTCGGTGAATGGGCAGATTGCCCTGGGCTGGCTGGTGGTCGAAGATCTGGTGATGGTGTTGGTGCTGGTGCTTATTCCCGCTTTGGCGGGCGTACCGGGGGGAGGCGCCATCACCGAATTGCTCCTGGTCCTGGCCAAGATCGTTGCCTTCGTGGTGGTGATGCTGGTCGGCGGCAGGCGCATCCTGCCGCGGATCCTTTGGTGGGTTGCGCAAACCGGTTCACAGGAGCTCTTCCGACTCGGCGTGACCGCGGTGGCGATTGGCGTGGCGTTCGGGGCAGCGAAACTCTTCGATGTGTCGTTTGCCCTTGGAGCCTTCTTCGCCGGAATGATGCTGCGCGAATCGGAGTTCAGTCACCGCGCTGCGGAGGAATCGTTGCCGCTGCGCGACGCATTCGCGGTGCTCTTCTTCGTGTCGGTGGGGATGCTGTTCGACCCCTCGATTCTCTGGCGCGAACCCGCGAAGTTGCTGGCAGTGGTGCTCATCATCGTGCTGGGGAAGACGGTCGCAGCCATGCTGCTGGTGCTGGCGTTCCGCTACCCGTTGAGTACGGCGCTCACTGTTGGCGCCGCACTCGCGCAGATCGGGGAGTTTTCCTTTATCCTCGCGGGACTCGGTGTGGCCCTTGGTCTTCTACCCGAAGAGGGGCGAAGCCTGGTGCTGGCGGGAGCGCTCGTGTCGATCGGGCTCAATCCGGCGCTCTTCAAAGTGGTGGATCCTGTTCGCCTCTGGATCCTCTCGCGCTCGGCGAGCGCCAGAAGGCTCGAGCATCGGATCGACGATCTTGATGAACTCCCGCAAACAACGGACCGCGCCATGCTCGAGGGACATGTCGTGGTTCTTGGCTACGGGAGGGTGGGTCGGCAGATCGGCGATCGCCTCACCGAAGCGGGTGTGTCCGTCATCGCTGCCGACAGCAACCGCGAGGTGGTCGAAGCCTTGCGCACCGAGGGCAGGGCCGCAGTGGTTGGGGGCGATGCGATGCACGAAGTTCTCATCCAGGCGCACCTCGGGTCTGCGGCGCTGCTGGTGATTGCGGTGGATGACCCTGTGGTTGCACACCGCGCGGCGAGCGCAGCCCGCGAAATCCTTCCGGCGATCCAGATCGTGATCCGCAGCCACAGCGATGAGGAGGCGTCGCTCTACCGGCAAGAGGGGCTTGGCGCCGCTTTCGTGCCCGAGACCGAACTGGCGCGGCGTATGGCTGAGCATTCGCTAGCGCAGCTTGGGCGAGCGCCAACCCTTCCGTGAACGGTGTGCCCAGGCGCGCGTTGGCCGCAATCAGCCCTGAAGTACCAACTCCATGATGTCTGACCACGAAACCATGCCCACGAGTTCGCCGTCGGCGCATACCGGCAGGTGGTGGAAGGTATTGTCGGCCATGAGCCGGATGCACTCCTGCACGCTCGCTTGCGGGCTTACCGTCACCACCGAACGCGTCATGATCTGATCGATGGCGATCGCTGCGGGGTCAAGCCCCTGGCTTGCCACCTTCCGCTGGAAATCGCGGTCGGTGATGATGCCGAGAAGTTGCCGGTTTTCCACGACCAGCAAGGAGTGGATGTGGTGCTCGCGCATCGAATCGATCGCTTGAGCCACGCTGAGGTGCGGCCCGACGGTGAACAGTTCCTTTGGTTTGGCCTCGAGAAGCTCCGCAACAGTTTCCATGGCTTTCCCCCATGCGTGGATGATCCGGCAAGGATAGCAGGCGGCACTTCGTGGGCGGATCAATTCCGGGGAAGGCCTTCGCTTGAACCATCGGGCGTGCATCCGGGGTGAAGTCGGAGTGCACTCGGGGTGGAGTCGGGATGTACTCGGGCTGCACTCGGGATGTACCCGGGGTGCACTCGGGATGTACTCGGGGTGCACTCGGGATGTACTCGGGATGTACTCGGGGTGGACCGGGGATGTACTCGGAGTTGACTTTGCATTTTCCACCGTTTAAACTATTCAAGAGTTACACAAATCTTGAGTATTGCGTGGCGAGACGCCTTGGCCGCAGTCGATCGCCAGCGCGGCTCCCAATCGGTGAAAGGGTGGCAGGTGGATGAGAAGGACGTTTTGCGGGCGCTCGCAGCACTTTCGCAGGGACACCGCCTTCAGGCCTTTCGGGCACTCGTGGTGGCGGGGTCCACAGGGCTGAGCGCTGGAGAACTGGCGTTGGCGGTGCGTCTTACCCCTGCCGCGCTTTCCTTCCATCTCAAGGAACTGATGTATGCGGGGTTGATTACCCAGGAGCGACGCGGTCGCTTCCAGATCTATCGCGCCTGCTTTGAGCGCATGCGCGATCTGCTTGGCTTCCTCACAGACAACTGTTGCGACGGGGAGGCGTGTGAAGTGGCAGCGAGTGTTTCGAGTGTTTGTACACCCCGCAATGACCGGGACGATGAGTCACCCGCAGGATCCGTCGGCGGATCCGGCGAGGGGGCCGACGGGGAATTCGCGGACACAAGGGGCGGACTCACCGGAGAGACCGTCGATCTCTCCGGTGAGCCCGCGAGGTCAGACCGATGGAAACATTCTCGAAAGAACTTCTGAAAAGAGATGATTCATGTCAGATACCCGAAACTTCACCGCGCTTTTTGTGTGTACCCACAACTCGGCACGCTCGATCATGGCCGAGGCACTGCTCAACACCCTCGGGGGCGGGCGCTTCCGTGCCTACTCTGCGGGCAGTATGCCCAAAGGGGAGGTTCACCCGGTCGCGCTCAAAATCCTGCGGGACGCCCTCATTCCCCTCGACAATCCGCGCAGCAAGTCCTGGGAGGAATTCGCCCGGCCCGGTGCCCCGGTACTCGACTTCGTGTTTACGGTTTGTGATCGTGCAGCCGGCGAGGTCTGTCCCCTCTGGCCTGGCCAGCCCATGACTGCACATTGGGGCGTGGAGGATCCAGCCGAGGCCACGGGAACCCCGGCACAGATCGAGCGCAAGTTTCTCGACGCTTTCTTCGTGCTCAAGCGCCGTATCGAGTTGTTGTTGTCGCTGCCGATCGAATCGCTCGACGAAGTGTCCTTGCAGTCCAGGGTGCGCGAGATTGGCAGGAAGTAGTCCGGAGAACTCTGCGCCGCTACCTGGACCAACGCCCCGGGTCCTGCTCAGCGAGACCTTCGGCACCGGTGCACTGGTGGCGATCGTGATCGGCTCCGGGATCATGGCCGAGACGCTGTCCAACGGTAATTTCGGGCTGGCGTTGCTCGCCAACACCCTGGCGACGGTCTTCGGCCTTTTCGTCCTGATCGAGGTCTGCGGAGTGCACGGTCTTGCGCACTTCAACCCGATCGTTTCTGCGGTGTGTGTCCTTCAGCGGCAGTTGTCTGCAAGGAGCCTGCCGTTGATCGTTGCTGCACAGTTTTGCGGAGCGGTTCTCGGCTGCTGGCTTGCGCATGCAATGTTTGAGGTCAGCCTGATCCAGTGGTCGACGAAAGTGCGCTCGGGCACTGGTCAGTGGATCGGAGAGGCTGTGGCAACCGCCGGACTGATCCTGGTCGTGCTGACCGCACCGAGGACCAGAGTTGCCGCTTGCGTGGCCTTGTTCATTGGATCGGCCTACTGGTTCACCTCTTCGACTTCGTTCGCAAACCCGGCGGTAGCCCTGGGACGGATGTTCAGCGACACCTTCGCTGGAATCGCGCCTTCGAGCGTGCCGGGTTTCGTTGTCGCGCAAGTCCTCGGGGGAGCCCTTGGCATGTTTCTCGCTCGAGCGTGGGGATCCGGGCGCGCGTCTGCCCC
>Ga0194123_10001654_pt1 | contig 32534 bp, 26 predicted proteins | sample TA2MahsurfametaG_5_FD_155479 | JGI IMG/M metagenome (GOLD analysis project Ga0194123, IMG submission 155479) | Freshwater microbial communities from Lake Tanganyika, Tanzania - TA2015023 Mahale A surface | ecosystem: Environmental > Aquatic > Freshwater > Lake | place: Tanzania: Lake Tanganyika... | reverse complement strand
TGATGCTGCCCACAGACTGAATGATTCCGGTAAACATCCGGGCACTATCGGGGATGCACCCTGACCCGTCAAGGTGACCCGGGACGGAGTACGAGGCGCTGGTCGTCTCCCACGCGCGCAGCCTCCACAACGGTCAGGCGAGGGGCTTCTGCAAGCGTGTGGAGCCGCGGCCAGGCAAATGCGGCACGCGCATCCGGACCCAGCAACACCGGCGCGACATACAGCACGAGTTCATCCACCAGCCCGGCGCGCAGGAAGGCCGCGGCGAGGGTCGGGCCCGCTTCCACCATGAGATCGTTGATCTCGAGCGCGGCGAGCCGCGCCAGCAACGCAGGCAACTCGAGCCCCGCCGCAGCGCGCGGCAGGCTTTCGACTTTGGCGCCCCGTTCGCGAAGCTGCCGAGCCCGGTCACTCGGTGCGCCCTGCGCGCTCTCCGCGCAGAACACCCACACCTGTCCGGGGGCCGCAAGAATCCGCGCCGTTGGCGGTGTTCGCAGATCCGAGTCGAGCACGATACGGGCAGGCGGACGGCCACCGAGGTCATAACGCGGATCCCGTACGTCGAGCCCCGGATCATCGGCCAGCACGGTGCCACTTCCGGTCAGCACGGCGCAGCTCATCGCGCGCAATCGCTGGACATCCGCGCGGGCCGCAGGTCCGGTGATCCACTGGCTCGAACCGTCGGCGAGCGCGACCCGGCCATCCAGACTCATGCCGAGCTTCACGGTCACGAAGGGGCGACCCCGCTCGCACCGCATGAGGAAACCGCGGTTCTGGGCCCGGGCCTCCTCTGCGAGCAATCCCCCCTCACAAGGGATTCCGGCCGTGCGTAGTGCCTGCGCGCCACCACCTGCCACACGCGGATTGGGATCGCCCGCCGCGTAGATTACCCGCGCCACGCCGGCCGCGATCAGGCCCTGTGCGCAGGGTGGTGTGCGCCCATGATGGGCACAGGGTTCGAGGGTGATGTAAGCGGTGGCACCACGCGCTGCGGGGCCCGCATTCTTGAGGGCGGCGGCCTCGGCATGGTCTTCGCCCGCACGGTAGTGGAAGCCTTCGCCCACCACCGCGCCATCCTTGACGAGCACGCAACCCACTCGGGGATTAGGGCGGGTGGAACAGCGCCCGCCCAGGGCCAGCTTGAGGGCACGCCTCATGTACGCGCGGTCCTGGCGCGAAAACTTTCGAGGCAGTGCGGGCATGTGCGGGCGTCAGCGCTTGCGCGACGCAGGCTCGCTGGGAATCAGTGCCAGCTGCTGTTCGCGCAGATCGGGCGGGAGTTCATTCTCGAGGCGCTCGATCTCCTCCAGGAACGCCTTCACGTCCTCGAAGCTTCGATAAACCGATGCGAAGCGCACATAGGCCACCTGATCGAGCCCGCGCAGGGCGTCCATCACGTATTCGCCGATACGGCGCGAATCGATCTCGCGCTCCCCGCCTTCGAGCATGCGCCGCTTGATGTGATTGACCGCGGCCTCGACCCGCTCCATGGCCACCGGGCGCTTTTCCAAAGCCTTGAGGATGCCGCCGCGCAGTTTTTCCTCATGGAAGGTTTCACGCCTGCCGTCACTCTTCACCACCCGCGGCAAAGTCAGCTCTGCCACTTCGTAGGTGGTGAATCTCGCCTTGCATTCCATGCATTCGCGGCGGCGCCGGATCTGATCGCCCTCCCCCAAAAGGCGCGAGTCGATGACCCGCGTATCCGGATGCGTGCAGAACGGACAATGCATGGCGCGCCGGCCTCAGGCGGGACGATAGACCGGATACTGCCGGCAGAGCTCGGTCACCTGCGCGCGTACCCGCGCGAGCACGGATTGATCGTCCATGTTTTCGAGCACATCGCACATCCAGCCTGCGAGGGTCCCGGCATCACTTTCATTGCAGCCGCGGGTGGTCATGGCCGGGGTACCGATGCGGATGCCACTGGTGACGAAGGGTGACTGGGGATCATTGGGCACCGCGTTCTTGTTCACGGTGATGTGCGCCGCACCCAGCGCTGCATCGGCGGCCTTGCCGGTGAGGCCCTTGGGGCTCAAGTCGACGAGGAAAAGATGGTTGTCCGTACCGCCCGACACCACCTTGAATCCACGCGAGAGGAAAGCTTCCGCCATGGCCTTGGCATTGCGCAGCACCTGCTCCTGGTAGGTGCGGAAATCGGGTTCCATCGCTTCCTTGAAGGCCACCGCCTTGCCGGCAATCACGTGCATCAAGGGTCCGCCCTGGATGCCGGGGAAGATGGCCGAGTTGAGCTTGCGGGCGATTTCCTCGTTGGCGCGCGCCATGATGAGGCCACTGCGTGGGCCGCGCAGGGTCTTGTGCGTGGTGGTGGTGGTGACATCGGCAATCGTCACGGGATTCGGATAAAGCCCCACTGCCACCAGACCCGCCACATGCGCGATGTCGGAGACCAGATAGGCGCCCACTTCGTCCGCAATCTCGCGGAACTTCGCCCAGTCGAGAATCCGGGAGTAGGCGGAAAAGCCGGTCATGATGAGCCGCGGCTTGTGTTCGCGGGCAAGACGGGCGACCTGGTCGTAATCGATGTGACCGGTAGCTGCGTCCAGCCCGTACTGCACGGCGCGGTAGGTCTTGCCGGAAAAATTGACGCTCGCCCCATGCGTGAGGTGTCCGCCGTCGGCGAGACTCATGCCCAGCACGCAGTCCCCGGCATTCATCAGCGCGAGATAGACGGCACCGTTGGCCTGCGAACCGGAGTGTGGCTGCACATTGGCGAAGGCGGCACCGAACAAGGCCTTGGCGCGCTCGATGGCCAGCGTTTCCACCACGTCCACATGCTCGCAACCGCCGTAGTATCGCTTGCCCGGATAGCCCTCGGCATACTTGTTGGTCAGCAGTGACCCCACGGCTTCCAGCACTCTGGGGCTGGTGTAGTTCTCGGAGGCAATGAGCTCCACATGATCTTCCTGCCGCTGGGTCTCCGCGGCCATCGCGGCGGCCAGCTCCGGGTCGAACCCGCTGATGCGCATCTCCTGGCTGAACATGGCGTATTTCCTAAAGACAAAGACAAATCTGTCATGCCCGGCGCGACTTGCGGACAGCCTCGCGGGCAGAGAATTCGCGGGGCGACGAAGGCATGCCCCTGAGCTGCGCGCAAAAGCCATGTTCGTGGCGGCGCAGCAAGTGGTCGATTATTTCGTATTCACCTTGCAAGCTCAATGCGTGGGCGGCCTGCCTTCAGCGTTCGAGTCCGCTACAATCGCCCTCCCCCGCATTCTCCCCAGCCGGACTCCCGCATGACCACCGCCGACCAGTTCTTCGCCCGTGCCGAGGCCCTCCTTGCCCGCCTCGAACGCCTGGTGCCCGAGACCTCGCCGCCCCCGCTGGAGGATGGGGTGGCTTGGCGCTGGCGCCGCCATAATGGCGTGGGCCGGCTCAAGGCCATCCGGCACTTCAACGCAGTGTCCATGGACGACCTGCAACACATCGATTTCCAGCGCGACGAGCTTGACCGCAACACCCGCCAGTTCCTGGCCGGCCTGCCTGCCAACAATGCGCTGCTGTGGGGACCGCGGGGGACCGGGAAATCTTCGCTGGTGAAGGCCCTCTTCAACCGCTATGTGGATGCCGGCCTGCGCGTGGTGGAGGTTGATCGCAATGATCTCGTCGACCTGCCCGAGATAGTGGAGCTGCTGGCAGGGCGCCCCGGCCACTACATCGTGTTCTGCGATGACCTGTCCTTCGATGAACACGACTCGACTTACCGGGCACTGAAGACCGTGCTCGATGGCTCGATCTCCGCCACGCCCGGCAACATGCTGATTTACGCAACCTCCAACCGGCGGCATCTGGTACCGGAACGCCTCAGCGACAACCAGGACGCGCGCTGGGTGGAAGGCGAGGTCCACCAGAGCGAAGCGGTGGAAGAAAAAATCTCGCTCTCGGAACGCTTCGGTCTCTGGTTGTCCTTTCATCCCTACAACCAGGACCGCTACCTCGACATCGTCACCCACTGGCTGGGGGCATTCGGCATCGATCCGGCACAGGATCCGGAATGCGAGCGCGCGGCGCTGCAGTGGGCCCTGCTGCATGGCTCGCGCAGCGGTCGCTCGGCCTTTCAGTTCGCGAAAGACTGGGCCGGCCGCCGCGCCGTGGAAGGGGCGGCGCGCCCATGACCGACACCGATCTGGAAGACATCCGTCGCGCGCGGGCCGAGGCGGATCTGCTTTATTCAAAAGATCAGATAGATGACGCCGTGCAGGCCATGGGCAGGCGCATCACCGACCGGCTGGGCGCAGATCTGCCACTGCTGCTGGTGACCATGACCGGCGGGCTGGTGCCGGCCGCCCTGCTCCTGCCCCATCTCGATTTTCCATTGCAGCTCGACTACATCCATCTCACGCGCTATGGCAACGCCCTGAGCGGTGGGGAGATCAGCTGGCTCAAGCGCCCACCCTCGCGTGTGGCCGGCCGCTCCGTGTTGATCATCGATGATCTGCTGGATCTCGGCTTGACCCTGCAGTCCGCAGTCGAGGAGTGTGAGCGGCTGGGCGCGCGGGAAGTCCTGACCGCGGTGCTGGTGCACAAGGAAGTCGCTGACAGGCCGGGCTTGAGGCAGACGGACTTCCATGCCATCAGCACTCCCGATCGCTATCTGTTCGGGTATGGCATGGACTACAAGAGCTGGTGGCGCAATGGCCCCGGTATCTATGCGGTGAGGGGCACATGAGCAGTATCGGGATCATTGGCGGCAGCGGGCTCGATCAACTCGCCGCGCTCACCGATGTACGCGCGCGACGCGTTACCACCGCCTGGGGCGAGCCTTCGGGGCCACTGCTCGAAGGGCGCCTGGACGGTACGCCTGTGATCTTTCTACCGCGCCATGGCGCCGCCCATCATCTGCCACCTCACCGCATCAATTACCGCGCCAACATCGCCGCGCTGCGCGACGCCGGTGTGAAGGAGATATTTGCCGTCGCCGCCGTCGGAGGCATCGGTCGCGAAGCGGCGCCCGGAGCCCTGGTGGTCCCGGATCAGATCATCGATTACACCTGGGGCCGCGAGCACACTTTCCATGATGGCCTCGATGGGCAGGTGGAGCATGTCGAATTCGGCGAACCCTTCTGCCCCACCTTGCGGAATTGCCTCATCGAGGCGGCGCGCGCGCTTGGGCAACCATTGGTGGCGCAAGGGTGTTACGGCGCGACCCAAGGGCCGCGACTGGAAACAGCAGCGGAAATTGCACGCATGGCGAGAGACGGGTGCACCCTGGTTGGCATGACCGGCATGCCGGAGGCAGCACTCGCGCGGGAAGCGGGGCTCGCCTACGCGAGCTGTTCGCTGGTCGTTAACTGGGCTGCCGGTCTCAGTGCCGAGCCCATCACCATGGAAGACATCCTGCGCGAGCTGCGCGAGGGCATGGGCCGGGTGTTGTGCGTGCTCAGCGCGGCGGTGCGCCTGCGGCAGGCTGCGGCAAAGGGTTGAGTGGCAGGACGCTGTCGGAGCTTGAAGGGCCGGCACCGGGCGGCATGTAAGCGGTGACCTGGAGGATCACACCAACCAGGGGATGATCCAGATAATGCAGATCGCCCTCCACAAGGGCGCGACTCTCGCCGAGCAGGATCGAGGCTTCCACGGTATGCGCGACGAAGCGGGAGGCCAGCCGGAAACCCGGACCCGCAGGTGCGAGATTCACCGCACCTTCGACAAAGGGTTTCGGCATCCCACCGGTGCCGGTGGCTTCGGCCGGTGACGAAAGATAGACCGGCCTGCCCTCACCCGCGCGTTGACGCCAGCCCGTATGAAAAAGCAGATCCACGCGGCCGGTTCGCGCCAGTGCCTGACGGGCCCCCGCGAGGCGCAATTCATGGGCCGGCAGCGTCTGCCAGGCTGTGGGGCCGCTTGTTGCCGCGGAATCTTCAGGCACAGGGGCGAGCCGCAGGGCCTGGGCGAAATCGGGCAGCGCCGGCGCGGGCGACCAGGCAGCGTTTTCCTCGACCGTGTAACGGAATGCGAGGACTTCCACCTGGTACCAGTCCGCAGCGCTCGCGTCCTGCACAGCCGCCACGGCTGCCAGTGCGAGCCACAAGCGGCGCAGGGTTTGAATCAGGCCGCTCATTGCAGCCGCTGCAGGAGATTGTCCAGCTCGGCGAAACGCGAGCCTGCATCCGGCATGTCGAACTTGAGGCGCAGCTTGTCCTGCCCCTCGAGGCGATAGCGATTCACAGTCTGGATGAGCTTGATCACCTTGGCGGGATCGACTTCTGGATTGCTGCGGAATTCCACCACACCGCCACTGCGACCAAAATCGATGCGCCGGATCCCCAGCCGATTGGCGGCGAGCTTGCAGGCTGCGACGCGGAACAGGTTGTGAACCGGCTCTGCACAGTCACCGAAACGATCGATGACCTCTTCCTTGAGATTCTCCAGTTCCTGTTCGTCCGGTGCGCTCGCGATGCGTTTGTACAGGATGAGCCGGGCGTGCACATCGGGCAGGTATTCCTCCGGCAGCAAAGCGGGAATGTGAAGCTCGACTTCGGTCGCACGTGACTCCTGATCCTCGAAATTCACCTGCCGCCCGGACTTGAGTGCCGACACCGCACGGTTGAGGAGGTCTGTGTAAAGACCGAAGCCGATTTCCTGGATCTGTCCGCTCTGATCTTCGCCAAGAATCTCGCCAGCTCCGCGTATTTCCATGTCATGCGTGGCAAGGGTGAAGCCGACGCCGAGATCCTCCATCGCTTCCATCGCTTCCAGGCGCTTCACTGCATCGGCCGAGATTGCCTTGCGTGGCGGGGAGATCAGGTAAGCATAGGCACGATGATGCGAGCGGCCCACGCGTCCGCGCAGCTGATAGAGCTGCGCGAGACCGAACCTGTCGGCACGATTTATGATGATGGTATTGGCGTTGGGCACATCGATGCCGGTCTCGATGATCGTGGTGCACACCAGCACATTGCAGCGGCGATGATAGAAATCGAGCATCACCTGCTCGAGATCCCGTTCGCGCAGCTGTCCATGGGCAAACTGTATTCGCGCTTCAGGAACCAGCGCCGCGAGCTCAGTCGCGAGCTTCTCGATGGTTTCCACCTCGTTGTGCACGAAGTACACCTGCCCGCCACGCGAGATTTCACGCAACACGGCTTCGCGGATGATTTCGTCGGACCATTCGTAGATGAAGGTCTTGATCGCGAGGCGCTTGGATGGCGGGGTCGCAATCACGGACAGCTCGCGCGTGCCGGCAAGGGCCATGTTGAGTGTGCGCGGAATGGGCGTTGCCGTGAGGGTGAGGATATCGACTTCGGTGCGCAGTGCCTTCAGCTGCTCCTTCTGGCGCACGCCAAAGCGGTGCTCCTCGTCGATGATCACAAGCCCCAGATTCTTGAACTTGATGTCACGCCCGAGCAGCTTGTGGGTACCAACCACGATATCCACCGTGCCATCGGCAAGACCCGCGCGCGCGGCACGTGAAGCCTGTGCCTCGCTGAAGCGCGACATCTGCTCGATGCGCACGGGCCAGTCGGCAAAGCGGTCCTTGAAGGTCTGGTAATGCTGCTGGGCGAGCAGCGTGGTCGGCACCAGCACCACCACCTGCCGCCCGTCACTGACAGCAATGAAGGCCGCACGCATCGCAACCTCGGTCTTGCCGAAGCCGACATCTCCACAGACCAGCCTGTCCATGGGTTGGCCGCGCTGCATGTCAGCAGTGACGGCCTCGATGGCGGCGAGCTGGTCAGGCGTCTCCTCGAACGGGAAGCCTTGTTCGAAGGCGAGATACGCGTCCCGGTCGACACTGAAACCATGGCCTTTGCGCGCGGCACGACGGGCATGAATCTCGAGCAGCTCCGCGGCCACGTCCCGGATGCGCTCCGCCGCCTTGCGCCGCGCCTTGTCCCATTGGCCGCTGCCCAGCTTGTGCAGTGGCGCGCGGTCGGGGTCGATGCCGGTATAGCGACTGATGAGGCCAAGCGACGAGACCGGGATGTAGAGCTTGTCGCCATCGGCGTATTCGAGCTTGATGTATTCATTGGCAGTGTCACCCGCCGTCAGCACTTCAAGTCCGAGGTAGCGGCCGATGCCGTGATATTCGTGCACCACGGGCGCACCGATGCGCAGCTCCGCGAGATTGCGCACCACCGCTTCGGAATCGACATTGCTGCGGCGACGCCGGCGCTTCTGGGCCGCGCGCTCGCCAAAAAGCTGGCTCTCGGTGACCACCGCGAGCGAGGGCTCCTCGATCTCCACGCCTTCGGCCAGCGGTGCCACCGCAAGACCCAGGGCACAATCGCCCGCGAGGAACTCCTGCCAGGAGGCAACGGGTTTGAGGGGCAACTGGTGACGGCTGAACAGCTCCGAGATGGTCTCGCGACGTCCATTGGATTCCGCAACGATCAGCACCCGTCCCGGATAGCGGGCGACATAATCGCTGACCGCCCCCAGAGGTTCACGCGCACGGGTATCGATGGGCAGGCGCATCGCGGGGCGCGTCGCAAAGCGCAAGCCCTGCGCGCGCTCCGCCCATTCCTCGCCACCAAGGGCGACGCGTGGGTAGGCGGCAAGACGCTCCTGCGTCTCCGGCCAGTTCAGGAACAGGCGCTTGGGTGGCAGCAGCGGGCGCTCGATGTCGTGGCGCAACTGCTCATGACGCTCCTCCACCGTATGCAGGAAACCCTCGGCACCCGCGCCCACATCCCCGTCGAGCAGGAACATCGCATCCGCCGGCAGGTAATCGAAGAGAGTGGAGACCTCATCGAAGAACAGCGGCAGGTAGTACTCGATGCCCGCAGGTGCGAGACCATTGCATACATCCTCGAAGATGGGACACGCGGAGGCGCGCCCTTCGAAGGACAACCTCCATTGTCGCTTGAACGTGGTGATGGCCTCTGGCGTGAGCGGGAACTCGCGCGCAGGCAGCAATTCGAGGCGGTCGATCTGTGTGGTCGATCGTTGGGTCTCCACATCGAAGAGGCGCAACGTTTCGATGTCGTCATCGAAGAGATCGATACGGAAGGGATGCGGTGCCCCCATCGGGAACACATCGATGATGGAGCCACGAATGGCGAAGTCGCCGTGATCCATCACTTGCGGCACATGCCGGTAACCGGCCTCGCTCAAACGGGTACGAAAGCCCTCGCGGTCGAGTCTGTCACCGGTCTTCAGCATGAAACTCTGCCCCTGCAACCATGCCCGGGGGGGCAGTCGATGCAGCAGCGATCCCACGGAAATGATGAGACACCCGGTGCGCTGTGCGGACAGGCGACTCAGCGTGGAGACGCGATCGGAGACGATGTCCTGGAAGGGGCTGAAGCGGTCGTAAGGCAGCGTCTCCCAGTCAGGCAAGTGCAGTACAGGGATTTCGGGCGCAAAAAAGGGCAGCTCCGCGTCGTACTGGACCGCCGTTGCGGAATCCGGACACACCAGCACCGTCATGCCCGCGTGCTGGCGGACGGCTTCGGCAATGGCGAGTGAACGTCCTGCGCCAAAGAGTCGGGTCCAGTAGCGTGTAGTCTCGCCCCGCGTCGGCAGTGGTGGCGCCAGTGGGCTGATACGAACCTGATCATCCATGTCCGCAGACTCCGGAGGCGGCGCGTCGCTCAAGCCTGGCGGATGGCGGGTGCAATCTCGTCGAGGATGGCAGAAAGCGCGGCGCGCGGATCCCGCGCTCGGGTGATGGGCCGCCCCACCACCAGGTAGTCTCCGCCGGCCCCAACTGCGCTCGCCGGGGTGGCGACCCGCTGCTGGTCGTCGAGGCTCACCTCTGCCGGACGAATGCCGGGGGTCACGGTCAGGAATCCGCCACCACACTCACGTTTCACGGCGGCGATCTCCTGCGGCGAGCAGACCACGCCGTCCAGACCGCAGTCACGTGCGAGGCGGGTCAGGCGCAATACCTGTTGCTCAGGACTGTCCTTGATCCCGATGGCCGCCAGCTCGGCAGCATCAAGGCTGGTCAGCACGGTCACGGCTATCAGCAGCGGCCTGTGCGCGCCGTCGGCGATGGCCTCACGCGCAGCACGCAGCATGGCCGGCCCCCCACTGGCATGCACGTTCACCATCCAGACGCCGAGCTCCGCCGCAGCCCGGCAGGCGGCAGCGACGGTATTGGGGATGTCGTGGTACTTCAAATCGAGGAACACCGGCGTGCCTCGGGCCACCAGAGTGCGCACGATGGCAGGCCCTTCACGGGTGAACAGCTCCTTGCCCACCTTCACTGCGTACGGGGCATCGCCGAGCGCCGTGATCAGAGCCAGTGCCTCATCAGCCGTTGAGTGATCGAGCGCCACGATGACGCGAGGAGAGTCGTTCATTCGCCTTCTATTCCGAGAATCGGTTTGATCTTGTTCCAGGACTTGCAGCTCGGGCATTGCCAGTAAAGTGACCGTCCCGAAAAGCCGCATTGTCCGCACTGATAGGTCGCCTTGGTGGCGATGAGGCGTTGCGCCGTTTCCCGGAGGATTTGCAGATCTTCATGGGATTCACCACGCCCACCCTGCAGCGCGTAGCCCACGAGGCGCTCGATGCCCTTGAGTGTCGGGCGGATTTTCAGCTCCTGCACCACATAGCGCTTGGCATCTTCGACGCCATCTTGCTCTTCCACCAGCGCAGCCATGGCAAGCATGGGAGAAGCGGCCGTGCGCTGCCCGGCAAGACGCTCGAGGTAATCCCGGAACTCCTGCATGCGACCCAGCTCGCGGTAGCAACGCTCCAGCGACGGCAGAGTCTCGCCAATCAGCTCCGGATCCTGGTGCTCGACGCGCTTGAGCGCCTGTATGGCGCGCTCGAACTCGCGCTGGCCAATCGCCAGTACCGCCAGCATCAGGCTTGCGCGCACGCAGCGCCGGTCGGCACTTAGCGCGCGTTCCAACAGATCGCGCGCCTCGGTGCGTTGCTGGGCATCGAGTGCAAGCTGGGCCTGTTCGCACAGGAACTGCGCACGTTCAGCGCTGAGGTTGTCTCCGTTGATGCTTTCCAGGCGCGCACTGAACTCCAGCGCCTTGGGCCAGTCCCGCTCCTGCTGATAGATGTCGAGCAGATGCCGCAGTGCCGCGCCCTGATACAAGCCGAGGTCCAGCAATTCGAGAAACAGGCTCTCGGCGCGATCGAGCAGGCCTGAGCGCATGTAATCCAGACCAAGCTCCAGCAGGGCTTGCCCACGTTGCGGCAAATCGAGGCTGGTGCGCGCAACGAGGTTCTGGTGGATGCGAATGGCGCGATCGACCTCACCGCGGCGGCGGAACAGATTGCCGAGTGCGAGGTGGGTTTCGATGGTGTCCGCTTCCACCTCAAGTACCCGCACGAAGACCTCGATGGCCTTGTCCGGGCGGTCATGGAGCAGGTAGTTGAGGCCCTTGAAGTAGTCGCTCGCAACCTGCTGCTTGTGCTCGCGCAGGGCGGTTGCCGTCGAAAGCGGTTCGCGGCGACCGAAATACCAGCCCGATAAGGCGGCAACCGGCAACAACAGGGCGGTCAGGAAGAAAAGCTGCTCAGCGTCCACCCGAAGCATCTCCCGGAGCGGTCTGGGAGGGGGATTGTGTGGTGACAGGAGTAACCAGCAAGCTCAAGCGTTTCTGCTCGCGCTGCAGGGCGCGATGCTTGAGCCAGAGACCCGGCAGGAGGACGAGGGCACCGAGCACGGCGCCTCCCATCAGGGCCGCTACCACCACCCATGACAGCGGCGCATCGAATTGCACCAGATAGAGATCGACATGCACGGTGTCGTGGTTGCGGCTGTGGAAGGCAAGTCCGAGCACCACGGCCACCAGCGCAACGAGCAGCCTTACCATATGCGACGCTCAGTGATGATCTGCCGCCATCCTGCCTGTCTGGCAGGGGGCAGGGTTTCAATCGTCATCATCCTCGTCCGCATCATTCGCGGATGCGGCACGACCACGCTCGATGGTGGCGTCATCGAGCGCGTTGACGCGCTCGCGCAATTCCTTGCCCGGCTTGAAGTGGGGCACGTATTTGGCAGGAAGGGAGACGGGATCCCCGCTCTTGGGATTGCGTCCCAGGCGGGGTGGTCGATAGTGCAGGGAAAAACTGCCGAAGCCGCGAATCTCGATACGTTTGCCGGACGCGAGGGTCTGTCCCATCTGCTCCAGCATGGTCTTCACCGCAAGTTCGACGTCGCGATAGCCAAGCTGAGTCTGCTTGCGCACAAGAATTTCAATCAACTCGGACTTGGTCATTCCCGTTCTCGCTTGATCGTCGCCATTGCGCGCCGGAACAGCAGGACCGCGCTCTCAGGCCGCGGTCCCGCCTGCCGCCGGTCGAGGCCCGGCCTTACCGGTTTTCGAGCTGCTCGCGCAGCAGGTCACCCAGCTTGGTGGAACCCGAGTTCTCGGTATCCGAGCCGTAATCCTGCAGGGCGGTTGCTTCGTCGTCGCTTTCCTTGGCCTTGATCGACAGGTTGATCACGCGGCGCTTGCGGTCGACGCCGACGATCATCGCCTCGATCTCCTCGCCTTCCTTCAATACCTTGCGGGCATCGTCGACCTGATCGCGGCTGATTTCGCTGGCGCGAATCACGCCCTCGATGCCGTCGCCCAGATTGATCGTGGCTGACTTGGCATCGATCGCCGTGATGATGCCTTTGACCACCGTGCCCTTGCCGCTGTCGGCGAGGTAGGAGGAGAAGGGATCCTGCGCCAGCTGCTTCACGCCCAGCGAGATGCGCTCACGCTCGGCATCGACTGCCAGTACCACGGTGTCGATCTCGTCGCCCTTCTTGAAGTTGCGCACCGCTTCCTCGCCCGGGATGTCCCAGGACAGATCGGAGAGATGCACCAGGCCGTCGATACCACCATCGAGCCCGATGAAGATGCCGAAGTCGGTAATGGACTTGATCACGCCGCTGACGCGATCGTTCTTGTTGTGGGTGGCCGCGAACTCTTCCCACGGATTCGAGCGGCACTGCTTCATGCCGAGGGAGATACGGCGACGCTCCTCGTCGATATCGAGGACCATGACTTCCACTTCCTGGCCGAGGTGCACCACCTTGGAGGGATGGACGTTCTTGTTGGTCCAGTCCATCTCGGACACGTGGACCAGGCCTTCCACACCTTCCTCGATTTCCACGAAGCAGCCGTAATCTGCGATGTTCGTGACCGTGCCGAAAAGACGGGCATGCTCGGGGTAGCGGCGGGAGATATCGACCCACGGATCGTCGCCGAGCTGCTTCAGGCCCAGTGAGACGCGGGTACGTTCACGATCGAACTTGAGAACCTTGACCGTGATTTCCTCACCGATGCTGACCACCTCGGAGGGGTGCTTGACGCGCTTCCACGCCATGTCGGTGATGTGCAGCAAGCCATCGATGCCGCCGAGGTCGATGAACGCACCGTAGTCGGTGAGATTCTTGACCAGACCCTTGCAGATAGCGCCTTCCTTGAGGCTTTCGAAAAGCGCTTCGCGCTCGGCGGAATTTTCGCTCTCCACCACGGCACGGCGGGACACGACCACGTTGTTGCGCTTGCGGTCGACCTTGACCACTTTGAATTCGAGAGGCTTGCCTTCGAGATAGCTGGTGTCGCGCACCGGACGCACGTCGACCAGGGAGCCGGGGAGAAACGCGCGGATGGTGGTGATGTCGACCGTGAAACCACCCTTGACCTTGTCGCTGATCACGCCGGTCACGGTCTGGCCCGCTTCGCAGGCCTTCTCGAGTTCGTCCCAGGCCTTGGCGCGCTTGGCTTTGTCGCGCGAGATGCGGGTTTCACCGTAGCCATCCTCGACTGCGTCGAGTGCCACGTCGACGACGTCGCCAACGGCAATTTCGAGCTCGCCCTTGGCATTGCGGAACTGATCGGCGGGAATCACGCCTTCGGACTTGAGGCCGGCGCTGACAATCACGAAATCCGCTCGAATCTCGACCACCGTGCCCTGCACGATGGTGCCGGGCTTCATCTTGGTCTGGGTGAGGCTCTGCTCGAAGAGGTCGGCAAAGCTTTCTGACATCATGGCTTCTGAAGTACTCACTGTGTTTTCTCGTTCTGGCGCGGACAGGGACGGCGGAGTACCGCGATGGCGGCATGGGCATGGCCGTCCCCACCCTTGTCAGGGTTGGGGGTTGAACAAACGGACATCCGGTCTTGCGCGGTCTCTGGGTCAGGCGAGGCCGCGTTCTCGCACCAGGTGCATCACGCGGTCTGTCACTTCGGCAATCCCGAGCAGGGTCGTATCAAGAATCTCTGCGTCTGGCGCGGGTACGAGTGGCGCTATGGCGCGGGTCGCATCACGTTCGTCGCGGGCGCGGATGTCCTCCAAGAGCGCCGTCAAACTAACATCATTTCCCTTGCCCTTCAACTGCTTATAACGCCTCTCCGCGCGGGTCTCGGCGCTGGCGGTCAGGAAGATCTTGAGCGGGGCATCGGCAAAGACCACCGTCCCCATGTCGCGCCCGTCGGCCACCAGCCCGGGCGCCCGGCGCATCGCGCGCTGGCGGGCGAGCAGGGCCTCCCGCACCGGGGGGCATGCCGCCACCCGCGAGGCCGCGTCCCCAATCTGCTCGGTACGCACGGCGCGGGTGACATCCTCGTGCTCCAGACGGATCTCGAGATCATCGGCCAGGGGCCGGAATTCCACCGGCAAAGCGGCCGCCAGCGGGACCAGCGCTACCGCATCGTCCAGGACGACGCCACGCTTCAAGGCGAGGAAACCGACCAGCCGGTAGAGCACCCCGCTGTCCAGGAAATGCCAACCCAGTTGCGCTGCAAGCCGCAGGCAGAGCGTGCCCTTGCCGGTGCCGCTCGGCCCGTCCACGGTGATGACCGGGGGTTGGGCCGCCATGCGCCTTCAGATTCGCAGGCCGGCCGTGCGGGCCAAGGTCACGAAGTCGGGGAAGGAAGTGGCGATCGCCGAGGCGCCGCGGAGGGTGATGTCCGCCTCCGCGCGCAGGCTGGCCATGGCAAAGGCCATGGCGATGCGATGGTCGCCATGAGCCTCGATGGCTCCGCCGCCCAAGCCCGGACGACCGTCGATGACCATACCATCTGGAAGGGTCTCGACAGTCACTCCGAGGGTGCGCAGGCCCCGCGCCATGGTTTTGATACGGTCACTCTCCTTGTGCCGCAGCTCTTCGGCGCCGGTGACCACGGTGCGGCCCCGGGCGCAGGCCGCAGCCACGAAAAGGGCGGGAAATTCATCGATGGCGAGCGGCACCAGCTCGGGGGGAATCTCGGCTCCGTGCAATTCGGCCGGGTGCACCGTGATGTCCGCCACCGGCTCGCCGCCGATTTCGCGCGGGTTGTCCAGGGTGAGCTGCGCGCCCATGAGGCGGAGGATATCGAGGACCCCGGTGCGCGTGGGATTGACCCCCACGGCCCGCACCGTCAGGCGCTCGCGGCCATGCAGGGCTGCACCGACCAGGAAAAAAGCGGCAGAAGAGATATCGGCCGGCACCACGATGCGGTTTGCATGCAGGGTCTGTCCGCCCTTGATGCAGACTTTCGCGCCAGACTGCCGGACTTCCACCCCAAAGCCGCGCAGCATGCGCTCGCTGTGGTCACGGGTGACGGCGGGTTCGGTGACGCAGGTCTCCCCCTCGGCAAACAATCCGGCCAGCAGGAGGGCGGACTTCACCTGTGCGCTCGCGACCGGCAGCACGTAGTCGACCCCGTGCAAGGCCCGGGCCCCGTGGATGCGAAGCGGCGGCGTGCCCTGCTCTGCCGTGTCGATGCGTGCGCCCATGAGGGCAAGCGGCTCGGTGACGCGGCGCATGGGCCGTCTGCGCAGGGAATCATCACCACTGAGGACGGCGGGCAGGCCCGCACCCGCCACGATGCCGCACAGGAGGCGCATGGATGTGCCGGAATTTCCGCAGTCCAGCACTTCTGCCGGTGCACGCAAGCCCTTGAGGCCAACGCCATGCACGCGCAGCAGGCGTCCGTCTTCCAGTTCCTCGATCCTTACGCCCATGGCGCGAAAGGCGCCCATGGTGGCGCGGACATCCTCACCCATGAGGCAGTCCCGCACCTCGGTGACCCCCTCGGCCAGGGCGCCCAGCATCACCGAGCGATGCGAAATGGATTTGTCACCCGGGACGGTGAGGCTGCCTTGCAGGCGCCCGCCCGGCCGCGCAATGAGGATGTCGTCACTCACGGTCGGCCAATCCTCTTGAGGTAGGCATCGCGCACCTGCTTGGCGTGCGTGAACAGAGCCTCCATGGCGGGGCCATCACCGCGGGCGATGGCCAATCTCAAGTCATGGAACGTCGTTTCGAAACGCGCACACAAGCCCTCCAGCGCCTCACGGTTCTCGAGGGCGATGTCGCGCCACATCTCGGGATTGCTGGAGGCGATGCGGGTGAAGTCGCGAAAACCGCCGGCCGCATAATCGAGGATGGCCCCCTCGCCATCGCCGAGGCCCGCCAGGCAATCGACGAGCGCATAGGCCAGCATGTGCGGCAGATGACTGGTGGCAGCGAGGATCTCGTCGTGATGCAGGGGACTCATATCGACCACCTCGGCGCCCGTCGCGGCCCACATGTCCCGCACTGCTGTCAGCGCCGCCGGCGCGGTTTCCTCGACGGGAGTGAGGATGATGCGATGCCGTTCGTAGAGATCCGGATTGGAGGCTTCGACCCCGCTGCGCTCGCCGCCGGCGATGGGATGTCCGGGCACGAAGTGGGGAAAGTGCTTGTCGAGTGCTTCGCGCGCAGCAGCCACCACGCCGGCCTTGGTGCTACCGACATCGGTCACGATGGAAGCGGGATGCAGCACCGGAGCGATGCGTTCGAGAATGCCGCGGGTCGCGCCCAGGGTGACCGCAACCACCACCATGTCCGCACCGGCCGCAGCCTCTGCCGCGTCGTGGGTGTAGTGATCGAGCACTCCCATTGCCACGCCCTGTTGCAGATTGCGCGCGTCGCGGCCGCAGCCCACCACCTCGCGTACCAGTCCGCGCTGGCGCAGGGCCGCGGCGAGGGAGCCGCCGATGAGGCCGACGCCGATGATCGCCAGACGCTGGATCATGAAATCAGAGCACTGCCCGCGGATAGGAACCGAGGATGCGGCACGTGGAGGTGTGGCGGGTGACCTCGGCCAGCGCCGCGGCAACAGGGGCATCCTGCTGATGACCGGCGATGTCCACGAAGAACACATACTCCCAGGTACCCTGACGCAAGGGTCGCGACTGGATACGACTCATGCTGATGCCTGCTTGGGAGAAGGCCTGCAGCACTTCGCACAAGGCGCCAGCGCGGTTGGGCGTGCCGAACACCAGTGAGGTGATGTCGTCGCCGGTCGGTCCCACCGGATCGCGCCCCAACACCAGGAAGCGGGTGGTGTTGTCGGCCTGATCCTCGATGTTGGAGGCCAGCGTGGGCAGGTCATAGAGGGCCGCGGCGATGGTCCCGGCGATTGCCGCGGCGTCGGGCTCGTCCACCACGCGCCGCGCGGCTTCCGCATTGCTGCTGGTGGCGATGCGTTCCGCACCCGGGCAATGCGCGTCCAGCCAGCGACGGCACTGGGCGAGCGCCTGGCTGTGCGCGTAGACACGCCGCACGGACTGCGCATCGGGCGCACGCGAAAGGAACTGGTGATGCACCGGCAGGATCACTTCGCCGCACAGGGTCAGCGCCGAGGCACGAATCGCATCGTGTGACTGGTTGACCGGACCCTCGAGCGAATTCTCTATGGGCAGGACGCCGAAATGGGCGCTGCCCGCCTCGACTTCACGCACGATGTCATCGAGGCTGGCCACAGGCAGGAAGTGCGCGGCGCCGCCGAAGTGTTTCTCGGCAGCCGCATGGGTGTAAGTGCCGGCCGGTCCGAGATAGGCCACGCGCAGCGGCTCCTCCAGAGCCAGGCAGGCCGACATGATCTCGCGCACGATGCGCACCGCGTGCGCCGCCGGCAGCGGGCCGGGATTGTCGTCGCGCGCGCGGCGCAAGACCTCAGCCTCGCGTTCCGCCCGGTAGAGCATGGTGGCAGCGCCACCCTGGCGCTTGATGCGCCCGATTTCGATGGCCTGACTGGCGCGCTCATTGATGAGGCGCAGGATTTCCCGGTCGATGGCGTCGATCTTGGCCCGCGCGGCCTTGAGCGCGTCTTCCTCCCGCATCACTGCCCGGCCTCGTCCCCGCCTTCATCCTCACCGTCGTCCATGTCCTCTGCTCCGTCCTCGGGTCCACCAGCGGTATCCGCAATCGGCTCCATGCCGATGAGCTTCTCACCCTCTCCGAGCGAGATGAGGCGTACCCCCTGCGTGTTGCGTCCCACCAGGGAAACGCCTTCCACCGGCGTGCGGACCAGGGTTCCGCGATCACTCACGAGCATGATTTCCGCTTCGGGTGTGACCGCTGCCGCACCAACCACCGCGCCATTGCGAGCCGAGGTCTGGATCGCGATGACCCCTTGGCCGCCGCGCCCATGCACCGGGAATTCGTCCACCCGTGTCTGCTTGCCGTAACCATTTTCGGTGGCAAAGAGGATGGTGCGCTCGGGATCGATGGGAATCAGCGCAATCACACGCTGTTCCTTGCCCAGACGGATACCGCGCACGCCATGTGCAGTGCGGCCCATGGGCCGGACTTCCTGTTCCTTGAAGCGCACGGCCTTGCCGTCCGAACTGACGAGCATGACGTCGCTGGTGCCATCGGTCAGCACCACGCCGACGAGGCTGTCATCCACATCCAGATCGACCGCGATGATGCCGCTGGAGCGCACATTCGCGAATTCCTGCAGCGGGGTCTTCTTCACCGTGCCATGACGGGTTGCCATGAAGATGTACCGATCGGGCGTGAATTCCTTCACCGGCAGCATCGCGGTGATGCGTTCCTCTTCCGCCAGCGGAAGCAGGTTCACCAGCGGCTTGCCGCGGGCAGTCCGCCCGGCTTGGGGCAACTCATAGACCTTGAGCCGATAAACCTTGCCGTGGGTGGAAAACGACAGCAGGGTGTCGTGGGTATTGGCGACGAAGAGCTTGTCGACGAAATCCTCGTCCTTGACCACGGTGGCCGCCTTGCCCTTGCCGCCGCGGCGCTGGGAGCGGTAGGTCGCGATGGGTTGCGACTTGGCATAGCCTTTGTGCGACAGGGTGACGACCACATCTTCCGGCGTGATCAGATCTTCCAGCGAGAGATCTTCCTGGGTGATCTCGATGCGTGTGCGCCGTTCGTCGCCGAAGGTATCGCGGATGTCCACCAGTTCATCATGGATGACCTGCAGCAGACGCTCCGGGCGGCCGAGGATGTCCAGCAGGTCGTCGATGCGAACCAGGATTTCGCGGTACTCATCGATGATCTTGTCCTGTTCCAGCGCGGTCAGGCGCTGCAGGCGCATCTCGAGGATTTCCTTGGCCTGGCGCTCCGAGAGATGGTAGCCATCTTCACGCAAGCCGCAGTGCGCAGGCAGGTCCTCGGGGCGCGAGGCCGTGGAGCCCGCCCGGCCCAGCATCGTCTCCACCACCCCCGGTGTCCAGGCTCGGCTGGTAAGCGCGGTGCGCGCCTCGTTCGGGCCTGGAGCCGCCTTGATGAGGGCAATGACCTCATCGATGTTCGCGAGCGCTACGGCCAGACCTTCGAGGATGTGGGCGCGGTCCCGCGCCTTGCGCAGTTCGAAAATCGTGCGCCGGGTAACGACTTCGCGCCGGTGGCGCAGGAAGCATTCCAGGAGGGATTTGAGATCCAGCGTGCGCGGCTGCCCATCCACCAGAGCGACGGTGTTGATGCCGAAGACCGTCTGCATCTGGGTCTGGGAATAGAGATTGTTGAGCAGGACTTCAGGCACCTCCCCACGCTTGATCTCGATGACCACGCGCATGCCGTGCTTGTCCGACTCGTCCCGCAGTTCGCGGATGCCGGTGAGTTTCTTTTCCTTGACCAGCTCCGCAATCTTCTCCATCAGGCGCGCCTTGTTCACCTGATAGGGCAGCTCCGTCACCACGATGCGCGGCGAATCGCCCTCCACGTCCTCGATCTCGGCCTTGGCCCGCACGTAGATGCGGCCACGACCGGTCCGATAGGCCTCACGGATGCCGGCCGCACCATTGATGATGCCCGCGGTGGGGAAATCCGGACCGGGTACATGCTGCATGAGCTCGTCCACGGTCAGCAGCGGTGTCTCGATGAGCGCCAGACAGGCGTTGATGATTTCCCGCAGGTTGTGCGGCGGGATGTTCGTCGCCATGCCGACTGCGATACCGCTGGAGCCATTGACCAACAGGTTCGGGATGCGTGCCGGCAATACCGTCGGTTCCCGCTCCTTGCCGTCATAGTTCGGTACGAAATCGACGGTCTCGCGGTCGATATCCTCCAGCATCTGCGCCGCGATGCGGTCGAGGCGGCACTCCGTGTAGCGCATGGCCGCCGGCGCATCGCCATCGACCGAGCCGAAATTGCCCTGCCCGTCGATGAGGGTGTAGCGCAGGGAGAAATCCTGCGCCATGCGCACCAGGGTGTCGTAGATCGCGTTGTCCCCATGCGGATGGTACTTGCCCATCACCTCACCCACGATGCGGGCACATTTGACGTAGGGACGATTCCAGACGTTGTTCGATTCATGCATCGCGAACAGCACGCGGCGATGCACGGGTTTGAGGCCATCGCGCACGTCCGGCAGCGCGCGGCCGACGATAACGCTCATGGCGTACTCCATGTAGGAGTGCCGCATCTCGTCTTCGATGTTGACCGGAATTAGCTGGCGTGCGAAATCGACCATCTGGCTGCCGTGGGATTGATTCGGAGGACGAGAGGTAAGTTCTTGGAATGAAAGGGATCAAGTGTCCTCGAAGGACACGGGATTGTAGCACGGAGGGATCGGGGGAGGCACCCCGCCTGAGGACCGTCGGCGCTCAGGCCATGAGGGCGGCCATTCCCGCGGCATCCGGCCGTTCCAGGACCCCGCGCTCGGTCACCAGCACGTCCACCAGATCCGCCGGTGTGACATCGAACACCGGATTCAACGCCTCCACCCCGGGCGCCGCAAAGCGGGTGCCGGCCACTTCGAGCACCTCGGAGGGCGTCCGTTCCTCGATATGGATGGCCTCTCCGCTGGGAGTGGACAGATCCACCGTGGAGGCCGGGGCCACCACCATGAGCCGCGCCCCGTGGTAGCGGGCTGCCACGGCCAGAGCGTAGGTGCCGATCTTGTTGGCGACATCGCCATTGGCAGCCACCCGGTCGGCGCCCACGATGACCCACGCAACACCCCGCGTGCGCATGACGTGCGCCGCGCTGCCGTCAGTAATGAGTCGCACCGGGATGCCGTCGCGCTGCAGCTCCCACGCGGTGAGGCGCGCGCCCTGCAACCAGGGCCGGGTTTCCGTGGCAAACACTTCGGCCAGACGACCCTCGCGCCAGGCACTGCGGATCACTCCCAACGCAGTGCCATAGCCGGCAGTGGCCAATGCCCCCGCATTGCAATGGGTCATGACGCGCGCCCCGGGCGAGAGCAGGGCCGCACCCAGATCCCCCATTCGATGGTTGGCGGCCAGATCCTCATCAAAAATCCGCTCTGCCTCCTCGGTGAGCGCAGCCACAAGCTCTGCCCCGGCGCTCGCCAGGCAGGTTGCCATCCTGTCCACGGCCCAGGCCAGATTGACGGCCGTGGGGCGCGCTTCACGGAGCGCGCGCAAAGCTGCTTGCAGATAATCCGCGCGCCGCCCCTCCGACACCTTGCCCGCCGCGCGTGCTGCCAGCACCACCCCGAATGCCCCGGCAATGCCGATGGCCGGCGCGCCCCTGACCACCATGGTCGAGATCGCCGCCACCACCTCGGCGTGGTCCGTGCAGCGCAAGTAGGTTTCTTCATGCGGCAGCTGGCGCTGGTCGAGCAGCACCAAGGCTTCGCCATCCCAGCGGACGGGTGCGAGGCTTGAATCGGTCATGGGTGGCGGTACCGGTTGGGCAGGAGTCGCTATGTTAACGTGTGGGCCCCTGTTTCGAGGACTGACCCGCGTGCAACACGCCGACCAGATCATTCACGCCCGCTGGGTCATCACCGTCGAGCCTGCCGTGGGCACACTGGTGGATCACAGTGTCGCCATCGAGCATGGCCGTATCGTTGCCATCCTGCCCACTGCCGGTTGGCAGCAGCGGGTCCGGGCGGACAGGGAAGTGGATTGTCGTCGCCACGCCCTGCTGCCCGGCTTCGTGAACACCCACACCCACGCGGCCATGAGCCTGTTCCGGGGCATGGCCGACGATCTGCCCCTGATGCGCTGGCTGCAGGAACACATCTGGCCGGCCGAAGCCCGCTGGCTGGCGCCCGATTTCGTGCGTGACGGCACGCGCCTCGCCGCCTGGGAGATGCTGCGCGGGGGGACAACCTGCTGCAACGACATGTACATGTTCCCCGACGAAGCCGCGGCCGCCGCCAGCGAGCTCGGCATCCGTGCCATGGTGGGGATGATTGTCATCGGCTTTCCCACGGCGTGGGCACAGGACACCCGGGAGTATCTGCGCAAGGGGCAGGAGGTCCACGACCGTTATCGCGACCATCCCTTCATCCACACCGCCTTTGCACCGCACGCGCCGTATACCGTGGACGATGCCGCGCTCCGCGAGATCGTGGTCCTCGCCGAGGAGCTCGATGTCCCCATCCACATGCACGTGCATGAGACCGCGCAGGAAGTGGCGGAGGCGCTGGCGCGCGACGGCCAGCGACCGCTTGCTCGGCTGGCTGCGCTGGGTCTGCTCTCGCCCCGCCTGCTCGCCGTGCACATGACGCAGTTGCTGCCGGCGGAAATCGAGGCGCTCTCGCATGCCGGGGTCTCCATCGCCCATTGCCCGGAATCAAACCTGAAGCTCGCCAGTGGTATTGCGCCGATTGCCGCTCTCATGGCGGCGGGTGTGAATTGCGCCCTCGGCACGGACGGCTGTGCCAGCAACAACGATCTCGACATGCTGGCGGAGATGCGCACCGCCGCCTTGCTGGCCAAGGGCATCACCGGCGATGCCGAGGCGCTGCCTGCGGCCGCCGCGCTGCAGATGGCAACCCTGAACGGTGCGCGCGCACTCGGTCTGGATCACGAAATTGGTTCCATCAAACAGGGGAAGCAGGCGGATCTCATCGCGATCGATTTTGACGATCCGCGTCTGTGGCCGGTCTACGATCCGGTGGCGCAAATCGTCTATGCGGCCCAGCGCGACAATGTGAGCGAAGTCTGGGTGGCCGGGCGCCAGGTGGTGAGTGGTGGCGAGGTGATGCTTGTGGACCGGAGGGAACTGCTCGCGAATGCTATGCGCTGGGGAGATCGGATCCGCGGAAGCGGTCCCACTGGTTGACGATAACGCAGAACAGATCCGCGGTCTTTTCCGCGTCGTAGATCGCTGAGTGGGCGGCTTCTTCCGACCACTCGATCTGGGCGGCCGCGACCGCGCGAGAGAGCACCGTCTGACCGAAGGCGACACCCGCCAGGCTCGCGGTATCGAAGGTGCTGAAGGCATGGAAGGGATTGCGCTTGACCTTGGCGCGCTCCACGGCAGCCTTGAGGAAAGAGAGATCGAATGCGGGGTTGTGCCCGACCAGGATGGCGCGGGTGCAGCCGTGCAGGTTCACCGCATCCCGTACGCGGCCGAAGATGTCGTTAAGCGCTTCCTTTTCATCAACGGCAAGACGAAACGGATGCCAAGGATCGATCTTGTTGAACTTCAACGCCGATTCCTCGAGTCGGGCGCCCGCGAACGGCTTCACGTGGCGGGCGACTGTCTCCGACCTGTGCCAGCCTCTGGTTTCATCCCAGGACACCAGCACCGCAGCGATTTCGAGCATGGCATCGGTGTTGGCATTGAATCCGCCGGTCTCGATATCCACGACCACGGGCAGGAAACCGCGAAAACGCTGGGCGACGGCAGACTTGATCACTGGGCGGAACCACTGGATTCGGGCGAGCCCGATTGTAGTGGCTTTTTGCGTTGCAACCCATCTCGCGCATTCGTATTCTTCGCGCCATGAATCAAGCCCCCCCGCTCGCGCTGGACGCACTCACCGCCGTATCCCCGCTGGATGGGCGATATGCCCGACACACTGCCGAGCTTCGCCGCAGCGTGAGCGAATTCGGGCTCATCCGTCTGCGGACACTGGTGGAAGTGCGCTGGCTGCAGTGGCTGGCTGCAACTCCGGAGATTCATGAACTGGCCCCATTCGAGGCGGCCGAGCAGCAGTGCCTGGAGGGACTGGTCACAGGCTTCACGCCCGAGCACGCAGCGCGCGTGAAATCCATCGAGCAGACCACCAATCACGATGTGAAAGCGGTGGAGTATTTTCTGCGCGAGCAGTGCATCGCGCAGGGCTCGCTGGTGCGGGCCGTGCCCTTCCTGCACTTCGCCTGCACCTCCGAGGACATCAACAATCTCTCATATGCCTTGATGCTGCGCGAAGCGCGTGAGGAAGTCATGCTGCCCCGACTGCGCAGCCTGTGCGATACGCTGCGCGGCATGGCCCACGAACATGCGGACGCTGCAATGCTCGCCCGCACCCACGGCCAGTCCGCAACGCCGACGACCATGGGCAAGGAGCTCGCGAACGTGGTGTACCGCCTCGAGCGCCAGGTGGCACAACTGGAGGCGCTGCCGCTGCTCGGCAAGCTCAATGGCGCGGTTGGCAATTACAACGCGCACCTCTCGGCCTACCCGGGTGTGGACTGGCCACGCCTCGCCGAGGCGTTCGTCGGCTCGCTCGGCCTCACCTGGAATCCCTACACGACCCAGATCGAGCCGCATGACTTCCTCGCGGAATTCAGCGCCGTGTGCCAACGCGTCAACACCATTCTCATCGACCTCTGCCGCGATCTCTGGGCCTATATCTCGATTGGTTACTTCCGCCAGCAGCGGGTTGCCAACGAGGTGGGGTCCTCCACCATGCCGCACAAGGTCAACCCCATCGACTTCGAGAATGCCGAGGGCAACAGCGGCATGGCGAATGCGATGTTCGAGCACTTCGCAAACAAACTGCCGATCTCGCGCTGGCAGCGCGACCTCACGGATTCGACCGTGCTGCGCAATCTCGGGGCGGCGTTGGGTTACATGGTGATAGCGCTGGAGTCCTGTCGTCGCGGCCTTGGCAAGCTGGCGTTGGATCGCGCCGCGCTCGCGGCTGATCTGGACGACGCCTGGGAGGTCCTCGCAGAGCCGGTGCAGACCGTGATGCGGCGCCATGGCATTGCGGACTCCTATGAGGTGCTGAAGGGCCTCACGCGCGGCCAGCGCATCGACCGCGAGGGCCTTCACGCCTTCATAGATACCCTGCAAATCCCCGCCCCGGAGAGGGAACGCCTCAAGGCCCTCACTCCCGCGACCTACACTGGTGTGGCTGGCGCGCTCGCGCGCGCTGTCTGAACATGATGGAGCAAGGTGCCGGGGGCCCGGATACTGCCCTCAGCCTTGCCGATGCGGAGGCTGTGCGGGAGACAAGCCTCGCACTCGTGCGCCGTGCCCGGCGCAGCGTCGACATTTTCTCGCGTCATCTTGACCCCATGATCTACGACACTGCCGAATTCGTCGAAGGCTTGCGGGCACTCATCGTCGGCAGCCGGCGCGCCCGGGTGCGCGTTCTGCTGCGTGAGGTGGCCCCCGTGGTCGCGCAGGGACATCGACTGATCGAGCTCGCCCAGCGCCTCTCGAGCTACATAGAGATTCGCGTGCCCGCCCTCGAGCATCAGGACACTGCCGATGCCTGGCTGGTGGTGGATGGTTGTCATTATCTTCACCGTCGCTCCGGTGAACGCCATGAAGCAACAGCGGCCTTCGATGATGCGCGGCGTGCCCGGCAGCTCACCCTCCGCTTCGAGGAAATCTGGGCCCGCGCCCAACCCGATCTGAATTTCAAGCGCCTGCATCTGTGACACGATCGCCCCGGCGGCACCGGAACTGGTGGCGGTAAGCAGGGGCCGGGGTGACAATAGGCGCTCCCGCGCCACCTCCATCATTCCCAAGATCCAGCATGTCTGCAGACGCCACGCCCCACGCCCGGATTTTTGCCGGGGACGCCGCTCTCTCCACTTTCCGGATCGAACGCCTGCTCGCACGGCTGCGCGAGCACTGCCCCGGTGTCACCCGGGCGCGGGCGACCTGGCTTCATGTTGTGTGGAGCAATGGTCCACTGGAGGGCGTCACGCTGACACGCTTGATGGCGCTGATCGGCGCCACCAATGCCAGCTTCAGCCCTCCACCACGGGCACGCTACGTGGCACCCCGTGTGGGAACACTGTCCCCGTGGGCCAGCAAGGCCACCGATATCGCACACAACTGCGGCCTCACCGGGATTTTGCGCATGGAGCGCGCCGTGCTGTGGGAGCTCGACGGCGTCGGCGAGGCGGACTGGCAGGAAATCGCTCCGCTGCTGCACGATCGCATGACCGAGAGCGCGCATGCGGACACGGACGGTCTTTGTTTCTTCGGTTCCTTGCAGCCGGGTGCACTCGGCAGGGTGCCCTTTCGCGCTGAGGGCCGGGCGGCAATCGAGGCCCTGGATGCACGCCTCGGCCTTGCGCTTGCGCCGGATGAAATCGACTATCTCGCGGAGTGCTATCGCACGCTCGAGCGCGATCCCACCGATGCCGAACTCATGATGTTCGCGCAGGCGAACTCCGAGCATTGTCGCCACAAGATCTTCAATGCGGATTGGCAGATCGACGGCGTCACGCGCAGTCCCAGCCTGTTCGGCATGATTCGCGCCACCCACGCCGCGCATCCCAACCAGGTCTTGTCCGCCTATCGCGACAACGCCGCCGTGACACGCGGGCATTCGGGCGAACGCTGGCAGGCGGATCCCGCCACGCGCCGCTTCGAGGCCAGGCACGAAGCACTGCAACTGCTCATGAAGGTGGAGACCCACAACCATCCCACGGGCATTTCCCCCTATCCGGGTGCAGCCACCGGGGCCGGCGGCGAAATCCGCGACGAGGGCGCCACCGGACGCGGTGGTCGGCCCAAGGCGGGTTTCAGTGGCTTCACGGTCTCCCATCTGCGCATTCCCGGTTTCACCCAGGCCTGGGAGGCTCCACGTCCCGTCAATCCGCGTCTCGCAAGCCCGCTGCAGATCATGCTGGAGGGGCCGATTGGTGCGGCCGCGTTCAACAATGAATTCGGGCGGCCGGCACTCGGCGGGTACTTCCGCACCTTCGAGCAATCCACGCTGGATGGCAGGCGGCGCGCCTATGACAAACCGATCATGCTGGCAGGCGGCATCGGCAATGTGCGCCCCGGCCATGTGGAGAAGCAGCGACTGCCCGCCGGTGCCTGTGTGCTGGTGCTGGGCGGCCCGGCGATGCTGATTGGTCTCGGTGGCGGTGCGGCGTCCTCGCAACGCGGCGGCAGTAGCCAGGGCGATCTCGACTTTGCGTCGGTCCAACGTGATAACGCCGAGATGGAACGCAGGGTGCAGGAGGTCATCGATGCCTGCTGCGCACTCGGTGAGCACAATCCCATCGTGTCCATCCATGACGTGGGTGCCGGTGGGCTTTCGAATGCGGTGCCCGAACTGCTGCATGACAGTGGACGGGGTGGCCGACTGGATCTCCGCGCAATTCCGAGCGCGGATGCCGGCATGTCGCCGCTGGAAATCTGGTGCAACGAAGCCCAGGAGCGTTATGTACTGGGTGTGGCGCCGTCCGACCTGGAGACGCTGCTCGCCATCTGTCAGCGCGAGCGCTGTCCCGTGGCCGTGCTGGGCGTGGCGACCGAAGAACCCCATCTGCTGGTGGAAGACACCCGCGCCGGTGAAGCGGTGATCGATCTGCCGATGGACGTTCTGTTCGGCAAACCACCGAAAATGTTCCGCGCCGTCGAAAGCGCCCACTTCCCGGTGCAGCCCCTGCCCGAACGATGGCCGGGTCTGTCCACGCTCATTGCGCGCGTACTGCGTTTTCCCGCCGTGGCGGACAAGCGATTCCTGATCACGATTGGGGATCGCACCGTGGGTGGACTGTCAGTGCGCGACCCCATGGTGGGCCCTTGGCAGGTGCCGGTCGCGGATTGCGCCGTGACCTCCCTCGACTACACCGGCGTGGCAGGCGAAGCCTTTGCCCTTGGCGAGCGCACGCCACTGGCACTGCTGGACGGTGCAGCCTCTGCGCGCATGGCCATCGGCGAGGCGCTGACCAATCTTCTCTCCGCCCGCATCCACCATCTGTCCGAAGTGGTGCTGTCTGCCAACTGGATGGCGGCGGCGGGCCAGCCCGGCGAAGACGCCACGCTCTACCAGGCGGTGGCCGCCACCAGTGCACTGTGCCAGGCACTCGGCATCTGCATCCCGGTCGGCAAGGACTCCATGTCCATGCGCAGCAACTGGCAGACGGACGGTGTGGAACATGCGAGCACCTCGCCAGTCAGCCTGATTGTCTCGGCCTTCGCGCCGGTGGCGGATGTACGCGCAACCCTGACACCCATGCTCGCAGCTGACGCTGACACCCTGCTGTTGCTGGTCGATCTTGCACGCGGCAGGCAGCGCCTGGGCGGTTCCATCTGCGCCCAGGTTTGCGACAGGCTGGGCCATGAGGCCCCGGATCTCGAACATCCCGAGGATCTCGCCGCCACGTTCACCGCAGTGCAGTTGCTGAACGACAGCGGCCGTCTCCTCGCCGCCCACGACCGCGCTGATGGCGGCCTGCTGGTCACGCTCATGGAGATGGCCTTCGCAGGCCGTTGCGGCTTTGCGGTCGATATCGGGACGCTGGGCACGGATGCGGTGCGGGCACTCTTCAACGAAGAGCTGGGCGTGGTGTTGCAGATCCGGTCGGAAGATCTCGCAACGGTGCGTGCCGTGTTCTCGGAGCAGGGCGTGCCGGATGCCCACCTTCATGTGCTGGGCTCCGTGGTGCCGGGCACCTTGCTGTCGATCACGCAGGGTGATGAATCGCTGTATCAGGACGACCTCTTCGTGCCGCTGGAGGAGTGGACCGCCACCACCCACCACCTGCAGCGCCTGCGTGACCATCCGGAGTGTGCCGACGAGGAGCTGGCGACCGTGCTCGATCGCCACGATCCCGGCCTGCGGCTCGAAGTGCCCTCGACGCTCGCGCTCACGATTCCGCCAGCCCTGGGATTGACCCGGCCCCGCGTTGCGATCCTGCGCGAGCAGGGCGTGAACGGGCAGCGCGAAATGGCGGCGGCCTTCGACCGCGCAGGTTTCGATGCTTTCGATGTGCACATGTCGGATCTGATGGCCGGGGACATCTCGCTTGCCGACTTCCAGGGCGTGGTTGCATGCGGTGGTTTCTCTTATGGCGACGTGCTGGGCGCCGGCGGCGGTTGGGCACGATCGATTCTCTTCAACGCGCATACCGAGGCGGACTTTCGCGCGTTCTTCGAGCGGCCGGATACCTTCAGCCTCGGTGTCTGCAACGGTTGCCAGATGTTGTCGCAGCTGAAGAGCCTGATCCCCGGCGCCGGTCATTGGCCTCGTTTCCTGCGCAACCGGTCCGAACAATACGAAGCGCGTCTGGTGATGGCGGAGGTGCTCCCCTCGCCTTCGGTGTTGCTCGCTGATATGGCAGGCCTGCAGGCTCCTCTGGTGGTTTCGCATGGTGAGGGGCGCGCCGTCTTCGAGACGGAACCTGCGGGCGTGTGTGCACGTTTCGTGGACAACAGGGGACGGGAAGCGCGCCACTACCCTCACAACCCCAACGGATCGGCAGGCGGTATCACCGGAGTCACTTCCAGCGACGGGCGCGCCACCATCCTCATGCCGCACCCCGAGCGAGTGTTCCTGACCAAGCAGTTCTCATGGCTGTCGCCCACCTGGCGGTCGATGGAATCACCCTGGTTTGCCTTGTTCGCGAACGCGCGGCGCTTCGTGGGCTGAGCGCCGGGTGCATGGGGTACCCCTACTGAGCCGGCAGCTTTCGCCTTGCGCATGACCAGCGGCCTCATGCTGGCCCGTGCGGGCCTTGCCGCAACCGGCCTCGGCCTGCTTCTTTTCAGCCTGCGCGAAGAGCTCGTCCAGTTCCCACGCGTCCAGGCACTGACCGTAATGGGCTCCGTGCTGCTGAGCCTTGCCGCTTTCTGCTGCTACGCTGGCCGCTTCCGCGCGGTGATGCGCCTAATCTCACTCGAGCTCACACCGCTGCATGCCTTGCGCCTGACTGCGAGCGCCAGTTTCTACCAGGCCTTCGTACCACTTTCGGTGGGAGGTGATCTCACACGCTTCGCGCTGTGCAGTGCTGCCGCACCGGGGATGTCCCGCCGCCGCATCGCCGGCGGCATCGTGCTGGATCATCTGCTGGGCTCGGTGGCCTTGGCCGCCCTGGCGGCTCCGTGGCTGCTGCGCCGGGTGGCCGGCGATGGAGTGTGGTTGGGAGCGGTCATTCTCGGCGCGGCACTGCTGCCAGTTCTGGCAGTGAGCGCGTCACGCGGCCTGCGCCGGCGCACGGCTGGAATCCTGCGACCACTGCGCGCACACCTACCTGGGACACTCGCCGCGCTCGCCTTCTCGCTGGGCATGCAGACGCTGCTGGCCGTGGCAGTGTGGAACCTCGCACGCATGTGGCAGATCGAGATCGCTTTCATCGATCTCCTGGGCGTGGTTGCGGTTGGTGGCCTGCTGCAGGTGGTTCCGCTGAATATCGGGGGCCTGCATCTCGGAGATTTGGCGGGGGGCGCGCTTTACATGCTCCACGGCCTCAGCCTGTCGCAAGCAGCCCTGCTGGCAACGTCGCTCTACTGCTTGCGGGTGATGGTGGCCACCTTGGGCGGGGTATGGGATCTGGCACAGGCTCGGAGCCCGGCCCGGGGCGGATCCCTCAGTCCCTGAAGATCGTGGGTGCGGGGCGCGCGCTGCGGTTCACGATTTCCGGTATGCGCCGCATCAGCCAGTTGACCAGCCGGTAACGGCTGCGGCAGAGGATGGTAAGCGGCAGTCGCTCGGCGCCTACCAGGGCCTTGGCCTCGTAGGAGCCAAGGCCAAGATGGATGAAACGACTCTTGCGTTCGATGCCAGCACGTATCACTTCATCCACCAGCAGGAACCACTCCCGCCCCGGCTTGCCTGCCTCACGACCAAAGAAGGTGGCCACCGTGTTGTCACGGTCGGTGATTACCATGCCATGTGCCACCGCCTGCCCATCCTTCTCGGCCACCAGCAGGCAGCTGTCGCGACCCAGGCGGCGATCCATCTGCCGGAAGTACTCCTCGGTCAGCACTTCGCGCTTGAAGCGCGAACCGGCCTGCTGCACTACCAGAACCTGCCTCAGCCAGATTTCCGCGGACTCACCGAACTGCTCGATCCTGCGCACGGTCAGGCCGGGTTCCCGCGCGCGACGCAGGCGCCGCACCACATCCTTGCGGTAACGCGGCTTCATCGCCGCGAGATATTCGTCGTAGGTGTTCCAGCGCACGGCGATACGGGCGAGCGGCATGTTGGCCACGTCATTGAAGCCGCGCCCTTGCAGGGCTTCCACCATGCCTGCCTCATCGCGCAGGAAATCGCGGATCACGACCAACGAGCTGCCTTCATCCCAGGCGATGTCAGCCGTGGCGTCGGCGAGACGTCCGAGGAGTCTGGCAGCCGGTGCATCGACCGCCACCGACAGTGAGTGTCCGGCCACGAGTGGTGAGGCACATTCGGTGATGCGCGCCTTGAGCAGCTTCGGCCAGGCGCGTCGCGCGAGTTCCACCAGCCTCTGCAAGGCATGCGGCAGGAGTTGGGCGAAGTCGGTGGTGATGGTGTACACGCAGGCGTGGGCCACGATCTCATTCCGCGCATTGAACACCACGGGATAGAAATAGCGGCATTCGGGAATCGCCGCCGCCTCCACCGCACTGAGATAGGCGTGGGAGCGCGTGATCGCCGCGGGGCCCACGAGTCTGTCCCAGCGTTGGGCATGGATATCCGCGATCGAGGTGAGGATCATCGTGCGGTAGGCGCCGTCCTCCCGGGCCGGTACCGGCCGGCGACGCGGACGCTGGCGTCCGGTGATGGCGCTGCGGGCCGGGGCCGACTCGCTGGTCAGGATATCGGTCGGAGCGGACATGAAAACGACGGGACTCCCGGCATGGGGTGGTGATTGCCGCGGAGGGTACCACGCACATCGCGTCCGCGTGATAGATTTCCGGCGGTGTCGGGCACTGCCCGCGCCCCCGGAGTCGTCGCCATCATGCGCAAAACACCAGTCCGCAAGAATCACGCGCCACCGCTTTCGCCCGAGGAAGAGGCGCTGTTTCGTGCGGCTGTAACCGATGTGCGTCCGCTCAGGCATGAACCCATCTCGATGGCTCCGCGCAAGACGGGGCTACCACCCCGTCGGCGGGTCAGTCCGGCCTCCGGTGTCTCATTCCTCGAACCCTCGGAGGCGGAACTGAGTGAAGCCGATCATCTGGAGTTCCGCCGTCCGGGCTTGCAGCCTGCGCTATGGCGACGACTGCGACGCGGTGAATTCCCGCTAGAAGCCACGCTCGATCTGCACGGACAGACCGTGGATGAAGCGCGGCAGCGCCTCGGCCAATTCATTCGGCGCGGCGTTGAGGAGGGTCTTAAATGTGTGCGGGTGGTGCACGGCAAGGGCTATCGCTCGCCGGGCCTCGCTTCTGTGCTGAAACCGCGCGTCGCGTTCTGGCTGAGCCATCTGGGCGAGGTCACCGCCTTCATCAGCGCGCGTCCTGCCGACGGCGGCACCGGCGCACTCTATGTCCTGTTGAAACG
>Ga0194123_10001649_pt1 | contig 32599 bp, 34 predicted proteins | sample TA2MahsurfametaG_5_FD_155479 | JGI IMG/M metagenome (GOLD analysis project Ga0194123, IMG submission 155479) | Freshwater microbial communities from Lake Tanganyika, Tanzania - TA2015023 Mahale A surface | ecosystem: Environmental > Aquatic > Freshwater > Lake | place: Tanzania: Lake Tanganyika... | reverse complement strand
TTCAATGTCGTTTTACCGGCGTCAGGATGCGAGATAATCGCGAAAGTACGCCGCCGTCCGGCCTCGGTTTTCAGTGTCATAATTCTTCCCGGCTCGGAACTGTTCCGGATACCCTTCACCGGGTCGCCTATGTCAACCCCATGGGCGGGATAATCGGGAATGAGCCCCAAATCAACGGAAAACGGGTATAATATTCGCCCAAATGGTCTAGTCTCTTGAATCGTCAAAACTTTTTTTGATTTTTTAAGCCTAATTTACGGTTAAGCGTAAGCTTCGAACACCAAATAATAATTCAAATTAGTTATTTGATAATGCAAAGCGGCGTTACAATTCACGAACTTGCTCGCCGTCGTCGGCATCTGATTGAAATCGAACTCGATTTTTTTAGAGCCGGACCAATACAACCATCGAAATCTTGAGTTATCTGGTCGAGAATGATTTCTCGGCACCGCTGTCCAGTATCTACGAAAACACACAGGCTACAGAAGTGTCGGTGCGCCAACATTTGCGCGCGCTGGAAAAACTCAAATTGATTAACCGTCTCGATGGTGAAAATGATCGTCGGGCAAAAATCGTAACCATGACCGATCATGGCCGCGCACATCTGTTCAACTATGTTGAATAATTAAGAGCGCTTTTGAAAGATATCTAATCTTCCGCTGCGATCAGCCCGTCTTGAAATGTTTGGAGAGTTTCAAATTCTGCGCTTGATAATTTGATCCAAGCCCCTTGCCGTACAGAACATCGGGCAAAGCCGCCATGCGCTCATAAACAAGGCGACCAACAGTTTGACCATCTTCAATGATGAAAGGCACGTCGCGCGAGCGTACTTCAAGAACAGCACGACTTCCGGAGCCGCCACTTTCCGCATGGCCAAATCCCGGATCAAAAAAGCCGGCATAATGGACACGGAATTCACCAACGAGCGGATCGAAGGGCGTCATCTCCGCTGCATGATCGGGGGGAACTTGCACAGCTTCTTTTGAAGCCAAAATATAAAACTGACCCGGATCGAGAATGAGATCGCGCGCCGCTGTCGCATAGAGCAGGTCCCAATAATCATCAACGGCACATGCACCCACACGGTCGACATCGACAAGCGCTGTGTGACGACGCGCGCGATAGCCGACAAGCTTGTTGGCACCGAAACCCCAAAGATCAACACTCACCGCAATACCATTTTGGATTGACGGTTCTGACGAAGTCACGAGCGGATCGCGTTTATGCAGAAGCTTTAACGCATCATCATCAAGACGCGGAGCACCGCGACGAAAACGAATTTGTGAAAGACGCGATCCGGTGCGCACAAGCACAGGAAAAGTGCGTGGTGAAATTTCGAGATAAAGCGGGCCATGATAGCCAGCTTCAATTTGATCAAATTCGCGTGCGTGATCCGCGATCAAACGCGTGAATACATCGAGCCGACCGGTTGAGCTTTTAGGATTTGCAGATGCAGGCAGGCTTTTTGGCAGAGTGAGGCTTTCCAAACATTCTGCAATATAGACCGCGCCTGTTTCAAGCACTGCACCATTGGTCAAATCAATTTCATGCAAGGCAACACGATCAAGACGTTCGCGAACTCTATACAATTGACCGGGCAGGAAACTGGCACGCAAACGCCATACACGGCGGCCCAAACGAAGATCAAGGCTCGCGGGTTGAATCTGCCCATCAACGAGAGGGCGATCCGCCTTGATCGCTCCGCTCTCGTGCAAGACACGAATATCTTGCGACGGCAGAATGCCTTCACGATCTGTACCAGTCATCACATCACTCCGCTGCGCGTCCGGCCAAGTGCGCTTCTGCGGCTGTCTCGGCATCATCAACCGTTTTCAGCGCTTCAGGGTGCGGCATCGAAATAATATTGTAACCAGAATCAACAAAGTGGACTTCACCGGTCACACCCGTCGAGAGGTCAGATAAAAGATAAAGCGCTGAGCCGCCAATTTCTTCGATCGTCACAGTACGACGCAAAGGGGCGTGACGTTTCTGATAATTGAACATCAAACGCGCATCCGCGATGCCAGCACCCGCAAGCGTGCGGACCGGACCCGCTGAAATCGCATTGATGCGAATATTGTCGGGACCAAAATCACCTGCGAGATACCGCACTGACGCTTCCAGCGCGGCTTTCGCGACACCCATAACATTATAATTCGGCATCACGCGTGTTGAACCACCGTAAGAGAGCGTGATCATTGATCCGCCTTGCGGCATCAAGGGTGCTGCACGCTTCGCAATTTCTACAAATGAGAAACAAGAAATCAGCATCGTGCGCAAAAAATTTTCGCGCGTTGTGTCAGCGAAACGTCCCTTCAATTCCGATTTGTCAGAGAACGCGATGGCATGAACAAGGAAATCAAAATTGCCCCATTGGGTTTTGATTTCATTAAAAACCGCATCAACAGTCGAGAGATCTTCAACATCACATGGCAGAAGAAATTTTGATCCGACTTCGGCCGCTAAAGGCTCGACGCGCTTTTTCAGCGCATCGCCTTGATAGGTAAACGCCAATTCAGCGCCGTGATCCGCCAAAGTCTTTGCGATACCCCAGGCAATTGAATGATTATTGGCAACACCCATCACAAGACCGCGTTTGCCTTTCATCAATCCGCTCATGAATCGCTCTCCTCTTTGTGATCTTGAAGACCGATCAAGCCTCAAGCCGTTTCATGACGATGGTGGCATTGGTGCCGCCAAACCCGAACGAGTTTGAAAGAACCGCACCGATTTTAGCATTATCAATTCTCTTACGCACAATCGGCATATCAGCGAAATCCAGATCAAGCTCTTCGATATTCGCGCTTTCACAAATGAATCCATTGTTTATCATGAGAAGCGAATAGATGGCTTCTTGAACACCTGTGGCGCCAAGTGAGTGGCCTGTAAGCGATTTCGTTGCTGAAATTGGTGGGCATTTCGAACCGAACACTTCACGGATCGCTTCGATTTCTTTTACATCACCCACCGGTGTCGATGTCGCATGGGGATTGATATAATCAATCGGAACATGGACAGTTGAGAGAGCCTGCCGCATACAGCGCACAGCGCCTTCACCCGATGGTGCCACCATGTCGTGACCGTCGGAGGTTGCGCCATAGCCAACGACTTCGCCGTAAATCCTAGCGCCGCGTGCTTTCGCATGTTCAAGCTCTTCAAGCACAAGCACACCTGCGCCGCCGGCAATCACGAATCCATCACGATTTTTATCATATGCGCGGGATGCGGTTTTCGGCGTGTCATTATACTTTGATGACATCGCGCCCATCGCGTCGAAAAGTTCTGAGAGCGTCCAGTCAAGCTCTTCGCATCCACCAGCAAACATAACATCCTGCTTACCCCATTGGATGAGCTCATAAGCATTGCCGATGCAATGATTGGATGTCGCGCAGGCGGAAGAAATCGAATAATTGACACCCTTGATTTTGAACCACGTCGCAAGTGTTGCTGAGGCCGTTGACGACATGCTCTTTGGCACGGCGAAAGGACCGATGCGCTTTGGTCCACCCTTCTCGCGCGTGATATCCGCGGCTTCAACAATCGTACGCGTTGAAGGGCCGCCCGAACCCATCACAATGCCGGTACGTTCATTTGAAATATCACGTTCTTCAAGGCCCGCATCAAGAATGGCCTGATCCATCGCCAAATGGTTCCATGCCGTTCCCACAGCGTGAAAACGCATCGCGCGGCGATCTACAACCTCATTCGGATCCAGTGTCGGGGCGCCATGAACTTGGCAGCGGAACCCAAGTTCAGAATAGCGATCCGCGCGTATGATGCCGGAACGCGCTTCATAAAGCGAAGCCAGCACTTCCTGCGTGTTATTGCCGATGGAGGACACAATCCCCATGCCGGTGACGACGACGCGTCTCATACTCATCTCCTTCATGACGACCGATACCCTTCTCAGGCATCGATCACTCAATTGATGTCTTTATCGTTAGGCTGTTTTGAACAGGCCGACGCGAAGATCATGCGCCTCGTAAATCCGGCGTCCATCCGCTTCGAGATAACCATCGGCAATACCGAGAACGAGCTTCGAACGAAACACGCGTTTCAAATTCACCGTGTAAACAACTTGCTTCACGCTTGGTAGAACTTGATCGATGAATTTCAGTTCACCAACACCGAGCGCACGGCCGCGACCTTCTGCGCCCAACCAGCCAAGAAAAAATCCGCATAATTGCCAAAGCGCATCAAGACCGAGACAGCCCGGCATCACAGGATCACCTTGGAAATGGCACGGGAAGAACCAGAGATCGGGTTTAATGGCAAATTCGGCGCGGATCACACCTTTACCAAACTCGCCACCCGTTTCGGAGACCACTGCGATCCGGTCAAACATCAACATCGGCGGCAATGGCAATTGCGCGTTTCCGGGGCCGAATAATTCGCCCCGCCCGCAGGCCAACAAATCTTCATATTCATAACTCGAACGTTGCGTCATAACCGATCCGTGCTGTTGTCCCAGTCTGCTGCGCCACCTGACGGCAGTCGATCCCCTCTTTTGTCCACCCTCCGTAACATAGGCAACCCCCTGCCGAAAGATCGCAAACGGGTTGCACAGACGGCTTCCAACGTCTATCGCTAGAACATGTCTAATGTTTCAATCTCGTCTGAGGCGCCTCAACTGGCCTCGAAGGCCGGACGTGGCTGCGTCTATAGCGAAGTGAAATCGCGCTTGCAGAGCGCTGGCCTACGCCCGACGCGCCAGCGGATGGGTTTAGGATGGCTGCTTTTTGCCAAAGGCGACCGCCATTTGACCGCCGAGGGGCTCTATGAAGAAGCCTTAAAGGCAAAAGTTCCGGTTTCGCTCGCAACCGTCTACAATACGCTGCATCAGTTCACAGAGGCCGGACTTATCCGTGAAATCGCCGTCGAAGGGGCAAAGACCCATTTCGACACCAAAGCGACCAATCACCATCATTTCTATATCGAAGGCGAAAACCGCCTCATCGACATCGAAGGCAGCGATATTGACGTCGCGAGCCTGCCAAGCGTGCCAGAAGGCATGGAAATAGCCCGCGTCGACGTGGTCGTCCGCCTGCGCCGCAAGGTCTGAACGCCGCCTTTAATCGAATTTATCTTCCGAATAGACGCCCCAAAGCTGGCTTTGTGGGACATAACCGTCAAATTTCTGCCCCTCAGCGCCTTCGCCGACAATCCTGCACCATTTCAAGTCACAGGTGCGAACCACGCCGAGAACATTCGGCATAAGGGCCGCGATCATCGGCGCGGCGTCATCGGGTTTCGAGCGCAAAGCGACCGGCTTATCCTTGCCCCACGGCGCCACCAGAGCGGTGCGGCGCCCCGACAAGAGGCTATGAAGCACCCAGCCCTCCGCCCCTTCGGAATCGCGAATGCGCCGCCATGTTTCAAATTCTGCAATGATTTCAACGGGTAACCCAGCCTTCTCGTAAATCCATTTGGTCCGATGCTCTTTGCTCGGCCCCTCGCGGAGATTGACCCGGTCGGATTTTAGGCTCGCAAAACGGGGTAAGGGCAAATTCGACGCAGGGCCGACCGCGGTTTCCGCCGCTAAAGCATGAGCGCTCAGGCCGAGACCGAAGAGAACACAAAAAGCTGCGATGGCGCGTTTCACGCTGATCATCCGGTCCTTCACTAATCGATCTTCCGTCGCCCGTTGTTTTTCATTTGTGGCATCGCTAGAGAAAAATAAAGTGACGGTCCCGCGCGCCCCTTTGCCACAGATTTTGTGTGAGGCGTGGCGGGTTAAGACTTGGTAAAGAAATTGAGCCCGCGCAAGAGCAGGGCGCAAGCGAAAAGGGAAACTGTTCATGCCCCAACAAAAGCCGCTTGTTGTCGTCACGCGCCGCTTGCCTGATACGATTGAGACGCGCATGCGCGAATTATTCAAGGCGTCGCTCAATATTGATGATCACGCGATGAGCAAGGATGAGCTTATTGAGGCGGTCAAATCCGCTGTCGGGCTCGTGCCCACCGTCACCGATGAAATTGATGCGGATGTTATTGCGGCGGCTGGGCCTCAATTAAAACTCATCGCGAATTTCGGCAATGGTGTTGATCATATCGATCTCAATGCGGCGCGCGAACGCGGCATTACGGTCACCAACACGCCAGGCGTTCTAACTGATGATACAGCCGATATGACGATGGCGCTTATTCTTTCGGTGTCACGTCGGATCGCTGAAGGCGCACGCGTGATTCCCGAAGGCAATTTCCACGGCTGGTCGCCAATATGGATGCTTGGTCACCGCATCACCGGTAAACGTTTGGGCATTGTGGGGATGGGTCGGATTGGGCAAGCGCTCGCACGTCGTGCGAAAGCGTTTGGGCTGCAAGTTCATTATCACAATCGCAAACCGGTTGCGCCATCCATTGAGCAAGAGCTTGAAGCCACCTATTGGGATTCACTCGATCAAATGCTTGCGCGCATGGATATTGTTTCGGTGAATTGCCCGCATACGCCGGCGACTTATCATTTACTCTCTGGACGTCGTCTCAAGCTTTTGAAACGCGATGCCATTCTTGTGAACACGGCACGTGGTGAAATCATCGATGAAACCGCATTGATTAAAATACTTGAAGCCGGCGAACTCGCAGGCGCGGGTCTCGATGTGTTCGAACATGAGCCTGCGATTTCGCCAAGAATGCTGAAACTTGCCAAGCAACACAAAATCGTTGTGTTGCCTCACATGGGTTCAGCCACGGTCGAAGGTCGCATTGAAATGGGCGAGAAGGTGATCATCAATATTCGCACCTTCATGGACGGACATCGCCCACCCGACCGCGTGATTGCAGCGTTGGTGTGATTAATGTTGAATTAGGGCTTACGCAACAGCGTAAACCCTACTGCCTATTACTCACAAACCTTCAAACAAAGCTGTCGAGAGATAACGCTCGGCGAAGCTTGGAATAATAATCACGATATTCTTGCCTTTTGACTTAGGCCGCGCTGCTATTTCCAATGCCGCAGCAACGGCAGCGCCTGATGAAATACCCGTGGGTATGCCTTCAAGACGAGCAAGCAAGCGCGCAGTATCAAATGCCGTTTGATTACAGATGCGCACGACTTCATCAATCACCGAACGATCTAGAATATCAGGCACAAAACCCGCGCCGATGCCTTGAATTTTATGTGGGCCGGGATTGCCGCCCGACAACACCGGTGAATCTTCCGGTTCAACCGCAATCACTTTGACTTGCGGTTTACGTGATTTCAAAACTTGCCCCACGCCGGTGATCGTGCCACCGGTGCCAACACCTGAGACGAAAATATCAACACCGCCTTCTGTGTCATTCCAGATTTCTTCAGCCGTTGTTTTGCGATGAATATCCGGATTCGCAGGATTCTTGAATTGTTGCGGAATCACAGCGCCGGGGATCGTCGCCTTTAATTCTTCAGCTTTCGCAATTGCGCCTTTCATGCCCAAAGGTGCGGGAGTCAATTCGAGTTCAGCGCCAAGCAGCGCAAGCATTTTGCGACGCTCAATCGACATCGATTCAGGCATCACAAGAATGAGACGATACCCACGAGCTGCGGCAACGAAAGCCAAGGCAATACCGGTATTGCCCGATGTCGGTTCAATCAATGTTGCGCCCGGCTTGATCACGCCTTGTTGCTCAAGCGCGTCAATCATATTGACGCCGATACGATCTTTCACACTCGCAATCGGATTAAAAAATTCGAGCTTGGCGAGAATATGCGCATGCACGCCCTTCTCTTTCGCGAGGCGATCAAGACGCACGATTGGCGTATCGCCAATCGTGTCAGTGATCGATTGATAGATCCGGCCGCGGCCGGGTTTTGAATGCGCATGGGCCATGATGATCATCTCCCGAAAGGAACTCTTGACCGCTCATTAGCTTATTTTACATAAAAAGTCGATATTTATTTTAATTCACATATTCAGATTGAGAAATCGGCAGATTCGGTTACTGAAATCAGTCCGCGCGCCTGAGCCGAGTCACAAAGCGCCTCGACCGTGATGCTATCAAGATGGGTCAAAAACGCATGACTTGCGGTTTTCACCTCGGGTTCGACCACCAAATCAACGAGTTTTGAGTGAGGTTCTGGGATCGAGGCATCGTCCTCCGCTGAGGACATGGCGGCGCGCACGATTTGCCCCGCGGTCAAGCGGCGGCGCTCGCTCGCGAGCTCATAGCCGCCGCGCGGCCCGCGTACGCCTTTAAGGATTCCGGCGCGCACAAGCGCCTGCAAAAGCGTTTCAAGATGGCGGGGTGGCAGGCGATGGCGGTCGGCCAAGGCTTTGGCAGGGACCGGATCAGGCCGGGCATGGAGCGCCACATCAACGACAGCGGCAATGGCCAACATGCTGCGACGGGAGAGTAAATTCATAGCCGACATCCTTCCCTTTGGCCCGGGAAAGACGTGGATCAGACGCCTGTCGAGCCGTAACCTCCACTACCCCGTTCGGTGTCTCCGAGACGGGCACGCTCCTCAAGGACCGCCTGCGCCACCGGAGCGACAACAAGCTGGGCAATCCGCATGCCCCGCGTCACGACGAAGGGCTCTTCGCCGTGATTGATGAGAAGCACCGACACTTCGCCGCGATAATCTGCGTCAATTGTGCCAGGCGCATTCAACACCGTGACCCCGTGCTTCAAAGCGAGGCCCGAACGGGGCCGAACCTGCACTTCAATACCGGCGGGAAGCTCAATACACAATCCTGTGGGGATTAATGCACGTTTCCCATTTGGAATTGTAAATATAGGAATCTCGGGGATGGCCGCAAGTAAATCCATGCCCGCCGCCTGAGACGTTTCGTAGCGCGGCAGTGGCAAACCCTGGGCATGCGGAAGCCGCAAAATACCGATAATCGGGGTCATTTCGTGCCCTTTTTTGGTAAAATCTTCGAAAAATGAGCGATAAGCCGGCCGGCAACTTCAGTTTTCGACAAAGTGGGCCAGGTCTCCACACCCTGTTTCGAGACGAGATGCACGGTGTTTTTATCCCCACCCATCACACCCGTGCCCGCCCCGACATCATTGGCGACGATCACATCGCAGCCTTTGGTGGCAAGTTTGCTCTTGGCGTGAGTGAGAACGTCATAAGTTTCGGCAGCAAAGCCTAAAACGAGCGACGGTCGCCCTTTTTTCATGCCTGCAATGGTGGCGAGAATATCGGGATTGGCTTCGAGCGCCAGAGCAGGCGGCGGCGCGCCTTTGGTCTTTTTGATTTTCTCGCCCGCAACCGATTTCACGCGCCAATCGGCAACGGCGGCGCAAAAAATCGCGAGATCAGCGGGCAGGGCTTTTTGCACAGAAGCGAGCATCGCGGCGGCCGTCTCGACATGAATTACCTTCACACCCACAGGATCAGGGATAGAAACTGGGCCAGAGATCAAAGTGACTTCAGCGCCGGCTTCCGCGGCCGCTGCCGCAATCGCGTGGCCTTGTTTGCCCGAAGAGCGATTGGCGATATAACGCACGGGATCAATCGGCTCATGGGTCGGGCCCGAAGTGACGAGCACATGTTTGCCCGAGAGCGGTCCTTTACGTAACGATTTACCGCCCAATATTTTCTCGATCACATCCGCGATCGCTAACGGTTCGGCCATGCGCCCGGGGCCATATTCACCGCAGGCCATCTCGCCGTCATCAGGACCCACAAACAGCACGCCGTCTTTTTGGAGTTGGGCGACATTTCTCGTCGTGGCCGCATGCGTCCACATCCGCACATTCATCGCGGGCGCGACCAGAACGCGCTTGTCAGTCGCAAGAAGCGCGGTGGAGGCGAGATCATTCGAAAGACCTTGCGCGAGTTTCGCAAGTAAATCGGCGGTCGCAGGGGCGACCACAACGAGATTGGCCCACCGCGACAATTCGATATGGCCCATCTCGGCTTCATCCGTCAGCGAGAAGAGATCGGTATAAACCTTCTCGCCGGAGAGGCTCGAAACCGAAAGCGGCGTGACAAATTCCGCCCCCGCTTTGGTGAGGATCACGCGAAAAGAACCGCCGCGCTTTTTAATCTCGCGGATGAGTTCCAGCGATTTATAGGCGGCAATCCCGCCGCCAATTATGAGAAGAACGCGTTTACCCGAGAGTGTCATCAACAAAAGCCCCATTATTCAGCGGCTGATATTAGCCGAAACCTCACGTGGCATCAAAGGGGCGCTTTCCACTTGCAAAGATCGATACTCACGACGCCGAAACGCATCGACCACCCCTCCATGGCACACGCATAAAGTGCAACCCATTAAGGTAAACACGAAGTTCCACTTTTGATTGGTGGAGCTACTCTTTATCTTTCGTTAGGTCATGTATGGCCGTAGGTAACCTGTTTTTGAAATAGGCTCCTGCAAAGCTTACTTTTAAACTCGGATAAAAAATTGTGACCCTTTACCGCCTCGCCCTCATAAGCATTGTTGTTTTTGCCTTGGCAGCTTGTAGTGGCGGGGGCGGAGGAGGTAGCAAGACGGTAACGGAAACGACATCAGACTATTCAGCAGATAGTTCTACGAAAATAATCACAACCAAGTATAGTGGCGGAACGAGTTAGCAGCAAACACTCGCGGGAACACCGAGTGATCCTTCTTATAGTCGATCACAACTCAGTTATAAATATACATTTAGTGATGGGTCCAAAAGCTTGCCACAAAACCTCAACGTTTCTGCAAGGCTTTCTCAGACATACAGTCCCGACGGAACAACGAAAACAATTACTTATTTACTCAGCAATGGAAAACAAATAAGCTTTACTTTGACCGATTCTGCGGGAACGGTCACTTATAAAGCTGACGGAAGTGAAAAATATATTTCTTATTCGTATATGGGTTCGACAAATTATACCGCGACTCTGACAGGAACTATTACGACGCCGAAATATAGTGCCAATTTTCTGCAGAAGACACTCGTCTACTCATTTAGTGACGGAACAATGCGTGACGGAAACACGATTAGCGAGCAGCTCGATACACCTATATATAGTTCAGACGGTAGTCAAAAAACACCAGTCTATCGATACGCGGATAATACACAGTATTTTGGCGCGACATTGAACGGAACGCTCACAACGCCAAAATACAGCGCCGACGGTAGCCAGAAGGCTCTCGTATATTCATTCTCAGATGGCACAACACATGATGGCCAGCCGCTAACAGGAACAAAAAACAACCCGCTTTCAGATGCGGTGATTTATCCCGCAACTTGGACGACAACGGGAACGGTCACAAAGCCCGTAACGCATGCACTTTTCTATTCGTTTTCCGATCAAACAATTTTTACCGTTGAAGATGGCACGCAAGCAAAGCCGTTTAGCCAATCGAATCTTACACCAAATGGTGCAGCGGCTACGGGTGCGATCAATGATCCGAATGCGTTCGTCAACGCGCCGACCAAAGGCACTTTCAATTTGCGCTGGGGTACGCCAGATCCGGCAGGACCGGAATATGCATCGTTCTTTGGAAACGGATCATCAAATTATACCTACCCTACAACTTTTTCTATTTTCAATGGAACTGTCGCCGGTACATCCGGTTGCACCAACGCGCCTTGCAGTACCGCGACGATCGCCACGCCGCATGCTGATATGATTCAAGCATGGAATGCTGGATGGACGGGAAAAGGGGTAAATATTCTGATTGATGACGATCTGGCCAGCAATCACTCAGTTACAACATCTCTGATCGCACATCGTTATGTATGGAGTTTCACCATCTACGGTACCGACTTCTCTTTATATTCTTCCGTAAAAGATTGGAGCGGAGCGTACCAAATGCCGAGCACAATGATAAAAATTGGCGTCATCAATGCCAGCTTTGGCGGATATCGACCTATCTTAACAGGAAAAACGTCAAGATGGACTGCTCAAGATTTCTTAAATGCCTATACAAACTATTACACCTCGGCGCAAAAGCATATCAAGATCTTCACCGGAACGAGAAGCAATATCATTTTTGACAAATTCGATTTGACAGACGCGGTGATTGCAAAGGCTACCAGCAATGAAAGTATCGAAGCGTATAATGAACCTCTGAATCGTTATTTATTTGAAGACGCTGGAACAGAGTCGAGACTGTTGATTGTTGGCGCGTTGGCTCAAGATCCTAATAACGGCAAACCCAGTTTTGCAATTGGTTACACTACCACTGCGGGAAGTTCACTTGATGTATAAAACCGGTTCTTAGTAGCTTTAGGAACCACACCTTTTAAGACGAATTGAGTTTCATGGGATGGAATGCCAATTGGTAGCTCGGATCAAGGCAATGTCGGCACCTCCTACGCCGCCCGGCGCGTTGCTGGCTATGCCGCGATCGTTCGTCAAAAATTTTCAAACCTAACCGCAGCAAACACAGCGGATATTATTTTGATGACCGCACGCTATGATACGCTTTCATGTTATGGAACAGGGTCTGGCGCAACGGGTGGCTACGACAAAGCCATTCACGGTCAAGGCGAAGCTTCACACTCGCTCGCGCTCGCGCCGGTGGGCTATTTGGGATAGAAGGGAGCGTTAATTATTAAGCTGTATTATAATTGACGTAACGTAAATTATGCAATTATTATGGGTCCATGCGGATCCTTCTCATCAGACTTTTTGCATTAACCTTGATTGGATCAACAGGCCGTCTTTCAAAGGCTCACGCACAAAGCCTTGAGCCTGAATCATCCCTTATTATCACATCTGCAAAGAAAGCATTTGCGCTTGATAGCCGTTTTCCAAAAGAATGGTGGTTTGCGCTGGATCAGCGCATGGATATTGCCATAACAAGCCTCACCGTCGGTGAGGAGAGTATTGTCGCGGCCGGTCAAAGTCTCATGAAATGACAGTGTCGCACCTGCTCACTTTATGATTCCGCGATTCGCTTTGACACAACCCATTTCTATAAACCCGACATTCCGCAAATCGTGTTATCTGGCTTTGCAAAACTTGATGGTTCAAACGCGCCTCTGTTCGGGCTCGACACGGGCTTTCGCGCCCAAAAAATAACGGTCAGTCCCGCTCTGTTGCTCGGCTTGTCACACCGCGCCTATTTGTCGGAGCTGCGTGACACGCAATTTGTTTTTGAGCTTGCTGGGTGGCTTGGACAGACTGTTTCCCACACACCCTGCTATGACAGTTATGATGACGCCTATTATTTCGGCAATCTGTCTGCATGGAGCGATTATAGTTATAATGCTCAACCGACAGAAACTTACGTGAAACTCTGGTTCGAATATGCGTTTTGATCTGGGCTTAAAAATCAAACCAGGCGCAGGGCAATCGCCACTAACACCGCTGCGATGATCCAGAGCGCAAGATTGCCCCAACGATTGCGCGCGGCTTCCGCCTTGCCGATATTTGCAATCGAGCGTGCATCAAGAGGAAAGTCCTTCTCGCTCGCTTCATTGATATGATTGATCAGCGTCTCAGCTTTTTGCGCGAGTGCCGGCAAATGTCCAATCATCGTTGCAAGGGAGACGGCACCGCGACCAACATCTTCGATGCGACCAAGAGGGCCGAGATTGCGTTCGATCCATTCACGCACCACGGGTTCCGCAGTGGTCCACATATTCAAATGCGGATCGAGCGAGCGCGCGACACCTTCCACAACCACCATCGTCTTTTGCAGCATCACGAGTTCCGTGCGCGTGCGCATGTCGAAAAGACCTGTCACTTCAAAAAGTAGTGTCAGCAATTTCGCCATTGAAATCTGATCGGCGGAGCGCTGATGAATGGGTTCGCCAATCGCACGAATGGCTTGTGCAAAATCATCAACCGAATGATGCATCGGCACATAGCCGGCTTCGAAATGCACTTCTGCCACACGGCGATAATTACGTGTGATAAAACCAAGAAGAATTTCAGCAAGAAAGCGTCTTTCGCGCGGACCCAAGCGACCCATGATGCCGAAATCAACGGCACAAAGACGCCCCGCAGCATCAACAAATAAATTACCGGGATGCATATCCGCGTGAAAAAATCCGTCGCGCAAAGCGTGGCGCAAGAAAGATTGAATGACGATGCGCCCAAGACCAACGCGATCATGTCCCGCCGCAACAATCGCATCAAGATCATGTAGCGGAATGCCTTCAATCCATTCCATCGTTACGACATCGCGCGCGGTCAAATCCCAATTGACAGAAGGCACATGAAATTCTGAGTCTTCGCATGCATTCTCGGCCATTTCGGACAACGCTGCCGCTTCGAGACGAAGATCCATCTCCATCGTCACAGAGCGTTTCAAGGTTTCAACGACATCGACGAATTTCAAACGTCGCGCTTCGGCCGAAAATTTTTCCATCACTTCTGCGGCATAAGCCATTGCAGCAAGGTCGCGCCGAAAACGTGTGCGTACACCGGGACGTAATACTTTAACCGCAACGGTTACGCCTTCACGCGTTCGCGCACGATGCACTTGCGCAATTGACGCTGCCGCAATGGGTTCGCTGAGATCGGAATAGAGAGCGTCAAGCGATTTGCCGAATGACTCTTCGATTTCTTTCAGCGCCGCCGCACGACCGAAAGGCGGAATACGATCTTGCAATCTTTCAAGATCACGCGCGACACGAACACCAACAACATCTGGCCGTGTCGCCATAAATTGTCCGAGCTTTATATAAGAAGGCCCAAGTCGCGTGAGTGCCGCCACCAAACCTTCAGCACTTGAAGCCGCGCCGCGCTTTTCAAAAAGACGCGCAAGGCGCACAAGCGCGCCAACGCCTGCAGGCGCTTCGCGCGGATCGACAAGCGCGAAAGCGCCTTCCCGTGCGAGCACGAAACCAACACGCATCAAACGCAAAAGATGAATCGGGGCAAATCGCACGGGTTCGACCTTATATCTTCCACGCCGAGTGAAGCTGAACGATGCCACCCGACATCGGACGCGATGTCACGCGCCCAAAGCCTGCTGCCTCAATCATGGATGTAAACCGCGCGGGCGTTGGAAAACGACGGATCGACTCGACGAGATATTGATAGGGTTCCGCATCGCCTGTGACGAGTTTCCCCATCGGCGGTATCACCTTGAATGAGAAGGCATCGTAAATTTTATCGAGGCCTGGCACATCGACATTCGAAAATTCGAGGCACAGAAAACGCCCGCCGCGTTTCAACACGCGATGCGCTTCTGAAAGCGCGCGATCAATGCGTGGGACATTGCGAATGCCAAAAGCAATTGTGTAAGCATCAAAGTGTTTATCTGGCAAAGGCAGGTCTTCGGCATTCCCTTGTACAAAATCGATACGATCTTTCAAAGCTTTTGGCGTACGATCGCGTCCGACTTCGAGCATATCGCCATTGATATCGAGAACGGTCGCTTTGGATTGCGGCCCGGCAGCTTCCAGAACACGGAAAGATATGTCGCCCGTACCACCCGCCACATCCAGAAGATGGAAAGGCCGCGTGCGCAAGGGACGTAACGTGGAGACAAGCGCCGCCTTCCACGCGCGATGGAGCCCGAAAGACATAAGGTCATTCATGAGATCATAGCGGCGCGCGACTTTGTGGAACACATCGTCGACGAGCGCCTGTTTCTGGCCCAAACGAACGGAGGAAAAGCCGAAATGGGTCTCGGCCGCGTCGTCGCGACTTTCCCCTGTTGTCCGATTTTCCTGCATGTCCACCATCAGCCGCCTCTATTCCCTTTGCGATCAAGACCATAGCGGAACGCGCGTCAAGACGCTATGCCGGAGCCGGAAGGATCCGCCATGCCCGAATTGCCCGAAGTTGAAACCGTCCGCCGTGGGCTTGAGCCTGTGATGACCGGACAAAGGCTTGTGCGGGTCGAGCAAAATCGGCCGGATTTACGCTTCCCTTTCCCGCCCTGCTTTCGGGAGCGCCTTGAGGGACAGACCGTCTTAAGTCTCGGGCGACGGGCCAAATATCTCCTCGTCGATCTTTCTTCCGACGAGGTTCTGATCATGCATCTTGGCATGAGTGGACGCTTTACGATTATAGATCCGTTGCAAAAGCAAAAACCCGGCGCGTTTCATCACGAAACAGGCGGCACCGATCTTCATGATCATGTCATCTTTCATCTTGAGAGCGGTGTACGCATTATATATAATGATCCTCGCCGTTTCGGCTTTATGGATCTACACCCACGCCGCGGGCTCGAAACCTCGCTTCATTTTAAGTCCATGGGACTTGAACCGCTTGGTAATAAGCTTGAGGGAGATCGCATTCGCACTCTATTCGAAGGAAAAAAAGCGCCGCTTAAGGCCGCTCTTCTTGATCAAAGTTTGATCGCAGGGCTTGGTAATATATATGTGTGCGAAGCACTCTATCGCGCGGGGCTTTCACCCAAAAGACGCGCGGGTACGCTTTCTGCTGCACGCGGCGCGATGAAAGAGAAAGCGGATGTGCTTGCTGAAATCATTCGTGATGTCCTCACCGAAGCGGTAGAAGCGGGCGGATCTTCATTGCGCGATTTCGCGCAAACGGATGGGTCGCTTGGATATTTCCAACATCGCTTCCGCGTTTATGATCGCGAGGGTGAAACATGCCCAAAAAAATCATGCGGAGGCGTGATTAAAAGATTCGTGCAATCAGGACGATCAACATTTTATTGTCCGAAATGTCAAAAATAAGAAAGTGCTAGCAGGCTTGAACAAAATGCAACAAGTCGCTAGCACTCACATGATGATGAGTGGATCAGTCCTGTATCAATAAGGAGTGCGGAAAATGTCCTACCAGACCCTCAAGGTCGAAACGCGCGACAAAGCTGGATTGATCACCCTTCATCGCCCTGATGCTTTGAATGCATTAAGCAGTATTTTAATCTCGGAGCTTGATCAGGCACTAGATGCGTTTGAGCGTGATCCTGATATTGGTGCGACCGTCATTACAGGATCGGAGAAAGTCTTTGCGGCAGGTGCCGATATTAAAGAGATGAAGGATCTCACTTTTCCTTCAACCTATCTTGATGATTTCGTAACCTCGTGGGATCGCGTTGCACGGAAACGCAAACCGATCATCGCTGCTGTTGCTGGCTTCGCTTTAGGCGGTGGATGTGAATTGGCCATGATGTGCGATTTCATTCTCGCAGCCGATACCGCAAAATTTAGTCAACCTGAAATCAAAATTGGCATCATTCCGGGCGTTGGCGGCTCGCAACGTTTGACCCGCGCCATCGGCAAGTCCAAGGCGATGGAACTCTGCCTCACAGGACGGATGATGGATGCGACAGAAGCAGAACGTGCCGGCCTTGTGGCGCGTATTGTACCTGCCGCCGATCTCGTCGAGGACGCGCTAAAGACCGCCAATCAAATCGCCTCTTTAGGACGCACCAGCGTGCTCATGACCAAGGAAGCGATCAATCGCGCCTTTGAGACGAGCCTTTCGGAAGGGCTCCTCGTCGAGCGACGTCTTTTTCAATCGCTCTTTGCGACTGAAGATCAGAAGGAAGGCATGGCGGCCTTCGTTGAAAAACGTCCGCCGCGTTTCTCTCAAAACTGACACCGAGTCCATTTCCGATGTCAGGACTTGAATGGGATACGATCGCGCTTCTGACCGGAACCGCCTTCCTTGCCGGATTTATCGACTCCATTGCCGGAGGCGGCGGCCTCTTGACGGTCCCTGCCCTTCTGATTGCCGGGGTCGATCCCGTAACGGCGGTCGCCACCAACAAAGTGCAAGGGACTTTATCGATCGTCTCGGCTCTGGTCACCTATGGGCGCAAGGGGCTCATTGAATGGCGCGCCAATTTGCCGATGGGCATCATCGCCCTTTTTTTTGGCGGTTGCGGCGCGCTTTTAATCCAGTTTTTCTCAAAAGAGGTCATCTCGGCACTAATTCCGATCCTTTTAATCAGTGTGGCGCTCTATTTCGGCCTTATGCGCGGCATTGGCGATGCCGACCTTAAAGCCCGGGTGACCCTGCCCGTCTTTCTGAGCCTCGTCATTCCGCCGCTAGCCCTCTATGACGGGTTTTTGGGCCCGGGGGCAGGGTCATTCTATGCCGCCGCCCTGATCGGCCTCCTCGGCCTCGGCATCACGCGGATGACGGCCATGGCCAAGGTTCTCAATGGCGGCTCCAATCTCGGCTCGTTGATCGTCTATTCGATCGCAGGGGCGGTCCATTGGCCCTTGGGCTTAGCGATGGGGCTGGCCTCCGTCACGGGCGCCCAGATCGGATCGCATCTCGCTGTCCGACAAGGGGCACGTCTCATCCGCCCACTGATCGTCATCACCTGCTGCGCGCTCTCGATCAAAATGCTGGCAGATCCGACCAATCCGCTGCATTGGCTCTTCGCCTTTCTGCCATTTCCGGGCTGAGGGTCATTGACGGCCAAGGCCCAAGCCGCTAAGAGCACCGCCACGAAACGGACAGCCTTTCAGTTGTGAAGCTCAGTCCGGTTGAATATCAAACCATGGATAAAATAGAGCGTCGCTGGGTTGAACGCATCTATTTTGTCTTGAGGACCCAACATGGCGAATACGAAATCGGCCAAAAAGGCCACCCGTAAAATTGAAGCCCGCACGGCCGTTAATCGCAGCCGTCGTTCGCGCGTGCGCACTTACGTGAAGAAAGTCGAAGAAGCGTTGAAGATGGGTGATCAGGCCGCCGCTTCGGAAGCTTTGAAACTTGCCGAACCGGAATTGATGCGTGCAGCTCGAAAGGGCGTGATGCATAAGAAGACCGCTTCACGCAAAGTGTCGCGCCTTGCGAAAGCCGCGAACGCCGCAGCAAAGTAAAAAATGCAAGAAACGCCTGCAGCGCGGGCATTTCTTGATACAACTAAAGAATGAAAAGAGCCTCGCCAAAGCGGGGCTTTTTTATTTCGCGATTCCGATCTCGTTTCTTCATTCAATCGCAAGCGAATTATTTCACCTTATGAAATATTTTTCGCTTGACACGATCACCATCAATTTCTCGTCCATGCGACAAAGCGATGGCAAAAACTGATCAGAAAATATAACTGAAAATCAACGTGTTAGCCGATAAAGGAAAAAGCGCGCGGTCAACATGGACGATAACCGCCATGATGATCCTAACGCGAAAAAAAAATTAAAATAATTTGCGCGTAGAGGTGCGTTAAAGAAATCTTAATAACACCAAGGTGTTGGCGCAAAATTACGATTAAAAGGACCGTCAATCACACGGCTTTTCTGAAAAATTTCGACTTCCGGTTGAGTTTTGAACGTTGCGTGGGTTCGGGTGCCTGTGTAACGTCCCTCTCGTTCGTCGGGTTTCGGCGAATGGTCTCTCCTGATGGTTGAGGTGATCAACCCCTTTTGGGGTACGATCTTCTTTTGCTTTCGTGGGCGGAGAGGTGCGAGGGGCGGTGCTGTCTTGGACATCGCTGGGAGGATCGTACGAGACGATAAGATCGAACTCGATCGCGTTTTGGATGATGGGGATATGAAAGAAGGAAGCGTAAAAATGAATGGTGTCTTTAAAGAGATCGAAACCAGTAACGGGATCTTGAGCACACAAAGCGAGACACCAAACTCTACCGGCCCATTTTGTTAATCGTAAAATAAACGCCGAAACAGCGCACTTCGTTTCTCTATCGTTCAGGTTGGTTTGATGTCGCATTCTTCTGCTCTCCTCTCTGCTGAGCCGACCATCGCTAAAACCGTTGATCATGATGCATCATGGGACCGTGTGCGTCGGCGGTTGCGCGCCGAACTGGGTGATGATGTTTTTTCAAGCTGGTTTGGTCGTCTCGAATTATCAGGCCTTGCCGGCGAAACAGCGCATTTGTCCGTGCCAACACGGTTCTTAAAAAGCTGGATCCAATCGCATTATATCGACCGCTTGCGCGCGCTGGTATTTGAAGAATTTATCGGCCTCTCCGAAGTAGTGATCGCGGTCCGTAGCGCCACTCAAAAGCCTGTACATAAGGCACAAAACGCGCAAACAACAGAAACAACCACGCGCGACCGTGTTCAGGTTGATCGTACACCGTCTGAGGCAACCACGCCTACCGAACGTGTCATAACAAGCGAGACCGACTCGCTCGGCGGAGCGCCACTTGATCGTCGTTTGACGTTCACAAATTTCCTGGTCGGTAAATCAAATCAGCTGGCCCATGCCGCAGCCGAGCGCGTGGCGGGCAATGGCATTGGTGAAGCACCGCTCTATAACCCGCTCTATATTCACGCGGGGGTTGGCCTCGGTAAGACGCATCTGCTTCATGCGATCGCGCATGAGACCATAGCGCAAGGCCGTCGCGTGATTTATCTCACCGCCGACCGTTTCATGTATGGTTTTGTTGCCGCTTTGAAAGCGCAAACCGCGCTCAATTTCAAAGAGCGTTTGAGAGGCATTGATCTTCTTGTCATCGACGATGTTCAATTCCTGCAAGGCAAATCGATCCAACAAGAATTCTGCCACACATTAAACGCGCTGATTGATTCAGGTCGCCAGATCGTTATTGCAGCGGATCGTCCACCTTCAGATCTTGAAAGCCTTGATGAGCGTGTGAAGTCACGTCTCGCGGGTGGCCTTGTTGTTGAAATGGGTCCGCTTGATGAAAATCTTCGCATCCGCATTATTGAGGCGCGCATCGCAAGCGCTCGTCAGCACCAGCCAAATTTCGATGTGAATGCGAATGTGATCGCCTATGTCGCAAAATCAATCGTTTCCAACGGTCGCGATCTTGATGGCGCGGTCAATCGCTTGCTCGCCCATTCGACTTTGACGGGCGGCGCCTTGACTGTGGAAGCGGCCGAAGCTGCCATCCGCGATCTCATCCGCGCCCGCGAGCCTAGAAAAGTCAAAATCGAAGACATCCAGAAACTGGTGGCAACCCATTTCAACGTAAGCCGCGCGGATATTCTTTCCTCGCGCCGCTCGGCAGGCGTGGTGAAGCCCCGCCAGATCGCGATGTATCTCGCAAAGGTTTTGACTTTGCGGTCGCTTCCGGAAATTGGCCGTCGTTTTGGTGGTCGTGACCATACGACGGTGCTTCATGCCGTCCGGAAGATCGAAGGCGCAGTGGCGGCTGATAATTGCTTCCGCGACGATGTCGAGCTTTTGAAGCGGATGCTGCAGGACTAAGTACCGTTTTGGGCGCAAAATTCGGGGAATTCTGTGGACCAGAGGATGAAAACGGGCGCCCTCTTGCCGGTTTGTCTTGCATAACCGCGGCCCGATCTGGCACTTTCGAAGACCCGTCAAATCCGTCGGGGCTCACTCTTCCTGAAATCGGCTAGGTCGGCTATGAAAGTCACTGTCGAAAAAGCAGCGCTCCTCAAGTCTTTGGGTCATGTTCACCGCGTGGTTGAAAGGCGGAACACGATTCCGATCCTCTCCAATATTCTGCTCAAAGCAGCGGATGGCAGCCTACATCTCAAGGCCACCGATCTTGATCTTGAAGTCACCGAACGGTTTCCCGCTGACATCGGAACGCCCGGCGCGACGACAGTGCCCGCCTATATGTTCTATGAAATCGTCCGCAAATTACCGGATGGCGCGCAAGTCTCGCTCGATAATTCAGGCGATGCGACACAAATAATCATTCGCGCGGGCCGTTCGCGCTTCACATTGCAGACTTTGCCTGACAGCGATTTCCCGGATCTGGCCGCGGGAACGCTTGATCACAAATTCAGCCTGCCGGCCGCTGAATTGCGTCGCCTGATTGAAAAGACACAATTCGCGATTTCAACCGAAGAAACGCGCTACTATCTCAACGGGATTTATTTTCACACGATCGATGTAATGGGCCACACAATGTTGCGTGCCGTCGCAACCGATGGTCATCGTCTCGCGCGCGTTGAAGCGGATGCTCCGCAAGGCTCAGCGGGCATGCCCGGCATCATCGTGCCGCGCAAGGCCGTCAATGAAATCTTGAAGCTGGTTGAAGCCGATGGCGACGATGTGATGATCGAAGTCTCGGCGGCAAAAATTCGCCTCACGCTTGGTGAGGTGGTTTTGACGACGAAATTAATTGACGGAACCTTTCCTGATTATCAACGCGTTATTCCGACCGCGAATGATAAATTGCTCACTGTTGAAAAAGCAGATTTCATGGCAGCAGTTGATCGCGTCTCGACGATTTCATCGGAACGCACGCGCGCCGTGAAATTGGCAGTCAATGACGGCAAGCTCACTTTGTCGGTGACCAATCCGGAATCAGGATCGGCCGTTGAAGAAATCGAAGTCGATTATGATCAAGCGGGACTCGAGATTGGCTTTAATGCACGCTATCTTCTCGACATCGCCGCTGAACTTGATGGCGACACGGCGTTAATCAAACTGGCTGATTCAGGCTCGCCCACTTTGATTCAGGATCGCGTAGGCGCAAGCGCGCTTTATGTCCTGATGCCGATGCGCGTGTGATAGATATAGACTCTCGACGCGCGTCTTCGTCCTATCGAACACCGCGCGTCACTCGTCTTCTCTTGCAAGAGTTTCGCTCCTATTCATCACTCGATCTTTCGATTGAGGGATTGCTGATTGTTTTTGTCGGCGATAATGGCGCAGGCAAAACAAATCTTCTTGAAGCGCTTTCGCTTTTCACACCGGGGCGCGGTTTGCGTCGCGCTGATCTTGAAGAAATGGCGCGCGAACAAGGGCCTGGATCTTTTGCGGTGTCCCTGACACTTCAGGATAGTGAGGATCTCTGGCGTTTGGGCACAGGCCTTGAAATCCTTGACGAAGATAACTCGTCACAAAGACGCTATCGCATCAATGGCGCAAGTGTTGGATCAGCGCATCATTTTACCGATCATCTTCGCCTCGTTTGGTTGACGCCCGCCTTTGACGGATTGTTTACAGGACCCGCCGGTGATCGCCGTCGTTTTCTTGATCGATTGGTTCTTGCACTTGATCCCGCTCATACAAACCGTGTCTCTGGGTTAGAGCGCGCCTTAAGAACACGAAACAAATTGCTCGAAGAACCTTCACCCGATCCGCTATGGCTTGATGCGATCGAACGCGAAGTGGCTGAAACGGGAATTGCCGTTGCTGCTGCGCGGCAAGAAGCGATCGGACGGCTTTCAGGACTGATTCATTCGACGCGCGATGACACCTCGCCCTTTCCCTGGGCAGATATCCGACTTGAGGGCTGGGTTGAAACCGCTTTGATTGATCGTGCGGCTGTTGATGTTGAAGACGAGTTTCGTGCGCTTTTGAAAACACAAAGACCGCGCGATCGTGCAGCGGGTCGCGCGTTAGTCGGGCCACAAGCCTCCGATCTGATTGTCATTCATGGTCCGAAATCGGTTGCAGCAGAACGTGCTTCCACCGGCGAACAGAAAGCGCTTTTGATTGGACTCATTCTTGCTCATGCACGCCTTGTTGCGGATGTGAGCGGCATCGCGCCAATCATTCTTCTTGATGAGATTGCCGCGCATCTGGATCCGAAAAGACGCACCGCGCTTTTTGAAACTTTGGCGCAACTTGGTTCGCAAGTTTTTATGACTGGCGCCGACATCGCGTCTTTTTCCTTGATGCCAGAGACCACTCAGCGCTATGGGGTGTCGCAGGGGCAAGTTGTACTGATTTCATAACACTTTCGCAGTCTCTTATTTTTACTTTGACCTATTTTATCGCGGTGATCACGCCGGGACCGGGCTTGGCTGCAATCATCGCGCGCGCATTAGGCCGTGGCCTTTACGGCATGCCGTTCTTTGTCGCCGGATTCATCTTTGATGATCTAACTTTATTCATTGTCGCTGCCGCGGGTCTTGCCGCACTCGCTGAAGCCCACGCACCCATTTTCATTGTCGTTCGGTGGGGTGGTGCGGCCTATTTGATCTATCTCGCCTATGGATTATGGACCTCGCCGATCTCGACCGATTTGGGCGCCACTGATCCCTCAGAATCGGAATCACCATGGGCACTTTTTTTATCAACTTATTCTCTGACGATTAGCAATCCAAAAGCGATTCTGTTCTTTGCAGCTCTTTTGCCCGCGCTTCTTGATCTCACTGCTTTGAGTTTGAGCGATTACTTCATTCTCACGCTCACAATCGCAACGATGATCTCGACCGGTTTGATGATCTATGCGTCTGCGGCAAGTCGTGCGCGCGTTTTATTTACAAGCGAAAAAGCGCGCCGCTGGATCAATCGGGTTACCGGCACGATGTTGGCCATCGTCGCTGTTGTGATGGCTGCACTTTAAAAAAGGTCAAACCGCCGCGGCGTGGCGGTTTTGAACTTCCATCAAATGCGTATCGAAGACTGAAGCAACGCTGCGCATGGCCAGGCGTGCATGTGGGGGAATGATCACCTTCCACCCCTCGATCTGAACAAGGCTATCGCGGGTTAAAGACTGCAAGCGATCAAGATCTTCGAGAAAAATCGCCGGATCAACGCCGTGGTGATGGGCAACACTCTCAAGATCAACAATCATATCACACATCAGTTTTTCGATTGCGTCTCGACGAAGAAGATCATCGGCGCTGAGAACCAGTCCGCGATGGATAGGCAACCGCCCGTCATTGACGGCACTGGCCCAGGCATCAAGATCGCCTTCATTCTGTGCGTAACCCCAACCCGTCACGCTGATGGCGCTCGAATCAATGGCAATCAAAGTGCTCGCGTGATCAGTTTTATAACCTTAATTTCGCCTCAAACGATGGTCCTGCAAGGCTAAAGCCATTGGGTCATCGGCGTGAGCAAAATGATCAAGACCAATCGGCATATAATGTTTTTCAAGCTCATTGCGCGCGGCACTTGCAAGACTCATTCGCGCGCGTAGATCCGGCAGACCATGACGTTCAAGTGCCTTCTGATATTTTTCATCCATGGCACATGCGCATAACCAAAAAGCGCAACGCGTGTGGCGCCAAGTTTTACGGTCGCTTCTACGCTTTCAATAATCGTTTTTTGGTTTGATGCGGCAATCCATAAATCAGATCAAAATTGATCGGCATCACACCATTCTTGCGCAAATCATCAACCGTCTTTGCGACCATTTCGAATGGTTGAAACCGATGGATCGCTTTCTGGACAGCGGCGTCAAAATCCTGCACGCCGATTGAGGCGCGTGTTATACCTTCTTCATCATAAGCCTTCGCGCGCGACGCGGTGAAACCGCGTGGATCAATTTCGATTGAAATTCCTGCGCGATCAACAAAATCAAAATATTTTGTAATCGCCGCCATCACGCGACGAAAATCTTTCGGCGACAAAAGGCTTGGTGTGCCACCGCCAAAATGAAGATGCGATAAACGTCCACGACGGGGAAGTTTCTCAACCACGAGCGCGAGTTCAGCAAGCAAAGTCTCAAGATAAGGTGGAACCGGCGCATAGGTTTTCGTGATTGTCGTGTTGCATCCGCAATACCAACAAAGTTTCCAGCAAAACGGAATGTGAAGATAAAGCGAGAGAGGCTCTGAAAGGTCCTTTCGTTCGAGCCAGGAATTCACCGTCGCGGCGGTGACGCCATTATGAAAATGCGGCGCGGTCGGATAGCTCGTATAACGCGGCACACGCGCATCAAGTTGCGCGAGCCATTTGTAGTTGAAGGCAGACGGTTTCACCATGCCGCCACTTTGAGCCGCACAAAACACGTCAACCTTGATTTACATCAAGCACCCGCGCAGATCGGTTTTCGATTTTGGTTTTGTTCATCGCGAAAGATGAAAGGTGGTACAGCTACCCCGGCTCGAACGGGGGACCTCTAGATCCACAATCTAGCGCTCTAACCAACTGAGCTATAGCTGCTCTAAAACAAGGAAGCGGGCCGATGCACCCTTCTTCGGAGAGACGTCCTAAGCCCGCTTCACTCTCTTTTCAAGTGCCGGATGGCCACTCCCCCTTAATGAGAGGGGCGCTGAGCCTCAAGCGCATGGCTAAAAGCCTTTCGCACCGGTTCCGACGCCTTGGTCGCAACTGCCGTGGCCAGAGACGACAAATCCCGCGCTTCATCGAAATTGCGCTCGAACTGCTTGCGCAATTGGCTCGCTTGAAGATCGATGATCTCGGAAAGCGTCTTCACCCGCGTCATGGCGCGGAAATAGCTGAAAGCTGCATGGGCTTCGGCTTCTAGCGCGTCAGCAACGCGGGTCTGAATTTCCTTGAGGCCAGATTGGACAACATGACCGCTGGCTTCAAAGCCGCGCGCGAAAGACAAAGACGCCTCGTGCGAGCGGGCAAATGCGGAGCGAACCTGATCGAGCGATTGCTCGGCCACGCTGCGGATCGCATCGGCCGCCTCATGATGAACCGAAGCCAAAGCCTCACCGGCTTCCGCTTTGGCCTTTGCGCCCGGCCTACGCTTCACCCGTTCAGCTGGCACAACCGGCGTTGCAGACGTTTTTTTGGCAGCGACACCCGGCGCAACAGCCGTGCCTTCCGCCACTACATCAGAATGGACTTCGGAATCGGATGCCATGGTGACCTCCTCGATTGGATCAGGATTATTTACGCTGAGCGGCGTCTGTTGCAGCTTTACGCATCTCGGCAGCAGCCAATTCAACAGTCGCCTGAGCGCTTTCTGTAGCCTTACGAGCCGTTGACTGCATCGCCGAGCCAAATTCAGCCATTTGCGATTGAAGTGTCGCAAATTGGGACTTCACGAATTCGGTCTGGATATGGACGACGTCCTGCACGTCCTTGGCATGAACAAGAAGCTCGGCCAGATCGAAAGCCGCCGCGATGTTTTTCTCGGCATAGCCAATCGCCTTTTCTGCGAGATCGCGCAGATTGGCCCAGGCGTTGACAGTCTGGGAGTCAGCTGCCGAGACAGCTTTATGCGCTGCACCAAGAAACCCGTCGAAAGGCTTGCGGGCTTGATCAACGCTCTTTTCAGCGAAATCGCGCATTTCGGTCGGAATTTCATAAAATAGGATCGATTTTGACATGAAAAAACCTCAAAAACTGGGAAAAGATTAATCGAATCGCTTAAACACATAATCATTTATTTCGCAGTGCGATATAATGTTGCATTGCACAATCGTCAACTAGACGAGCGGTTAACTCTGTTTTCGATCTCTTCGACCTTAGAGGGAGAAAGGCTTGGACGCCCCGCCTCCCTTTCGGTAAAATTTGACGGAAACTTTAGGAATTTTCGGCATTTATCCTGAAAGTGCCTCCAAGGACCGTCTCTCGCTGATGACCGAGACCACCACCACAGGTTCAAATCCGTCGAAGTCGAAGGGCAGCGACGCATCTTCCCGTGTCCGCTTTGTCTGGACGAACGACCGCTCGGGCACAATCCGGTTGCTCACGGAAGACCCGCGTCTCGCGACGCTCAAAATCAGTCTGGAAGAAACGCCGTGGCCCGAAGGCAGCAAGGCCCGGCAGGCTCTCAATGCGCAAGCGACTTTCGTCAATGAGGCGCTGACACTCGAAAGTGCTGAGGGGCCACTCTCGATCATGCTGTCCGGGACGCCAATCAAGGGTGAAGGCGGGACATTCGAAGGTTTTCGGGGCTTCGGAATAATCGCGCTCGCCATAGTCAGGCCAAAAGACGCACCGATCGCTCAAACCAAATCACGCCCTGTTGATGCGGAGACCGCACCAGGCCTCACCGAGATTGAACGCCAAGCGTTCCGCGATATTGCCCGCGCTTTGGGTGAACGCCCGAGTCGATCAAGTCCCTCCACGTCCGTGGATATTCCAGTCATCGAAATGTTTGTACCGGCAACACAATTTGCAACGCATGCGGACGCTGCACCGACGCCTGAGCCCTTACTCGCAACACTCTTTGACCGCTTGCCGGTCGGCGTTTTGTTGAGCCGTGGTGCTGTTCCCATTCTGATGAATGAAACGCTGCTCACCTGGCTCGATTATGACTCGGTTGATGATTTCCACTCGAGCGGCGGAATCGAAACCATGTTTGGCGGTCGCCATCCCGCACGACGTTCACCGCATGATGATGGCGCGATGCTCATTCGTCGTCGAGATGGTGATACGATGGCGCTTTCAGTTCATCTTCAAACCATCGCTTGGGGCGATTTACCTGCAAGCCTCATGTTGTTTGAACGTCCACGTGATCCTGTTGAAGATGTAAACGAACAAAACCAAACCGACATTGTGAATGAGCGTGTCTCTTCGGATGAATTGTCGGCGATTCTTGAAACAGCTAGTGATGGCGTTGCCGTGCTTGATGGTGATGGTCGCATTCTGATGCTCAACCGCTCTGCCGAGGCGCTTTTCGGTTATGATACGGATGATGTCGAAGGCGAGAGTTTCATTGCGCTCTTGAATGAAGAGAGCCGTGAGCGCATCACGTCCTATCTCAAAACATTAAACGGTATTGGCGTTGAAAGTCTTTTAAATGATGGCCGCGAAGTGATTGCGGAAACGCGGCAAGGCGGCAAGATTCCGCTTTTCGTAACCATCGGAAAACTCAGCGACAATGCGCTTTCAAAATATTGCGTCTTCATGCGTGATATGACGGCGGTGAAACGTGCAGAACGTGATCTCACTGAAGCACGACGCGCCGCTGAACTGGCAAGCGCCCGTAAATCCGATTTTCTCGCGCGTATCAGTCATGAAATTCGTACGCCGCTTTCTGCAATTATCGGCTTTGCTGAAATCATGCAGGAAGAGCGCTTTGGTCCTTTGGGAAACAAAAAATACAAAGACTATCTCAAAGATATTTTGACATCCGGTTCTTATGTGATTGATCTCGTCAATAATCTGCTTGATCTTTCAAAAATTGAAGCCGGACGCGCTGAGCTTGATTTTCAAGATGTCGATGTGAATGGTATACTTGTTGACGCGTCATCCTTGTTGCAAAAAGAAGCGCGTCGCGCGCGTGTCATTTTGCGGATGAGTCTTGATATAAATTTGCCTGGCCTGATGGCCGATAAACGAGCGCTCCATCAGATCATTCTCAATCTCATGTCGAACGCGATCAAATTCACGCCCGAAGGCGGACAAGTGATTGTTTCAACCACCCGAACGCCGGATGGTGATGTCGTGATCCGCGTCAAGGATACGGGCATCGGGATGACCGATCAGGAAATAACGACCGCGCTTGAGCCCTTCCGGGAATTATCGACCAGCCGCAAATCCGGCGGAACCGGCCTCGGCTTGCCGCTGACCAAAGCATTGGTTGAGGCCAATCGGGCGAGCTTCTCGATCAAAAGCGCCCGCAATGCCGGAACGCTCGTCGAAATCACCTTTCCGCCAACGCGCGTTCTGGCCTCCTGATCGCAAAAACAACGATCATGCCTGATGCGGCTGAAACGCACTTGCAAATCTGAAAAAAACTTTCAAAACATGGGAAGCGTCTTTTTCAAGGTATCACTCCTATGGGCATCGCCTTTCCGCTTCCCGATGAAGCCATTCTTGCACGCCGCGAGGCGATCATTGAAGGCTTGGCCGCTTTGGTGCCGCCTGCCTCTTTGATTATCTCAGAGGATGAAAGACGCGCTTTTGAGACTGATGCGCTCACCGCCTATCGCAAGATGCCGCTCGCAGTCGTTCTGCCGACGACGACCGAACAGGTCGCCGCCGTTATGCGCTATTGCCACCAAAATGGCGTGAAGATCGTTCCGCGCGGTGCGGGCACATCACTCGCGGGCGGTGCCATTCCACAAGAAGACGCGATCATCGTCGGCATTGGTAAAATGGCCAAGATTCTCGACGTGAATTTTTCCGATCGCACAATGCGCGTGCAAGCAGGCATCACCAATCTCGGTATTTCGAATGCGGTGGCAGCAGATAGGTTTTTCTATGCACCTGATCCGTCATCACAACTCGCCTGCACGATTGCTGGCAATATCGGCATGAATTCGGGCGGTGCACATTGCTTGAAATATGGTGTGACCACCAACAATATTCTCGGCGTGCGCATGGTGATGATTGATGGCACCATTGTCGATATCGGTTCCGACGCGCTTGATGCGCCGGGCCTTGATCTTTTAGGGCTCATTATCGGCTCTGAAGGACAACTCGGCATTGTAACCGAAGCCACAGTGCGAATTTTACGGCAGGCCGAAGGCGCGCGTCCGGTACTTTTCGGTTTTGAAACGAGCGAAGCCGCAGGCGCATGTGTGGCTGCAATTATCGGTGCAGGAATCATTCCGGTGGCGATGGAATTCATGGATAAGCCTGCCATTGAAATTTGCGAAGCCTTTGCTCATGCCGGTTATCCGCTTGATGTTGAGGCGCTGCTGATCATCGAAGTTGAAGGCTCGGACGCGGAAATGGATGCAATGCTCAAACGCATCATCGCGATTGCCGAGCACCATCACGTGAAGACGATTCGTGAATCCAAATCCGCGATGGAAACAGCCGCGATCTGGAAAGGTCGTAAATCCGCTTTTGGCGCGACGGGACGCGTTGCGGATTATATTTGTATGGATGGTACGATTCCGACCGGCCAACTCCCTTATGTTCTGCGTCGCATTGATGAGATCGTAAAATCTTACGGCTTGCGCGTAGCCAATGTATTTCATGCGGGCGACGGAAATCTTCATCCTTTGATCCTTTATAATTGCAACGACCCGATTGAAGCGGCAAAAGCTGAAGATGCTGGCAATGATATCTTAAAGCTCTGCGTCGAGGTGGGTGGCTGTTTGACGGGCGAACATGGTGTCGGCATTGAGAAGCGCGATCTGATGACTAAACAATTCACGAGTGCCGACCTTAATCAACAAATGCGCGTGCGTGCCGCTTTTGATACGCAATGGCTTCTCAATCCCGCAAAAGTATTTCCGCTTGAAGGGCGCATCGCCTCATGAGTGAAGCGCATTCTCTTTTCGTTGAAGACGACTTTATCGCAACCATTCGCAACGCCTCACGCAATGGCACGACATTGCGGCTCGTCGGCGGCGGAACGAAATCGAACATCAGTCAACCGGTGACCGCACTTTCGACGCTTTCAACAAAATCCTTACAAGGCATCACGCTCTATGAACCCGCCGAAATGGTGATTGGAGCGCGCGCTGGAACGCCTTTAAAAGAAATCTATGGTCGGCTTGATGAAAAAAACCAGGTGCTGCCTTTCGAACCGCCGGATTACCGCGCTTTACTTGGCTCATCGGGTGAACCGACAATTGGTGGCCTTGCCGCAACAAATCTTTCCGGCCCACGACGCATTCAAGCGGGCGCGTGTCGAGACAGTTTGATCGGCATCCGCTTTATTAATGGTGAAGGTGAATTGATCAAATCCGGCGGGCGGGTGATGAAAAATGTCACAGGCCTTGATCTCGTAAAACTTTTTGCAGGTTCATGGGGTACGCTGGGTTTAATCACAGAGGCCACTTTCAAAGTTTTACCCAAGCCGCAAACCACTCAGACTTTGATGCTGCATGGTCTTGATGACGCGCGCGCGGTAGCAGCGATGTCGAAGGCACTCGGCTCTCCTTTCGATGTGACAGGGGCTGCGCATCTACCCGCGGGATTGGAACGCGTGGCGACAACGCTCATTCGCCTTGAAGGTTTTACCGAGTCTGTTGCTTATCGTTCAGAAAAATTATCGCATGATCTTTCTTCTTTCAGTCGCGTCGAGCAGCTCGATCAAAATGCATCAGAAGGTTTGTGGCGACGCATCCGAGATGTGAGTGATTTTGTTGAACAGCAAAATGATGTTGTTTGGAAGATATCATTGGCGCCTTCAAAGACACCCTCTTTCTTAAATATGCTTCGTTCGAATGGTCTTCCATTCCGCTCGCTTCTTGATTGGGGTGGCGGTCTGATTTGGATTCAAACAAAGAGCGAAAGCGATGGCGGCGCGACGCTCATTCGAAATGCGCTCAAAGATACAGGCGGTCACGCGACTTTATTCCGTGCGCCTTCCGCATTGCGCGCGGCAGTAGATGTGTTTGAACCTTTGTCTCCGGCCCTTGCCGCACTCTCTGAACGTATTCGCCTTGCTCATGATCCCAAACGGATCTTTAATCCGGGCCTGATGGTCCGCGGGTAGACGATATCATCATGCAAACATCATTCAAACCCGAAGCGCTTCAATTGCCTGCGATGCAGGCCTCGGAAAAAATCTTACGAACCTGCGTTCATTGCGGATTCTGCACGGCGACATGCCCCACCTATTTATTGCTCGGCGATGAACTCGATTCCCCACGCGGTCGTATCTATATGATCAAAGATATGCTCGAACGCGGGCGTCCGGTGACGAAAGATGTCGTCACTCATATTGATCGCTGCCTCTCATGCCTTTCTTGCATGACAACATGTCCGTCCGGCGTTCATTATATGCATCTCATTGATCATGCGCGTGCGCATATTGAGGCGACATATTCGCGCCCAGTTGGTGATCGCATGATCCGTGCGGTGTTGGCCTTTGTGTTACCTTATCCGACGCGTTTTCGTTTTGCGCTTTTTGGTGCCCGCTTTGCCAAGGTGATTGCTCCCCTTATTCGTGCGCTCCCGTCAATTGGCAAGAAGCTTGGCGCGATGATTGATCTTGCACCACTGACTCTCCCGGCACGTTCGCGTCATGAATCATCTAGAATCATACCGACAGAGGCGTCGCGTCGTGGACGCATTGCTTTACTTGGCGGTTGCGCGCAGACGGTTCTTGATCCGGGCATCAATGATGCCACCATTCGCCTTCTAACCCGAATGGGTTTTGATGTCGTGAGGGCGAAGGGCGAAGGATGTTGCGGCGCGCTTGTCCATCACATGGGGCGCAATGAAGAAAGCCATCACTTTGCAAAGGCAAATATCGATGCATGGATGAAAGAAATCGAAGGTGATGGTCTTGATGCGATTGCGATCACGACATCGGGGTGCGGCACGACGATCAAAGATTACGGCTTCATGTTCCGCCACGATCTGGCCTATACGGAAAAAGCGGCG
>Ga0194123_10001646_pt1 | contig 32636 bp, 26 predicted proteins | sample TA2MahsurfametaG_5_FD_155479 | JGI IMG/M metagenome (GOLD analysis project Ga0194123, IMG submission 155479) | Freshwater microbial communities from Lake Tanganyika, Tanzania - TA2015023 Mahale A surface | ecosystem: Environmental > Aquatic > Freshwater > Lake | place: Tanzania: Lake Tanganyika... | reverse complement strand
GGAGCATCAGCTCGCCGCGCGCGCCCTCGGGCCTGCCGGGAACGCCCTGGACCTCGGCGCCGGGCCCGGGGATCACTCGTCGTCGCCCTCGTCCTCGGGCTCGTCCTTGACCTCGACGGCCTCGATCTCGCCCTTGCGGCCCGCGGCCTGCTCCTTGCGCTTCCACTGCTCGATCTTCTGCCGGTCGGGCGAGATGATCGCGTTGATGCGCTTGCCGTTCAGGCGCGGCGCGGCCTCGAGCTTGCCGAGGTCCAGCAGGCGCTGGATCACGTCCTGCACCAGCCGGTCGCCGATGTCGCGGTGCGCCATCTCGCGGCCCTTGAAGCTCGCGACCAGCTGCACCTTGTGGCCCTCGAGCAGGAATCGCCGGGCCTGCTGCACGCGGATGCCGACGTCGTGCGGGTCGATCTTCATGGATCGGCCGAGGCGGACTTCCTTGAGTTCGCTCGCCTTCGACTTGCCGGCCTTGTTCTTCTTCGCTTCCTCGTACTTGAACTTGCCGTAGTCCATGATCTTGCAGACGGGCGGGCGCGCGTCCGGCGAGATCTCCACGAGGTCGAGCCCCGCTTCCAATGCAAGGCGACGGGCTTCGTCGGTCTCGACGATGCCAACCATCTCCCCGGCCTGGTCGATGAGGCGGACCGGCGTGATCCGGATGCGGTCGTTCATGCGCGGGCCGAACGACGGTCCGTCGCGGCGCGGGCGGTCGCCGCCGAAGCCTCCCGGACGGGGTCCGGAACCAGAGGCGAACGGGGGGCGGCGGGGAGGGAAGCTGGAAATAGGTGAGTCCTTCGAAGTGACCGGCGGCCAGGTCCGTGATCCTCCCCGACGCGTGCCGCCGACGTCCGGGGGAGCAGCAACCAGTTGCTGCGAGACGGAGACTGTACCCGGGCGGCGCAACGGCAAGCAAACAGGAAAAAACCGCCGCGTTTGCACTCGGGAACCCGCGGCTCGGCCGGCCCAGCGCGACCGCGGCGGCATCGGTCAGCGCGGTCGTGGGCCGACGGGGCGTCAGCGGTCCGGAACGACGTTCTCCGCGCGCGCTGGCCGATCCGCGATCGGCCAGACCCACAGCCTCCAGCGTGCGTCCGCGGTCGTGCGCTGCCGCCGGGCCTGCGGCGGGGGGACTGGCGCGAACGGCACTGCCGCCCAGCGGCGGTCGGGCGACACGGACACCGCGCCGTGGTCGGGCTGCTCGAACATGGGCGTGCCGTCGGCATCGGCGTAGGTGCGTCCCAGTCCCGCCAGGCCGCCCACGAGCAACGGGCCGATGGAGGGCGCCGTCGCGGCGTTCGAAGGCTCGAACAGGGTGAGCCGACCGACGTCCTGCCGGTCATGGAGCAGCCGGATGTCGCCGGTGAGGCCGGCGGTGAGCGGCGCTTCCCGCGTGCGCGCCGCGCCGGAGGTGCGCTCCCATGGCCCGGCCGGCGCGATGGCGAATGCCGCGGTGCGTTCCTCGATCCGCGGTCGGTACGCGAGGCGCCAGAGCGGCCACGTCGGCCAGCGGCGCCCGAACGACGCGGCCGGCCATGCCTCGTAGGCCCGTGGGTCGGTGAAGTGCCCCGTGAATGCCACGACCAGCGCGGTCCCCGTCCCCGCAAGGGACAGCGCGGAGAGGATCGGCGCTGCGCGGGCCAGGGGCGGCTGGCCGATCGGCGCGCGCCTCGCGGTGAGCGATGCCCCGCACTCGGGGCACCGCGCGGGCGGCGGCGCGTCGGCTGTTCCCACGTCGTAGTTGCAGCGCGCGCAGTAGCGCCGGCCCACGGCGCGCGGGCGTCGGAGCACGCGCCAGGCGATGGCCGCCGCAACGGCGAGCATGGAGATCGCCGTGATCGCCCCGAGGTCCGCCCCGTGGTCGGTCATGAACGGGCCGAGCCCGGCATCCACCTCGTACGTGACCAGGAGCTGCGTTCCGTCGGCGCTCCACGCCGCCGAGGGAGGCGCGGCATCGGGCCACAGCCCGGGCAGTTCAAGCACGGCCGCCGGGTCGATGGCGTCGGTCACGGCGCGCACGTCAGGTCTTCGCGGGCCCCTTCCACACCGCGGCGTCGTAGCACGCCCAGATGTGGCCGATCCAGCCGCCGAAGCCGAAGGTGATCACCCACAGCACGCCGGTCAGCACGAACATCAGGAGCCCGCGCAGCGCACGCCCCTGGACGAGCTGCCCGAGGCCGGGGATGAAGAAGCTCGCGATCGCCGCGAGGACGTTTCCGCCTGAACCCTGTCCTGCCACGTGGTCGTTCCTTCCTGGGTCACTTTCCGAACACCGACCGCACGGTCTCCGCGCCGCGCGAGCGGTACTCGCGCGCGAGGCCGTCGACGAACGCGTCGAAGCCGACCTCGCCGAGGTTGGCCTCGATGCCGAACGCCCGCACGCTCACCTTGCGGCCCTCGGCATCGCGCGGGCCCACGACGGCGCAGTAGGGCACCTTCATGTCGCTCGCGTCCTTGATCTTGCCCTGGATGCGGTCGTTCGACTCGTCGAGCGAGGCTCGCAGGCCCGCGGCCCGCAGCGCGGCGTGCAGCTCGCGCGCGTAGGCAGCGCTCTTCTCGCTGATGGGCAGCACGCGCACCTGCTCGGGCGCAAGCCACAGCGGGAATGCGCCCGCGAAGTGCTCGATCAGGCAGCCCACGAAGCGCTCCATGCTCCCGAACGGCGCGCGGTGGATCATCACCGGCCGGTGTTGCTGGTTGTCCGCGCCGATGTATGACAGGTCGAAGCGCTCCGGCAGGTTGTAGTCGACCTGCACCGTGCCGAGCTGCCAGCTGCGGCCGATCACGTCCTTCACCACGAAGTCGATCTTCGGCCCGTAGAACGCTGCCTCGCCGGGCTCCTCGCTGAAGGGCACGCCGAGCGTGCGCGCGGCGGTGCGGCAGGCCTCCTCGGCCTTGTCCCAGTTCCTCGGGTCGCCGACGTACTTGGCGCTGTCCGGGTCGCGCAGGCCGACGCGCACGCGGTACTCGTTCATGCCGAGCGTGCCGAAGATGAGCTTGACCAGGCTGAGGCACCCGAGCAGCTCGTCGGCCACCTGGTCCTCGCGGCAGAAGAGGTGGGCGTCGTCCTGCGTGAAGCCGCGGACGCGCGTCATGCCGCCGATCTCGCCCGACTGCTCCCAGCGGTAGACGGTGCCGAACTCGGAGAGGCGCACCGGCATGTCGCGGTAGCTGTGGGGAGCGCTCGCGAAGATGCGGATGTGGTGCGGGCAGTTCATCGGCTTCAGCAGGTAGCCGTCGATCTCGCCCTTCTCCAGCCGGTTGGCCAGCTCGCCGCAGGTGCAGCCCTCCTTGGCGAGCATCGACAGCTGGTCGTGCTCGATGATCGGCGGGTACTGGCTCTCGCGGTAGTACGGGAAGTGGCCGCTGGTGCGGTAGAGGTCGAGCTTGCCGATGTGCGGCGTGAAGACCTGCGTGTAGCCCTGCTTGCGCAGCTCGTCGCTGATGAAGTTCTGCAGCTCCTGGCGGACGATGCTGCCGTTGGGGGTCCACAGGATCAGCCCCTGGCCCACCATCTCGTCGATGTGGAAGAGCCGCAGCTGCCTGCCGAGCACGCGGTGGTCGCGCTTCTTCGCCTCGTCGAGCTGCGTCAGGTGCGCGGCCAGCTCCTCCTTGGTGGCGAAGGCGGTGCCGTACACGCGGGTGAGGCGGTCGAGCCTCTCGTCGCCCTTCCAGTAGCTCGACGCCAGGCTCGTCAGCTTGAACGCGCCGATCCTCCCGGTGGAGGGGACGTGCGGGCCGCGGCAGAGGTCCTCCCAGTTGGTGCCGGGGGTGCCCGTGGCGTACCAGCTGAGCGTGGTGCTGCCGGCCTCCTGCGCGCGCTCGGCGTTGTCGACCTTGAACTTGCTGCCCTCGGCCCGCAGCTTCTCCATGCCCTTGGCGGCGGGAAGCTCGTAGCGCGTGAAGGGACGGTTCTCCGCGACGATCCGCGCCATCTCCGCCTCGAGCGCGGGGAAGTCGTCGGTGCTGATCGCCTTGCCGCCCTCGAAGCTGATGTCGTAGTAGAAGCCCGTCTCGAGCGGCGGCCCGTAGACCAGCTTCACGTGCGGAAACAGGTTCTGGATGGCCTCGGCCATCACGTGCGCGGTGCTGTGGCGGATGAGGAACAGCGCGTCCGCGTCGGCGCCGCCCTCGCGCTTCTTGGGAGTGACGATCGCCAGCGCGCAGTCGCGGTCGAGGACCGCGGAGAGGTCGCGCAGCTCGCCGTCCACCTTGGCACCGACCGCGGCCTTGGCGAGGCCCGCGCCGATGCTCGCGGCCACCTCGGCGGCGGTGACGGGCGAGGCGAATTCCTTGACGGAACCGTCGGGAAGCGTGATCCGAGGCATGGTCGGGGGAGGGTACCGAAACCCGTGACGCCGCCGCCGGCGGCGCGCGCCGAGGGAAACTGGTGCCAAACTCACCAGGAACGGATTTACGAGCCGAACAGGTCCGGATGGCCCGGCGCCGGGGCGGGGCGGTCGGCGAGGTCGTCGATCTCGCGCTGGATCTCGCCCACCGTGCTGAACTGGTAGTACTCGCTCGCGAAGCGTATGTAGCTGATGTGGTCCACCGAGCGGAGCTTCTCGGCCACGCGCTTGCCGATGGCGCGGCTCGGCACCTCGCGCTCGAACTCGCGGTGCATCTCCTCCTCGACCTCGCGCACCACGCGCTCCTTCTCGCTTGCGGGCACCGGCCGCTTGCCGCAGGCGGACGAGATGCCGCGCATGATGTTGTCCGGGTTGAAGGGCACGCGCGTGCCGTCGCGCTTCACCACCATCAGCCGCTCCGTCCGCTCCACGCGCTCGTAGGTGGTGAAGCGCTTGCCGCAGGCGATGCACTCGCGGCGCCGGCGGATGGCATCGCCCGAGTCGCTGGGGCGGCTGTCGATCACCTTGTCCTTGTCGCGCGCGCAGTAGGGGCAGTGCACCGCTCAGATCTCCTCGATCTCGGCGACCTTCTTCTCCATCAGGGCGTCGATCTTGGCCGTGTACTGCTTGGTCAGGTCGTCAACCGACTCCTTCGCGCCCTTGGCCTGGTCCTCGGTGACGCCGGCCTTCTTGTCGGCGAGCAGCCCGTCGATCGACTTGTTGGCGTCGCGGCGCTCGTTGCGCACCACCACCTTCGACTCCTCGGCCATCTTGCGCACCTGCGTGACCAGCTGCTTCCGCCGGTCGGAGCTGGGCGCGGGCACGCTGACGCGCACCGCGTTGCCCTCGGCCACCGCCCGCACGCCGATGCCCGAGGACTCGATCGCCTTGACGATCTCGCCCTTCGATCCCGGGTCGAAGGGCTTGACCACCAGCGTCGTGGCGTCGGCCACCGTGATGCCCGCGAGCTCGCGCAGGTCGGTGCTGGAGCCGTAGTAGTCGACCTTCACGTACTCCACCAGCGCGGTGGTGGCGCGGCCCGTGCGCACGCCCCGCAGCTCGCGCTGGTAGTAGTCGATGCTGGTGTTCATGCGGTCCTCGGTCTCGAGGAGGACGGTGTCGATGTCCATGGCTCCCTTTCGGTTCAGTTCGTGACCACGGTCCCGACGGACGAGTCGCCCTCGAGGACGCGCTGGATGTTGCCCTTGTGGCGGAAGTCGAACACCACCACCGGCAGCTCGTGCTCCATGCACATGGTGAGCGCGGTCAGGTCCATCACCGCCAGCTGCTTCTCGATGGCCTCGGCGAAGGTCAGGTTGGCATAGCGGGTGGCCTTGGGGTCCTTCTTCGGGTCGGCCGTGTAGATGCCGTCGACCTTGGTGGCCTTCAGGACCGCCTGCGCGCCGAGCTCGATGCCGCGCAGGCTGGCGCACGTGTCGGTGGTGAAGAACGGGTTGCCGGTGCCGGCCACGAGGATCACCACGCGCCCCTTCTCCATGTGGCGCAGCGCGCGCGCGCGGATGAAGGTCTCCGCCACCGACGTCAGGTTGATCGCGCTCATCACGCGCGCCTCCACGCCCACGTGCGCCAGCGCCTCCTTGAGCGCCAGGCCGTTGATCACCGTGCCGAGCATGCCCATGTAGTCGGCGGTCGACTGGTCGACCTTCCCGGTCTCGGCGAGCCGCGCGCCCCGGATGATGTTGCCGCCGCCCACCACCACCGCCAGCTGCAGCGGGCTGGCCTTGCGGTAGGCATCCGCGATCTCGTCGGCCAGCAGCCCCAGCTCCGCCGGGTCGATCCCCAGCTCACCGGGCTTGGAGAGGCTCTCGCCGCTCACCTTCAGGACGACTCGTTCGAAGCGCTTGGCCACTGTTCCTCCGATGCGGGTTCGGCGCGCCGGCGCCTGCAAAGGCCATGGTAAAGGCGGCGACGCGACCGTGGCGCCCGCCGAAAGGCCCTGAAAGCGGGCATCGGCGCCGCCGACCCCTACCATGCCCGGTGATGGTGGAGCAGCGCCCCGCCCACGACGGCCGTTCCAGCGCGCGACGGCGCGCCTGGCGGTCCGGGTTCGGGTGGATGGCGCTGGGACTTGCGCTCAGCCTCCCGGTGCACGCCGCGCTCCTCGTGTGGCTTGCGGTCACGTCGGTGGGGCGCGCGGGCGTGCCCGGGCGCGAGCAGGCCGTGATCGAGCTGGCGGTGCTTCCCGAGGAGACCGGCGCGCCCGCGATGACCCCCGCGCAGGGCGCGAGCGAGGCCCCGCAGGGGCCTGAGGCGGCAGCCGAGGTGTCCGCGCTCCCGAGCGTGCCGACCGACGATCCGCTTGCGGGTGCGCCCGGCGAGGGCACCGGCCTCGGCGAGGGCGGCGCGGATGGTTTCGGCGGGTTCGGCCCGGGCGGCGGAGGCGGCGACGGCTTCGGCGGAGGCGGCGGAGGCGGCGGGGGCGGAGGCGGGCTCGGCGGCGGCGCGGGCGGCACCAGCTTCTTCGGGGTGGGCGGCCGCGGCACGCGCTTCGCGTTCATCGTCGACAAGAGCGCGTCCATGGCCAGCCGCATCGGCGAGGCCAAGGACGAGCTGCAGCGCGCCATCGCGGGGCTGCCGGACTTCGCGTCGGTGTACGTCCTCTTCTACGACAGTTCCGAGCCATGGGCGTTCAGCGACCGCTGGGAACGCGTGCGGTCGAGCACCATGGCCCGGCTCAAGGCCTGGCTGCGCGACGTGGGTCCGTCCGGCGGCACGCAGCCGATGCCGGCCTTCCGCATGGCGTTTGCGCTCGACGTCCGCCCCGACGTGATCTTCTTCCTGTCCGACGGCGAGATCCCCGCCGAGACGGTCGAACTGGTCCGGCAGATGAACGCCCGCGGCAAGCGCGTCACCATCAACACCATCGCCTTCGGCGACGATGCCGGCGCCGCGCAGCTGCGGCAGATGGCCCAGGAGTCCGACGGCCAGTTCCGGCAGGTGCAGCCCTCCGCCGGCGGTCGTGGCGACCCGCGGAAGCCGAGGCCGCGATGATCGCATCGCTCCGTCGGTCCATCCTCGCGCTCGTGGCCGCGGCATCGCTGGCGGGAGCGGCGCACGCGGACGCCGTGGAACTCCACGGCGGCGCGCGCGCGGTCGACGGCTCGGTGGTGCGCACGGGTGCGGACGGCATCGAGGTGCGCGTCCGCCGCGACGGCCTCGAGTCCACGCTGCTCACGCCGTGGAGCGAGGTCCGCTCCGTGCGCGGCGGCGCCGAGCGCGACGCCGCGGCGTGGGTCGCGGCGGGCAACGAGCTCTGGCGCGCCCGGCTTCGGGTGCGCAGGGGCGACTGGCCGCTCGCGCTCGAGCCGCTCGAGCGCGCGTTCGCCACCTGGAAGGGCGCTGCGCCGAGCCGGGATGGCCTGCTTGCCGCGGTCGGCTGCGCCGAGGCCCGGATCCGCGCCGGACGTGCGGCCGATGCGGTGGCGCCCGCGTTCGAGGCACTGCGGCTGGTGCGTGCCGGGGCGGCGCTTGATCCTTCCGACGACTCGCTTGCCGGCGCGCTGGCGCGGGTGACGGACCCCGCGGTGCCGCTGCCGCCCGCGCTGCCGCCCGGCGCGTTCGCGGGTGACGATGCCGCGAGGGTGCGCGCCTCGCTCGCGGCCTTCGATGCGCGCGGCGACGAGGGCCTTGCGGCCGCCGTCGCCGCGTATGCCGGCGCCGTGGAGGGCGGCACGCCGCGCGCACCCGCGAAGGCCGGCACCAAGCTCGACGCGCCCGCGAACCTTGCCGCGTCGGCGCTCGACGCGCTGCGCGGGGCGAGCGCACCATCGGCCGCGGAGCGGGGCGCCGCGCTGAGCTCGCTTGCGCGCCTGCGCCGCTCCATGCCGACGTGGTTCGACGCCTGGGCGCGCTTCGCGGCGGGACGTGCGCTTGCCGCGGATGCCGATGCGACGCTCCGCGACCGCGGTCGCGTGCTCCTTGCGAGCCTCGTGGCGTGCGATGCGCGCGCGGCGCCGACGCTTGCGTCGCGGGCCGATGCCGAGCGCCGCCGCCCGACCGTCGCGGCGCCCGAGGGCGGGACGCTCGCGGGCCCGCCCCTCTTGGGGCAGCCGCGACCGGAGGTTGCGGTGCCTTCCGACCGTTCCGATGCGACCGCGGCGTGGCTCGAGGCGCAGGGCGAGCCCGACCTCCTCCTCGCGCACCTCGAGGCGCAGCTCGACCAGGCCGCCGATGCTCCCGACCGCGCGGTGCTGGTGGCGCGGATCGCGCAGATCCTCGCGGCGCGCCTCGAGCGGGAGGATGACGAGACCCGCCGCAACGCGCTGCTTGCCCGCGCGCTCGGCCTGGTCCGCCGCAACCCCGACGGCGCCGAGCCGCTGCGGCTTGCGATCCTCCGTGCGCAGCACCGTGCCGCCCAGCGCACCGCCGAGGACCGGCGCGCCGGCAAGGGAACGGATGCGGAATGCACGGCGGCACTGGAGGAGTTCCGGACCCTGGTGCGCGAGTTCGGTGCGCTTGCCGTGGCGGGCGAGCGCGCGCGCGCGTCGGCCAACCGCGACGCGTCCGCCGAGGTCGGCACGCGCGCCGAGGACACCATCGCGCGCGCCGGCCGTGCCGAGGAACTCGCGCGCAACTCGCAGTTCTTCCGGGCGTGGGCGCTCTACTACTCGGCGTGGCTCTCCCGCGAGCTTGGGCACCCCGACTGGCGGGCGCAGGCCGACGAGGCGCTCCGCCGCTTCGCGGAGCTGCTGGAGCCGGGGCGGGCCGCCATCGACCCGAGCGAGGTGTCGGAGGACCTTCGCGGCAACGAGGGCTTCGCCAGCGCGATCCTCGGGTCGGGCCTGTCGGCAAGCCTGGTGCAGACCGGAGCGACCGCCGATGCGTGGCTTGCGCTGCTGGAGTCGCCGCGCACCAACCTGGCGGTGCGCGCCCGGCTTCCCTCGTGGCGCATGGCGTCGTGCCTCGACCGCGGCGACCTGGCCGCGGCGCTCGCGCTCCTGAAGTCCGAGGGCGATGGCCCGCAGGGCGTGACGATGGCGCTGATCGCGGCCGCGCGCGCGGGCCGGATGCCGGATGCCGACGGCGCTGCCGAGCTGCTCACCGAGGCCGTGGGACGGCTTGCGTCCTCGGGACGGCTCCGCGACCTGTCCGTGATCGCCGTGGCCCCCGGCGCCGAGCCGACGGGTGCCGGTGCGCGGCTCTTCGCCGCCGTGCGCGCGAGCGCCGAGGCCAACCGCCTCCGCGAGGCGGGCGACGCGGCAGGCGCCGAGTCGGCGTGGCAGCGCGCGGCCGGGGAACTCGAGGGCGCGCTCGGCCCCGATGCGCCCCCCTCGGTGGCCGCGGGTGCGCGGTCGTTGCGCGGTCACGTGCTTCGCGGGGCGGGTCGGCTTGCGGAGGCAGCGGACGCGTTCGCGGATGCGGCGAAGTCGCTCTCGGGTGACCGGGCCGGTGATGCTCGGTGGATGGCAGTCCTGTGCCTCGAGGAAGCGGCGCGCCGGCCCGGTGCGCCGGCGGAAGTGGCCGCACGGCGCGACGCGCTGGTGGCATCCATCGTGGCGGACCTGCCCGCGACCGCGGCGGCCGTGCGCGCGAGGGCATGGCGGGCGACCCGCTCCGACCTGCCGTCGACCGCGGACATCGAGGCGCTGCTCGACGACCGCGTTCCCATGGAACTGGCGCCCGCGGCACGGCGCGCCGCGCTCGAGGGCCTCTACCGGAGGTTCCGCGCGACGCAGGGAGACGAGCGGCGCGCCGCGGCGCGACGCGCGCTGCTTGCGGGCGACGACGTGGCGCTCGGCGGCGGGGACGAGGGCACGCTTGACCTGCGGCGCAGGCTGGAGATGTCCGTGGCCATCGGCGACCGCACCCGCGCGGCGGACTCGCTGGCGGCGCTAGAGTCGCGCGCGGCCTCCATGGCGGACCCCGGGTCGATGCGCGACGAGATCCTCGCCCGCCGCGTGCAGGTGGCATGCGTCGAGGGCCGGCTCGACGACGCGCAGTCGAGCCTGGCGGCGATCGACCCGGCAGGCCCGTGGGCGCGCGTCGCGGCCCACGCGCTCCTCGCCGAGGCGCAGCGCGTTCCCGGCACGGTGCCGACGGTGCGCGCCGCGGCGGCGCGCGCGGTGTGCCGTGCCGCTGCGGTGCCCGCGTCCGCGGACATCGCCACCTGGCTGCGGGCCGAGGCCGAGATCCTCCGCGCCGGCGGGACCGGCGTCGACCGCGACGGTGCCGCACGCGCGGCGGCCGAGGCGCTGAAGGCGGCGCCCGGGTCCGCGGACCTGCTCCTTGCCGACGCCGAGTTCCGCGCGGCGTCGGGCGACGCGGCCGCTTCCGAGCGGAGCCTTCGCGCGGTGCTCTCGGCGGCGCCCGCCGGCAGCGAGACGTGGCTCCTCGCCAAGGCCATGCAGGTCGAGGCGATCGCCGCGGCCGACCCCGGCCGCGCGCGCGCGCTCCTCGAGCAGGTCCGACGCATCGGCGGGTTCGGTTCCGGCGAGGCGCTCGCGCGCTTCGAGCGGCTTGACGCCCAGCTTCCCGCGGCGGGCACGCCGCGCGGGGTTGCGCGGTGACCCTGCCCCCGGAACGCCAGCGCGCGCTCGAGCGCCAGGCCCTCGCCATCCTCGCATCGGGCGGCGGATGGAACGAGCGGACCCGCGGCCGGATGGCCGCGCTGGCAGCCGCCAACGGCGTCGACCCTGCCGCGCTCGCGTTCGCTGCGGCATCGCAGCAGGCGATGGGCGTTGCTGCGGCCGATGCCGCGTCCGAAGCGGTGCGCGCGGGGCAGGGTGCCGCGCCGGTGCAGCGCGAGGCACCTCGTCCGCCGCGGGCGCACTCGGTCGGCATCGGAGCGGGGCTTGCCATCCTGGCGGCAGCGTTTGCGGTCAGCGTGGCGCTCGTCCTCTATGCGGTCGAACGTGCCGAGCGCCTTCGGCGTGCGGCCACCGCGCCCGTCGCGGCCGCCGCGGCGTCCGCGCCGACGCGTCCGTCCCGCGCCCAGCCGGAACCGGCTCCCGCGCCGGCGCCCGTTGCCGATGGCGCCGTGGCCGCGCGAAGCGTGCCGCCCGTCCCCGCGATGTATGCGCGGCCGCCGGTGCTCCGCGTGGATGGGTCGCCGGCCTGGTCGCGGGCGGCGCTCGAGACCGTCGCCGCCGACGAGCCCGAGCTCCTCGCAACGCAGGCGCGGCTTGCGGCCGGCGGTCAGGCGACCGAGGCCGACCGCGTCCTCTGGGCGCGCGTGGCCGCGGCGTTCCTGCGCTCCTGGCCGGTGCTCGAGGATGCGCGGCGCGCGGAGGTGCTGGCTGCGCTCGCATCGGCGTTTGCGCGGCTCGGCGACGCGGAACTGCGCGATCGGCTCCTCGCGGACATCGAGCCGGCGGTGACGGAGGAGCGAACGCTGCCCGAGTCACTGTGGTGCGATCCGGGCTATGCAGGGCTGCGCCAGGCGCTGGCATCGCCGGCCGCCGACCCGGCGGCCGCGTTCGCGGAGGGCGCGCTCGCCGCGCTCGGCCCGCGCGGCGCGGAGGCCGCCGACGTCGTGCTCGCCGGCGACCCCGCCGCCGCGGCCGATGCGGTGGATGCGTGGCTGCAGGCCACCGAGGGCGCAACCGCGGCGCCCGCGCTCCGGATGGAGCGGGACGTCCGCGTGCTTGCCTTCCTCGACCGGCTGCTGCGTCGCGATGCGCCGATGGGACGCCCGGGGACCAGTGCCGATGCCGCGGGCACGCTGCTCGACGCGCTCGGGTGGACGGGCGACGCCGCGCGCCGGGCCGGCATCGAGGCATCGCTGCGCGCCTGGCTCGAGGATCCTTCCATCTCGGCGGCTGCCCTGCACGGCATGACGAGCGTGCTCGCCGCGCGCCGGCCGGGAGCGTGGTGGAACCCGTGGCTCGTCTCCGGCGAGCGTGCCGGCATGCCCGAGCGCTCGCGCACGGCCGACCGGTTCCGCGCCGCGCTCGCGTCGGGCGCCGGCGAGGACCTGCCAGCCGACCCGCGCCCCGCCACGCGCATGCGGGGCGTGCCGCCGGACCTCGTCGACCGCTGGGTGCGCGTCTCGCGCACCGCGCTCGCGGCGCGACCGACGGGCGACCCGGCCGCACGCATCGCGGCTGCCGCCGCGCAGGTGGCGATGGTGGAAGCGGCGCGTCTCCTCGAGCGCGGCCGCCTGAGCGACGCGCAGGCGCGCATCGTGCAGGTGGAGGACCCGGACGGGATCGCGCCCGATGACCTCGACCGCTGGAAGGGACGGGTGGAGCGCAACCCGGGTCGCGCCGGCGGGGCCGACGGCAGGCTCGAGCAGGACCTGCGCGCCCGGCAGTCCGCGGACGACCGCGTGGCGTTCCTGCGCTCGCTCCGGTCGCGTTCCGTCGGCGACCTGGGGCCGCTCGACGCAGCCGCGCTTGCGCGCGAGGCGCTGGCGTCGCCCTCGCGTCCGCTGCGCGCGGCCGCGCAGGCCGTGGCCACCGACATCCTGCAGGATGGCCCGAACACGGTGGCCGCGCTCGCCGCCGAGGCGCATGCGGCCGCCGATGCCGGCGAGGTGGCGGCGCTGGCCGCGGCGATCGCCCGCCAGCCCGTCCCCCGCGGCTCCGACGCCGACCGGCGCGCGCAGTCGGCGCTTCTCCTCATGGACCACCACGCGGCGCTGGTTCCGGCGGAGCGGCACCGCATCGACTCGGTGTCGCGCGAGTTCACGTACTCCGCCAACGCGGTCGCCGCGGCGCTGGGCGGTCAGGGGCTCACGGGCGACGCCGCCCCGGAGGACGCGCTCGCGCAGTGGCTGGCCGCGCGGCAGGCCGAGTCGCGCGGCGTGCTGCCGCCGGCGGTGGCGGCGCGGCTCGCCGCGCGCGCGGACGGGCGCCGCCGGATGGCGATGCCGGGGCCGCAGCGTGCCGTGGCCGAGCTGGTCTCCATCCTCGAGATCGACGCCGCCGTCGTCGCCGAGCGCGCGCCGCGGCTGCGCCCAGTCGTCGACGGGGTGGTGCGGCGCTCGGCGGCGGAGCGGGCCGCCGCGGCCGACGCCTTCGCGCAGCTCGAGAGCGTCTCGCGCGCGCTCCTCGACGTCGCGGTCGCCGGGGTCGCACCGGCGGCGGGAGGCGAGCCATGAGGTGGCCGCACCGTGCTTCCATGCTCGGCGCCGGGCTTCTGGTGCTTGCGCTCGGCATGTCCGGTGCCGCTGCGGGCGCGTCCTCGGGTGCGTCCTCGGACGCGTGGCGCGCGGAGCTTGCGCGCCGCCTGCAGGCGCTCGAGCCCTCTCGGCCGAGTGACTACATCGCGCTTGCCGAGGAGGTGGTGGACCATGCCGCCGGGACGCCGACCCAGGACGCCGACCGGGCGCTGGCCCGTCGCCTGGCGGCCCTTGCCGGAGCGATCGACCCGCGCGGCAGCGGACGCAGCGCGGCGCTCCTCCTGGCCGAGCTTGCGCAGGACGACGCCGACCGCGCGCGGATGGCCGCGGTGGCCGCGTTCCTCGATCCCTCCGCCGATGCCCGCGAGGCGGGCGCGATGGACTCGGATGCGGTGCTCTCGCTCGTGCGCGCGTTCGCGCACTACCGCCGCGGCGAGGCGCAGCGGGCGCGCGATGCGCTTGCGCGCGGGCAGGCCGCGGCGCTGCTCGACCGGCACCCGGAGATCCTGCAGGGCGGATCGGCGCGCTTCCGTGCCGACTGCGACGCGATGCGCACCTCCGGGCCGCCGGCCATGGGTGCCGAGCAGCTCGACGCACTCCAGGCGCTCACGGCCTCCGCGCTTGCGGGCGGCCCGCGCAGCTGGAGCGAGGCGATCGCGCAGGGTGGCCTGGCGCCCCTGGCCGAGGTGGACCTGGCCGACCCGGGGGCGGTGTTCGGGGTCGACCCCGCGGAGTGCCTCTGGCGCGACGGCGGCTGGGTCCGCGTGCCGCGTGCGCCGAGGTGACTCACCGGCCCGGAGGCAATCTCACGCCTTCGACAGGCCGTGCTCGAGGTCCGCGAGCAGGTCGTCGGGGTGCTCGATTCCCACGCTCAGCCGCACCAGCGAGTCGCTGATGCCCAGTTCCCTCCGTTGCTCGGGGGGCACGCTCGCGTGGGTCATGATGGCCGGGTGCTCGATCAGGCTCTCGACGCCGCCGAGGCTCTCGGCGAGGGCGAAGATCCGCACGTGCTCGAGGAAGCGCCGGCTCTCGTCGATCCCGCCCTTGAGGTAGGCGGTGATCATGCCGCCGCCCGCTGGCTGGCCGTCGAGGCGCAGCTGCCGCGCCGCGAGCGCGTGCTGCGGGTGGCTCGCGAGGCCGGGGTAGGTGACGCGCGCGACCTTCGGGTGGCGCTCGAGCCACGCCGCGATCCGCGCCGCGCTCGCGCAGTGCTGGCGCATGCGCACCGCGAGGGTCTTGGCGCCGCGCAGCGTGAGGTAGGCGTCGAACGGTCCCATCACGCTGCCGATCGCGTTCTGCATGAAGCGGAGCTTCTCGGCCAGGGCCCTGTCGCCCGTCACCAGCGCCCCGCCCACGGTGTCGCTGTGGCCGCCGAGGTACTTGGTGGTCGAGTGCATCACGAGGTCGATGCCGTGCTCGAGCGGCCGCTGCAGCATCGGCGTGGCGAAGGTGTTGTCGCACACCGTGACCGCCCCGCACGCCTTGCCGATGCGCGCCACCGCGTCGAGGTCCACGAGCTTGAGCGTGGGGTTGGTGGGCGTCTCCACCCAGATCATGCGCGGGCGGTGCGCCCTGGCGGCGTCCTCCAGCCTGCCGGCATCCGTCATGTCCACGAACTCGACCTTCAGGCCCTGGCTGCGCTTGCGAACCCGGTTGAGCAGGCGGTTGGTGCCGCCGTACACGTCATCCATGCACAGCACGCAGTCGCCCGCGTCGAGGAGCTCGAGCGCGGTGCCGATCGCGGCCAGCCCGCTCGCGAAGCAGAAGCCGCCGTTGGTGCGGTCGTCCGCGTCCGACAGGCCCGACCCCTCGATGCTCGCGATCAGCCGCTCGGCCGCGAAGCGCGTGGCGTTGTGGCTGCGGCTGTACTCGAAGCCCTTGTGGACGCCGGGGCTCTCCTGGACGAACGTGCTGCTCGTGAAGATCGGGGGCATCACGGCGCCGGTCGCCGGTTCCGGGGACTGGCCGCCGTGGATGACGCGTGAATCGAGGTGGAGCTTGCCGTGTGCCATCGTGTTGCCTTCAGCGCCGCTTCAGAGGAGCTGCTTGCGCAGGTAGTTGATGAGGTCGATCTTGGTGATGATGCCGTAGAAGGCCTTCTCGTCGGCGACGATGGCCACGCGGTCCGCGCGGAAGATGGGCACGAGGTCGTCGACCTTCGCGCCCGGCTGCAGCACCTCGAGCCGGCGGGTCATGAACTCCGATACCGGCTTGGTGCCCGCGCCCTTGGGGTCCGCGATCAGCGCCATCAGCACGTCGCTCTCGTCGATGATGCCCTCGACGCGGTCGCCGTCCCCGAGCACCACCATCTGGCTCACGTTGTAGAGCCGCATGCGCTTGATCGCCTGCTGCATGGGGATGCCGGGGGTGAGCGTGTAGTCCTCGCGGTCGAGGTGGCGGCGCGCGATCAGGTCGCGGAGGTCGCCCGACCTCGGCCGGTCGATGAAGCCGTTGTCGGTCATCCAGAAGTCGTTGAACATCTTGCTCAGGTACTTGGCGCCCGAGTCGCAGATGAACGTGACCACGTTGCGCGGCTCCTTCTGCTCCCGGCAGTAGCGGAGCGCGGCGCAGAGCAGGGTGCCGACGCTCGAGCCGGCCAGGACGCCCTCCTCGCGCAGCAGCTCGCGAGCCGTGTGGAACGCGTCGGCATCGGTCACCGTGTACGCCTTGTTCACGAGCTTCAGGTCGCAGATCGACGGCACGAAGTCCTCGCCGATCCCCTCCACGAGCCAGCTGCCGGGCTCGACGTGCTTCCCCTCGTTGACGAGCGACGCGAGGATGCTGCCGGCGGGGTCCGCCAGGATGATCTGCACGTCCGGGTTGCGCGCGCGCAGGTAGTGGCCGATGCCGCTGATCGTGCCCCCGGACCCGACGCCCGCCACCAGCGCGTCCACCTTGCCGCCCATCTGCTCCCAGATCTCGGGTGCCGTGGTGCGCTCGTGCGCGGCGGCGTTCGCGGGGTTCGCGAACTGGTTGATGTAGAGCGTGTTGGGCCGCGACGCGGCAAGCCGAGCGGCGACGTCCTGGTAGTACTCGGGGTGGCCCTTGGCGACGTCGCTTCGCGTGAGCACCACCTCGGCGCCCATGGCGCGCAGGTGGCTGATCTTCTCGTCGCTCATCTTGTCCGGAACCACCACGCTCAGGGTGTAGCCCTTCTGCGCGGCCACCAGCGCCAGCGCCAGGCCCGTGTTGCCTGCCGTGGCCTCCACGATGTGCCCGCCCGGCTTCAGGCGGCCGTCCTTCTCGGCGGCCTCGATCATCTCCACCGCGATCCGGTCCTTGATCGAGTTGCCCGGGTTCATCGACTCCATCTTCACGAAGAGCCGGCACTTGCCGGTATCGAGGCGCTTGAGCTCGAGCATCGGCGTGTTGCCGATCATCTCCAGGACGTTGCCGAACACGGGCGCGCGGGGTTGCATCCGGCGGAGTCTACGGGCCACCCGGGCCGCGGCGGCGCGGTAGAACACCCCCATGAGGTGGGAGCCTCCCGCCAATCCCGAGGACCTGCTGCTCGTCGAGCACGACGGCGTGCTCGAGCTGCGCGCGCCCGGCGACCGGCCCGGCACGGGCGCGCGCGTCGACCTCGGTGCCACGGGCCCGGCCGGCATCCGGTCGCTGCCCTTGGTGCGTGCGATGGGCGACCGCGCGCGCACGGTCGCGGATGCCACGGGCGGCCTGCTCGGCGATGCGTGGATCCTGGCGATGGCCGGGTTCGACGTCACGGCGTTCGAGCGCAACGCGCGCATCGCCGCGCTGGCGCGGGACGGTCTTGCACGCGCCGCGCGCGACCCGCGGGTGGATGCGTCGGCCCTCGCGCGGCTGCGGCTCGTCGAGGCCGACTCGATCGGCGCGCTCGGCGCGTCCGCCTTCGACGCCGTGCTCGTCGACCCGATGTTCCCGCCGCGGCGCAAGGCAAGCGCGCTCGCCCGCAAGGGCGTGCGCATGCTGCGCGCGGCGGCCGGAGACGATGGCGATTCGGCCGCGCTCTTCTCCGCCGCGCGCCATGCCGCGCGCCTGCGCACGTGCGTCAAGCGCGCCGACGATGCGCCCGTGATCGAGGGTGCGGGGCCGCCGGACCTCGCGTTCGAGGGTCGCACGTCGCGGATCGACGTCTATCTTGCGCACCCGGCATCGCCATGAGCGTCCCCTGGTTCCATGTCCCCTCGGTTCCCGAGGCCGGCACGCACGTCGCGCTCGACCGCGACGAGGCGAAGCACGCGCTCGGCGTCCGGCGCCTGGGTGCGGGCGACGGCGTCACCGTGTTCGACGGCTGCGGCGCCGTGGCGGAGGCGACCATCGAGCCCTCGCGCGCGCGCGACGGCGGCACGCTGGTGCGCGTGCGTGCGGTGCGCCGCGTGACGCGCGCGGGGGTCGACCTGGTGGTCGGCGTCGCGCCCCCGAAGGGCGACCGCCTCTCGACCATGCTCGACATGCTGGGGCAGCTGGGCGTGACGGCGATCGTGCCGCTCGATGCGCGCTTCGGCGTCGTCGATGCCGGAGGCATCAACCGGGTCCGCGCCGAGCGCATCCTGCTGGAGGCATGCAAGCAGAGCCGGTCCGCGTGGGTCGCGGAACTCCGGCCCGCGGCGACGCTGGCGGCATTCGTCGAGGGGTCGCGCGCCGAGGGCCGTTCGGTGCTGCTTGCGGATGCGGGAGGCGTCGCCGCCGGTGCGGTGCCCGGCGCACGGGCCGCGATCGCCATCGGGCCCGAGGGCGGGTTCGCGCCCGAGGAGGTCGACGTGGCCGTTGCCGCCGGCGCCGTGCGCGTCGGCCTGGGCCCTTCGGTGCTGCGGGTGGAGACGGCGGCCGTCGCGCTCGCGGCGCTGCTGCGCGCGCATCCCGTGACCGAGTGAAGCGAGCCGGCGTGAATGGAGCGCACCGGGGTCGAACCGGTAACCCCCGCCTTGCAAAGGCGGTGCTCTTCCAATTGAGCTAGCGCCCCGCGGCGGAGCAGTATAGGGGCGCCGAGAACGCCACCGGCGGCCCGCCGAAGCGGGCCGCCGGTGCGTGCTGCGAGGGAGGTATGCGTCAGGTCAGGGCGTGGCGCCCGGCGCCGGGACGAAGTCCTCGGGGCAGGGTTCCGGTGCCGGAGCGGACTGGGCAGGCGTCAGCGTGCCGGCCGCCTCGATGGGCCGCGTCGACTCGGACTTGATCACCTGCGGGGTCTCGCGCATGGTGAGCAGCTCCATCGAGAGGGGGGAGATCACCGTCAGCCGCAGCGCGGGGTCGAACGCCTTCCCGCCGCGCACGCCGATGAGCGTGCCCACCATCGTGGCCATCGGGATGTCCGGGTTCGGCTCGACGTAGGCGATGGTGGCGCCGGTGGTCGGGTCGCACACGCGGTACAGCTCCGGCAGGCGGTTGCCGTCGTACACGGCGCTGGCGTTCAGCACGCCGATGGCGGTGTAGTCGGCGCGGCGCTGGATGTTGAGGATCAGCTCGGCGATTCCCTTGCGGTTGGTGTCGGTGCTCGCCTTCTTGCGCTCGAGCTCCTGCACCTGCGTCTGGGTCTCGATGAGGAGCGTCAGCTGCTTCAGCCTGGCGTCGGCCATGCCCTTGACGCTGGCGGAGGCATCGTTGGCGGAGGCCAGCTCCTCGTACTTCACCTTCAGCGCCTCGAACTCGGCGTCGGCCTGCGGCTGCGCGCGCACGGCCTTGAGCTGCGACTCGAGGTCATCGAGCGTGGAGCGACGCGACACGAACTTCGGCTTCGGCGCACGCTTCGGCGCCGGGTCCTCGGCGGCGGACACGGGTTCGGTGACCGATGCGTTCCTCGGCTGCTCGCCGAGGAGGGGCGGGATCACCGGCGACGACAGCGACTCGATGCCGCCGCCGGAGGTCGGCGACACGCCCGTTGCGGCCGGCACCTCGGGCGATGCCGCGGTGGGGGCCGGTGCGCCCGCGGGCGCGGCGTTGACGGGCTCCGCGACCGCGGTGCCGGTGGTGGCCGGCGCAGCGGCGGCGGGCTCCGCGGCGGGCATCGACGTGGGCTGCGGGACTGCGGCGACGGCGTTGGCCGCGGACGCGGCCTCGGCCTCGCTCGCGCGGCGCAGGAAAGTCAGGTTGACCCACGCGTCCGCGGAGGCCGGGACCTTCACCTTGAACACCGACTCCTTCTCGCCTTCGGCCGTGCCGACGACGGCGAGCGTGGTGCCCGCGTCGACGGCGCCGATCTGCTTCCAGCTCTTGTCGGGCGCGCTGCCCGCGTCCGCGTTCGGCGCGCGAAGCTCGGTGCGCGCGTTGACGGTTGCCGTGCCGCCGTCCGCGGAGAGCGTGACGCGCCGATCCGCCGGCACGAACGCGATCACGTCGCTGAACGCCTGGCCCTGCGTCTGCACGCGCGCCCAGCCGTACTCCTCCTTGACCACGCGCACCAGGTCGCCCTGGCGCAGCTTGCCGAACGCGTACGCGCTCTGCGCGCTCGGTCCGGAGCGGATGTTCACGCCGTTGCCCGTGACCACCGCCCAGTACGACGACGCATCGCCTGCGGTCGCAGGCGCGGTCCCCGTCTGGTGGGACGCGAGAACGGAAGGCGGGAGGGTAAGCAGGGCAGCGGAAGCCAGCATCATGCCGGCGGCGCCCCGCATCCGTGCGGGTGTGCTTCCATGCAGCATGCCGTGAGGATAACGGGTGGGACTACACTTGGGAAGATGGTTCCCACCCCACGGGCCTCGGTTTTGCGCCGTTTCGTCCGGTGCCCGGTCGTGGCGTTCGCCGTGGCCGCGGTGCTGGCCGCCTCCGGGTGCCGCAACCCGCTCCGCGACCAGTCGGATGCCGAACTCCAGGGGTCGCTCGACTCGGCCCTCGTCCGTGAGGCCGGCCCGGCGGCCACCTCCGGTGCCTTCGAGGCGCCCGAGGAGGCCAGTTCCGTGTTCGAGAGCCTCCGGGCGCGCCGGCAGCAGCTCGACGCCATGGGCCCGCAGGCCGCCGACGCCGGGATCGGGCTCGACGTCGGCCCCGACCTCGACGGCGCGCCCCCGCGCGAGGTGGTGCTGACGCTGCAGGAGGCCATCTCCAGCTGCGTCCGCAACAACCTCGGCGTGCAGCAGGCCCGTCTCGAGGAGGCCATGAGCCAGGCGGAGATCGTCAAGGCGGAGGCGGTCTTCGACACGGTGCTCTTCGCAAACGGGGGCTACCGCCGCAGCAACATCCCCCAGCCGACCCTGACGCTCGGCGGAGGGGGCGGCGGGTTCCTCCTCAATCCGACCGCCGACCAGAAGATCTGGAACCTCGAGTCGGGGTTCGAGCAGCGCTTCGCCACGGGCACGAACCTGTCCGTGGCGGCGCGCATGCAGAACCAGGAGTTCACCGACCCGCAGGACCGGATCACGCCCAACCCGTCCTACCTCAACTCGGTCAAGCTCAACCTCAGCCAGCCGCTGCTGCGAGGCTTCGGCACCGACGTCAACCTCGCCAGCCTCCGGGTGGCGCGCAACCAGGACCGCCGCGCGCTCCAGTTCATGCGCCGGTCGCTCATCGAGGCGGTGGCGAGGACCGAGGCCGCGTACTGGCAGGTGTACCTCGTGCGCACGCGGCTCGTCAGCGCCCGCTGGCTCCTCAAGGTGGGCGAGGAGGTCAAGGCGGTGCTCGAGCGGCGCCGCGGCTACGACGCGTCGCTCGCGCAGTACGCCGACGCCGTGAGCAAGGTCGAGGACCGACGCGCCGCGGTGATCCGGACCGAGCGCGAGCTGCAGCGGTCCGTGAACGAGCTGAAGCGGCTGATGAACGACCCGAGGCTTCCGGTGGGCGGCGCCGAGACGGTGGTCACCGTGGACGTTCCCGTCGAGCAGGCGCTGCGCTGCAGCGTGGGCGACTCGCTGGCCACGGCGCTCGCGCAGAACCCCGACGTCGCGGCCACGCTCCTCACCATCGACGATGCGTCGATCGGCCTCGACGTCGCGGACAATGGCCGGCTGCCGCAGCTTGACCTGCAGTCGAGCGGTGCGCTCTACGGCCTCGAGAGCGGCTTCGGCGACGCGTGGCAGACGCTCGGCGACAACGACTGGATCGAGTGGGCCGTGGGGGCGACCTTCCGCCAGCCGATCGGCAACCGGGCCGCCGAGGCCGAGTACCGGCGCGCGCGGCTGGCGCGTTCGCGCGCGGTCATCCTCTACAAGACCGCCGTGCAGTCGGCGGTGCTCGGGGTCCGCGGCGCGCTGCAGGACGCGTCCGCGTCGTACCGGCTGATCGCGCAGACGCGCGCGCAGCGGCTCGCGGCCGCGGAGAACATGCGTGCGCTCGCGCTCGACGAGGAGAACATCCCGCAGCTCACGCCGGAGTTCCTCGCGCTGAAGTTCCTGCGCCAGGACGGGCTCGCCGCGACCGAGGTGGCCGAGGCGGCGGCGCTCGCCGACTACAACGTCGCCATCGCGAACCTGCATGCCGCCATGGGCACCTCGCTCGAGCGCAACCGCATCGAGCTGAAGGTGGTCGACGCGGGGCCGGGGGAGTGAGCAGCGGCCATGCCGAGCGTCCTTGAGCCAAGCAACGTCTCCCTGAAGGTCGCCGCGCAGGCCCTGCGCGAGGGGCGCGCGGTGGCGTTCCCCACGGAGACCGTGTACGGGCTGGGCGCGCTCACCCTGGACCCGCGCGGGATCTCGGAGGTCTACCGCCTCAAGTGGCGCCCCTCGAACAACCCGCTGATCGCGCACGTCCTCGACGGCCGCGCCGCGCGCGCGCTCGTCGACGACTGGGACCCGCGCTGCGACGAGCTGTCCTCGCGCCTGTGGCCCGGGCCGCTGACGCTGGTGTTGCGCCGGCGGCCGGGAGTGCCGGCCGAGGCGGTGGGCGGCCGGGACACCATCGCGGTGCGCTCGCCGAGCCACCCCGTGGCGCGCAGGCTGCTGGAGGAACTCGGCGGCGCGGCGATCAGCGCCCCCAGCGCCAACCGCAGCGGGCATGTCAGCCCCACGGTCGCGCGGCACGTCGTCGAGGACTTCGCCAGCGAGCGGGACCTCATCGTCATCGACGGCGGCCGCAGCGAGTTCGGGCTTGAAAGCACCGTGCTCGACCTGAGCGGCCGGCGGCCGGTGCTGCTGCGCCCGGGCACGGTGACGCTGGAGTCGCTGCGGTCCATCCTCGGCGAGGTGGATGCGCCGACCATCACCGAGCAGGGCGCAAGCCCCGGGACCGCCGCCCGCCACTACGCACCGCGCACGCCGGCAGCCCGCGTCCCCACCAGCGGCGTGTCCGCGGCGCTTGCCAAGGAACAGCGTCCGTGCGCCGTGCTGTGCTTCGATCCCGCGCAGGTGCCCGCGCCGCACACGGCGATCGGCATGCCGCGCGACGCGCGCCTCTACGCCAGCGCGCTCTACGACGCGCTGCGCTCCGCGGACACCCTCGGTTGCGCGCGGATCCTGGTGGAGATGCCGCCGAGCTCCGACGGCCTCTGGCGCGCGGTGGTCGACCGCCTCACCCGCGCCACCGCCTGAACCCGCCCCTGGTTCGTTTGGCACCAGTTGCTTTCTCCAGGGAAATCGGTGGAGGGGGCTTTGGAGGCGGGCGGGAGGTTGACGGGTCGCGGTGGTTCCGGCGGTGGCCTCATCAAGCGAGTTGCTGCACGCCCCGGCCGCGCGCGCCTCGCCGCGGATGCGCCCGTCGCGTGCAACGTGTCCGAGCGACTGAGGCCACCGCCGGTCGCCGAGGCGTCCCGGCGCGCCGCACCGCACCACGCGTCAGCCCAACCACCCGATTTCTCCGGTGAAATCAATTGGTGCCAAACGAACCAGGAGCGGATTTAGCTCACGAGCTCGCGCACCGAACGGCGCATCAGGGCGCGCACCGCGGGCAGGGCGCTCGCGACCGTCATCGCCGTGAGCACCGCCCAGCCGACGGCGAGCGGGAGCACGGGCGGCTCGAAGGCGATCTCCTGCCCGCCGAGCTCCTTGTGCCACAGCACGCCCATGCGCGCAAGGTGCAGCCCGAGCGCGGTGCCGACCACGGCGCCGGCGAGCGTGAGGAGCAGCACCTCGCCGAGCACGAGCCGCGCGAGGAGCCCCGGCGCCGCACCGCTCGCGCGCAGCACGCCGTACTCGAACCGCCGTGCGCCGATGTTCGCCGCCACCACGTTCCCGACGCCGAAGCACGCGAGCGCGAGTGCGGCGAAGGCGATCGAGCTGGTGATCGCGAGCACCCGGTCGCCGACGGAGAGGATCGCCTGCCGGATGGAGCGGCCGCTCGCGTACACGGCGCCCGGCACCGCGTCGGTGACCGCCTCGGCGAGCTGCGCGTCGAGCTCCGGCGGGCTGGCATCGTCGAGGTCGACCTGCAGGATGAACGCCTCGCGGCTCCCGAAGGTCTCCGCGACCTCCTGGAAGTCCATGAACACGCAGCTCACCGCGTTCTCGGTGTAGACGCTCCTGATGCCGAAGTACTGCACCGCGACGTCCAGCCCGGCCGCGCCCACCACGCCGACGATCTCGTACTCCTTCTCGGTCTTGCCGCCGCCGAGCCGGATGCGGTCGCCCGGCTTCTTGCCGCGCGCCACGAGGAACTCCTTCGCGACCAGGATGCCGGTTCCGTCCTTGAGGCGGGGCAGCGCCGCATCGGCCGATCCCTCGATCCACTCGAGCCGGTTGAGGCGCAGGAACTCGTCGGGCGCGAAGCCGATGCACACCACGTTGGGCGCGGCCACGCCCTCGACGCCGAAGACCGTCTCCCCGATCACCTTCACCGGCAGGTAGCCGATCGGCACCGTCGACAGCACGCCCGGCAGGTCGCGGATCCGCAGCTGCTCGGTGACGGCCATGCCGTTGGCCTTGAAGACGAACCCGTCGGAGAAGCGCACGCGCTCGCTGATGTCGCGGACGACCGCCGTGCCGTTGGTCCACGTGCTCGCGAGGATGCTGACTCCCACCATGAGCGCGCCGGCGGTGAACCCGAGCCGGTAGGGCGCCTGGCGCACGGCGCCCGAGAGCAGCCCGCGCGGGATGCGGAACGCCCGCTCGAGGAGCCCTGCGAAGGCGCGCGCCGCGATCCACAGCGCCGGCACCGAGAGCAGGAACCACCCCGCGTGCACGAGCGGGATGCCGGCGATCGCATAGGTCCAGAAGCGCGCCTGCGAGCCCGGCACCGCGAGCAGCGCCACCTGCGCCGCCAGGCACGCCGCGCCCACCGCCCCGAGCCGCCACACCCACGCCAGGCGCGGGGGCCGTGCCTGCGGGGCGAGCGCCGCGAGCGGGCTCGTGCGCGAGGCCTGCCACGCGGGCCAGAGCGAGCCGCCGACGCCCGCGATCACGCTGCCGGCCACGGCCAGCGCCGCGCCCTCCCAGCTCATGAAGAACCCGTCCGACAGCCACTCGCGGAACCACCACCGCAGCGCCGCCGCGAGCCCGACGCCGAACGGCACGCCCGCGATGCCCGCTGCGCCGCAGAGCGCCGCGCCCGCCCACACCTGGCTCAGGAACACCTGCGCTCGGCTCGCGCCCACGCACCGCGCCACCGCCAGCGCCTTCTGCTGCTCCGCCACGGCCGTGGTCATCCCGGTCCCGACGATGAACGCGCAGCTCATGAAGGCGATCGCGCTGATCAGCACGAACCCGAGCCGCAGCGCATCCATCTGCTTGTCGAAGCCCGTGGTGTAGAGCTCGCTCGGCTCGAGCGAGAGCGGCTCCTCGAACGCCGCCGCGTGCTCGCGGATCCAGGCCTGCACGTCCGAGCCGGGCGCGAGCGCGACCATCACCTGCGTGACCTCGTCGCTGCCGTTCGCCTCGACGAGCGTCCCCCGGTCGACCACCGCGTACGGCCGCTGCAGCGCGCCGAGCGTCGCGCGGTCGATGATGCCCGTCACCGACAGGTCGATCGGGTCGCCGAAGCGCTGCACCTGCAGCCGGTCCCCGGTGCCCACGGCGAGCGCCTTGGCGGTGAGCGGGTCGATCGCGATCTCGCCCGCGCGCTCCGGCAGCCGCCCCTCGCGCATCTCCTGCATCCGGAAGCGGGGATCGCCCGCGGAATCGAGCCCGCGCACCTGCGCCACCGTGCGCCGCGGCTTGCCGTCGTCGCCGGTTCCCCCGTCGGCGCGCACCAGCGAGAGCGACCCGCCCAGGCTCGTCCCCACCGCGTCCACGCCGGGCAGCGCACGCACGCGCGCCGCCTCTGCCGCCTCGAACGGCGCGCCGAAGCGGTTCACGAGCCTGGCGTCGGTGCCGCCGATCGAGCGGCGCAGGCTCGCCTCGGCGTTGCCGCGCGCGCTCTCGAGGCCGCATGCCACCGCCGTCACGAGCGTGCTCGCGAGCACCACGGCCAGCGCCAGCAGCGCCGTCCTACCGCGCCGGGCCGCCAAGCCCCGACGCGCGAACCACCAGGTCGCTCGCATGCATGCCCTTCGTCTCGAAGCCGCCCGCGACGACGCCGTCGCGGATCACGAACACGTGCCGGCAGTGCGCGGCCGCGGCCGGCTCGTGCGTCACCATCAGCACCACCATCCGCCGCTCGCGCGCCAGCTCGTCGAGCATGCGCCACATGCGCTCGCTGTTGGCGCTGTCGAGCGCGCCCGTCGGCTCGTCGGCGAACAGCACCGGCGGCCCGAAGAGGAGCGCCCGCGCGATCGCCACGCGCTGCTGCTCGCCGCCCGACATCGCCTCGGGCCGGTGCGTGGCCCGCTCCGCGAGCCCGAGCGTGCCGAGGAGCTCCCGCGCCCGCGCCTCCAGCGGTCCGCGCGCCATGCCGTCGAGGATGCCCGGCAGCATCACGTTCTCGAGCGCCGTCAGCGTCGGGAGCAGGTTGTACTGCTGGAACACCACGCCGATCCTCCGCCGGCGGTGCAGCGTCAGCTCGTCCTCGCTCATCCGGTCGATGCGGGCGCCGCCCACCTCGATCTCGCCCGCGTCGGCGCGGTCGAGGCCCGCAAGCAGGTAGAGCAGGGTGCTCTTGCCGCTTCCGGACGCGCCCATGATGCCGTAGAAGCCCGGCTCCGCGATCTCGAGGTCGGCGCCCCGCAGCGCCGCCACCTCGCGCTCGCCGGTGCGGTACGCCTTGCGGACGCCGCGCGCCCGCACGAACGCGGTCCCGGCGGGCGCGGCCGCCAGGGCATCCGACTGGCTCGCGCCGTCGCCGGGCATGGCGGGCATCTCAGTGCCCGTTCTTCTGGTCGTAGGTGGCCGCGTCCATCAGGCCCTGCGCCTTGGAGAGGTCGCAGGACGCCAGGCGCACCAGCCAGCCCTTGCCGAAGGGATCGCTGTTGAGGAGCGACGGGTCCGTGTGGGCGGCATCGTTCACGGCCGACACGGTCGCGGCGCAGGGAACGTAGATCTCGCTGCTCGTCTTGACGCTCTCCACCTCGCCGACGGTGCCGCCCGCGGTCACCGCGGTGCCGGCCGGCTTCATCTCGACGAAGGTGATGTCCGTCAGCGCATCGGCCGCGTGCTGGGTGATCCCCATGGTCACGGACCCATCCGGCTCCTGGCGGAACCATTCGTGCGACTCGCTGTAGCGGCAGTTTGCGGGGCTGGGCATCGCTGTTCCTTCGTTCGTTCGGGGTGCGGCCGCGCGCCGCGCGCAGGCTGGGTCGAAGATAATAGCCATCCTGCTAGACTGCGGCGGGCCTTCCGGCGCCGTTGCCTCCATGCTCCTCACGCTCTCCACCCGGTCGCTCCAGCATGCCAAGCGCGCGAAGGCGCCGCTGGGCCCGATGGACGTGCCCGACTTCGTGGCCGAGGAGCTCGGGCTCAAGGGCCTGAACGTCCACACCCCGCTCCTCAAGGGCATGGTGCCGCGCGACCTCGAGGCGCTGCGCGACCGCGCCGACCGCGCGCGCTGCCCGATCCTCGTGCTCGTCGACGAGACCGCGCTCGACTTCGGCCCCGACTCGGGCCCCGCCTCCATCGAGCGGGTCGCCAAGCTCGGCCTCTGCGCAAGCAAGCTCGGCGCGCCCGCGGTCGCCGTCGAGCTCGCCCTGCTTCCCGAGGCGCAGTTCGATGCCTACGCCGCGAACGTCAAGCGCTCGCTCGCCGCGCTCGACAAGTTCGACACGCACCTCCTCGTGCGCCCCGGGCAGGGCGCCGGCGATCCGCAGCGACTCGCTGACATGATCAAGAAGATCGGCGGCTTCCGCATCGGCAGCATGCCGACCTTCGCGCACGCCGCGGCCTCGGGCGACGCCGCCGACACGCTGCGGCGGCTCGCGCCCTACGCGCAGGCCGTGGAGGCGAGCGTCAAGGGATTCAGCAAGGCCGGCAAGCACCAGTCATGGGACCTCGCCGGCTGCCTCGACGCCATCCGCAACGTCGGCTACCAGAACACCCTCTGCATCGACTACGCGGGCAAGACCGACCCCGTCGGCAACATCGAGCGCGCCCGCGACCTCTTCGCGAAGGCGATCGACCCCGGCGAGGACGCAGAGGCAGGCGACGAGGGCGACGAATGAGCGCCCGGCCCGGCGTCATCGTGACGATGGACGGGCCTGCGGGGACGGGCAAGAGCTCGGTCGCTTGGAACCTCGCGCAGCGGCTCGGGCTCGAGGTGCTTGACACGGGAGCGATGTACCGCGCCGCCGCGGTGGTGGCCATCGACGAGGGCGTGGCGGCCGACGACGGCGCCGCGCTTGCCGCGCGCATCGCCGAGGAAGGCCTTGCCTTCGACTGGTCGAGCCGCCCGCCGCGCATGCTCCTCGGCGGCCGCGACCTCACCGAGCGCATCCGCGACGCCGACGTGAACGTGGTGGTGAGCGTGGTGGCGCGGCAGGCGGCGCTGCGCGCCGCGCTTGTGGAGGCGCAGCGCGTGATCGGCCGAGCGCATCCGCGGCTCGTGACCGAGGGCCGCGACCAGGGCTCCGTGGTCTTCCCCGACGCGCAGGTCCGCCTGTACCTCGATGCGCACCCCGAGGTTCGCGCGCGCCGCCGCGTCGAGCAGATGCGCTCGCAGGGGCGGCCCGCCGACTACGAGGCGGTGCTCCGCGCCATCCAGCAGCGCGACCACCTCGACGAGACGCGCACCGACGGCCCGCTCGTGTGCCCGCAGGGCGCGGTCCGCGTCGACACCAGCGGGCTCTCCCTCGACCAGGTCGTGGGCGAGCTCGAGCGCATCGTGCGCGCCTCGGTGCCCGCCGAGCGCCTTGCGCCCCCGCGGGCGGCGCAGCCGGCATGAGCGCGTTCCTGGACGCCGAGCGGCGCGCTCCCGGCCGCGGTTCGCTGAGCGTCGCGTGGTTCACGCTCTGCGCCACGCTCCTCTACTGGATGTTCCGGATCGTCTGGCGCCTGCGCGTCACGGGCCTGGCCAACCTCCCGAGGCAGGGCGGGATCCTCGTGGTCAGCAACCACCAGAGCTTCCTCGACCCGCCGGTGTGCGGCAGCTCGATCCGCGAGCGCCCGTACACCATCATCGCCCGCGAGAGCCTGTTCCGCTTCCGGCCCTTCGGCGCGCTGATCCGCAGCTTCGGCGCCGTGCCCATCGAGCGCGGCGCGGGCGACCTCGGCGCGTTGCGCACCGCGCTCTCGCAGCTTGCGATGGGGCGCACGGTGTTCATGTTCCCGGAAGGGACGCGCAGCGAGGACGGGCGCACCAAGGCGCTCAAGCCCGGCGTGGCGCTCCTCGCGCGCAAGGCACGCGCGCCGATCGTCCCGATGGCGATCGAGGGAGCGCACGACGTGTGGCCGCGCATTCGCCGGCTGCCGAGCGTGCGCGGGCTGCTCGAGGTCGAGGTCGGCGAGCCCATCGCCCCCGAGACGGTCGCCAGGTGGTCCGCGGAGGGGCCCGACGTGCTGCTCGCCAACATGCGCCGCACGCTCGAGGAACTTCGCCTGCGCTGCCGCGCGCGGCTGCGCGAGCGCTCGCGCGGCGCGTTCCCGCCCGCGGGCCCCGCCGACCGCGCGTACTGGGAGGACGCGCCGTGACCCACGCGCAGGGCCACGGATCCGTGCCGCCCGTGCCGCCGCGCGAGGCCGCGGCGTGGGTGGCGCGTCGGCTGCGAGAGGCCGGGTTCCGCGCGCTCTTCGCCGGCGGCTGCGTCCGCGACGCCCTCCTCGGCCACGATGCCGCGGACTACGACGTCGCGACCGACGCGTCGCCTGACGACGTCCGGCGCGTCTTCCCGCGCGCGATCGGCGTGGGCGAGTCCTTCGGCGTCATGCTCGTCCGCCACGGCGGGCGCTCGGTGGAGGTGGCCACCTTCCGCGCCGACGGCTCCTACGCCGACGGGCGGCGCCCCGACGGCGTCCGCTTCACCGACGACCGCGAGGACGCGCTGCGGCGCGACTTCACCATCAACGGCCTCTTCGAGGACCCCGAGACCGGAGAGGTGATCGATCACGTCGGCGGCCGCGCCGACCTCGCGGCCGGCGTGCTCCGCGCCATCGGCGACCCGGACGCGCGCATGCGCGAGGACCGCCTGCGCACGCTGCGCACCGCGCGCTTCGCCGCGCGCTTCGACCTGCGCGTCGATCCCGCCACCGAGTCGGCCGTGCGCCGCTATGCCGACGACCTCGGCGCCGTCAGCCGCGAGCGGATCGGCAACGAGGTCCGGCGCATGCTCGCCCATCCCTCGCGCGCCCGCGCCGTCGAGCTGGTCGAGTCGATGGGCCTCGGCCGCAGCGTGCTCCGCGAGCCGGATGCCGCCACCGATCGCTCGCTGCTGGCGGCGTTGCAGCCGGGCGCCGGGCTGGAGCAGGGGCTGGCGGCGTGGATGCTGGGTCGCCCCGGTCCGGCCGGCCCGGGCGACGTGTCTTCCGTGCGCCAGCGGGCCTGGCGCGATGCGCTGGTGCTCTCGAACGACGAGTGCGCCCTGCTTGCGGCGATCCTCGGGTCGGTCCCGCGCCTGCGGCAGGGGTGGACCGCCGGCGACACGGCCGCCCGCAAGCGGATGGCGGCGTCGCCAGGGTTCCACGGTGCCCTCGGGCTGCTGTCCGCCGCCGGCGACCCGGTGGCAGCCGGCATCCGCGCGCAGCTGCCTGCGCTCGAGGCTGAGGGGATCGCACCCCCGCCCTGGGTCACCGGCGACGACCTGGTGGCCCTCGGGATGCGCCCCGGGCCCGCGTTCAAGCCCCTCCTCGACCGCGCCTACGACCTGCAGCTCAACGGGGGGGTGGGCTCCCGCGCCGACGCCCTTGCGGCCGTCCGGTCGTGGGTGGCCGGCCTGGGCGCGTGACCCAGAACCGCGCGCATGCGGGGGCCGTATCGGAGGTGGTCCTGCCGCCGGGGCAGGTAGACTTGCGCAACCACCATGAATCCGCTCCTCCTCGTTGCAGCCGTGACGCTTGCCGCCGTGCCGTTCGTGCAGGACCCGGCCCCCGCCGCTCCCGAGCAGGCACCGTCCACCGAGCCGGCACCCGCCGACGGCAGCGCGCCCGCCGCAGCACCGGCTGACGGCAACGCGGCTCCCGCGGCCAAGGCCCCGCCGCCGTTCACGCTCGGCCGCACCGCGGCCAAGCCAGGCAAGAGCCCGTATGCCACGGACACGCTCCTCGACCACCCGCCGCGCGTCTACGTGATCCCCATGGAGGGGTACATGGGCGTCGACATCCACCCCGTGGTCTACGAGCGCGTCCTCAGGGACCTCAAGGAGCAGAAGCCCGACCTGGTGGTGTTCCGACTGTCGTCATCCGACGGCCGCGGCAGCGAGAAGTACATGGAGGCCGTCAACGAGGCGCAGAAGGAGGACAAGATCGATCCCCGGCGCCTCGCCAGCGGCATCACCGACTACCGCGACCTGGCCGACAAGCTCCACGGCGAGCTCGACGACTACCCGACCGTGATGTACGTCCAGGACTCGCGCGGCATCTCCTGCGTGTACGCGCTGGCATGGCCGTACATGTTCATGGCCCCCACCGCGCGCATCTCCGGCCTCGACGTGGTGGCCGAACTCGGCGGCGGCAACGATGCCGACATCAAGGCCAAGATGTTCAGCGCCTGGACCGGCATCGCCAAGGGCATCCTCGGCCTCGGCGGCCGTCCGCAGGAGCTCTGCGATGCGCTGGTGCGCCCCGACCGCAAGCTCAGCGCCGACATCGACGGGCGCAACACCAAGTGGCGCGCCGACACGGCCGGGTCGTGGTACGTGATCGACACGACCGACGAGGCCGCCGCGCGCTTCAGCTCCAAGCTGGCGGAGGACACCGGCCTCGCCGACGGCGTCGCGGAGGACATGTCCGACCTGATGTCGCTGCTCGGCTACCCCGAGTACACGACCGTTGATTCCGGCGAGAAGATCTTCCGCGACAGCAATGCCGCGTGGCGCCGCCGATACCGCGAGTCCAAGAAGTGGATGGAGGAGTTCCAGGAGCCCTGGGAGACCCCGCAGGAGCTCGGCAAGCGCAAGCAGATCCTCGAGAAGATGCAGCAGGCGTTCAAGCAGTCCCCGCAGTTCGCCAAGATGTGGGAGTGGACCCGCGGCCTCACCGAGGACCAGCTGAAGCTCCTCATCGAGGAGATCCAGGAGCAGATCCGCTCCTTCCAGAAGCAGAAGCAGGGCTCGGGCGGCCGCTCCGGCGGCGGTGGCGGCGGGCGCGGCCCGGCCGGCCCCATGGGCCCCGGCCGCTGACGCGTCGCGAGTTGCTCCGGATTCCCCGGTCCCGAACCACCGATTCACCGAACCTCACCATGCGCCTCCTCGCCTCGCTCGCAGTCGTTGCATCGCTCGCCGGTTCCGCCCCCGCCTTCGCGAAGGCGTGGGCCCCGCAGAACGCCGCCTCGCAGCAGCAGGTGAAGCTGCAGAAGGGCACGTGGTGGGGCGCCGTCGGCGACCGCGTGGAGATCACGGTCAAGGACATGCTCGCGAGCAAGGTGATCGCCGCCACCGTGCAGAAGATCGACACGGAGAAGGGCGTGCTCACGGTCGAGATGGAGGCCGACGGCAAGAAGACCGTGCGCCCGATCCTCCTCAACTCGATCCTGGCGATGAAGACGGTCGGCGGCGCCCCTGCCTCGGGCGGCGCCCCGGCCTCGGGCGGCGCCCCGGCCTCGGGCGGCGCCCCGGCCTCGGGCGGCGCCCCGGCCTCGGGCGGCGCCCCGGCGGCCGCTCCGACGGCCGCTCCGACGGGCAGTGCATCGCCCGCGAAGTCCGCGACCGCCGCCGGCGGCGCCACCGGCAAGCCTTCCGGCAAGGTCGACGCGCAGGGCTTCCAGCTCGATGAGCAGGGCTACCGCATCGCGCCGAAGAAGGGCGTGTTCCGCCTCCCGTGGAAGGGCGGCGTGGGCCAGACGGCCCGCGCCGCCGAGATCGAGAAGCTCGCGCTCGAGGCCGACAAGTGGGGCCCCGGCCAGATCATCGTCCTCGAGATCGA
>Ga0194123_10001644_pt1 | contig 32722 bp, 46 predicted proteins | sample TA2MahsurfametaG_5_FD_155479 | JGI IMG/M metagenome (GOLD analysis project Ga0194123, IMG submission 155479) | Freshwater microbial communities from Lake Tanganyika, Tanzania - TA2015023 Mahale A surface | ecosystem: Environmental > Aquatic > Freshwater > Lake | place: Tanzania: Lake Tanganyika... | reverse complement strand
AATTACTGGTGGTGCTCCTAATTCCAGACAAGCATGGGGTTTTGCCCGTGTAAATAAATTCCTTAAAAAGAAATCTGGACAGCAAGTAAAAAAAGCATACGTTCAAGACGATGACCTTTTGAAAAAAGGAGGCGATTTACCAGTAGGTAGACTTGCAAAAGGAATGACCCTTAAAGATAGTGGCGAGCTAAACCCCGATGACCAGAAAGTAAAAAATCAGATTACTCATAAGTCAGGCTCCGCTGGTGGTATGCTTGTTGGCAGAAGACACTCCGAAGGCGGAATAAAAGCCGTAAACAAGTCTACTGGTCAACCACTAGAAATGGAAGGGGGCGAAGTAGTAATTACCCGTGATGCTGTTTCCGACCCTACACTTGTAGAATTTGAGGGTAAAAAAATGACCAAAAGGCAAGTATTAAGTGCAATTAATGAAAGCGGTGGTGGCGTAGCCTTTGCAGACGGTGGCGATATTCCAGATAAATGCTCTTGCTCTGGTAAGCAGTATAACTACGGTGGCAAAGTAACTAAAGACCTTGATATTGTAAATGATATCATGTCTTCGCATAGAAAATTATTTGGTATCACAGATAGGGACTTACTGCCAAGCGAAGCAGTCAAAAAAATATTCAAACCATTTCATAAAAAAATGGAAGAGGGTGGTGAGGTTTCAAGCGAAGAAGGAATGATTTCCATAGTCAGTAAAAAAGTACTTTCTTACAAAGCATTTTCTCAATTAAATAATGAGTTAAGCCAAGTGGCTATGAAGAGAGCCTACAAAGATTTTTTAAAATCAAAATTTGACGTTGACTTTAATAATCTTCCTCAATCAATTCAAGTTGCTCTTTTGCTTGGGAATCAAAAATTAGTAGATAATTTCTTAAATAGTTAAGATGGCAGCCCCAAAGTTTTTTAAGGATTTAGTTTTATACAACATAAATGGTAGAAATATTACTGTTCCAACTTATGTAGGTGTAAAGACGGGTAATTATAAATATATTTTAAAGTTAGACGAATTATCTAAAGTAGGATTTACCTCTGAAGATTTCATAAAACTTCATAGTGAAATCTTAAGTAGAATAGGAAATAGAAAACTTTACCATCCTTTGAACTTCATTTTATATTTGGATGGCACGCCAAGACAACCAAATTTCATATTAAGGTCTGGATATAAACTGACTGACGAAAATGAAGTTACAGCACCACAGCTTAATCAAGGAGTTCTAATGAGTGAATTAGAAACTATTGTTCAAGAAATACAAAAGAGTAAAACACACCCAAAAAAAATAAAAAAAACTGCCCCCAGATGGGATGTGGGCGATATAGTGTTTTACGATAATCCAAACGGGCGTAAAGATGTAGTAAAAATTGATGGTTATAATTCAAGCAGTCACAAATATCTTTTCTTAAAACAAGAGTTTGACTTATCCACAAAAACAGTAAAGACAATAAACCTTCAGGAAGAAATAAACAATTTTGATAAACAAACTTCCAAAATTAGTTTTAGTGTTGGAGACAAGTTTGCTATCAATATTGGTAACGGGCTTGAAGAAGTGACTGTTGAAAGTATTGGCTCTGGTAATCAAGTAATTATTAAAATAGTAGACAAAAACGGTGGAATTATAGCTAACGGCACATATCAAGAAGCCATTAATACTTTATTTATTAATGGGGCTATGGTAATTCCTTCACCCGCCCAATCAAAAACTTTTAGTAGAGAGCCAGACGATTATGTTTTCTCTAAAAAATCAGGTTCTATTTACGGGGTCTATGTTGATAAAACTAGAACTGGAAACTATGATTTACTTCTTTATGATAACGGAGTAGAAATCAAAAATCAAATTAATGAATCCACTTTAAACAAATTTTTTAAAATTTTATTACTTATTGATGGGTTAAAATTTTCAATTCCAGCTGGTGGTCTTCCCAGAGTAACATTAGTGTATACCAAGTCAAAAACGGGAGGGCATCTTTTATCATATGAGAATGGAGAGCTATTCAATCTCCCGAAAGATAGGCTTTATGGTAGTTTTGCTCTTCCCAGTGATGTTAAATTATACTTGTTTAAAGCAGAAGCTCAAGTCATTTTAGATGGTGTTGAAGAAGCAGATAACCTGAAAGATTCTACTGAAAAATCAATACCCGTAGCATTTGAGGAAGATGAAATTAAAACACTTAATAAAGACATTTCTCAATTAATGTTTTTCAAGAGCATTTTAAGTCCTATTGATTTTGAAAAGAAAATAGAAATTTCTCAAGAAATAGAAAAAAAGCAAAAAAGGGTAAACAACCTTAATTTCTACATGCTTGAAAAAAGATTCAAAAGCGATAATATTTTTGAAGACCTATTTGAACAGTCCTTTACTCCAATCAGTAACGCTTACACGGGCGTTTATGCTAAAAGTGCAGACGATACCGATTTCTTTACCCCAAATGGAAAAAAATCAGAGTTAAGTGATGCCTTAAACGTTATGATACGTACCCCACAATTCAAAGCTTGGTTTGGGGACTGGGAACTTGCCTATCAGTATAAGGACACCGATGCTGTAGAAATAGATTGCTCCAAAGTGCTCACAGAAAACTTTGAGCCTTTGGTTGTTTGGCATGGAACGGGTCAGGAATTTTCTTATTTCAAATTTGATAGCTTTCCAGCTGCTTATTTTGCAGTAAAAAGAGAATACTCACAATTTTTTGCAGACCTACATGGAGGCGGAGACGGGTTTGTAGTACCGTTTTTCCTGAACATAAGGAATCCACTAGACCTGACCCACTTCAGGACAAATGACGTATCAGTAAAAGACTTTTTTGACTATTTATTCCTTCAAACGGGTTTGGATATGGACGATTTGGGTGTAAATCCAATTTTTATGGATAGCAGCTTGAAGCCTATGCAAACGTGGATATTCATTCGTAATAATCCAAATATGCTTAAAAGGATTGCCGAACTAAAGATTTTTGACGGTATTCACTTTTATGAGACCAACCCAAATATCAAGGATAAGTCAAGCCCCGCTTACGAGACAGAAGCGTATATCACATTCAGTGCTAATCAAAGTAAGATAGCAGACCCCAATAGAGGTATGATTCTTCTTGCTTCTATGAAATCATTCATTTTGGAAAAAGGAGGAGCTATATGAAACTGAAAAGAGAAAATTTCAAAAAACAAGAGTTTGGAAGTTTAGTTACGTACAGCTACGAGTGTAACGGCATGACTTTTTTCCTTCAAGTTGACGGATATGGAGACGGTAAGCAAAAGACTATTTCTGTTTTTAAAGGAAGTATTGATGCTAGGGAAGACAACTTCACAACAACAGATTCTCTGGAGGCGTGGAATAAGTTTGAGGAAATGCTTACGGCTTGTGAGTCAGAGCAAGGGTCAAGCGGTGGAGGATTGAAAAACCCCAACCAAATGCCAGATGTCCTACCTCTTATGGCTATAACTCCAGTCAGCGGGGGAATGACCAAAGTCACTGTTTTTGCCATTATGGACAATAAGCAAGTAAAAATTTTTGATACTCAAGTTGCTAGTTCAACAATGCCTAGTCCAGTCCCTACGGACGTTTTTTCGGTAAACTGGGAAAGCGAGGAGATACCAGCGATAATTAAATGCGAGGTTTTACTAAAAAAGTATGATAAAGTAACCTTTGACGAGGAGCCTAATGCACCCGTATTCTTATTTATCCCTAAATCTATGGTAGAACAAGGTGGCGAGCAAGGGGGAAATACTGAAGCTGGAGAAGAAGAAGGTCAGGAAGGTCAAGAGGGACAAGAGGGCAAAGAAGGCAAGGAAGGAAAAGAGGGAAAAGAAGGCAAAGAGGGAAAAGAAGGAAAAGAGGGAAAAGAGGGAAAAGAAGGCAAAGAGGGCAAAGAAGGAAAAGAGGGAAAGGAGGGCAAAGAGGGAAAAGAAGGAAAAGAGGGAAAAGAGGGAAAAGAGGGAAAGGAGGGCAAAGAGGGAAAAGAAGGCAAGCAAGGAAAAGAGGGAAAAGAAGGCAAAGAGGGAAAAGAAGGCAAGGAAGGCAAGGAGGGTAAAGAGAGTAAGGAAGGCAAGGAAGGAAATGAAAGCAAAGATGAATTTGAAGGGGAAGAAGGACAAACTACTTCTGAATCAAAGGTTGGGGAAAATGAAGGTCAAAGTGGCTCTGGGCAAAGAAAACTCAATTTTACATATTCTGAAATAATTAAAAAGCTATCCGATTCCACAGATATTCCAGTTTCAACTCTTGTTAATTCATTTCGCACACCAAGAATAATTGAATCATTTTTACTTGAAAATAATTTTCCAAAAATTAAACGTGATTTGGGCTTATCAGAAAGCACTACTGCAACACAATTAAGTCAAACAATATTAAATTCAAAATAATATGGCAAATAAGATTGACCAGCTAAAGGCAATAATTAATGACCCAAAATCTAGTGCTGATAACGTGGCTAGGGCACAGCAACTGTTGGATGAACAAATGAGATTAGCAAACGCTGTAGCCACCACTGAAACTAAAGTTGAGTCCCAAATGGGCACGCTGGATGCAGAAGTTCAAGCTATCATTAATAATCTAGAGCAAGCTCTAAAAGCCTCTGGTGGGAATGTAAATATCGCTGAAGTAAGAAGAATAATTTTAGAGGAGCTGTCAAAACGTAAAATTAAAGAATCTGATTTAAGTGCTGATTTGCTAGCTAAAATTGTGTCTAGCAGACCCGTTTCGCTTACATTAAGTAAGATAGGTCAGACACCAATAAAGAAAAACGTAAAGGGTTCGTTCCTTTCAAGACCCATAGTCCAGCTTCTTTTAAGCGACCTATTAGCTAAAAATAACTCCTACTTATATGGTGGGGCTGGTACTGGTAAAACATTCGTGGCTGAAGAAATTGCTGAATTAATTGGTTGGGAAAAAATCACTCTAAACTGTAACCAATTTACTTCGCCTTTAGATATACTTGGAGGACAAACAATTGACGGATATCAGGAGGGAAAACTGTCTATGGCTTGGTCTAATGTAATTGTAGATGCAGACGGAAAAGAGAGAAAAGTGGACGGGGTCGTTTTAATCCTAGACGAGCTTCCTAAAATTGACCCTAATACCGCTGGTATTTTAAACGAAGCACTAGCAAAGGTTAAGGACGTAAAATATGACGAAACCACTGGTATTGAAAAAAAACCAACCATTAGAAACGGTAAGAATAAAGTACTTGAGCTAGGAAATCTTTTTGTTATAGCTACTGGTAACGTTCCTCTAAATACAATAGACCCAGACTACGAAGCTAATTTCAAGCAAGACCTTTCTTTACAAGACCGTTTTATTGGCTCTACTTATAGAGTATTCGTTGATTATGAATACGAATTCAATGACATTATGAAGGGGTATGCGTTTATTTGGATATTCCTAGTTAAAGTAAGACAAGCTATTGAAAAACTGCGTGCAACGGGTCAAGCCTTTGTTTCCTTACGATTAATGATTAATGCTAAAGCAACTTACTATGAGTACAGAAAACTAAAGGAAAATGCAGTTAAAGGCTCAACTGCCATAAATGCAAACACGGCCATATCTAATCCGAAGACACTGATTGATACTATGGAAAACTTTTTTGGTCTATTTAAGCAGAGTACAAAAGATGCTCTTCTTACTGAAGTAAATTTTGATGCTTTTAAAGCAATAGTAAAAGAGAAGGATAAAATGCCATTTAACGCTGCCTCACCTGATTTTGATACCGCCATAGAGAGAGAAGAGGGCAATAAAATTGTAGCTAATTATAAAGCGAGTCAAAAAGTTAATTAATGTCTTTTCAGAATAGATTTTCAAATATTCCCGTACTAGCGTGGGCGGTGGATGACTGGGAGCAGTTTTATCAATTGCTTGGCAACTTTGATTTGAAAGAATATTTAGAAAAGTACAAGCAGCGTTCATTTGATGACAATATAAGTTTACTTTTTGAAAAAGCACCTCTTAATCTAAATTTGGGTGGGCAAACTGAAAAAACCAAGTTGGTAACTACAGATAAACCAATTGGTATTTTTGACTTTTCTTTAGCTTCTAGAGCTCTTTATCGGGTTCCTGAATATTTTTCTGAAAAATTAGCAAGAAATTTCCCTGAAAAATTTAAGGAATTTGAGCTTCCTAGTGGCGTAGTTCCCAACAACCTTATCAGGGAAGAATTTATTAATGAGCAAAAAAAATTCTTTTTTGAAGATTGCGATGGAAAGTTTGATTGTGAAGTGCAGCAAAAAGGAACAGCTGCTATTGACCAGAAGTTACCCGATGCTAAATTAAAATTTGCTACACGCAATAAAAAAGTATACCTGACCTACAATAAAAAAAGAGGAAAGGTAAAATATGTTGAAATTTATTCCCTTTTTTATTATACAAGCCTATCTGGGGACGTTCAATATGCTGTCAGACACATACCCGCTATGATGGTTGCTGAATATTTAGAATCAATCGGGGTTATGACCAGAATTTACATGACACGATTTGTTAGATTAAAGCCAACTTATAAAAGAAATCTTTCTAAAGAGTTTAATGGTATGTCACTTCCTATGGCTAGCTTGATACCTTCTTCTGCTCAAAATGGTAATTATCTATTTATACAGCCTATAATTGCAAAAGAGTTTGGTCAGGAGTTTGATAAAGAATTAGCATTTTTAATTTCATCTGCAAATCAAAGACAAGTTTATGAAACCCTTGCAATCGCTTCACAAAAAAAAGAATTAGATAGTGGAGTATATGTATATGGTGAGCCACGCTGGCAACAGAATGAATACTGGGAGGGGATTGAAAGATATAGGAACAAGTATACAGAGTATGTAAAAAAAGGCATATTTAAGTCTAAAGAGGTATTGCCAGAGGCTATGCTTTTTTTTCATGATTATGCAATCATGCAATATTTTGAATTATTTGTAAAAGGTATAGAAGACTTCTATTTTCAAAAATTTAGTACAACAATAGGTGATGCACAGCTATTAATACTTCCTGAAATAAACCCATTTTTTAATTGGTGGATGAGAATTTCTGCGACTAATTTAAAAAATAAAATAAATATTATTAATTCCCTAGAGCTTCGTAAGGATTTAGCAGCGATTGACGTAGATATGAAGAAGCTTATTGACGAAGTAAATTTAATAGTTAAGAATGCAGCAGATTGGAATGATAGTTCAGGACAAAATCTAGAATATTATCTAGGTAAAATTGCTAAAGATATATTAAGAAAATACTCTGTATATAATAATAGAAATATTTACGCATTCCAAAATTATATTTTAAGCATTACTACTGAAATAACTAGTTATGCGGAAGGGGTTTATTATGCTACACCACAAGAAGATATTGACAAAAGAAATGACCTAGTTGAAACAGTAATCAGCGAACTACAAAATTTTTAATATGAAACCACAAATAACCACAAAACAGCTTGCCTCAACCAGACAACTTTTAAAAAATCTTAAAGATTTTACTGAAAAAAAGTATGGAAACATTACTGATTTAATGATTATGAGCAATAGGATGCTTCCCAATACCATTTTAGTAAAATACGAGAAAACATTTACTACTGCTGGAAATCAGGACTACGAATTCAGAATCGCAGCCATAGACCCAAGCGGGGATATTTCATTCATTGACGATAAGTTCAAAGACGTTTTTGAGAGAGCAGCCTTTTTAGCAGAGTGTAAGTTTTTAAGACTTGAAAACGAAAACGATTACGAAAAAATTGATTAAAATGACGGAACAGCAAGAGAAAATACAAAATATACTAGACGAATTCATTTTAAAAAATGATGCCGATTTAGAAAGGGTTTCTACCGAAAACCCATTGCTGTTAAAGTCCGTTTTGGACGTAGTAGACGTTTTATCTAAAAAATTCGGTACTGGTAAAACTACGGAGGTTTCCAAGCCAGAGCCAGTAGAGGAAAAATCTGAAGAAGTAATTATAAAAGCAGATAGAGAACCTTTACAGAAAGCAGAAACTAAAGTTGAAACTGTAAGCGAAATCAAGAAAGAGCAAGAAGAACAGTTATCAGCTGAAGATATCAAAGCAGCTATAAAAAATCTAAAACCGCTTGCTGAATTTGACGAAGACGTTCAAAAAGAAATTGACAGACTCAAACAGCAACTCAAAACTTTAAAAAGCAAAAAATCTTAATTTTATAAACAATTTTAAATTATTATGGCAACAGCATTAAAACTCCGTAGCAATATTAAAAAGCTAAAAAAAGCTTTAGATACTAAAGGAATATCCGCTTCAATCAAGGATAAGCTCAAATCACAGCTTTCAAAGGCTGAAGGTGAGCTAGCTAGTCTAAAAAAGGGTAAAAAGCCCTCTGTAAGCACTACTGGAGGTACTAAAACAGCCCTTTCCAAACTTCAAAGTATCATTAAAAAGAAAAAATACGGGGCTTATCGTGCTCAAGGTGTAGACCTTAAAAAAGATGCGGAAAGACCCGCTTTACCTACTGGTAAGAGAAAATCAAAATCTGGAAATACCTACTACGAATACCGTGCTAACCGTATTGATGTAAAGCAGCCTCCGAAGCGTTACCCAAAGTTGGAAAAAGGTGGCTACATGGCTAAAGGTGGAAAGGTAGAAGATGAGTTATATGTTGCAGAATATAGAAAAGGAGAATGGACGGTAAAAGATAAAAAAAATCCTTCAGCCAATTATACTTTATCTACAAAAAAGGAGAATGCTGAAAGTGTAAGAAAAGAATTAATAAATAAACCATCCCTATTAAAATATTATAGAAAAAACGAATATGCTAAAGGTGGCGTGACTGACCACTACAAAGATTTTGATTTTGATTCAAGTGGGAATTTATCTGCTCAAATAAATGGGAAAAAATATAGTGTCATATATCGTGATGACGAATCAAAAATGTATGATTTGTTTGAAGACGATAAAAAGATAAAAAGTGGTCAATCCGTAAGAGAGCTAATGAAATTTAAAGACGGTGGCTATATGGCTGGCGGTGGGAACGTTTTAAAAAAATACGAGAAAATTGACGGGACTGACTACGAGCTGAAAATTCAAGTCTACTACGATAAGGGTGGTATGAATTACTTTACTTCAAGACCAGAAGCTAGGGGTTACTACTTATCTGTAAGTCCAGTCCAAGTGGAAAGAAGAGAAAACGGAATTATGGTGGAGAGCTATGCTGCATTCTCTGGTATTAAGGCATTAGTCTTACCCGTGCAACGCCAAAGTCCTAAAGCTGAAAAGCAAGCAGAGGAGTTAGCCGTTAAAATGATGCCAGAGCTTAAAGAGCAAGTTACCAGCAATTTGAAGCGTAAGCTGGGACTTATGGCTGAAGGCGGAGTTATGGAAACAAGGGAGATTTTATCTGAAGAGCAGCAAATGGCAAAAGGGGGTCAGCTAGATGACCTTCTGTCCAAGCAATCAGAATTTTTAGCCCAGCTGACCGATATTAAGCTGGAGGCTGATTTAGAGACTGAAGAGGGCGTATTGAACTATAGAAACCAGATTGCTCCAATTAAAGAAAAACTATCATTGATTGAAAATGAGCTAGAAGAGTTGGGCTATGAGGCTTATGAAAAGGGCGGTTATATGGCAAAAGGCGGTATGACGCTTGGAGATATTAGCAAAAAATACGATAAGAATGAGGACATAAACTATCACACTGAAAATGTGGTGTTACTGGCTACTCATTTCGGGACTGAAAGTGAGTTAAGGGATGCTAAAACAATCAAAGCTAAACACGATGCTATAGGTCATTTGCCTTTCAACTTATATGAGGAAAGGAATGAGTTGGGGGATAAGCTATACAAAAGAATGCAAGAGCAGATTAGGGAAAACGGTATGGGTGCAAAGCCTAAAAAGGTGGTAGCTATGGTATCTAAAGAGTATGTAAACCCTAATTATATGGCAAAAGGCGGAGAAATGCACCGTTACGAAAAAGGTGGCGAGATGGCAAAAGGCGGAATTATTGAGCTTGAAAGCGTAGGGGTATATTTTAGACCCTCTGATTTAGCTACTTCAACTGATGGCACTTTTAGTGAGGACGATATATTCTATTTAAGTGATATTGATAATTACGAATGGTGGCACGGGCTATCAAAAGAGGACAGAGCAAAGATTGAAGAGCATTTTGACGTTGACAAATATTTGATGAATAAATTTGATACCATAGATTTAAACACCTATGATAAAGAGGCAAAGGAAATGAAGGGTGGTGGTTATATGGCTAAAGGTGGATATATGGCAGAAGGCGGTAAAACATTAATTGGAAAAGAATTTAGACCATTTACGGCTACTTCAAGTAATGAGTACAACGTAGAAATAGTTGATATTGACCTTGACAATGTTACATACAAATACAAAGATGGAGAAGTTAAAAAAGCCAAAACATCTGATTTTTTAAATAGCTACATTCAAGTAAAAGAAAAAGGTGGATATATGGCTGAAGGTGGTATGTCTCAAGGATATGACGATAGGGAAGACGAAAGATTGGGTATGAGGGACGGAAAAATTGCCGATAAAGATTTTGTCGGAACACACTCACAAATGGAGCACTCCAGAAGAGACGATGCACAGTTTGAAGAAAGAAACAACTAATACTTATGAAGCTATTTACAAAAGACATAGATAAAAAGCTGTTTGCTCAATATCCTAAAGGCAATAATCTAGAGCAGCAAATGGCGGTTGCCAAAATATTCAACCCCTACGGAATCGGTAGGTGGTTTCTTCTTAATTCAGACCCTCAAGACCCAGATTATCTATGGGCAATCGTCCAAATGGGGCAGAATGTAGAAATTGGTAGCGTTAGCCGAAAGCAGTTAGAAAATCTTCGTATTTCCGCTTTTAGATTCCCTTTGGAGAGGGATTTAGGCTTTAGACCCGTAAATGCTTATGAGCTATTTAAAGGGTTGAGGGAAGGCAAATTTTACAAAGCGGGTGGATTTACAGAGCAAAGTGAAAATAAGGAAATGCTACTTAACCAAGCGGAGGAAATTGAGCACCATGTTGAAGAGTTTGAAGAAGCTGCAAAAAAATCAGACCACGTTCCAGCATGGGTAGTTGCTAAAGCGGAAAGGGCTTCTACCGATTTAAGTGATGCTAGCCACTATTTGGAGGCTGAAAATGAGCAAAAAAAAGAAGAAGTTGAAGGGGAAGAAGAATATGCTAACGGGGGCGAAGTAAAATGGCAAGAGGCTGAATACGGGGATAGTGCCCTAGTGGTGTCGGAAAACAAAATGGGAATTATAATTAAGCCCTATGGTCGCAAGTTTCACTTGAAGTTTGTGGACGGAACTGAAAAGACCTATGATGCGAACGACCTGAAGTTCTTTAAAGATATTGACGATTTTGATAGAGGCGGGGAAATGGAAGGCGGTGGGGAGTTGAAATCACACGATGGTAAAAAATATAAAGAAGAATTTGAGGGAAGCAATAGATGGCTTGAAGTAGATGATAAATTCTTTATGACAAAATCTGAACACGAAAGTGAAGCATTTAAAGCTAATAATAATGGCGATTATTCTTTAAGAGATATTCATAGAGAGATAGCCAAAAATTTGTCTGACGAGCCTAAAATCTTATCTGAAGGTGGGAGTACATCTTCCCCAAACAGTGAATTTATGAAATGGTTTGTTGATTGGTCAAAGAGTGTTAATAAATACGTTTATGTATCAGTAACCAAGCCAAATGAGTTTTCGTCTCCCATAAAAGAAGTTAATGATAAAATTGTTATACTAGATGTAATTGAGAAAAAAGGTGATTCCGATGCAAAAAAATACTTCTGTGAAATATTGAAAAAAGCTGATGAATTTGGAGTGTCAATTTATTTGCAGCCTATACCTAGAACAAAAAATTTGCAGTCTGAAGACCATAAAAAGAAAATCACCAAAGATTATCTGACAAAATACTTTCAGAAATTCGGTTTTGAAAACACGGTTGGTGGGTTTATGGTTAGAGCACCTAAAATGGAAGGCGGTGGGGTAGCAGACTCTATGGCAACTGTAAATGAAATATCAAGATTGTCGGGATTGAGACCTGATGCAGTAGCAGAATGGGGCGATAAGAACAACGTAAATTTATCTATTTTACTAAAAGACCTAAAATCCAAAAAGATTAAGGGAATGGATTTAATGACTGCTATTGTAGGAAATCCAAATAACAAATATCAAAAAGAGTTATTGGCTAAATATAGTCGTACAAAAATGGCTGAAGGTGGAGAGGTTAAATTCAAGGACAAGGTAGCTTCAATTAAGAAAAGCCTCCTCAAACGCAAGAAAGTGCCCAAAGCCGTACAAAAAGACTACGGAAAGACTTTCTCCCCAGCCGAAGCAGAAGATTCCGCTAAACGTATTGTAGGGGCTCAAACAGCAAAAGAAAGGCTCATGATGCGTATTAAGTCCAAAAAGAAAAAATAATGGCAAAAAGTAACGACCAAATAATTTATGACGTAGCCATTTCAGAAGGGTTTACCCCTACAGCTGCAAAGCTTATTGTTGCTCAAGCCCGTTTTGAAAGTGCTGACTACTCCTCTAACGTATTCCAGAAAAACCTGAATACTAGCGGAATGAAGTTTATCGGTCAGCCCCTAGCAACAAGAGGTACTCCCGCCCCAAAAAACGAGCAGAGGTGTAACGGTGGCTGCGATAGCGACTATTATGCGAAGTTTAGGTCAGTGGAAGATAGTGCAAGAGACAAGATTTCTAGGCTCTACAATATCACGATGAGAGGTGTAACCCCACAACAGCTTAAAAACTCCCAAAGCGCAGATGAATTCGCAAAACTCCTTAAACAGCGTGGCTATTATGGGGCACCCGAAAACCAGTATGCAGCGGGTCTAAAAGCAAAACTGTTAAGGGTTCAAATAGTTGAATTCGTAACTAAAAACAAAAATAAACTATTAATTGGTCTTGGTTTGCTGGCTATTGCTGGAGCCTATTACCTCTACACAAAAAAGTAATTATGTATTCGTTAGCAGTAAAAAATAGGACAACGACATTTTTGAAAAACTATGGAAAAGGGATTGCAAATGCCGTTAAAGGCACTAATCTTTTTTTCCCAGCAATAGTAGCCCAGAAAGCACTTGAAAGTGGATGGGGAGAAAGTGGGCTTGCGAAAGAAGCTAATAATTTTGGAGGTATTAAATATGCCCCAAGTTTGTCTGGTGTAATAGGATTTGTGACAAAAGATACTACCGAATATGTCAGAGGGAAAAAGGTAAAAACGCAAGCTAAATTTAGCAAGTTCAAAGATGTTGAAAGTGGAATTAGAGCTACCATTCAGGTATTGCTTGGTGATAGGTATAAAGACGCTAGGATTAAAGCCAAAACCCCTGAAGAGCAAATCTTAATGATTGCTAAAGCTGGTTATACAACAACTCCACCAGCCAAATATTTGGCAAGTATGCAAGGGATTATTGAAGCAACACAAGATTTAACTGGATTAGGTAAAATTAATTAATATGAAAAAGACAATTACAACTATTTTAATTATTGGAGCAGTGTATGCTGGTATTTACTATTATCAGCGTTACCAAAGAAAAAAGGCAAATGAAAAAAAAGCAACTTATGATGAAGCTGTAAAAGTAATAGACGATTTGTAAAATTTTCAATAAACAAAAAAAACAAAAAAAATGAGCAAGCACCAAGACAGAATCAATGAGTTAGGCGGTATCAGCATGTTTAATGACAAAATCAAAAACCTTGTCAAAGATTACGATGATGCTGAAAAATACCTTGAAACACTAAATGAAAATTTGCAATCTGCCTCTGACGAAGAAAAAGATGCAATTAAAACAGAAATTCAAGAAACTCAACAAGCCCTTATAGACGGGGATAAAGAAATTTTAAAAAAGGTTGAAAGCTATTGGAAAAATAGAGACGGGTATATGCAAAGAATGCAATCTATGCGTGATAAACAAGATGCCAAACGAATAGCTGAAGGCAAAGAACCCGTTGCATGGAAACAGAAGCCACAACCAGCACCAGTAGTTGCAGCTGCACCCGCACAAGCTGAACCCGTAGCACAAGCGGTGGTTACTAAATCAGGTGGTGGTGAAACTCAAGTTGTAACAGCAACGCCCGTAGTAGAGGAGAAAAAAGCAGAGGGATTTGGTAGCTTAATTCTATGGGGTGTGCTTGGGGTTGCGGGAGTTTTAATTGGAGTAAACTTATATAAAAATAGAAACTAATGGCATATCGTATCAAGCCATACACCTACAGTCAAGCAAAGAAGCACGGGGTAGTTGTTAAACCCAGTAAAACAGAAGGCAAAAAAATTGATGTCTTCAACTCTAAAGGAGAGAAGCTTGCCTCAATAGGGGCTATTGGGTATGGTGACTACCCTACTTTTATGTCTCAAAAGGGTAAGGAATTCGCTGATGAAAAGCGAAAACTTTATAAAATGAGACACGCAAAAGATAGGATTGTAAGAGGGACGGCTGGCTGGTATGCCGATAAACTACTTTGGTAAAAATATTATATGAAACAAGCCGATAAAATAATAATTACTCTATTGATAGTAACAGCTATAATTAACATTTACTATCAACATAAATCTTTAAAATCAAGTGAAGATTTGAATAATAAACTAAAAAATAAATGAATTATATGAAAAAAGTAATAAATTGGTTAGCAGGATTTGTTTCCGATCATGGGCAAGCGTCAAGCAAAAGATTGGTAGGCGTTATGTGCGCCGCTTTTCTTTGTGGTGCTATGCTGAAAGAATATAATCCCGCAGACTCAGTAGTGTATGCAGTAAGTGCGTTGGCATTTGCTTCCTTAGGTCTTACAAGTGCTGAGAAAATATTTAAAAAATCAGAAGAAAATAAAGGATAATGAATACCGCTAACCTCGCTTCTAAAATACCCGCTTCCGCTTCGACCTTTTTAGTAGGGGTGGTAAGCAAATACAATATCACGCAGCCGCTGCGGTTGGCTCACTTCATGGCTCAAATAGCCCACGAATCAGGCAACTTTACTGCTGTTCGGGAAAACCTAAACTATTCGGCTGACGGGCTTCTAAAAATATTTCCCAAATACTTCAAAGACAAGGCTACGGCTGATAAATACGCTCGTAACCCCGAAATGATTGGTAGCAGGGTCTATGGAGGAAGGATGGGTAATGGTGACGAAGCCTCAAAAGAGGGTTTCACTTTTAGAGGGAGGGGCTATATTCAACTCACAGGTAAAGATAACTACAAAGCCTTTTCTGCTTTTATCGGAGAGGACTGTGTAGCCAACCCTGACCTTGTAGCCACTAAATACCCTATGGATAGTGCAATATGGTTTTTTGATAAAAATAGGCTGTGGGATATCTGTGATAAAGGGGCGGGATACGATACCGTTACCGCTATAACTAAAAGAGTAAATGGAGGCACAATTGGGCTTAAAGACAGACAAGACAAGTTTAATTTATTTCATTCATTATTAAACGCTTAATATGGCTTTTAAATTTGACGAAGGAGAAAAATGGATACTTAAAATTGCAGGTATAAGTGCTGCAATTATAGCTATTACAAACGTATATGCATTCTATCGTAATAATATTTGGCAGCCTAAAGTGGAGGTAAAGAGTGTTGATTTCAAAAAGGGGTTGGCAGATCTTATTGTTAATGGGAAACCCGTTACAATAAAAGGAGACTCAAGCTATTTGATTTCAGGGGCTTGGGGTCTGAAATTTGGATATACCTTTAAAGGCAATGGCAAAAGGGTTTATGACAGAATTGAAATACTTAAAAATGGTCTTGTACACGGAGTAATTAGACAAGCTGAAGGAGAAGAAATGGAAAGTTTTACAGCAAATGAATCTACCTATTTTGATAATGTTTTGAAGGGTATGAGTGGGGAAAAAGAAGGCGAATTCATTTCTGCAAAGAGTTTTGTGGGTAATGATAATATGACAAAATGGTAGGGACAATACAAAAAGCAGTCAAAACAGGACATGGTAATGCGATTTTATACGCAGGAACGGTAGGCTTGCTGCTATCAGACATCATTCCAACTCCCGCCGATGCTATATACTTTAGATTGCAGGAGAAGAATAAAAGCCTATTGGAAGAAAAGAAAATTACACCCAAGCAATATTGGACTAGAGATGCTTTAGCTTACTATGGCTTGAATCCAATATGGTGGTCATTGGTACTTGTAGCAGTTGTTTTTACCAAAGGAGAATTTTCCCATAAATTGAAAGTAGGTGTAGCTTTAGTAGGAACGGGAACCGTTTTTGGGGTTTTATCCAAAAATATTCTTGAAGAAGAAAAAAAATTTAAAAATCTAAAAAAATAATACTTTTACATAACTTCGAGTAATATTTTTTAATTATAAAAACAAATTTTATGAAAAAAGATGGATTAGTACCTGCATTGATTGGTTTAGCAGTAGGACTTGGTGTTCTTTACCTTACTGTTAGAGTTATCTCTTCAGGTTGGAAAGGTGGTCAAAAATAAAAACCCCAAATATGGCAAAAGCAGTAAAAAAGGTAAGCGTAGCTGACATTGCAAAACTTGCAAAAAAGATTCGCAAACCGAAAGAGGCTTGGACTGATGCAATTAAAAGAGCATCTGCCCAATTAAAAAAGGGATAAAATGAAAAAAGAGAAGGTTATTATCTTCGAGGGCGAACATGAATTTGTCGCTCCGAAAACTCGTGTTCGTGATAGAAAAACGGGAATATCTTACAACGTAAAAGATTACGTTAATCTAGTTTCTAGTGACACTGCTCCAATCGACAAGCCAACCGAAGATCAACCGCCTCAATTGGATGTCTCACAAGGGAGTGGTTCTGTTCGACCCGAACCAAGTAGTACGACAACTTCTACTACTTCCGATACAACTACTAGACCTCCTATTCAAAATGGAAAAAAAAATTTACCTACACCTGATATTCAATTAGGAAGCCCTAGCAAAAAAACTGTTTTAGAACAAGCACCTATTCAAGTTTCTACTAAAATTGATTTACCTGTCATAGCTCCAAGTAATTTAGGTAAAGCACCCGTGCCAATTATGGGCGGTGGTGGCGTAGGTGGATCTAAGGAACAAGCAAAAGCACAACCTTCATTCCTGCAAAAATATTGGTGGTTATTACTGATAGCAGGGGTAGGAGGATATATGTATTATAAACGCAAGAAAATCTAATTATATGCAAACCGCAGCAGCCGCAACACCCGCAGCAGCACCCGCAGTCGCAGCCCCTATGGCAGCAGGAGGTGCAATGCCTCAAAATCCAATGATGACAACAGGTGGAGCTATGCCCCCCGCACAAGCACCTATGGGTGCAAATCCAACCATGATGGGTGGTGGTATGCCACCTGCTTATGCTATGGGTGGAGGTATGCCAAATCGTGTTAATCCCGTAGGGAAGTTCTTTTCTGATATTAACATGGTCGAAGCAGGGCTTCTAGCACTTGGGGTAGCCACATTCCTTTATGCGATTGCTTACTATCGTCTTGAGATGGCTATGAGTAAAAGCGGATATGCTGATTTAAGTGCAAGAATGCAGAAGATGGAAAGTGAGATGGCAGCTAAAAAAGCACAGGAACAGGCTGCCAATGCAAATGGTATGGCGAGAAGGGCTAGGAAGAGAATGTTGATTTAAAAAAAAACCATAATATGCTTGATTCAATCGTGTATGGCAATCCCTCTAGGGATTATTTGCCGTACTTAGAAGCAACTTCATTTTTAGACAAACATTTTGAAGCACTTTCTAAATTTACCTTCCCAAGAAATTCATCAAAAGCAACTAGAGAAGAACTAAACAAAGTAGTGGATTATGTATCGGATGTCACTCAAACACCTGATATTCTCAAACGCTATCAATCCTACGATTTTGAGCTTGAAAGAACATTTGCACATTTTGCAATGAAATTCAAAATGGATGAAGAATTAATCGGTATGATTGACTCTTTATTCGATGATCTGAACCCTTTACTAATCAAGCTGAAAATGTATTTTCAAAGGGCTAGACCCTACCAACTAGCTTTCGCATACAAGCTGAAACTATTTCCTTTTAGATCCATGTCAAGCGATTCTCCATCATATCCTTCAGGACACGCATTGCAGGCTAAAACTATCTGTTATGTGCTTGGTAATCATTTTCCTGAACATTATGAGTTTTTTGAGAATTTATCCAACGACATATGCTATTCAAGGCAATATTTAGGGTTACACTACCCATCAGATGTGGATTTCTCTATACTATGCTTTGAAACCATCATCAAGGATAAAGAGTTCAAGGTAAAGTATAAAATATAAAAAATGCAGTTAACAACAGGGGGATCTCAAACTGCTCAAAGAGTTGTCCACAAAGGATGGTTTGATGTTGATGGTAAAAAAATGTACCTAAAATCCAAGTGGGAAAAAAGATATTGTCTTTACCTATCTCTTATGAAGCAACATGGTCATATTATTGATTATTGGTACGAGCCTGAAACATTTTGGTTTGAGGGGATTAAAAGGGGTACAACGAGCTATAAAGTTGATTTTAAGGTGCAGTTTCCTAGCGGAAATTTCGAGTATTTTGAAGTCAAGGGTTATGAAACCTCAAAGGACAGGACTAAGTATAAGCGTATGGCAAAATACCATCCTGATGTGGTTTTAAGGGTGATAGGGAAAGAATGGTTTGCAACCAACGGGACAATGTTAAAGAAAATAATCAAGGGATGGTGATAAAATTGCAAAATTTATATGCCTTAATTTTTGCAAAACGTGTTGATTTGCAATATATTTGAGTTAAAATTTGCATAAATGGAAGCAACTTACGAATTATCAATAGAGCTTTTTCAAACTTTGGCTAATTCCATCAAGAAAAATGGGTTTGAAAACACATTAAAACTATTAAAATCTAAACAAGATAGTATAGAAATTGAAGATCAAGTAATCTTAGCAGTGGTAAAAATTGTGTGTGAAGAATTTGCAATAGATTTGAATGAATTGATTTACGACAAATATGTGCGTGGGGAAAATAAGTATGCGATAGGTTTCTGCTTGCATTATCTATATCAAGAATATTCTCTTGGTGATCTGCAAAAGAAAGGACTTTTTAAGTATAAGGATAAAAGCGTACTTAGTAGATATAGACAATTAATTGACAAACTTGATTCAAAATATAAGGCTGATATTCCATATTTGAAGATTAAGGATAAATTAGATAAAAAAATAAACGAAATCAAAAAATAGCCACTATGGATAATCAACAAGTGCAACAAGATTTAGAAGTAATTCCAATACAACAAGAACCACAACAACAAGCTCCAAAACCCGCTTTCAATCCGTTGATGGATAATGTGAATGAGAAGCCATATACTGTGAGTAGTGTTAATGTTTCTCAAGAACAAATGGCTCAAGCAATCCCTGAACCAAGCTATCGACCACAAAATGTTGGTGGAAGGGAGAATCCATATAGAACTATTCTTGAAGGGGGTAGTCCAAATGCAAGTAGCGGATCTTCGCAACAACAAGCACCACCACCTATTAATCCAACTTTGAATAACATTCCCGAAGGAGATAGGAAAGAAGGTGCTAAGTACGTTGCAAAGGTTATTATGGATGTATATAAGCAGGGTCACGTTTGGGCAAATGCAGCGTTGCCTTTCAATCAAGGTAAATTGCAGTTGCTTGAATCAGAGGGAGAAATAGATTTGTCAATTCCACTACCTGATGGTCAAGGGAACACGGTCACACCCGCAGATTATATTCAAGAATTTAATGATCAAGTTAAAGATGCTTTGGTAGTTGATCCTAAATGGGAAAAAGAAACTTTACCAATTCTTGAAAGAGTATTGGCTAAGAGAGGTGCATCAATGACTGATGAACAAATGTTATTATTTCAATTCGGTAAAGATATTGGCATAAAAGCTATTCAAGTTATTGGAATCAAGAAACAACAAAAGGATATGTTGAATCTATGGATGTCATTGAAAAAAGAAGGATATGGAAGTGCTGCAACTCCAAAACCAAGACCAAGAAAAAATGATAGTAAGAGCGATAATGATCAAACAACTTCGCCTTACGCCTACGCTCCTTCAGACCCTACGCCACCAAAAGCTCCAAAAGTAAATGCTGATGAATCAAGGTTCAACTTTGAAACAAATGAAGCAGTCATGGCTTCTACGGTAGAGCAAATGAAAGTTCCGAGTAGCGGTAAACAAAGATTGATGCAGCAGAAGAGTAAGGAAAAGAAGTGGAAGCAGGATGCACAAAATGCAGGTAGTGAAATGAGTAGCTACGATAAAGCGATGGCGCAAAGAAAAACGGGTAAGAGAGGTCGCAAAAAAAGTGTAATTGATTATGTTAATTCAGTAGATAAAGATGAAATAGTTGATGCTTTGGTTTTGAGTGAAACAAAAAACGATAAATCAAAACGATAATTGAAATGATCATCAAAAGTGATGAATGGGCGCAGTTTAAAAAAGCAATACTTGACTTTATAGAAGTTTTTGAAGGCGAGTCCAATAAGCTAATATTTGATATTGAGAACAATTATGATTTTAGTTTGTGGGTAGATGATTGCAAGGTGTTTCCCGTTTTCACAAAGAAACCTGAATTATATAAAGTGGAGTATGATTTTACAAACTGTAAAATAGAAATAAGAACTTTAGCCTTCTCAAGATTTAGAGATACGGCTAGGGTAGAGATGACATTGAAGAAAAAGAAATAAAGTTTAGTAAATGATTCAATATAAAATATGTTAGATGAAAATTTTTATTCCTTTAATATGCTATAATCACCAATGCTTCACAGAATGGATGATGTCAATTCTGAAATTTACTGATTATGCTAGAAAGGAAAATATCAATTACACTTTTCATCAAATATTTTTTGAAAGTTTAATACCGAGGGCGAGAAATTCGGCAGTTGCACATTTTTTGAATGATGAAGAAAGCACTCATTTGCTTTTTATTGATTCTGATATAATTTTTGAACCCGAACATATAAAAACCCTTTTAAATTCAGACAAAGAGATAATATCAGGGATATATCCAAAGAAATTCATTGATTGGGAAAGGGTAAAAAATAATCCTAGACTAGAGCCTGTTAATTTCCCTATGGGAGGAAATATTAAGCTAACAGAAGATAACTTAATCGAATTAGACTTTATTCCTTCAGGCTTTTTATCAATCAAGAAAGAAGCAATTATAAAACTTGTAAATCATTATCCCGAATTAAAGTATAAAAATTATGTTGATAAATATCAGGGAGCAAATCATTATTTTTACAATCTTTTTAAAACAGGTGTAGAGAATGGGAGTTATCAAAGTGAAGATTGGGGCTTTTGTAATCTATGGAGAGGTTTAGGAGGTAAATTATATATTCATCCTGATGTAAACGTAAAGCATATAGGTTGGAATAATTACGAAGGGAAAATATTTAAACACCTAGTTGAAACAGATGCGATAAGCATCAAAACTTTGATAAAAAAAGAAAATTATTTAAAAGATGCGTGAACCACTATTAATTTGTGCAACGGGGAAAAAAGGCGTTGGTAAATCATACCAACATAACTTGATGATGCAAGGTTATGTGATGGGCGATCCTTATCGTGGAGTAAAACCACGCAAGTGTTTAATCATGGATGTGAATGATGAGTATGGAATGTTTGGAGTTAGAGCCATATCACTAGAGCATATTGAGTTATTTACAATACATCCGTATGTTGAAATCAGGAGAGTAAGACCCTTTAGACCTGATGGAAGCCGTATGCTTTTGGATGAGTGGGCAAACGCAGTATTTTTTGTTTTGAACACATTTAAAAATGGTTTACTTCTGATTGAAGATCCTAATAAGTGGCATAGTGACCATTTGCCCGCAGATCTAGTCGGAGCAATATGTACTAATAGACACGTTGGACTAGATATTTTACTTTCATATCAGTCGATTGGGCGTATCAATACTAAGATTTGGGGGAATATGAATCTTTTGAGGCTACATAAAAACACAGAAAGTGTTGAAAGACATAAAATGAAATTCCCTGATAAAGAGGAGTACATGAAAATAGCCGAATACATGGTTAACAACGAATACTCTAAAGGCAATAAAAGGTTTTATGTGTATATAGATATGGATGAAGCTAAGATTAGGGGCGATTTTTCCAAAGAAGTTTACGAGCAAGCGGTAAACGATTATTTAGATAAAGAATATAGGCAACTAATAAAACCATATCTTAATCAGGTAGATGGCAAGGGCAAAAAGCTACATAATCCAAATACTGCCCGTGAAAAGGTAAAAGAACGAATCATGCTAACTTACATTGACCATTTTTAATACTCTGTTTTAATCTAGGCTTCTTGCCCGCTTGTTTACACTTGCGGGCTTTTATTTGCAAACTATATAATTAATATTTATTGCAAAACATATTGATTTGCAACATATAATGTATTGCAAACAAAGTAATATTGAATAATTAGTAATAAAAATCAATTAATTAAGTTTGATATGGAATTGAGAATCTGCGTTCTAGTTCCACATTTACTAACTTAAAAAAAGTATAAAATGAACTTTAAAAAACTTGTAGGCGACATTTTGGTAGTATCAGCAGGAGTAGCTGCTTATATGCTTGTATTCAAGCCTTTGCTTGACAAAGCAGGTATTTCCAAGTAATCGGGGAATAACTAAGACACGAATTTAAAAAAAATCTTAAATTTTAATAAAATGTCAAGTATTCAACGTTACCTCCAAAACGCTAACCGCTCTATGAATGAGCAGTTTATTGGCGTTGACGGTGCTTTTGAATCTTTCACAGACGATTCAGACATCGCTAATTTTTATCGTGCAGATGGCATGGAAGCTGCCGCTGCTCCTCAAAGGTCTCAACCTTACATCATTACAGTATCAAATGCGTCTAACGCAGCCGTTACTATTGATGTATTTGGTGCTTACATCAATTTGAACAACGCAGGTTTCTCCGCAGGTTCTTTGACCGTAAGTAACGTTACTATTTCAAGTGGTTTGTCTAACACTACTTACTACAACTTGTTGAACCAATCTAGCGTATCTCCGTTCACAGTCGGATCTACCTTGATTTCAAGTGTAAATGGTACTACCTCTCAGGTTTTGAATCCTTTGACACTTACCACTCAAGATGCAAACGGTAACCAAGCCGTAAAAATCCTGACACCAACAATTGATCCTTATCAGAATCAATCTGGTGTTATCGAGTTGAAACAAGCGTTTAGAATTGATGGTTTTACTAAGTTGACTTTCAGCATTTTTGCTTCAACTAGCGTACAATTCCAATTCTATCCTGCTGATAACATCAACATCGCTCGTGGATTGGCAGGTGCGCCTGTATCTAAGCAATATGGCAATCCTCAGTTGATTCGCCCTGCTGCTAGATAATTAGCATTCAGTACAACATAAAAATTGGGGTGAAGTGGAATTAATTTCTCTTCCCCCTTTTTTTCTTTTATTTTGTTTAAATTTGATATATGAGTCAACCAATCAACATATATTCTTATACCGCCGCAAGTAATCCTTACTTCGTCAAATGCTTGGCTCACAAATACGGATATACTTACGATAAATCACAACCATTAGGAAGCGTATTGCAGCAATTAGTTGCAATGGAAGGCGAATCTGTTTTGATGGAAATTATTGAGAATAATCCCGATAAAGAATTATTCTTAGATTATTATAGTAAAAAGTTTCCAAAAACAGAGGAAAAGACTGATAAAGCTCAAGTTCCAACGATTATGGACTACATGAATTTTTCGGGGCAAGCTCAAGCTATGTCAATTGCCGAAAATAAACGAATTACAACTGAAACTTCGGTTATGGTGCTTGCAGGAGCAGTAATTATCGCTCTTGCTATTGTAACCACAAATTTGAAAAAATGATTGCAATTAATGCTAAACAAGCTATACAAGAACTTTTGAGCTACACGATAATTACTGATAAAGGTAGCTTGGTTGAATTGCTGAAAAGATATGGTGTTAAATTCAAAGACAATCCGAGCGATGCAGAAGTAACAACTGCGGTTTTGGTAGCAAATAAAAAAAGCAAACCATTTAGGAAAGACCTTGCAAAACTTTTGCAGAATAAACTTCCAATTGCAGGAGAAAAATTCAAAAGTATTGTAGGCAATGATCAAGATTTTGGTTTCACAGGAGTTGATGATGTTACTTACGAGCCAAATTTTTCTTGGACAGGTACAGATGATTTTAATGACTTCACAGGTTGGGATGATTTTCAAGCTGCTGATGGAAAAGGAAAAACAAGTGTAACAATTCCTTCTGATCTTTTAACTAGAGCTAAGGCAAGTGCCGCTCAAGCATCCCAAATCGCTTCTCAACAAAAAGGAAAGACGAGAATAGGTAAAGCACTAGCAAATTTGTGGTCATTCTCTAAAGATAAAGTTCTCACTAAAGAAAATGTGAATGCGGGTATTCAATATGGGCTTGATAAGATAAATCAAGATAGTTTAAGAAGGCAAAATGCTCTTGAACAACAATCTCTTTTGTTACAAGCACAACAAGATCAAATGAGAGGAAAATTTGGTCGAGGATTGAGTGGTAATACAGTCTTGTATGCAAGTGTAGGTATTATAGCACTTGTTGGAATCGGATTTTTAATCTATAAACAATCAAAAAAATAAATCATGAGTAATAAAAATTGGATGTACATAGCATTGGGTCTTGTGGCAATTGGAGGATATATGTAATATCAAAAGAAAAAGAAAATTAAATTGAACGATATTAAAAAATAAAAAATGGAAAAGTACAATAAATATATTCTTATTGGCGTGGGTGTTATAGCACTTGTTAGCGTTGGATTATACGCTTCTGCACAATCCAAGAAAAAACAAGATGAAAAAATGCCTGAACGAAAGCCAACCATCGTTGATGCGGCTAGTAACTTGGTTGATAAGATAATGGGTAATCCACAAACTGCTGAACAGAGGATTGCTGCTAGAAGGGTAAAACAATCAACTAGACAAGCCAAACTTCTCAAAAAAGGGAAAATAACAATAGATGATTTGAAAAAACTTCAACAAGTATAAAATGAAAAAAGAAAATTGGATTTGGATAGCAGGAGCGGGAGTCGTTGGTTTGGCTCTTTTTTTTGCATATAAGAAGAGAGTTGTACCTAAACCATCTATAGGGGAACAAAAGGAAGGACAAAGCGATATGAAGAAAAGAAAACTTCCTCAAAGTGATGTTTTGTTCGTTGGTATGGATGCTCGTAAAAAGGGAGAAATATATGTAAAGCCCACTAATTTGATTCCAAATGTTTATGGCAGATACCATAACGCAGATGGTTCAAATGCAATCAAAACAACTAACATAGGAACGGCTTGTTCTAGCGTGGTAAAAAACCCCGTTCAACCAACCATGTTGGGAAATTTTAGATAATATGGAAGAAGCAGAAAAAATAATCAATAACGTAAAGTCTTTGAAATCTAGTAGCGCAAGCATGGCTATGAAGAAGAAAAAAGGAACTGTAACAGGTTCTCTTATTGGTGCGGCTATTGGTATGTTATACGGAGTAACAAAAAATTACAGTATCGTATCAAGTGCCATAGTAGGAGCAATAGTTGGTGGGTTAGCAACTCACCTTATTTTGCCAAATACTGAAGAAGAATGAAAAAAACAGATAGATATATAGTTGTTTCTGCACTTGTTGCTATTGGAGTACTTGCGGTAGTATTTTTAAGAAAACCAAAAGAATCTTCAGAAGCAAAAATTCGCAGACTAAAACTTGATAGTTTTAAAAAATTAATGGACTTAAAAATCCAAAGATCATTGACAACAGATTTTGACACAATCGTAAAGATTGATGCTCAAATTGATACTATCAAAAATAGATTGAAGAGTCAAGGAATTACTGATGCGATCACAGAAATGGAGATCTCTCAAGATTTGACAAAACAATATAACAAAATATAACCATCAATGGAAGAAATGATCAAAGAAAAAACGGCGAATCAACTTTATAAAGACTATAAAGACGAGGGAGGTACGCTAAATTTTTCGGGTTGGCTAAATAGAGAAAAGAAAAAAGGGGTATTCCCAATAAACAAAGAAATTAACGAAGAGGTGTATATGGCTTTAAATGGTATTTCAGAGCAAAAAAAAGCACACAGAATACTAGGTTTTCCTACATCAACTTTAGTTATTGTAGGAGTAGTCATAATTGGAGCAATAGTCGTTACTCAAATCATGAAAAAGAAAAACAATGGATAAAAAACTTTGGATTCCAATATTAATTGGTGCGGGTATTTTAGGGTATGTGTGGTATCGCAAAAAGCAGAAGGAATATGTTGCTGCAAAAACCCCTGAAGTAGCTATTGCCGAAGCCACGAAGGTAGAAGAGAAGAATTTCTCTCCTGCATTTTTAAGTCAATACGATATTGTTATGCCTCCTAATCAGGCAAGCAAAGCCGTTAAGGAAGCAGCGATGAAGATTGAGGACAACAGAAAAGCAAGAGAAATCATAAACCGTGCGAAGAAAAAACCCGTGTATATCTAATGAAATTTAAACTTTGGTGTAGATATGAGCCTGAAATGGTTAGGATAAAAGTACAGACCCCTAAACCTACAAAATTGAGGTTGATTGCAAGTGACAAAGATCAGGCAAACACCAAATTTATTGATGCATCCAAAGTTGTAAATGGAAATCAGGATTTAGTTATTAGAATGCCACTTGCACCAAACTATCTAATAATTCAGATTTACAATGATGCAATTGGTGAAAGACCGCAAGAAGAAGAAGATACTTTTAAAGTATTAGATATAAAAAAAGAGGATTTGCAATTGACTTTGGCTAAAACAAATATGGACACTACAATTGTAAGGAGTTTTGTAAACTTCTCACAAAAATTCTCTTATAATGCAGGATGGTTGCCTCCAAAAGACTATTATAGTAATACGAGGCAATTTAAGATCGAATATATGCCTGTTATAAAATCTATGGGTGGTAAAGTTTTAGCTACCCCCGCAAGAATATCCACACAAAATGGCAGAATACAAGTTTCTCAACAAGCGTTTGTACCTTTTACAATACCTATGAGAATGGCAATTTTGCTACATGAATTTTCTCACTATTATCTAAATAGCGATATTTCTGATGAGGTAGAAGCAGACCTTAACGCACTTACTATTTACTTAGGCTTGGGTTATCCAATTAAAGAAGCGTATGCTGCTTTTGGGGAAACCTTTGAGGGTGCGCCAAGTCAAATGAATGCAAATAGATATGAGATTATGAATAACTTTATTCGTGATTATATTGAAGAACACAAATTGACTGATGTTTATGCAACAGAGAACTAAAAATTCTTTGCTCATAGGGGGTGGAATATTCGCTACATTTTTGCTATTAAGTAGTTTTAGTACTATTAGCAAGAAAAAAGAAGAGGCAAAGCCAAGCGGAGAAGAATCTGATCCTTTGCCAAAACTTCCTACGCCACCTATTGTAGTGCCTGAAAACAAAACGCCAATTGGAACAGATGTTTCTTTCAAATGTCCTGAAGGTTATGTAAGGGTAGCTAGAGGCGGTGTAGCAGGAGGTATATTTTATACATGTGAACAGCCAAAGGGTAAAAATTTGCCGAAAATCAAAAAAATAATAGAATAATATGAATCAAGGATTTAAAACACTTTTATGGCTTGTTGGCTTGGGTGCTGCGGGGTTTGTAATTTTGAAATATGCAAAAAAAATGTATTTAACGCCAAGAGAAAGAGCAATTTTGGACATTGAACTGACTAAATATAGTGGATTTGAAGAGCCTTTTTTGGTGGCGTGGAGTGAAGCTAAGAAGCAGAATCAGGCTGACTTTCAATTCCAAAACAAAATTTATTTGACTGCCACAGGTAGAGCCAAAAAATAAGGTATGAAAGAGCAAACATATAGATATTATAAAGATTTACCACCGTGGGCAAAAGGAGTTGTTATTGTCGGCGGTGGGCTTGTTTTGGCTTTGGTTGGAATTAGGGTATATTCAGCTTTATTTCCAAGTGAAGCTCAAAAAAAAGCTCGTGAGCTTCTCGATAAAGTAGATCAAGAAATTAAGCAAAATGAGAATAAGGGTCTGAAACCATCTTTTACTGAAAGTCAATATGTTAGCTTCGCAAATGACATATATGAAGGAATGAGATATGCCGTTGGAGATAATTATGGAAATGTAGAAAGAATCCTCAAAATGATGCAAAATAATGTGGATGTGGCTAAATTAATTAAATCATTTGGGGTAAAACAAGATTATGCTTTTGGAATACCTACGGGAAGCCCAAAAGACCTAATTACTTTTGTTAATTCAGAACTTGGAGATGAATACGGTGGATTGAGTCGTAGAAGAGTGGATAGTATAAATAAAGATTGGAGAAATAAAGGAATAAAATATCAATTTTAGTATATGGCAGTAGATATGTTAGAATATAATGAAATGGGTGCTTTAGCTCCTTCAAGATTGGGGATGAAGAACTTTGTCAATGACAAACCTATAAAAGGTAAAAAGAATCCCAAAATAGAAGAGAATTTTGCTTGTTTATTGGGAAGTAAAAAGAAAAAAGTAGGTGCTTTCAAAGCATCTATTAAGACCAAGTGGGCAAGCTATCCAACAGATTGCAGTAAAATCCAAAATACTATTAATATCATAGAAGAAGATACGGCTGCTCTGATTAAAAAGAGTGCTACCATGAAGGCTAAAGCCCTGAAAGATGCAAAAGTAATGATCCAAGAAAATCAGACTATTTTAGGGGAATTAAAAAAGTACAAAATTGCCAATTGTGCTGATGTAGAAGCGGAAAGAGCGGCTGAAGAAGAAAAGAAATTTGAACAAAAGTTGGTATCAGTTAGTGAAGCTAGCGTAGAAGCTGCAAAAAAAGATTCTAAATCAATTACCGAAAAATTAAAAAGTAATAAAAATATATTACTTATTGGCGGAGGAGTGTTAGTTTTGGGTATATTAGGATATTTAATATTTAAGAAAAAATGAAAGATATAAAAAGATTAAGAGCGTTACTTGTTGCATCGGGCTTAGGCTTGATAGGGTATGCTTTATATCGTTATTATAAAAAGCAAGTTGAATTTATTCAGAACTATCAATATAAGGTTACAGCACTTCGTATAGTTTCTTTAAAACCTGATAATCTTGTCCTTGATATAGATACCAAAATTATCAACGATTCCAACGTAGAAGCCACTATCAAAGAAATGTATCTTGACCTTTATGTTAATAAAGTGAAGGTTGGTAATGTGAATGAAGTAAAGGATATTTTGGTGAGACCAAATGGTACAAGTAAATTTTCATTTAGGCTCTCATTTAATCCTAAAATTGTCTTAGGGAATCTGATAAATATTGTAACTTTAACGGTAGGTGCAAAGGATCTTATTTTTGATATTGAAGGATATGTGAAAATTGAAAGTGGATTTATCAAAACAACAGTTCCATTCACTTATACAAATAATTTAAAAAGCCTTATAAAGTAATTATATGCCAATAGGTTCAATTACACCATTTACATACACGTTAACGAATGAAACTTTAACGATTACTGCGGCGGATAATATTCTCAGATTAACTGTTATGTGCAGACAAGGCAGTGTTACCTTTTTGGGGAGTGCCACCTTTCAGGGGATTTCACCAAATGCGATAACATTTTCCCCAAATCAGGGTGTAACAATAAGTGCGCCAAGTACAAGTGTGCCTATTGATGGAGTGACGATTAGTGCGGCAACGGGAGGCGACATTGCGGATGTGGTACTAACTACGCAATAAAAGTAGAAACCAAAAAAAAACCATAAATGGAAGAGTTTATTGTAAGTGAAACAAGTAAATGTTTCACAAAAGGGATTAAAAGGTATGTAGATAACTATGATTGCGGGATGCATGATGTATCTCTTCTTTTATACTTAAAAGATGAGCATCAAGTAGGTTATCAGATGTATGTGACAGGTGATTTTAAGGAAGAGGTAACTATAAAAGATATTTTGGGTGTTAAATGGATAGATAGGTCAGGTTTTAGTATGATTGCACCACCATATATCAAAAAGATCTTAGAAGATTTAAGTGAAGAAATGAAGTCTAACAAAGTTGATATAACGGTTTATTTGAATGAAGATGGAGATGATGTTAGATTCTTTTTATATGAAAGCGGAAAACTTCAAAAAGAAGTTTTCTTAAATGAATTAATAGCAAAAAGCGTTATGCAATGAGTACATCTTTTCTAGGTGGAGATGGATTAAGTCTGATAAGCGGAGGTGGTAGCGGTACTGGTGGCGTTGGTTCTTCAGGTACTTCAGGTCTTTCGTATGGATCAAGTGGTACATCAGGTCTTAGAGGCACTAGCGGTACAAGTGGAACTAGCGGTTCTACGGGTACTAGCGGTACATCTGCATCTAGTGGTTCAAGTGGTACTTCAGGTTTAACAGGTTCTAGCGGTACGAGTGGTTTAAATGCAACTGCGGGAACAAGTGGAAATAGCGGATCATCAGGCTCAAGCGGTACAAGTGCTTTGGGTTCAAGTGGAACTTCAGGCTCAAGTGGAACGGCAGGATTTACAGGTACGGCGGGTACGAGTGGGGTTAGTGCTGCGGGTACTCTTAAAACATTTACAGTTGTAATTACTACTGAAAATGGAAATTTGAGCAGCGTATTGACTGCAACCGATCCAACAGGCGCAAATCTGATAGGTGCTGCGGGTTGGGCATTTACAGTCAATAGTGGTACTCAATTTACTATTGGACATCCTTTAGGAAATGTTGTCGTTGGGGCTTTTACGAATGGTCTAAATGGTGCTAACGTGCTTACTAGAACATTTACGGGTAACACAACGGGTAATTACTCTATGTTTCAGGATAGTGGCTTTACAACAATAACATTTTATAGCTTATCTCCAACTCTTGCAGGTTATGCTACTGTTGGGTCAGCTACTTTGACAATTAATTTTTTCGCAAAAGTGTAAATTGATGTATGGCGCAATTGATAACCCCTCCTATTTGTATTCCCGCATCAATAAACTTTGGGAGTACAACGGTAAATGCAACTTACACTAATCCTTCTAGTCCGTGGGATGGATCGCCATATACATTTAATTGTACACTAACTGTTCTTGGGCAAGAAACTAGCTCCTACGATACAATACCACCATTGAAGTACAACGCATCCAACATTCAAGTTGATATGTGGATTGGTTTACCAAACGGCAATTGCTATAAAATTTGTGCAGTATCGAATGTAAATGCTCAAGGCACTCAATGCGATGTCACTTTACAAGATGTTGACCTATATAATCTCATAGTTGATAATACGGGCGAAGGTAACAACTACCCACCCGCAGGGTTTACGGGATTAATATTCCAAATTAGCGATGATGGAATGCCCGTTATAACCCCTACTGAACAAATAAGAAGCCAACTTGGTGATTTGACCAATTGGCTCAATGACTTACATGATAGATTTCGTTTTAGGAACTATTATAACGACTTTTTTAGTATTGCAGATAATTGCTCTACAAGTGTTGGATCTACGCTTTTAGTTGTAGGTGATTTTGTTAGAATAGATTCTAGTGGCAACTTTGTTCGTGTTATAAGTACTATTCCTGATGATACCGTAAAAATTGCAGGTGTTGTTTCATCTATAAATACTCCCGTTCAAGGAAATGTAAAGATTCGACCTGTTGGCAGGATAGCAACCAATTTACCTACTCTTATAGGTGTTATTGGTGATGTTTTATACTTTGATCCTTCCCAACCTAATAACTTGGCTTTAACTCCCCCCGTTGGAGGTGGTATATACCCCGTTTACATAAAAATAGCAACGAATGCAGCTATTGTAATTTCAAGGGGCGGTAGTGGTTCTAGTGGTACAAGTGGTGGCAGTGGTGTGAGTGGTACTTCGGGAACTAGCGGTACTTCTGCAACAAGTGGTACAACAGGTACAAGCGGAACTACGGGTACTTCAGGTACTAGCGGTTCTTCGGGAACTGCGGGTACAACGGGTACGGGCGGTACTTCAGGCACTACGGGAACATCAGGATCAAGTGGTACTGCGGGAACTGCGGGTACAACAGGAACTTCTGCAACTTCGGGGTCTAGTGGTACTTCGGGTACAGATGGCTCTAGTGGAACTACGGGAACTTCAGGTACATCAGGAACTTCTGCAACTAGCGGTTCGAGTGGTACATCAGGTACAAATGGTACAAGTGCAAGTTCAGGAACAAGCGGAACAGATGGTTCTAGTGGTACTTCGGGAACTACGGGAACAAGCGGAACGGATGGATCTAGTGGAACATCAGGTACAGATGGGTCTAGTGGAACAAGCGGAACTACGGGAACAAGTGGCACAAGTGGTACAGATGGCTCTAGTGGAACATCGGGAACGGCTGCGACAAGCGGTACTTCAGGCACTAATGGTACAGATGGATCTAGTGGAACATCAGGTACTTCGGGTACTTCTGCAACATCGGGATCAAGTGGAACAAGCGGAACAGATGGATCAAGTGGTACTTCTGCAACTTCAGGTTCTAGCGGAACTTCAGGAACGAATGGATCAAATGGCACTAGCGGTACTTCGGGTACTTCAGCAACAAGTGGTACATCTGCATCTAGTGGAACAAGTGCAACTGCGGGAACAAGTGGTCAAACACAAATTTATTATGGTACGAGCGGAACTTGTATTACTCTACCACTAAGTGAATGTACAACCACTAGCACAACGACTACTACAACTACTGAGTTTTGTGCAAGTTGTAAGAATTGGGAGTATGTTGGAGCAAGTATTCCTGAAGGGGGAGATATAATAACTTACTATAGATGTTCTGATGGAGAATTACAAACAATA
>Ga0194123_10001643_pt1 | contig 32722 bp, 31 predicted proteins | sample TA2MahsurfametaG_5_FD_155479 | JGI IMG/M metagenome (GOLD analysis project Ga0194123, IMG submission 155479) | Freshwater microbial communities from Lake Tanganyika, Tanzania - TA2015023 Mahale A surface | ecosystem: Environmental > Aquatic > Freshwater > Lake | place: Tanzania: Lake Tanganyika... | reverse complement strand
AGAAGATCCGCCGACATTTTGCCAATTAGAAAAATATTGTCAGGGGATGAGTCATTTGAATTTAAGTGGAATTAAAAATAATTACATTTGGGCACTTGCACCATCAATTATAACATATGAGTTGTGGCTGAATATTTTTTATGAGGCATGGAAAAATCAGCAGTTTGACATATGCCCTGAAAAGTCAGTTGGAACATACTATCAGTCAAAATATTGTAATCATGAGGATACACATAATATCATTCTTTTAAGCGAAAAAACTGACCAAGAACTAATAAAAGATATGATTTTCAAAAATACGAAAATTTTTTATTTATATCGGAATAATTCGAATGAATTAGCATTGGAAGATGCTAAATCCCTTAATCCACATTCGAATGAACTAGAATTGGAAGATGCTAAATCCCTTAATCCACATTCGAATGAACTAGCATTGGAAGATGCTAAATCCCTTAATCCACATTCGAATGAACTAGAATTGAAAGATGCTAAATTTCTATCTCTTGTTCCACAATTGAATGAACTAGCATTGGAAGATGCTAAATCCCTTAATCCACATTCGAATGAACTAGAATTGGAAGATGCTAAATTTCTATCTCTTGTTCCACAATTGAATACAATAGCATGGGGGGGTCAGGGGGGAACGGCAGTTCCCCCCCCTGTATTCATAAAATTATTTCCAAAAATTGCTTTTGACATTGGGATTGAATATATGAAAAATAAAAATATAACGAAAAAATATGTTAAAAAAAATAGGAATCAAGTTATAATTGAATATATAAAGTTATAAATTATAAAATATATTTTCCCCAACACATTCCTCTTCCTTTACAATAATCTATTCTTCCAAATTCAATAATTTTATTTTCTTGCAAATGTTCCACCCATGTTTTTGTAGGACCGATTGTATATCTTTTTCTCCAACCTCTTGTAAAATTCGTATCATCCAGAGCTACAATTGTGTCTTTATGTGCTAAATAAAAACAATTTTCCATATCTTTTTTTGCAATTTCATAATCATGTCCTCCATCAATGAATATAAAATCAAATTTTGATTCTTTATTGTTCTCAATATATAATGGTAAAGTAATTCTACTATCTCCTAATATAAGTTTATGTCGATTTGGATATGTAAAATCAATATATTCTTTTGCAGCAGAAATATATTCATGTGACCCTAAATCGAATGATGTTAAAAATAATTCTTTATTATTTTTCAAGAATATTTCAGCTGAATGACCGGCATTAAATCCAATTTCCATTACATTTATATTTGGTTTTGATGTTAGATTTATTAAATTTTCAACTTGTTGTGGAACTTCTTGACTATTTCCTTCAAAACAAATATACCCTTTACTATTCAAAAAAGTATTTATATTCATATCTATAATTTAATGAATAAATTTTTATAATCACTATAATAAATATCAAATAAATGTGGGTTTTGCTCCATTATTAAGAATAATAGTTTGTCATCATTAATATTATACCCCATTTCAGTTAATTTTATGAATTCAGAATGATGTAATTTAATCAATTCCATCATGATTTCTTTATGACCAGCGAATATTCCACCACCAAGGCAATAATGATTATAAACAAATTGATTATTGGAATAGCGGGCAATCCATCCAATTCTTACTTTATCATGAGATTTGGGCTCAATTATTTGATTTGGGGGGATATTGACAATATGCGATGCACTAAAATCCACCCATGCAAAATAATCTGTATTAAAATAGTTGTTTTCAATTGCATTTTGAACATAACCATATCTAGAATTTACGGCTAAAATATACTCTGGGATATCATAAGGCGAATTATTTTTGGCGACATTTTCGCGGATTTTGTCCAATCTATCCACCATATACAAATTATTCTTGAGTGTTATTGGAATTATTTTTGTTTTATCTAGTAAACAATATTCTTCGCGAATTTTAGTTACTTCGCCGATTATTTCTTCTGAACAATAAATTACCATAAATTGTGGGATTTGTAGAGTTCCACGGGATTTTTCAATATATTCATAATTTTGAGATACTGTATCACGCTTTGATGGACGCTTTATTTTTATATTAAGATATCCAGTGACAATTGTGATATTTTTACAATTGTCACTGGATATTTTTATATAATTTTCTTTAGAATTATAATTATTGTTGAATATTTTAAAGCCATTATTTAACAATTTAGACCAATATAAATTTTCAATATGGGGATTTCTTTTTAAGAAAAAATCGGGAAGTATAAAATTCTTAGTTCGAATAATAGACGACTGGAGAGTGCATTGGAATGGTTTATAATTATTTAGAGAAGTTTTCTGCTTTATATCTTCTTTTGTTAAATTTTTGAATATTCTATTTGATTTCACTATTCTCTTATAATAGTCATATTCCATAATTTCTAGAAAAGTTGTCTGGGAATTATTTAATAAAAACTGGTCAAAGTCATTTTTAATCATAAATTCGATTGATTCTCTAATTTTTTGCTGATCGAAAAGGATATTTTCATCTAATAAAACTATAAAATCATATTGTTGAATAGTATTTTTGATACTTAAAAAATCAAAATATGGTGGAGGGTCAGATAGTAATATATCATATTTTAACAGATTACTAATATTAATTCCATAAAATATCATTTCTTAATTATAAAATAAATTTTTTTTGAAAATAATTTTATTACATATTCCAAAAGATCGAATGTTTAATCTTTTTATAAATTTTAAGCCTGATAATACAAAAGCATATGGTGGTGGGAATATAACTACTTATTATATTCAAAAATATTTCCAGAATAAATATAATAATTTCAAAATAACATATGAGTTAGAAAATAATATTAATTTATATCTGATTATTGATCCCTTTAAGGACAATAAATTTAAAAAGTATAGTTTAGAAGAAGTCATTAATCATCGCAATTTAAATAATAAGAATAGAAAAATAATTATTCGAGTTAATGACTGTGATATAACACGCCCAAATTTGCCTCCTGAACGCTCAAGGGAAAAAGCAATCATAAAAAATAGCCATGAAATAAATTATTATATATTTAATAGTCAATTTATTAAAAACCATTATAGTAAATTCATAAATATAGAAAAATCGGTTGTTATCTATAATGGTTGTGATTCAACAATATTTTATCCAAATATATCGTTAGCAAATGAGAACCCTATTAAATATTTTATAGTTACTCATCATTGGAGCGATAATATGAATAAAGGATATCAAATGTATTATGATTTATGGGATTATTTGAAAAAGACGACAGATTATGAATTTGTATTTATTGGAAAAAATATTCCTGAAATGTTCAAAGAAGTTCCAATTATAGGTCCTTATGTGGGACAAGAATTATCCAGTGCAATTCGAGATTGTCAAATTTATATAACAGATTCTATATTTGATTCTTGTCCCAATCATGTAATAGAAGCAATTTCATGTGGTTTGCCAATTTTATTTAGAAAACATGAAGGAGGTGCAAAAGAACTCTGTGAATTATTTCCTAAAAAAATAGGTGAATCTTATTCTAATTTTGAAGAATTAGTGGAAAAATTATCTATGATCCAAAAAAATTATAATGAATATAAATCAAATGTAGATCAATATGCAAAATATTTTGAATTAAATAAACAAATATCAAAATATAATGATTTTTTTTTGGATATTCTATTTCAAAAGAAAACAATAATTGGAGAAATTAAAATAAATGGTTCTTATAGTATTTCATTAAAAATATCTACTAGTATAGTCAATATTTATTTAAAAATTGGCGAAAAATGGATTCGAATAACCCCCGGAAAAATATATCATATAAATGCTATTTTTGAAAAACAAATAATATATCTTTATACAAATACTTTAAAAAAAAATATAACAATTGATATATTTGATTGTAAACAATTTTCGAGTAATAATAAAAGTAAGTTAATTAATCAAAAACTCAATATATTATATTCTTCGGATCGCTCTTATTTTACACCAATGTTTGCATCATTACATTCTGTAATCCAAAATTCAGGAGATAAACTAGATGGGATCCATTTTAATTTTATTATTCCAATCGGAGACACAAATTATTTCCAGAATATGTTATTAGAGTATAATAATTTACTTGAATATTCTATTATTATTATTGATAAAAACATTTTAGACAATCAAATTCTAAATTCAAAATGCTATGATGGTGGAAATCATTTACTTAATTTGGGGAATTTTTCTAGGCTAATGATTGGAGAAGTATTCTCTTATCCTAAATTGCTATATCTTGATTCCGATAGCATTTGCAAAATGAATGTAAATTTATTACGGGAAGTAGATATAACAGGCAAAATATATTGTTTGAAAGCGGACAAGAAAAATAATGATAATAGGTCACTAGTTTTAAAAATAGGAGCACTTATTAATGAGGCATATGCAGTTGAGAATAAAATAAATTTAGAGGAATTTGCATATTATGGTGCTCCAATTTTCACAGATTGCCGAATTTGGAGGAATGTATATGCAGAAATTGTCCAAATTATTGGACAGCATAATAAGACTGAGAATGGAATTTATAAATTATTTACAATGAGCCTACAAAATATAGTATTTTACGGGAAAATGGAGGATATTTATCCAATTATTCGAACATTGCCAGATTTAGGCAGCAAGAGGAAAGAATGGACAAAAGAAGATATTGAGAAAGCCCAAATATTGGATTGGTCTGGAGTTTATAAGCCTTGGTTTAGAAATGGACTTTATAAAGAAGAATGGGAAAAGTATAATATTATGCCTTTTGAAGAGGAGGTGGGTGAAGTGGAATTTGCGAAAAAAACAGTGGAAAAATTTGTTGGTTAGCATAATGATTTGTATAGAAGATTGGACAAATAAAGCACAAGTAAATTTATATCTGGATACATTACTCGGGAACATTGCACCGGAGTATAATCATTTTTTGAAACATAAGACTGTTCCAGAGACTAATAAATTCCGGATTGTTTATGTGTGTAAAATGGAGTATTTTATTAAAAAAATGTCGCGAGTTCGATTTTGGGCAATCATCGAGTTAGCAAGGCATCCCAATGTCGCAATGTTTTTTACAGGAAAAGGCTGGGCGAATTATATTCCAACGAAGAGCATTGATCGCCAAGTAGATATTTTCAAGCCTAATTTTATTATTTGGTATAAGCCTATGGAGTATACTGTTAAAAATAGTGGAATACCTAAATGCATCAGATATAATGAAATGTGGGACGTAGAATGGACTAGGAAAGAGATTGATGATTCTGGTAGCAATCTTATTGTCTGTCATCACCAAAATGACTGGGAGAAATATGTTAAGTTATATGAAAATAGTGTCAATAAAAAATTTATTTATTTACCACATCACGCCAATCCGGAAATATTTTATAATCAATATTTGGAAAAAGATATTGATATATTAATTGCGGGGGTTATTAAAGAGAAGAATTACCCGCTTAAATATAGGATTTCAGAATTAATAAAAAAAAAATTAGAAAAAACATACAATGTGTTTCTATTAAGCCACCCGGGGTATAATATTGATGACGCATATACTGATAAAATCCAGAAAGAATTTGCATATTATATCAATCGGTCAAAGCTGGTTATTGCTTGCACATCATCTTATAACTACCGATTAGGTAAATATGTGGAAATTCCAATGTGTGGGGGGGTTATAGTTGGAGATATTCCATACGAAGAACAGAATGATTTCCGCAAATTTGTCGTTGAAGTGAACATAAAAATGTCAGATGACGAGATACTAAATAAAATTAGAGGGGTATTGCAGGATAGGGAATTACTCTTAAAGTATAGTTTAATTGGAGAAGCATGGTCGAAAAAATACACGACTAAAAAATACGTTGATAATTTATATGACCAATTGGTTGCTTATCAACATGATCCAAAAATTTATATAATTTCCGATGAAATCCGGGAAAATCACCCTGAATTCAAAAATGAAAAATGGATATGCGATGAATTGAAGAAAGAATTTACGGAATATTTTGGAGAAGAACTTGTTATAATGGATCCAAAATCGGCGGGAATTATTTGGTATCTTGCTCCTTGGAATTATGGGCATACCCCAACTGGAATGGTTCGCGAAGAATGGCTGGGGTTATTAAAAAAGAAGAGGGTAGTTTTTACAATGCATCACATAGATAAAGAAAAATATGCTAGGGGTGAATTAGATAAGACTTTTGAATTTATGCGGGCTTATGGAACCAAATGGCACGCCATTTGTGGGAAAACATTTGATTTTTTGAAAAAAAGTGCTGGGGATATTCCAGTTGTTAAGGAATATTTGTGGGTCGATAGTGATATATTTTTCAAGATTGAGGATAAGATTGGATTGCGAGAAAAATGGGGGTTGAATGGGTATGTTGTGGGGTCCTTTCAGAAAGATACAGAGGGGAAAACAAATGAGCCTAAAATGTCGAAAGGACCAGATGTGTTTGTGAATATAATTGAGGATATGCAAAAAGATCATCCAGATTTGCTAGTTGTTTTGTCCGGAACTAGACGGACTTATATAATCGGCGAACTGGAAAAGAAGGGAATACCGTTCAAATATTTTGAAATGATTGGATTGCATGAACTCAATGAGTTATATAATTGTTTAGACTTATATGTCGTATCATCTCGCGTAGAGGGAGGTCCTCGTGCGATTGTAGAAGGAGGATTATCAAAAACACCACTCATTTCAACGGATGTTGGAATTGCCAGTGATTTTAGCCCCAGGGAAAGTATATATGATGTTGAATCATGGGAAAGTTATAAAAATGCACGCCCTTGTGTAGAAGAATTATATGAGGTGGTGTCTGAATTGGAGAAAAAGAAACAAATATGGAAAATAAAAAATATACTAGTAGAATAATGCAAACATTGTTGGCGAATAAAGACGCAATTTTTGAAATAAAAAAGAAAGTAGAGGGGAAAGATTCATCTTTGTGTAACCACGTGGCAATCCAAAATATTCCAATTACTGGGGAAACTATCTCAATTGTTATGACGGCTTCTAATCGTTCAAAGCAAATCTATTTTACATTGCAAACTATTCAGAATAGTTCGCATAAAGCGATCCAAGTAATAATAGTTGATGATTCAGACGTGGATATCATTACTAAGGAAGAATTAGAAAAATACCCGTTTTATATTGATTTTATCTCGATAAAAAAGCAAAATAAGAACTGGATAAACCCGGTTGTGAATTATAATATTGGATTTAATTATATTCAGGGTACAAAGATTATAATACAGAATGCAGAAGTTTGCCACGTGGGCAATGTATTGGGCTATATGGCTGAAAAGATGACCCAGGATAATTATTATGTTTGTGATGTAAGAACCACAAAATCATTAAGTGCAAATGATATTATTTATACCAGTAATATTAGCACAATAGACATTTATAAAAATAATTCAATATTTGGAATATGGTATCAAGGCAGAGAAAGAATTGTTAATTACCATTTTTTATCAGGGATGACTGTTGATACTTTTAATAAAATTAAAAGCTTTAGTTATGATTATACAATGGGACTTTCATATGATGATGATGATTTTTTATTGAAAATAATTGCCAATCAAATTAATGTGGTAAATTTATTTCATGATGAATTCCATTTTGGTGGGATTCATTTATGGCATAGTAGATTATATAGGAAAAAAATAGAGAGTAATAAAAATATATTTATTAAAAAAAAAGAAATTTATAAAGAGATAGGAGAATATATTGATATTATTATGGAAAAAAATGATCCAATTAAAATAGAAATAAATAATGATACAAATTTATTAGAATTACAGAAATTATTGTTACAATTTACAAATTATAATATTATAAATTTTTATATAAATAAAAAAAATATGAAAAGTGAGGTAAATACGTTTCGAAAATGTATTCATAAAGGTTATTGCTATAAAAATTCTGGGATAAAAATTCCGAAAAATCTTAAGATAAAATTTTATTTTATATAGTAATAGTATTATGTATTCATTTTATAATAATAAATGGGATGTAGATTCATCTACTGGTTTTATAGGGGGAAAATTTGTAGTAAGTAATTTAAGCACAGGTTATCATGGAATTCTTAAACAATGGTGGGAATATTATAAACCACCTGGTAATAATGTATTACTCATTTCAGAAAATAATACTGTAAAAAAAGAATTTAATGCTATATATCCAGAATGGAATATTAAAACTCTGGACAAATTTATAGATCTTAATGACATTATTGGAATAAAAAAAGAGGATGATGAAAATATTTGCGATTATGAAATGGACATTTGTGATAATAATTTTACTATTCCTGAAAAATTTGATTTAATAATAAGTCAAGCAACACTTGAACATCTTTATAATCCATTTCAATCAATGGTAAATAAATTTAATAATTTAAATAAAGATGGTATTTTAGTTTTACATACACATCCACCAAATATGCCATATCATTCTTATCCAAGAGATTATTTTAGATATATGGAAGATTGGTGGATAGATTTACCAAAATATATAGAGAATATTCGGCTAATTGAACTTTATACTCATGATAATTATCATGTTTTTACACTTTATCAAAAAATTTAATATTCGGTTTAATAGGTATTTTTTTACTAGAATCCTTATAACAATATCCTTTTTTCATACATTTGTAAAATGTATTAATCTCCTTTAAATTATTATTGAAGCTTTTTTTATCTATTTTTATGCAAATCTTTTTATTAATTTTAATAATTTCATTCTGAATATTGAATAAATTAGTATTCTTATTTATTATAACTTCGAAAGTATTATTATAATTTTCAAGTATAATAACATTTTTAAAAAAATAATCTCTTTTTTTATCAAAAGAACGAGTATATGTCCTATCTTTAAAAATTATATTTTTATCAGATTCTCCAATATTATAGTCATAATTTTTTTCTGGCAATAATTTATATATAGTTTTATTCTCATCTAATTCATAAATATAATTAATGTTTTTATGTTTCCATTTTTCTTGAAAAAATTTTTGTGTATATGATGTATTCCAAAGTGTAGGTTTTGGTATATATTTCACGGATTCTTCTTCAATGTATGATATATTATTTAATACTAATCTTCTATAGAAATCATCATCTTCATATTGTCCTCCAATAAATCTTTCATCCATAAATCCTACTCTTCTAAATAATTCTTTTTTACATCCAAAAAAAGCAAATCTGAATAGTGCAACAAACCCATATCCATCATTAATATAATTTAGCATTCTGTTAATATCATCTGGTGTTGGTCGAACTTTATAACTACATATTATTACTATTTCATTTTCTGCAGATAGAATTGCATGATTCACTAATTTAGAAAATGACTCATAATTTTTTCCTATAAAAAATCGAGAAGTCAATGGTAATAGACTTTTTTTTGTTTCAAGGCTGCTTTCAATATCATGTGTAATTATAATTATATCATAATTATTATTCATTGGTTATTTTAAGAAAAAATTTATATTATTAAATATATGACTATTAAATTGAGTATTTTGATTCCAACTTTGCCAAATAGAATAGAATTATTCTATTTACCATTAATAAAAAATTTACTTAAGCAAATAGAACCATATAATAATATTGAATTAATTTCATTATTTGATAATAAAAAAAGAACAATAGGCAGAAAAAGACAAAATATGATTGATATAATACAAGGTGAATATGTTTGTTTTATTGATGATGATGATAGAATATCAGATGATTATGTAAAATTAATAATGGATACATTAAATAATAATCCAAATACTGATTGTGTTGTTTTTTGGTCTTGTATTAATCAACCAAATATGGAAGATAAAATTGTAAAATTTGGTTTTGAAGGAAGAAATATCCCACCTCCATGCCATGTTCATGTATGGAAATCATCTATTGTAAAAAAATACGAATATAAAAATATAAATCATGGTGAAGACAGTGATTGGATAAATCGAGCAAAAAATGACATACTCCATTTATCTAAAATTGATAAAATACTTTACTATTATGATGCAAGATATAATACGACATCAGAAACAGTTGGTTTATCAGAAGAAATCATAAAAAAGAATATTAATAAAATATTAAATAATACGAATGATTTACATAAAAGTAATTTTTTAGAAATTATCATAAATAATGAATCGAATTTATTTGATATTCAAAATGAAATTATTGAAACTAATAAAAAGATTTTTATAAAAATAGATAAAAAAAGCTTCAATAATAATTTAAAGGAGATTAATACATTTGTAAAATGTATGAAAAAAGGATATTGTTATAGAGATTCTAGTAAAAAAATACCTATTAAACCTAATATAATTTTTTTTTGAAAAATAATAATATATTTAGATATTACATTATGAAAAAAACAGTAGTAACTATTACTGGAATTCGACCCGATTTTATCCGAATGTGCTTTGTTTTTAAAGAATTAGATAAACATTTTAATCATATTTTAATTCACACAGGGCAACATTATGATAATAAATTATCAGATGTTTTCTTTAAACAACTAGATATTCGTGTTCCTGATCATATGCTTGCATCTGGTAAGAATTCATCAAATCATTTTGAACAATTGGCATATCTAACTGTTGAAATTCCGAAATTATTCGAAAAGCATAATATTCATCCGGATTTGGTACTTTTTTTGGGAGATGCAAATACAGCTGCTGTATCTCTGCCTCTTAAAAAAGCTGGGTATAAAATTGGACATATTGAAGCAGGGATGCGCTCTTATGATAAACGAATGCTGGAAGAGATAAACCGCACTGTTTGTGACCATTGTAGTGATATTCTATTTGTTTATCATGAAGATTATAAACAGCAATTAGTTTTAGAAAATATAAAGAAGAATGTATTTGTTGTTGGGAATACAATTGTGGAGCCATTCCGATTATTTGAAGAGAAAATTAGAAAAGAAGCGAAGAAAAATAATATGATTCTCATGGATATTCACAGACCAGAGAATTTCAATTTTAAAGATAGGCTAGAAAATGTTGTCAATTTTGCTAATTTATGCATTGAAAAATATAATTTACCTGTGCAAATTTTGTATTTTAAGAGATTAAAAGACAAATTATCAGAATATAATATTGATTTGGGAAAAGTAGAAATGATTGACTTGATGCCATATGAAGAATATTTGACGAAAGTATATCATTCAAAATTTATAATAAGTGATAGTGGCACTGGTCAAGAAGAGCCAGCTTTATTAAAAACTCCAGTAGTAGTTCCAAGAGATTTCTCAGAAAGACCACAAAGCTATGAAAATGATTGTAGTTTTAAATTAATTATTCAAAAAGATAATACAAATTTTGATGAAGTTTTTACATGGTTAGAAGGTGATAAGAGAATGGGCACTGAATGGCTAGGAAATGGCAATGCAAGTAAAGAAATTACTATGCATATTCTTGATTTTTTGAATTATAAATAAACTATTTTAATTTTATTCGGAATTTTTATGCTAGAATTTTTATAGAAATAACCTTTTCGCATACATCTAATAAATGTATTAATTTCTTTATTAAAGCTTTTTTTATCTATCTGAATATAAATATTTTTATTTGATTCAAGTATTTTTTGTTGAACTTCAAGCAAATTAGTGTTTTTATCAATTAGAATATTCATAATATTGTTACAATTAAAAATTTGCCTTTTCTCTTTAAACTCATTTATTTCACTAATATTATTTATAAAATGAATATTAGTATTTGTATTGGTATTTGTATTACTAGAATTTAATATATAAGTTTTATTATTGTTATTAATAATAAAATTATCTATATTTGATTCAATAATTTTTATATATAATTTATTCTTATATTTATCTATATTAGTATTTTTTTCATTAACTATTATTATTATAAAATTAAGATATAAACTATTTAATATATCATTAATGATATTATCAATATTTTTATCTTCATAAAAAATAATTATTTGTATAAATTCGGAATGATCATAATATGGTATATATTCCCCTAAATTTTTTTTATAAATATCTGCTTCATTTTTATTTATTTTTAAATTATTTTTATTTATATTAGATAATGATGTATTTTTTATAGATTTTATATTTAATTCAATATTTTTTTCAAAATTACTTATTTTACTACTACTTGATATAATATCATAGCTACATTTTTTTTTTAAATAATTGTATGTAAATATTTCGTGTTCATATCCATAAATATATGATAATTTTGGAAAATATCCTATATTTTTAATCATTTCTTTTGTAAATGAGAAAAAACATCCAGATATTCCTGAATTTAATTCTAAAATATTATCTTTATAAATTGTTTGTATAATTATATTTGGATTTATAATATTCATTTTTACATATTCATCGTATGGATAATAGCAAAAATGGTGGATATCTGTTTTGATTATTGTTTCTGTATATCTATTTAAACCATTTTTATGTATTATAATATCATCATCGCATCCAAATCCAATATCTATATCATATTTATAAATTAGATGACGAATACCAATGTTCTGACAAGAACTTATCCCTTTATTAAACTTATTATAAATAATTTCATTAAAAATATTTGAATATTTATCAATTATTTGTTTATGATAATTATTTTTACATTGATCTACTATTAGTATTTTTATTATATTTGAATCAACATTATCTTTTATAGAAATAAATAATTCTTCTAGAATATCAATACGTATATTTGTAGTTTGTTCATTTGAATAGGTTTTTATAAATAATCCAATTTTTTTATTCATATGTAATATGAATAAAATATTATAATAATTCTAATCGATTCAAATATTCAAATAACTCCTCTTTTGAAAGTGGGTTTATTTTACTATTATAATTATGCACATCATCCAGAACCAATAAGTTCTGATAAGGTGGTTTAATGTGCATATATCCATTATCTTTTTTAATCAGGCGCATCGCCTGAGTTTCTGATATTAGTGACTCTAACATTTTCTCTCCGGGACGTAATCCTGTGACTTTCACTGGCTTATTGTATTTTTCTGAAAAAATCTGCATTAAATCGAATAACTTAAGAGAAATTAATTTTGGGATAACTGTATCCCCTGATTCCCCAAATTCGGCGGCATATTCAATAAGTTCAACACTTTGCTCCAATGTCATAACAAACCGGGTCATATCTTCATGGGTTAATGTAAATTCTTTGACATCAGGATCATTCCCTTTTTCATGCAATATTGGGATAATACTACCACGTGAATTCAGAACATTGCCGTAGCGAATATTCACAAATTTTCGATTTGGAACATAAAGTGATTTTTCTACAATTGCGCTCTCTGCCAATCCTTTTGCCATCCCATATACATTGGTTGGCTCACAAGCTTTATCTGTACTAACCATCACAATTACTTCTAAATTAATAAGCCTATCATTATTTTTCTCCACTGCATTTACAACATTAATTGGACCCATCGAATTTGTTTTAATACATTCATCAATTGCATATTCGCATCGATCTATATGTTTAAGAGCAGCCATAATAATAATAATATGTGGCTGCTCTCGTAAAATTGCATTGGCAACATTTTGATAATCACGAATATCTCCGATAATAAATTTTAAATTATCGGTTTTATATTTGAGGCTCATACTCCAATGTTTGCATTCATCTCTGGAATAATTTGTAATTTGATTATTTGAAATATGCTTTTCAATAAATTTATTACCTAGCGAACCAGAACCACCAAATAATAGAATTTTTTTATTTTGGAACATAATAATATAAAATATAATATTTTTATTTCTTTTTCAAAATGATTTTTTTTATATTTTTTGGAATCTTTATTGTTGAGTCATTTAGACAATATCCATTTCTCCAACATTTATAAAATGTAAATACTCTTGTTTTTAATAGTTTTTTAGTTATTATAAATATAACTGTAATATTATTATTTATATTCAATATTTTATTATAATATTCATCTTGTATTTTTTCTAAATTATTTGAATTTAAAAATTCAATTATAACATCTTGAACATTTTGAAAATTTTGAACATCTTGACTTATATTATCACTCTTAATATTATAAATTATTTTTTCAACTAATGAATTATTTGGGTTTATATTATCTACATCGAAATTATTAATAAATTTTTTGGTTTGTATTGCACCATTATACCAATGTATTCCAAATGTATTTTCTGGAATTATAATATTTTGTTTTTTAAATATATAATCTATTTTTTTACAAAGAAATGGATAAACAAAAATATTATCTAAAATTTTTATATTTTTATTTTCATCTAATTTTTTATATTCTTCAATCCAAATAATTGGACCAATTTTTTGATAATTATTTAAGTTTTTATTTTTTATAATTTCTAAGGACACTTTATATAATTTTTCTAAATATTTTGATTTTGGAATACTCGCTAGAAATCCGGTTAGTATTACTTTTTTATAAATAAAAATAAAGGAATCTACTTTTTTTTGAAAAAAGAAATCTGGGATTGGTTTTACAAATAATATATCCATATCAAACCATATTCCTCCATTTTCATATAATTTTGCGATTCTTGTAAAATCTGCTTTAAAAATAATAGAAATATTATTATCAAAATCATAATCTTTTTGAAAATTTATTGGTATTAGGCGTATTTTGGTAGGGTTAACTTCTATAAGTTTTGATAATGGGATTTTTTTTTGTATATCAATTGAATGTTCTAGGGTATTCCATTCTCGTAAAATATTTTTTGGGTTTTCATCTGTATATATAATAATATCAAGCTCAGGATTATATTTATGTAAAGAATAAATCGTTAAATAATGTAATTCAGATATCTGGTCACCTTCCCAATAGGTAAAAACAATTTTTGGAATCATGATTTAATATTATATAGATTTTATTAAGTTATCATAATTTATCATACAATTTTTATTTAATAATTGATAATATTGTTGAGTTTTTAATGATTTATTTTGATAATCTTGAATATTAATAATAAATTTTACGATATCATCTTCATTTTTAAATTTATATAATACATATTCTTCTGGAGTTTTCGGAACATCTTTTTGGAAATGATCATAAATTATTGGGATACAACCAGAACTACCTGCTTCCATTATTGAACAATGGAACGATTCATAGATAGATGCACATAATAGGAATCCAATTTGGTTATAAAATGTTTCCATATCTTCGCTGCAATTATTAGTATGTTGGTGAAAAATAATATTTTCTGGATATTTATCTTTAAAAATATCTATTTTTTGAATTGTGGAATTATAAAGATCGAGTGATTCACTTTTAGAAAGAAAAGGATTTTTTGCATATTTTTTTATTTCACTACCTTTAATATGTAATTTATAGGTTGGATTAATACTATATATTTTTTCAAATATATCTAGTATTTTATCAATTCCTTTATTTGTTAAAGAATTAATGCCTACCATACCCAAATTTTTGTGACGGTTATCAATATTTTTATTAGAATATTCTGTAAATAAAATCGGAATTGTTATTATTTTCGACTCTGGAATATTAAAATTTTGAACTAATTTATATTTAAACCAGTCATTTACTAAAATAAGCTTATCTATATTTAGAAAATTAGTAGATTTAATATATATATTATCATTATAAAAATATTCAAAGCTATGTAATCTACAAATTAATTTGAATTTTTTATCTTGAATTTGTGATAATAAACATGCCTGGGTTAATAACCATTCAACCCAGACAATTTGATTATCTCCTATAATTTTCAATAATTCTGAAGTATATTTAATTTTTAAACTAGATTTTGAAGAAAGTATTATTTCACGTGTTGTTATTTCATATTTATTTTTATCTAAATTATCAATGATATTATATAAAAAATGAAGATTATGACCGATAAATATAATTTTTATTTTTCCAGACATTTGTTTTTAACAAGATAAAAGTTTTTCGTTAAAAACAAAAAATAAGTTTCTTGTTAAAAAATAATGGAATTTACACCTACTTTACTATGGTCTCAAACTTATGAAGATATTGAAATCGAGATTAATTTATCAAATATCTCAAATGAAATTTTAAGAATTGAAAATAATGTTTTTCATTACGAATGTTTTTCTTCGAATAAAAAATATTTGATTGATTTTGAATTAGAAGAGGAGATTATTGGGCATATTGTTTCAATTAGAAATGACAAAAAAATTATTATAAAATTACAGAAAAAGGAAGATGGAATAAAATGGGATTTTTTGACGAAAAAAAGAGGAATTTACAAAAATAATATAAAAATAAATTGGGATAAATGGGAAAATAGTGATGATGAAGAAGATGTTAAAAATATAAATATGGGGGGTGGCATGGGTGATGGAATGAACAACATGGGTGGCATGGATATGAGTATGTTACAAGAAATGATGAGTAATATGAGTGGCGAAGAAGAAGGTGAAGAAGACGGTGAAGATCATGGTGAAGAAAATGGCGAAGAAGACGGTGAAGATCAGAACGAAGATGGCGAAGAAGACGGTGAAGATCAGAACGAAGATGGCGAAGAATAAGTTTTTTAAGTAAATATAAAATATAATAACTTTATATTCAATATGAAATTATTAATCACAGGAGGATGTGGATTTATTGGATCAAATATTGCAGAATATTTTTTAGAAAATAAATTGTTCAAATCCATAACAATCGTAGACAATTTATCATCTGGATTTATTAGAAATATTCAGAATCTTTTAGAAAAATATTCAAACCTAGAATTCATAGAAGCAGATATTCAAAATATAGAAGTTTGCCGGAATATTACTAAAAATATAGATGCAATATGTCATCAAGCGGCGACTGGTTCTGTCCCTCGATCCATTAATGATCCTCTGTTCTATCATAAAAATAATGTTGATGGATTTTTCAATTTATTAATAGCCGCAAAAGAAAATGGCTGTCGGCGATTTGTATACGCTTCATCTTCATCTGTCTATGGAGATAATGAGAATTTTCCAAAAATAGAGGAAAAAACGGGAGATGTTTTATCTCCTTATGCAGCTACGAAAAAAATTAATGAGATATACGCCAATGTTTTCCATAAATGTTATGGTATGGAAATTATTGGACTGCGATATTTTAATGTATTTGGAGAAAGACAGAATCCCAATGGAGAATATGCAGCAGTTATTCCAAAATTCATAAATTTAGTGAAAAATGGTGAAAGTCCTACAATATTTGGCGACGGTTCTTTCTCCCGTGATTTTACATATGTGAAAAATGTTGTCCGTGCCAACTATTTAGCACTAACAACTACGAACCAGGAATCTTTTGGGCAAGTTTTTAATATTGGGGCAGGTGGAAGAATAACAATTAATGAAATTTTCTACAAAATATGTGCAATAATGGGCGCAAATATTGCGCCAAATTACCAGCCCAATCGTAAAGGTGATATACCACATAGTAATGCATCAATTGATAAAGCACAGAATATGTTGGGATATGTGCCAGAGATTGGGTTTGAAGAAGGCTTACAGAGAACTATATTATGGTTTTCAAAGGCTTAAAAAGATAAGAATAAAATAGGCTAAAAATGGCGACATTACTTTACGAAAACAGTTCAAATAATTACAAATCCCTGGTATATTTCATACAAGGGGCGAATCAAAGGTATGTCCTGCGATTTGATATTAGTTTGACAAAAGGCAAGGATACTCGTGTGATGTTATTAGGGGCGGATAAAAGATGGATTTTGATGATGGAGGATAAATTCTATGAAAGAGAGGATAATATGCCCAATAAAGTCCAACAAGAGAAAATACTGCTAGGAGAAATTACAAAGGAAATTGCAGAGGCTCAGAATCAGCAAATAAAAGATGCCCGTCGAAATGAAAAATTACAGTCATATGTTATGAGTATTGATAAAATCATGTAGAATTTCCAGAGTAATATTTTTTAGATTTTTGCGATAATTTTGAGGTTCTTGACATAGACCACATAATCGACTATGTGGAGAATTTATTTTTATAAAATTACTGGATATATTATTGGGATTTTCGTGATGAATTAGGTAATAAGTAAGTTTCTTATTTATTTTTTTGTGTAAAATTGGGCTATTTTCAAGAATTGGAGAGATTGCAAAATATGCGAAATCAGTACGAACACGTTGGCTAAATTCATAGACAATGAAGTCCGTAAATACGCAATTTTTGGAATGCGCGGAAATAATGGTCTTCTCGGACATCATCATCTTCTTGAGAATATCAAAGATTTCTGGGATATTTATGCAACCACTGATTATTTTATCCGATATTTCATCGATATAAATTATTTTATTGCCAATTTGGTATCTAATATTTTTTACAGAAGACAATTCAATTGTTTTGTCGAATAGGAATGTTATGAAAAAAATGCGATTCTTCTCGAAGAATTTTATTTTTCCATGAGGTATTTTTACTGATAGTATATTATTATCGAAATATTCAATATGTTTTTCAAATAATGGTAGTAATTGGCGTGGAAATGGAATATAATAAATATCGAGTGGTTCTTTGCATAAATACATCTCTTCCAGGAGCGAATCTATGGATCCATTTTTTTGTAAATTTCGCTCGGTTAGACAAGTGTCATAATCTATCTCTTCATGTAGGCTATAGCGGCGGTCTCTTTTAATTGTTTCCGTGGATTTTATTTTATACGTATTGAAAAACCATTTGCGATAATTGGATGTAGGTGTGTAGGCTATATTTTGGAAAATAATTGTGATAATTCCCTCTTCTGGAAGGATTGGAGGTTTGAATTTTTTTGGACTTTTTTGTGTATTACTTTTACAACACAAGCTTAATATATTCTCCATTTTTATTTATAATCTAATATAATATTATAAATATAATATGGTGCTATACACGTGTAATCAGTATCCAGTGCGAAAGCTTATTTTAGTAGGTGATAAAGTAGAGGAAATAATATTATACAAATCTCCAACAAATGGTGTGCCTCCTCCTAGTACTACTTCTACTTCTACACTTGAGGATATTAAATCAGCAGAACTGAAAAAATAATTGATATGAAAAAAAGTATCCAAGATGTGATCTTCAAATTTTTAGGAATTCCTGAAATATTTTGTGCATTTTCATTTGGTTGCGAAGAAAACATTGAACTTCCAATATTATTTAATTCACTCATTTTAAATTAATTAAGAAAATATTTATTTAGATTTAGTAAAAAATCTTTGATTTTTTGTGTAAAAATCTTTGATTTTTAGTGTAAAAAAATCAATGATTTTTTGTGTAAAAAATCTTTAATTTTTTGTGTAAAATTTTGCATTTTATTTTCGTTTTCAATGCTATGGAAGAACCAAGCATAAATATTTATTTAGAAGCCAAAAATGAATACACTAAGCGCTTGACTGCATCTTTAGTGCCACTCGTATTTGAGGGATTTAATAGCTTATATGATGACGCTTGTAAATTCAAGGATGAAACAAGAGACCCGCGATATGATGACTACAGTGAACTCCAAATATTCCAGGATTATCTTAAAAAGATTCCAAAATGGAATAATGATTTGATTGATCAGGAATGCGATAGAATTGTACAGAGATCAAAGTGCAAATATTTAGATGAATTATTGTGGGCAGTGATTTTCTCTAATATAAAGGTTTTGTCAGTAATTCGAAGCAAAAATCCTCGAAATGAAATAGAGCATGACTACATTGCTCTAAAGGATTTTATCCATAAATGCTATAAAGAATGCGCAAGAGAACTCTACAGTTCCGATGTTGTTATTTTGTTCGATAGGGAGAGTGTAACTGTGCTGGAGCGAAGTAAAAATGTCCGGGATATTAAGAAAATTATTGAGAAAGGAATATTAGAGTCAATTAGCGAATCTTTGCCTTATAAGCAAATTATTCGGACATACATTGGCAAAATTCCGGCGGATCACGAAGAAGACACGGAAAATAGCATGTCTAACCCACATTTTGAGGCAAACTCATTTATGAAATTCCTGGGAAAAAATAGGGAGTCATTTATGGCGGCTCGGACGCCCACTATAACGGAAACTCAGACACAGGTGGAGTCAGAAGAAGAAGAGGCAGAAGAAGCAGAGACTGAAGTTCAGGCAGAGACTGAAGCCCAAGTTGAAACAGAGACTGAATCAGAAGTTCAAGAAGAAGTCGTTGCAGAGGAGCCACCTGCCGAAGTGCACCAACAGATTGAAGAAAAAAAAGAAGAAGAGGTCCAACAGCAACAATCTGACAAAGAAGCCTCAATTGTCAGCGCGGCTTCTGTAAAGAGTCATTCAAAAGAAATTCGTGAAAGGCAGCAAATAGTTGATATGAGCACTGATACTGAATTGGCACAAGATGATGTCAAAATAGTTGTGGGTAGTTCAAAACATCATTCACACCATAAACACCATCACAGCCATCATAAATCCAAGCCCAATTTTATGAAAGAGGGACCAAAATATGAGGAAGAATTATAAAAAATTGATGGTAAACTCTTTTATTTTTTTTCAAATTAGCCAGGCTATTCCAGAAAAATAAGTCATGAGTACTTCCGCGCAGCAAGCTGCGCAAGAACTGAGAAAGCTTTTGGTGGATCTTTTGCCAGATCGACACAACCGAACACTTCTTGCGAGTGATCTTTCGCGACGATTATGTTCACTACATTTCCCAGAAACTCCTAGAAATTTTGAAGACGCTTGCGTTTTATTTCATGAGCTTTTTGCGGAGATTTCTCATCCAAATATCGTAGGATATGGGTATTCTCGAAAACCCATTTTATATGGAAATGTCCTTTTCGCAATCAAAAAATATGGAGAACGCTTGATGACTTTTCGAAGAATTCTTCTTAGGACGTGTGAACAATACTGCCAGTATGAGGCTCTTTTTGCAGTCATGTGTGAAGCTCTCCATCACCCAGTCGATTATTATGATCGTTTCAATTCTCAGAATTGCAGAGACTTTCTACTGAAAGGCATGATGATGGTGCGAATTGAGCAACGCCGTCGTTTTCCTCCTGCACCAAATTGCGAGTTGACCTATCTTTTTCATTTTTCATTGGATGATATCCTTGAAATGATGAAGAGGAAGCATGGCATGCATGATCACGCTGATACAAGATCGCATATGGAGAAAAGTTTGAGGGTTTACAACTCGTACTGGAATGCAAAGTATTCTGAACCAATCAGACGCCTTCTGCAGGAAAAGCCCAATTTTTTCTCGGATTTCAAATCTGACCTTGAAATTCTTTCTCGGTATATTATCAGAGAAGCGATTAAGGAGATATTTTGGTTAAACTTGATGCATACCATGACTTTCAAATTGTACGAAGCTCTTAGTAATCCAACAAAAATAGTTCATGAATACAGAACCTGGATTATATACCTGTATATTCGACATAGCCATTCACATCCTATACAAAGTCATGAGTCATTCAATGACATGATGACCAGAATTGTTCAACCAGGACAAATGGCGTTCCCTTTTAGGGACCCCCCAAGATTGTTCAAAACAAATGGTGGAATCTTCAGAGCTGCACTGAAATGGGATTCCGTTCCCACCAGTGATCTTCTGGAAATTTGCTATCGTTCGCACGTCAAGAGTCAATATGGACGGGTTCCATCTCAGTGTGTCCTTGCTGCATCAGTCCGTAGGAAATTGTATGAGGTGAAAATCGCTAAAGCTGCTGTCAAGATTCAAAAATTTGCCCGCAGATCGTTGTGGCATTTTTACTTGAAGCGGCTTATTGCGGCAATGATCATCAAGCAGCGAGTTCTTCGAGTTGTCACTCCAATTTTGAATGTGAAGCATTCTAAGATTTTGATCATTTCTGCAGTCAAGCGGTTTTTTATCCAAAAAAAATTCTTTGGAAGGCTGGAGACATACCGGTATCTTGAGCAAATCAAAGCAGGATGTGTGATTTTTAGAGTTTTGAACAGACTCAATCATGTCCAAGAATACCAAAAAATTCGTGCTGGCAGTATTATTCAATCTCGCCTGATAGCATTGTTTGAAAAACAACGAGTAGACAAGATAATTGGACAATTGAGGGCAGCATCAATATTCTCCCGGTTTGCAAAAGTAAAATGTGCGGAGATTGTACACGAAAGGCTCCAAAGGATTCATGCTAGAAGCATCATTCAATCTCGCCTGATAGCAATATTTGAAAGGCGAAAAGCAAATGAGAAGATTGAACTGTTAAAAGCAGCATCAGCCCTCTCGCGGTTTGCAAAAGTAAAATGTGCAGTGATTTTTTACAAAAGGTTCCAATACTTTTTCGAAGTTTTGTCTTTCTACGAATGTCCGATTTGTTTGAGTTGTTTTGAATCAGCTAAAATTGGTATGATTCAGCCATGTGGACACATTCATTGCAAAGACTGCTTTACCAAAATTGGAAAAAAATGTTCAATTTGCCGTGCACAATTTATGTTTGGTAACTGCAAAAGCGTCGAAACATTTTTGTCTCAGCCAAACTCAAAGTTCTTCTTTACAAGTAAAAATCCAGAGAAGAAAGCTGCAGTTGAGGTGATTACTAAGTGGTGGATAATAAAACGAAGTCTTCTGATTGAAATCCGCTGTGCATCTATACGAATGGAAATTGCGAGAAGAAAGCTGCAATCTCTAGGATTGGCTGAGCAATCAAACGAAGCCTGATCGCCCAAAACTAAAATTATTCGTTTATAACTGTATTTTTTTTACTTATTGTCATTTAAGAAATGGCAATAAATTGGAAGAACCCCATTATTTTTGGTGTTATTGTTGGATTAGTATTATGCCTCTTTCTCTTCATACATGACAAATTATTCTGTAAAAAGGAAGACAAGAGTGGATTTAGTGTGTATCTGAAATTATTTATGGCAAGCTTTTTAGCGAGTGGAGGAATGGCTTGGCTTTTTTATAATCGGGACCTCCGTTTTTCATCTTCCGCTTCTGCCTCTGCCTCTGCTTCCGTCGTAGTAGACCATAAAGGGGGATCTATTGAATTAGAAGAAGTTACGAATCATGTAGTTCCTGATGTGAAGACCGCATCAGCAACAGTCGTAGAAAAAGTAAAAGGACTAAAACGGTGTCATGCAGATGAGCCAGATTGGTAATCTTTTTTTTTCAGAAAAGATGCGGCAAAATGATCCATTGACCCAACCGCATATTTTTATGCAATATTTCTGCAATAAATATTTAGAGCTAAAAAAAAATATTATATATTAATATCCATAAATGAATTTAAAATTGAAAAAATTTAACATGAGCTCGATTAAAGACGACAAGGTTGTGATTTTCATTGGAAAGCGAGAAACTGGTAAATCATTTTTAGTAAAAGATCTTCTTTGGCACCACAAAGATCTGCCTGTGGGGACCGTAATTAGTGGCACAGAAGGTGCCAATCAATTCTACAGCAAAACGATCCCACCGATTTTTATCCATGATGAGTATACACCAGGTGTTATCGATAATTTCTGCAAAAGGCAGAAAAAGCTGGTGAATCGCAAAGTAATGGGCGACCCAGAGTATCAAGATGTGGACCCAAGGGCTTTCTTGATTTTAGATGATTGCTTGTATGATAATTCATGGGTGAAAGACAAAAATGTGCGGTCATTATTCATGAATGGGAGACATTTGAAGGCTTTTTTCATTATAACGAGCCAATATTCTCTGGGTATTCCGCCAAATCTTCGGACGAATGTTGACTATGTTTTCGTTTTGCGCGAGCCATACCATAGCAATCGTAAAAGACTTTATGAGCATTATTGTGGTATGTTTCCAAATTACGATTTTTTTTGCAATGTTATGGACCAGTGCACTGAGAATTTTGAGTGTTTAGTCATCAATAATAATGCAAAATCCAACAGATTGGATGATCAAGTTTTTTGGTATAAGGCGGATCCTCATCCAGATTTTAAATTAGGGGCAGAAATTTTGTGGCAACAGGCGAGCCGTATGATTTGTGATAGCGACGATGACGATGATGAAGGAAATGCAAAATTCATGCAGGATTATAATAATTCGCACTCGAAGAAGAAGAAAATATCCCAATTCCAGGTGAAAAAAACATGGTAAATATTTTTATCTTTCTTATTTCATGAGAATTAAGAAAGGTGGGCGCCCTGAAGAAAATAATAATAATGAGAATAGCGGAAAAAATCGGAATTCTAATGTGGGTATTTCATTGCGCAATTATATTGCAGAACAGAAGAAATATTCTACAAAAGAGCTTCGTTTGAAGAATATGATGTGGGGAATGGGTTTAGAGCATGAGGTCCAATATTTTTATTTGCCGACAAGTGCCGAAACTGATAAAAAATATCCAGCTAGTGAAATTGTTTTATTCAAGTCACTCAAACCTGCGCAGAATTTGCCGAAAACTTCGAAAATCATAACAGAATCAGAGAAAAATTTGTTATCCACTGTTGTTTATGAGAAAACAGGGCGGAAATGTATGGGGAAAGTAATTTTGGAGAGAATCCCCGCTTTTATGCCGGAATTTATCACTAGCGATCCTTTCTCCAATATGGAGGATCCTAAAACAATAGAAAACTATTATAACCAACTTATGGAAAAAGAGGCTATTTTTGAGAAAATTATGGAGAAAGACCCAGGAGTGTATAATTTCATTAAAAACAAATTTAAGCTGGTTCAATATCCATTTGGGATGTGTTCCAATATTCGCTTGCGTAAAAATTACAAGGGGGATAGCGCGGAATTGAGGGACAAAATTTACCGGGATTATGTTGGAAGTTTTCATTATACTATAACGCTACCTTTTGAGAAAAAGGAGACGTATACTGAGAAAGACCAGGAAAAATTCCGCGATATGCACTACAATTTTGGCGCTATGTTCCAATGGATGGAGCCCCTACTATTAGCCGCCTATTTTTCATGTGACCAGGAAGCCATGGGGACGAAGAAGAAGAAGATTCGCGGTAGCTTCCGAGTGGCGAGAGTGGGCTGGGGTAATTTCGCTGGATCCGACATGAGGAAAAAGAACACCGGAGTTGGGCGATATGCTGACATTAAGCCGTATTGGAGGAATAATTTTAAATTTGATGAATCCGAAATTGTGAACCAATGCAGCCCAAGAAATCCAGGATTAGAAGAGGAACAAGCAGTTTCCTCTTTTAGCAGCAATATACGAACTTTTGGACCACCAACACCGAATAAACCAAAAAATCGCGTTTCAGGTGCAAAAATGACGATTCCTAATGGAGTTGAAATCCGCATTTTTGACCATTTCCCGACGATTCATTTACTATCTCTGCTACAAATTATTATATTAATTGCGGCGAATAGTACGACAACGACTGTGAAAGATTTTGTGTATGAAGACAAAGAATGGATTACCACTTTGCAGCAGGTAATGCTTCAGGGCTGGAAGTATTCCGTGAGTGATCTTTTCATCCAGAAAATAAAGAATGTTTTGGGGCTGCAAACGGCGAAGTTCAAGTCGAGCAGGGCGTATGATGTTCTTTGTGGATTAGTGGATGCTTTATATGAGAAGAATAAAGACAGCGATATTGTATTTATGATGTATGGTGCTTTAAAGAAACCATTTATACCATCCATTAATAAACACAGCTGGGATTTTGCATTTATGTTGAAACTTTTGAAGGATAAGGATTTATATAAGAGATATTTGATATTTATAGATAAAATAATTGATGAGACGGATGTGAGCATTTTTAAGAAGAATGTGGTTGAAGTATTTGGGGTGGATTGGAAGACAAATGCGGAAGATATTTTATGGTTTTTGGAGGGGAAGAATTTGCTGTCTTTAGAAAAAAATGAGATGAAATACACAATAAATAAGAAATTAATGCGGGAATTTTTAACTGAAAAAGATATTGCAGGTGAAGTAAAAATTGTATTATCACCAAAAGAATTAGTTGTTTCTTTATTATCAAACAAAAATAAAATAAAAAGTAATAGTTTTTTTTCGAAAAATAGTATAAAAAAACGTTACAAAAATTTATTTAATAGTAGTAATTTAAAATTATCTCAATAATATTATGAATAATGAAATGGTTAAATGTGGTGTAGTGAATAATTGTATAAATGATTCATTGATTTACTATTCGAAATTGGAAAAACACAGGAAAAAAATTATTCAGAATTTACTATCATTGCGAAAAATAACGGACAAACAGTTGAGTGATCTAAAATTGGCTTACAAAGAATTCGCCAAGCATTTTTTTAGCAAGAAAACTATTAAGTGCATGCGAGAATATTGCAATCCAAAATCTACAGATTACAAAAAAATGGAGAAGACTATGGATGAATTAAAGGGCAAAATAATAGCTACAAAAACCAAAATGGCACTCATTGGAAAAAATAAAAATTACGTCAAATTAATGAATGTAATGTTTGTTGTTTTGGGACATTTTTCCAAAAATTATAAGAAGTTTTTTACAAAATAATTTTAGATTTGGGGGGATTTTGGAATATTTTATTGATGAAAATAATTTACTAATTATTTTCAAAATTATCATAAACTTTATGGTGGTTAATGCTTCGTTGACACTTGAATTCACTGGATCCATTTTTGCTCATTTTTGGTCATTTTTGCTATTTTCAGCAGAGATTTTTTTTAAGAAAAAATCAGAAAAACATTCTGATGAATATTGATAAATGTTATTAATATTCATGAAAAAGTTGTGTAAAATCGGAAAAACCTATTTTTCGGGGTTGTAAAAAAAAAATTTTTTTCATTTTTTCGAGGCTTTAAAAAAAATTGATCATCCATTTTATGATAAAAAATCGAAAAACATCGAAAAAACCTCATGGGTCAAAAATACGAGAAAAACGCGTTTTTACGCGATTTTCGCTAAAAAGCCGCACATAAATTATTTAGGTGATTTTACCTGTATTGATTGATGAAAGTGATTTTGAACATTCTGAATTCATCAGTATTACTACCATAACATTGGTAAATGACCATTTTCACAAAAAATTCCGAAAAGAGGTATGGTCGTAGGGCGGTAAGAAAAAGCCAAAAATGCATAAACTTCCCCAAAAATGGGGGGTTCAAAAGTGGCACCGTTTTGGCACCTTTTTCATGAAAAAAAATGCAAAAAAAATCAAGAAAAAAATGGGTCTGGTAGTCACTTTTTACTCACATAGTAGAATTCTAAATTTTTATTACCATAAATGGTAAATATTCGAAAAATTAGTGAGCACATTTCCCTCAAATCATGGTCACAAGTGTCCACCATGGTTCAAAAAAAATGCTACATGATTTATGTGATTTATTTTTAAAGTTTTTATTAAAATATACTATCATTTCTGATGTGTAAAAAATGATTGTTGTTGGAATATTGGATTTTAAAAAATACGTTTTTTTGCATTTTTTTAGAGTTATAAATATTACCATGTTATGGTAGTCAAAAAACGACCCTAGAATTTTAGGTCTACCATGAGCAATTACCACGAAAAAAAAAGCCATTGATTTTTTTTCGCGATTTTCAATAGGTTGTTGGTTTTAAAAAAAAAGTTTTTTTTCGAATTTTTGTAGTATAATCTGAACTAAACACATTTTTTTTTTGAGGGTTTTTTTCCATCAGTCAACAGTATACATTTTTTATTTTTAATAATATTTTTTAAAAAGAACAATAACACATCAGATAAAAAATAAAAAAAATAAAAGTTTAAAAATAAAAGTTGGGAATATTTTCGTTGTTTTTTGTTCAATTTCATTTTTTTTATGGTAGTACATGGTAGTAATTTATAATGGTACACAAAAATTTTTTGAAAAATTTTAAACACCATATGGTAGATCAGGGCTATAGATCAGACTTTATGTAAAAAATGAAAAATACTGATAAAGTGGGGATACTGATCAGACATTGAAAAATAATACCATAAAAAAATGTGTCTTGAAGGGTGTATGGTAGTCTTACTACCATTTTTTTCTTATAAAAAAATTTAGAAAAAAATGATATGGTGCTTTGATTTTTCAAAAAACCGAAAAAAATCAAGATGCTGAGCTTATAACTTTTTGGAATGGTCGTTTATTACCATAAAACTCTTAAAAAAGAGTGAAAATTATGGTAGTAAAAAAAATTTCGTGGTAATAGGGGGGGAAAAAGGTCCCAAAGAAGCTGAACACTCGTGGTAACGTATTACCATAACTTTCCCGATTTTATAACTTTTTGAAATAGCTTTTATGGTAATGCATGGTAAGGGGACCTCTTTTTTGAGCAAGTGTTTTGCACTAGGTTCAAGAAATGGATTACCATTTATGGTATTTAAGGAAATCATAAAAGCTTCCGCATGGGGGTATTCCATGGTCGGGATGGTCGTAAAAAAAATTTTGGGGATTTAAAAATTTTGATTTTTTTAGAATATTTTTTCAAAAAATATTTTTTGAAAAAATAATGGTGTATGTGTTATCATGCGAATTTATGGAAAATTATGAATATTAAGCATATGGTAGTCCGTTCGATCAAATAATTGGTTTCATTTAAAATAATTCCAAATATGCGAGAATTTCATGTATCAACATTAAAAATACATATATGAACATTTTTTGATTTTTTCTTAAAAATATTTCCTATATTCAAAATGAAAAAATGAATGGTTCTTTCTGATTAAACCCTAGGGTCAAAAAATTAAGAATAATTCCGGAAATCATGCATTAATTTATCATAGACAGACTGATTTATTTGTGAACTGGAATATGATGATTGTGATTGTATTGATGTGTTATATGTAAGATAAGACTGATCATTATTTAAATGATTGTATAAATTATTAAAAAAAATATCAGTATTATTCATTGTTTGTGTATGCTATCGAGGTTTTATGATAAAAAAAATCACTTTTTTTGGGGGGAAGCGCACTTCCCCCCTTACCCCCCCATGCTCTTGCAGCCCCGCAAATGATCCTGCAGCCCCACAAATGATCCTACAGCCCCGCAATTGCCGGATTGGGGCAAAAATACTTATTGATATTTGATATGTAAAATTATTTATTAAATAATTTTGCAATAATGCGGCGATTATTCGGGGAATTTTTATTACATAACAATTCCCAATCATTGCCAATATTGGCAATAGGCACGCGTTTTGGGGGGTAGTTAAAATGACGGAGTCATTTTAACTTCTGAGATTAAAAACTTTACAAGTTTTTAATCTCTTAGCACCTTTTGCTTTTGACAAACGATAGTTGGGCAAAAGAGAAAAGGGGCTTTATAATTTAAAGATTTTTTATTATATAAAAAAAATGATCATTACAGAAGAATGGATTGTTAAAAATAAGACATTAGCTGGTGGATATAATAAAAAACAATTTGAAATTTTAGGAATTCAATATCCTCCAAAAAAAGGATGGAAAGACAAAATTATTGGATCAGAATTATCAGAGGAAAAAGTAAAAGATTTTGAAAATGTATCAAAAGGTTTATTAGAAGGACAAAGGACTATTTTTCAATTTATAAACAAAAAAGAGCCAGAAAAAATTATTTCAAATTCAGAGAATGATACACAAAAAGAAAAAGAAATACGACTAATAAATACTGCTAATATATCAAAATATAATATAGATTATTTTGTATATACTGATGGCGCATGTCTAAATAATGGTTCAACTAATGCAATTGCAGGAATCGGTATATATTTTGGCGAAAATAATCCAAAAAATATATCTAAAAAAGTTGTTGGTAAACAGACAAATAATATTGCAGAATTGCAAGCAATTATTGATGTTTTGGATATTATTAAAGATGATATAGATAATGATAAAAAAATATGTATAGTTTCAGATTCAAAATATGCACTCGGTTGTGTAACCGAATATGGAGAAAAACAATTCATATATAATTGGAAAAAAGATATACCTAATAAAGAATTAGTAAAATGTGGATATGAACTTTATAAAAATCAAAAAAATGTATATTTTATGTATATAAAAGCACATACAGAAAATAATGATGTACATTCTAAAGGAAATTATAATGCAGATAAATTAGCAAATAAAGCAATTGGTTTGGAACAATGCCCATATATTTCAAATTCAATTGAAAAAATTTATTTGGATGTTCCTTTTTCTAAAAAAGAAGAAATTAAAAAATTAGGTGGAAGATGGGATAGTGAACAAAAAAAATGGTATATTTTTGATAATAATGAAAAAATAATGCATATTTTAGATAATTTTTCTAATAATTAGAAAATAGCCGTGCAATAATTCTTCTCCTTGATTAGATACTTCCTGATAAAAAATTGGATTAAGTAAATTTCAGAGAATAGAAGTGCAATAATACCGTATGCTAGCTTATTGTCCGGATTGCACCTAACCGCCAAAACAATCGCAAGAATTACGATAAAAAGAATGAATAAAACCACAAAAAAGCCCCCTACACCGCGAAAAGCAGATGAAGGATTCATATTACCAAAAGTTTCATACATTGGCACTTTCCCGATTTTTTTGTTGAAAGCACAATTTAGTAAAATCATCTAAATAATATATAGATATTTATTATATGAATAATTCCAATTTCAATTCAAATGCATCCAATGTCTCCAACGCCTCCTCCAATTTCTCAAATAGACGGCGGAATACAAATAAAAAAATAAGTGATTGCCTTAAAAAATGCGAATTATTCCAGAATAAGAATTCCAAAATATCCAGTGCCAGCCATTCCGCGTATGAAACCGAAGCCAATTATCAAAAATCATTCACTGGAATCGAAAAATTTGCCAAATCCATCACTGAAAAAGCCCGCAAATCTATTGATTGCTGCATCTACAACCAAAATAATGACGATGGCTTATTTAGTGCCTGGGTATTTTATAAATATCTTGTTCACACAGGGAATGCCACGGATAAAATAACTTTTGTCCCTCTAAGTCCCGCCAGTGGAAATCGCCCTGATTGGCACTTAGAGAAGAAATTGGACTTTATCCGTGGTCGAAATGTGATTGTCTGTGATATCGCCTATAGTCAAGTTAATCTAGAAGTTATTGCTAAAGAGGCTAAGGCGGTGTATATGATAGATGACCACACCCGCACTGAACGGGAACTCAAAGAATTAGATAATATCCCAAAATTAAAGGGGAACTGGTTTATTGGAGACGATAAACACAGCGCCGTTGCATACACTTGGAAGTTCTTTTTCCCTAAAGATCCCGTCCCAATTGTTGTTCAATATATTGACAATGACGACCGCAAATTGCACCTCCCATTTTTATTCTATGACCGCTATTTTAAAACATATATTAGTTTCCGCATAACACACAGCCCTTATATTAAAAAGTTCACCAATGTGGAGGCATTCGCCAGATTAGACAACCAAATTGAGAATATAGACAAAAACTTCATGCTAACTGTCGGGAATTACTATGATGAACTGGTGAATAATTTGAAGGATCAGATCGCAAAGAATGCAGCTTATAAGAAATTCCAGGGGCACAATGTGACTGTTCTGAATTTCAATGACCCCGCATTGTATAAAATGGTCGCCCGTCAAATGATAACCAACGCGGAGAAATCTGGGAATAATGTGGACTTCGCCGTTCTTTGGGGCTGGGAGTATACCACCAACGCCTACAAAGTATTTATGTCAGAGAAACACACGGGAAAGCCCCCTAGATTTAATTTGCCCGCATTGGCACAGCGCCTAGGTCAAAAAGGTGGGCATCATTTGGGTGGGAAAGGAACCAAATATATTGGCAATTTCTACTGGGCTCGTAAAAAGGGTCAAGATATATGGGATTTATTTGAATGAAAAATTATATTATTAATAATATTAATAATATGAATTACTCGACTTACGGACTTATTGGATTCGCCCTCTTATTTGGAATGGCGTTTTGCATTTTCAGCACCAAAAATGTAGAATCCCAGGAATTTGTGAAAACCCTGGATAAAAAACAGCTTGATATTTATAAAACCATTGTTGAATTCCGATTCAATTTATGGCTCCAAGGTTTAGTGCTGGGACTTGTTCTAGCGACAATAGTGTGCATGTATGTGTCCACTTATTTTAACAACTACGGCTGTGCCCTTCTTTTCACGGCTGTTCTGCTGTTTGTGAACTATATGTTCTACAGCATGTATCCCAAGCCCGCTTGGATGCTGGATTACACTAAAAACCTCAAACAAGTCAAGGAATGGCTGGATGTCTATCAATTTATGAAGAGCCGCTACCACTGGGGCATTGTCGCTGGAATTGGCGCATTCTTCTTCTTGAGTTACGCTTATTTCGAGTATAAGACTTTTTATGGATAAGCTAGCCTGACTAGTTCCGATTAACACTATTGAGCTGGCGTGCTGTGTATTTATCTGCATAGCCCTGGGTTTGCTCCCATGCACTGTCCTCATTGAACATTGTGCCAAAAATAGATAGCAATGGTGTGGGAAGGTTCTGTTCTTGCTCGAATGATTGGGGCACATATTTGAATTCCACGACGGGAGGTGGGCATTGCTGGTTAGATTGGACATATCCGACGACTACTAAACATATGCCGATTAATAGAAAAAGTATAACAATTGACCTCATATTCTGATATATATTATATACCAAATTTTTTTATTTAATAATAAAAAAATTATTAGCATCTTTTGCCTCCACTACTTAAACAACCATCTAAAAGAGGTCCGGCTTTTTGGGGGTTAGCCCCTTTTTTAAAGGGGCTTTTTGGGGGTTAGCACCTTTTGCTTTTGCCAAACGATAGTATGGCAAAAGAGAAAAGGGGTTTTTTTGGGGGTTAGCACCTTTTGCTTTATTGACCCACGATAGTGGGTCAAAAAAGAGAAAAGG